>Ga0316188_10001723_pt1 | contig 10408 bp, 9 predicted proteins | sample Phiworburrow1_MG_FD_204933 | JGI IMG/M metagenome (GOLD analysis project Ga0316188, IMG submission 204933) | Coastal sediment microbial communities from Maine, United States - Phippsburg worm burrow 1 | ecosystem: Environmental > Aquatic > Marine > Coastal > Sediment | place: USA: Maine... | reverse complement strand
AGGCCGTACGTCGATGCCCACTCCTGTGCTTCCAGGCTCCGCGGCTCAGCACCAAACGGCGGCGCATCGTAGTAGAACGCCCACTCGGTCGCGCACCAATACAGCAGACCGGCGCCCACACCGGCGCAAAACAGCATGCCCACCCAGCTGATTTCCCGAAACTCGGGCAACTCGTCCGGCTCACCAAGTTTCGCTGAGCCATAACGGCTAAACCCCAGCCAGACGAGAAAACCAATAGCCGCAAGACTCGCGAGCAGGTAGAGAACGCCCAGCTCACTGGCGATGTAGCCGTAGAGGCTTTCCAGCGCCGCCTCTGACGCATCCGGATAGATGAACAGGGGAATGCTCGCGCCGATAAGAATCAACGCGCAAATCGCAAAGCTGGGCCAGTCTATGCGGCTCTGCTCCATTCGAACCCCTCGTATTCTTCTTATTGGCTAGTCGATACCAAGAACGACGGCGCCGCGAATATTGCCCTGCTCCACGAGCTCATTGCTTTCCACAATCTGGTCAAGCGGCAGTGTGTGGGCGATGCGGTGCTGCAGGGCCTTCGCGGATAGTGCCTTATCGATATCGGCAATGGCATGATCCTTCGCGGATTCCGGCATGGCATACACAATTACGCAGCGTATGGTGATGTCCTTGTACATCATCTGGAAGAACGGCAGGGTCGGCTCGGGCACATTCGTCGATGCGTACGTTGCGATCGTGCCACCGATGCGCAGGACCTCGACCGATGTCAGCAGGTTGCCGCCAAACTCAACGTCCACGATGCGATCGACCAGCTCGCCGTCGGTAACGGCCATTATCTGTGCAACAACGTCGTCGCCGCGGTGATTGACAACCTGGTGTGCGCCGACTGACAGGCAGCTTTCCCGATCTTCGTCATTGCTCGCCGTCGCAATCACCGTTGCACCTGCCTGGCTGGCCCATTGCACCGCATAGTGGCCGACGCGCCCGGCCCCACCGGTTACCAGGATGGTTTGACCCGCTACATCACCATCCGCGAACACGCAGCGATGTGCGGTCATCACGGGAATTCCCAGGCAGGCACCAATCTCAAAGCTCGCGGCATCCGGGAGCCGCGGGGCGCGCCTCGCATCGATGGCAACGTACTCGGCCGCCGTACCAAACCGGCGCCCGTACTGAGCCTGGTAGATCCAGACGCGTTCGCCGACACGACCGGCGTCGACGCCGTCACCAACGGCCTCGATGATGCCGGCACCGTCACTGTTCGGGATGACGAAACCGCCATCGAGAAGATTTGGGAACGAACCGGCGCGCTTCTTGACGTCCGACGGATTCACGCCGCTGGTTGCGAGCCTGACAAGGACCTCTCCCGCCCCCGCGACCGGTGTCGCTTTTTCGCCGACCCGTAAAACGTCCTTTGCGGATCCAAATGACTCAAACCACGCTGCGCGCATTCTTGTTTACTCCTGAAAGTGCTCGAATCAGTCGAGCCAGTTCGATAGCCCTTCGGTATGGCCGTCGACGGAAATCGACTGACCGGAAATCTTGCTTGCCGCATCGGACGCCAGAAACAGGATCGTATCAGCGACATCATCTGGCGTAACAAACGTGCGCATTGAAGTCTGACGTAAATAAACGTCTCGAACCTGCTCAAACGACAGCCCGCGCTGTTCTGCGTCGCGCCTGATCACGGCATCGATTCTGGCGCCCTCTACGCTTGTCGGGCAGACGGCATTGACGCGGATGCCCTCGGGCCCCAGCTCCATTGCCCAGGTCTTCATCAGGCCCATCATGGCCCACTTGCTGGCGGTATACGCCGAGCGCAGGGGGTAGCCGTGCAATGCCGCGGTGGACGAGATGTTGATGATCGCGCCACCGCCGCTTTTTCGCAGCAGCGGTACGGCACGCCTGGTGACGTAAAACGTGCCCGAGAGGTTCACCTGGATGCACTTATCCCACCCGTCCTCGTCGTGTTCATCGACCGGTGCTGAGGGCCCTGCAATCCCGGCGTTGTTGACGAGAACATCGAGGTGGTCGTGCAGTTTCTCAAAATCCGCAAAGACGCAACCGACGTCATCGCGCGCGCCGATGTCCGCTACTGTCCCGGTCGCGCCGGGATTTGCCGCGAGAAAGTCGTCGACGAGCTCGCGCGACACATCGCAGATATGCACGGCGTCACCCTGAGCAAGGAAACGCTCGGCCGTACGTCGGCCAATACCCGACGCTCCGCCGGAAATCAGCACGATATTCCTGTTGTTTGCTGGCATAGTCACAGGCAGTCAGTCTAGCATTGCAGCCCGTCCGGCTCACAAATCGACGCATGGAAGACAAACCCAAACCCAAGCTCTTGCGCCTGCGCAGGAAACACGGCGACGGACGTGGCCTCACCGTCACGGCCGCGGATGGCGAGCGCCTGGTGCGGGCGCAATCCCTGCGCACTGCCATAGTGGCAAGCCTGGTCATTATTGTTGTGTTCTGCGTCTTGTGGATATCGCTATCCACGCTGACCAATCGCGTGTTTCCGTGGATGACCGTCATACTGGGTGCCATGCTGGGATTCGGGATTCGCCGTGCCGGTCGCGGCGTCGACTGGCGCTTTCCGACATTGGCGGCCGGCATGGCACTCGCAGGGTCGATCGCGAGCAACGTCGTGCTGGGCGCGTCGACAACGGCAGCCTCCTACAATATGGGCCTGCTGGAGACACTGCGGGCGGTCACGGTCATGACCTGGCCAGTGTTTTTTGATGAGGTATGGACCGTCGCCCATGGGTTCTTTGCGGTTGTGGCGGCCGGGCTTGCGGCGTTCCTTGCGAACCGTCGCCTGACGCGTGCCCAGTTCTATGCGCTGCGCAAATGGCGCGAGCAATCAGACGGGCATCAATAGCGTATCGTCGGGACGAATTGTCGCGCCCTTGAACGCAGCCAGCTGCCTGGCCACCAGCCTCTCGATGTCCTGCATCGCTACAGCAAGTCCCAGGAAGCAGGCCGGCTTGCGCCGCAACAACGACCAGTCGCCGGACTCAATAATGCGCACGAGATGGGTAATGTTGGTGCGAATCGCATCGATATACGGGTTCTGGCCGTTGTAAAGCACCTCGATGTAGCGATAGACACGGTTGAACTTCGAGTTCAGGCGCTCGCGCATGACCTGCTGATAAAACGCCGGCGTCTTCTTCAGCAGGTCCTTGCCGGACCGGTAACGCACCATGAATTCACCCGGCTTTGCGTTCTCGACAGCGACACCGCCTACGACAAACTCGTTGTACAGGTGGTCGCGACACTTCTCGAGATAACAGCGATCCGCCATTTGTGCAATGAGGTCCGCTGTGCCGATCAGATGACCGCAAATGATGTCCCGCGGATCGTCGAGTTCGATCTTGTCGAGGTCCAGCTCATAGCCGGTGAAGTGCACGATCATGCTGGCGATCCCCACGTCCCGCGAGAGCCCGAGTTCCGGGAGATAACGCCTCAGGAAGTCTGCGCTGCGGGATACGTGATAGAGCGTGAACTCGGCGCCATTCGTGAAATCCTTGTCCCGGATGTCGTGGCGAATGTAGCCCGAATCGTGAAACAGGGAGGTAATGATCGCCATCTGGGCGCGCGCCGCGCCGAGGCGCTCCGGTGGCTCGACACTGCGCTCGTAACCGCAGACGAGGCGCGCCAGCGCCAGCGTCATATCCAGAGTGTGCTGCATGTCGTGGTAGGTGGTGTCGCAGCCCTTGTAACCCGGGTAACGGCCCGTGAACAGGCGCTCGAAATCGTAAAAAGCGAGCCACAGCTTGTCGAAAGACATACCCGGGAAGGTCTCCGCAAACAACTCGTGCACGGCGTTACGCACCGATACAGGATTACTTACCTGCACGGTATTCGTGACGTCGTAGTCGTTACGGCGATCCTGTGACATAAACCCCTGCGCTTGTTTTTTATTTCTCATTTTACACGCGACCGTTCACGGCCACAGCGACAAAAAGGGGAATATGTAAGATCAGAACTCAAACTCGGCGACCACCGGAGCATGATCCGACGGACGCTCCCAGGCGCGCGGTTCCTTGTCGACGTAACTCGCCGTGCACCGTTCGGTCATGCTTTTGCTGGTTAGTATCAGGTCGATACGCAGTCCGGCATTGCGCCGGAAACCCGCTGCACGATAATCCCACCAGCTGAACGTCTTCTCGGGATGATCAAATTTGCGGAATACGTCGGTCAGCCCGAGGTCGACAATATCGGCTAAAGCCTGGCGCTCGAGGGGGCTGCAGAGAATTGCCTCACCCCAACCCTCAGGGTCGTGAACGTCTTCATCCGCAGGGGCAATATTGAAGTCACCGAGCACCACGAGATTCTCGTGCTGCTGCATTTCAGCCTCGAGAAACAGGCGCAGTGACCTCAGCCAGTTCAGCTTGTACGCGTATTTATCCGAGCCGACTTCGGATCCATTCGGAATATAGAGATTAACGACCCGCACCCCATCGATCGTACTGGCAAGGATGCGGCGCTGAGGGTCCTCGAAATCCGGGAAGTCCGTCAGGGGGTCGGTCGCCGGTGTTTTGCTGACTGTAGCGACACCGTTGTAGGTTTTCTGGCCGCTCGCGACGGAGTGATAACCAAGTTCCTGGAGAGCCTCTGCCGGAAATTTCTCCGTGAGTTGCTTGATCTCCTGCAGGACGAGCACGTCCGGCTCATGGTTCTGCAGCCATTCCATGACATGCGGCGCGCGCACGTTCATCGAATTGATGTTCCATGTCGCGATTTTCATGAAACTTCTATACCCGTTTGGCGCAACAACGCATCGACTGTTGGCTCGCGACCGCGGAACGCGACGTAGGCTCGCATGATGTCGCGGCTGCCGCCGACTTCGAGGATCTCGTGACGAAACCGCTGTGCCGTGGCCGCATCAAAAATTCCGGCCTCCTCGAATGCACTGAATGCATCGGCAGCAAGCACTTCGGCCCACTTGTAGCTGTAGTAGCCCGCGGCGTATCCGCCGGCGAAGATGTGCGAGAACGCATGCGGCAGCCGGTTGATGTCGGGGTGCTTAATCAAAGCAACCTCGTCGCGCACTTCGGCGAGTACTTCCAGAACCGGCACGGGTGCGTCGGGGTTGTACTCACTGTGCAGGCGGAAATCGAAGAGGCTGAGTTCGATCTGTCGCAGCATGGCGAGTGCAGCGCCCGTGTGACGGCTCGCTGTCAGCTTGTCGAACAGTTCACGAGGGAGCGGTCGGTTGTACTCATGATGCGATGAACAGCGCGTCAGCACCTCGTAGCTCCACGCGAAGTTTTCCATGAACTGGCTCGGCAGTTCGATCGCATCCCAGGGCACGCCGTTGATGCCGGAGACGCTTGGGAAATCAACGCGCGTCAGGAGGTGATGCAGCATGTGGCCGAACTCGTGGAACAGCGTAACGACCTCATCGTGTGTCAGTAGTGACACGCCTTTGTCGTTCGGTGGCTGGAAATTGCACACGAGGTAGCCGACCGGCAGTGCCGAATAGCCATTGAGCTTCTGGCGCGTTACGCACTCGTCAATCCACGCGCCCGCGCGCTTGCCATTACGGGCGTAAAGGTCAGTGTAAAAACCGCCGAGCACGTCGCCATTCTGACGCACGGTGAAGTACCTGACATCTTCGTGCCATGTCGTTACATCGGGATCGACAGACAGCTCCAGGCCGTAGAGTTGTGACGCCAGCGCGAACAGGCCTTCCTTGACTGTGGTGGCAGGAAAGTAGGCGCGCAGCTCCTCGTTGGATACGGAGTAGCGGTCCTGTTTGAACTTCTCAAGCCAATAGGCGACGTCCCAGGCTTCGAGGTGCGTGCCCGCAAACTCGGTAAGCTCGGCAAGCTCCTCCTCAGCAGACTCACGCGAATGAGCGGACAGCTCGCGCAGGAAGGTGATGACCTGCTCTGGCGTGTCGGCCATTTTTGTCGCCAGTGAATACTCGGCATAGCTGTTAAAGCCGACGAGATTGGAGGCTTCATGCCGCAGGGCCAAAATCTTCTTGATAGCCTCGCTGTTGTCCCATTTCGGATCGCGCCCCTGGTCGGAGCCGCGCGTGACCCAGCCTCGGTACATCGCTTCGCGGAGGTCCCGCGAATCCGCATGCTTGAGTACGGCGTCGTAGGTCGGGAAGTCCAGCGACAGCAGCCAGCCATCAAGAGAGGCTTTCTGCGCGTCTTCGGCGGCCCTCGATAACAGGGCCTCGGGCAGGCCCAGGAGGTTATCGGCGTCGGTGATCGGCAACGCCCAGGCGTCCGAGGCGTCCTGGACATTGTGCTCGAAGCCCGCCTGCGTCTCGGCGAGTTCCTGCATGATCGCCTTGAAGCGATCCTTCGCAGATGTTTCCAGGTCGACGCCGGCCAGGTGGAAGTCACGCAAGGCATGATCTACGGCACTGCGGCTTTCCTTGCTTGCGTCGACGGGCAGATTTCTGCCAACTTCGGCATACGCCCGTTGCAGGTCGACATTCTGTGATAATTCGGTGCCATACTCGGTCAGTAGGGGCAGGGCCTGCGTATAGGCCTCACGCCAGTCTATGGAGCCGAGTACACTCTGCAGGTGTTTGACAGGCGACCAGACCCGGCCGAGTTCGTGATCCATGTGCTCGATGGGCGCCACAAGTGTATCGATGTCAGGCGTCGTGCCGGAGTTCAACAAATCGTCGAGTTGTGCACGGTTATCCTCGATCACTTTACGGATCGCGGGCAGCACGTGTTCGGGTTCAATCTCGTCAAAGCGAGGCAGTGACGACGTGTCGAGTAACGGGTTGATCATGAGGCGGTTGATATCCTTTTCTGGCGCCGCATATTAGCACAGGCTTATGGCAGGACAGGCTAGTGCGCAGGACCAAAACAAACCAGGGAGACAGAAGTGACGGAACGATATGACATTCTTGTGATTGGCGGCGGTAGCGGCGGGCTGGCGCATGCCCAGCGTGCAGCAGAGTACGGCGCGAAAGCCGCTGTCATCGAGTATGGCCCGCTGGGCGGTACTTGCGTTAATGTCGGCTGCGTTCCGAAGAAGGTCATGTGGTACGCGGCTCATCAGGCGCATGCATTTCATCATGCGCCCGATTACGGCTTCGACGTCACGGTGAGTGGACACGACTGGCCCGGTCTCAAGGCGCGGCGCGATGCGTACATCGAGCGCCTGAACGGAATCTATGAGCGCAACCTTGATAACCGAGGCGTGACCTATATTGCGGGCAGGGCTCGCTTCGTTGACGCACATACGGTCGATGTAGATGGTATCAGCTATAAGGCCGACCGCATCGTCATCGCGACCGGGGGCAGGCCGATGGTGCCGGATATCCCCGGCGCTGAGTTCGGTATTACGTCTGACGGATTCTTCGAGCTTGAGGAACGGCCGCAGCGGGTGCTGATCGCGGGCAGTGGCTACATTGCTGTGGAGCTGGCAGGCGTATTCAATGCGCTGGGTTCGGAGGTACAGGTCGTGGTGCGCAAGGACCGTGTCCTTCGCAGCTTTGATGCCATGTTGAGTTCTGAGCTGATGGATGCGATGGACAAGAGCGGTATTGACCTGGATACCGGTGTGATACCCACGTCAGTCGAACAGACGGCCGACGGCATCGTGTTGCACGCAACAGATGGCCGCACCTTCGGCCCTGTGGACGCCCTTGTATGGGCAATCGGACGAGCGCCGAATACCGAATCACTGGACGCCGGGAAGGCGGGCGTGAAGCAGGATGAGTATGGTTTCATTCCGACCGACAAGTACCAGCAAACGAATATAGAGAACATCTACGCGTTAGGTGACGTCACCGGTCGTGACGCCCTGACCCCGGTCGCCATCGCCGCGGGCCGCCGGCTGGCCGATCGGCTTGATGGTGGGATGGAAGGCAGACATCTCGACTACAACCTGATTCCAACCGTGATCTTCAGTCACCCGACTATCGGGACAATCGGGCTGACCGAAGAACAGGCACGTGCGAAGCATGGCGACGACATCAAAATCTACCAGTCCGGCTTCGTCGGCATGTACTACGCGCTTGGCACCAACAAGCAGCGCTCGGTCATGAAGCTGATCACAACCGGTGACGAAGAGCGCGTTGTTGGTTGTCACGTGATCGGCGAAGGCGCCGACGAAATGATGCAGGGCTTTGCCGTTGCGATGCGCATGGGCGCTACCAAGAAAGACTTCGACGACACCGTCGCGATTCACCCGACCAGCTCCGAAGAGCTCGTCACTATGCGGTAGACGGACGACATTTCCCTCGAAATATCATCGAGTTAAAGGTATACTGTATAAATTCACAGTACACCTTTCCAGGGAGGGAATCATGGCTTCCGTTGTACCTTTCGAGCAGTGTTCCGGGCTATCCGACGGCGAGAAACTGGGTGAGCAGATCACCGAACTCTGCGGCTATATCTACGCCGCGACGCACCACCTCCTTGAACTGATTCGCGAGTTTGACGAGCAGCAGCACTGGGCCGAGCTTGGTTTCCAGTCCTGTGCCCACTGGTTGAACTTCAAGTGCGGCTTTGGCATGAACTCGGCACGAGAACGCCTGCGCGTTGCTCACGCGTTGGGCAAGCTACCGAAGATTGATGAGGCCTTTTCGAACGGGACGCTGAGCTTCTCGAAAGTGCGAGCGATGACGCGCGTCGCAGACGAGACGAACGAAGACTACCTGTTGATGATCGCGACGCATGGCACCGCCCATCATGTCGAACGCCTGATCGCGCAATACCGGCGTGCGAAGAAACTGCAGGATGTCGAATTTGCGAACGAACTGCACGTGAGACGAGAGGTCACCTACTACTACGACCACGACGGGTGTCTCGTGATGAAGGCCCGGATACCAGCCGAGCAGGGTGAACTTATCGTCAAGGCCCTCGAGATGGCAATGGACGCTGAGTTTGTGGGAGCAGCCGAGAGTGTCGGAGCGGCTTTAGCCGCGAACGAAGACCCCGAACCCATCGCCGCCCGCCGCGCCGATGCGCTCACTCAAATCGCCGAGACCTACATGAACAACAGCAAGAACTCCGGTTCGACGGCCGATCGGTACCAGGTCGTCGTTCATGTGGGGGCGAAAAGGAACGACCCTCACCTCGACAACGGGCCCCACGTTACCGCGGAAACGTCGAAACGCATTGCGTGCGATTGCTCCAGTACCGTCATCCAAGAAGATGAAAACGGCGAACCGCTCAACATCGGGCGTCGCTCACGGACCATTCCGCCTCCCATGCGGCGTGCTTTGAAGGCGCGAGACGGCGGATGCCGCTTTCCTGGGTGCACCAACCACAAGTTCGTTGATGGCCACCACATCATTCACTGGGCCGATGGCGGTGAAACGAGCCTTGAAAACCTCGTATTGCTTTGCAGACACCATCACCACCTGGTGCATGAGGGTGGTTTCGACTGCAAGCGGAGCAAGGACGGCGAGATCTGGTTCGAAGACGGGAAGTCACGGCGTCTGGATACCTTTTCCAAACATAACAGCGTGACGCTGGAGGAATCGCTGGCCTGGATGTATCGCAAACACGAGAACGCTAGTATCACATCCGAATCCTGCACGGCGAAGTGGTATGCCGGCGAACAGATGGACTGGGATCATGCGGTGTCATTGATGTTTCCGCGGTAACGTTAGCGGCTGGTCTACGCTGGATAGCAGACGTTCGGGTGCTAAACTGACGAACGACCGCTGCTGACCCAAACCAGCCAGTCGCCACACGACGATACGCATCAGGCGAATAGAGGACAAAGAGACTGATGGCATTATCAGAGCGCCTAAAGCACTTGGCTTTTGGCCTATTGGCATTCTCGGTAATCTTCGTTCTGTCTTGGCAGGTTGCCACACTCTTGGTGCCGCGGTTTCATCCCTTTTGGACGCCAACGATTCTTGTTACTCGACTGGTCTTGTCTTGCGCAGCGGGAGCCTATTTCTCGAGAGGTCACTTCCTCCTGCCAGCTGCTTTGATCGTCCTCATTGGCTGGGTCAGCAGAGTATTCAACTACGCGAATTATAGCTTTCCGGAGGAACAGGTCAGCCTAGTTGAGTACGCTATTATTTACTTTCCGAACCTCGCGATAGGGCTACTTGTAGTCCTTTTGGGAACGTATTTGGGAAACGTTCTATACAGGTTGCGCAATCCAGTGGCCGACGGTCAGCCTTAGCTTGGCAGATGTTTGAACGGCTGGTTGTGGCCGAACTGAGACGGTCGCCAGGAATAGCAACGAGCGACTGCTAAGCGTCGCATAGCAGCCGGTCGAGAAATCTGAGGTAAAATGTCGGTTTGTAATCCAAAGCAGTCGGTCAAATGGTTGCCGTTTTACGGTGATGTGCCGCAATTTCTCGGACTAAGTAGCAGTTGCACGGAATCGGCGAATATCGGGAGATGTAAATGAGATTGAGTAGTCGTGAAGTCGAGCTAATCAAGGACGTCCCGAAGACTCGGCGTAACCGGAAGCTTTCAGCCTGGTC
>Ga0316188_10001722_pt1 | contig 10416 bp, 9 predicted proteins | sample Phiworburrow1_MG_FD_204933 | JGI IMG/M metagenome (GOLD analysis project Ga0316188, IMG submission 204933) | Coastal sediment microbial communities from Maine, United States - Phippsburg worm burrow 1 | ecosystem: Environmental > Aquatic > Marine > Coastal > Sediment | place: USA: Maine... | reverse complement strand
GGATCGAATGGCTGCTGTCGGCGCTGACTGCGAACTGGTAGTGCCGACGATCAGCAGTCGTTGGCGAACGGCGGCTTCCAAGCATCTGACTTGCCGACCACGCGATGTTGGTGAGGAAAGGCAGAACTGCTGCTCGACCCGATCGATCATGGTCTTGGCGGACTCGACCTCCTTGGTGCGGTGCGCGGGGGTGGCCTGCACATCCATGATGATGCCGTGTTCGGTGTCGATCAGATAGTTGGTCGAGTAGGCATAGAACGCCGGCCCGCCTGGCGCGGCCGTCCAGCTCGCCTGAGGATCGGTCAAGGAGATGTTCTTGGGCAGGACTTGTTTGACTTCGTCTGCGTCCAGTGCCTCCAGGTATTCGCGCACGGCGCGCGTGCTCAGTGCGCGTTCCTTCCAGTCCACAGTCTCGGTACTGGACACGCCGCGCTGTCTGTTGGCGTCAGCCGCCACGATGCTGGCGTCCACCGCGAATCCTTCACCCTTGACCAGGCCTTCGGCCATGCAGCGACGCACGACCTCGTCGAACAACCAACGGAAGGTGTCGGTGCCAGACTGTCGCCTGGTCTCGTGCTCGTCATTGCCTTTCGCGCCAGGAGTGGCGCGGCAAGTAGCCGCACAGACGATACGCCGTCTCGCTTGACTGAAGCGATTCGAACTCGTCGATCGCGCGGGTGAGCTGCACTTGCGGAAAGCACTCTGCCATCAGTTCTTGGCTAGGCCGCGCCATTACCGTGTCAGCTGCCGCGATGATGCAGTGCTGTGCACCAGTGATCGACGCTTCCAGGCCGAGGCGGCAGGCCTGCGCGACGTCGCGGCTATCGACGTAGCTCCACAGGTTCCACTTGCGGACACCGGGGTCAGCCTGCCACTGCGCGAACATGCCGTATTCGAGCGGATCAATGATGTTGGAAATGCGCAGCCCCAGGAATGAAGTGCCGGGATTCCAGCGGTGCATCTGGCGCGCCATTTCCTCGGCCAGCCCCTTCGCGAGCGCATAGCCGTTCTCGGGAAGCACCGGATGCTGCTCGGTGATCGGCACGAACGCAGGGCATTCGCGCGTGAAGGGCAAGCCAAAGAGTGTCTCGCTGGATGCCCACACAACGCGCTCGAGGCCAAGCAGCGTCGCTGCACTGAACACGTTGTACGTGGTCATCAGGTTGTTTTGAAAGGTGGTCACGTCCGGCGCGAGGCCCGGCGCAGGGATCCCGGCCAGGTGCACCACGGCACCGGCCAGTTCGAAAGGGCGGCGTCTCTCAACCGTACCGGCGGCCCGGCGCAGTGCATCGATGGCCTGACCCATGTCATTGAGGTCGGCCTTGAGGAAGTGACACAACGGTTCAGGTGGTGGCAGCAGGTCGACATTGACCACGTTGTACCCGTGCTCGATCAACTCGCGAACCACGGCGCGGCCTGCCTTGCCGCTGCCACCCGTGACGACAATGTTCTTCATCTGATGGTGCTCCATTTGAATCGGTTTCGGGGTCGGTCTGCGAAGTATCCTGCCATGGTGACAGTCGTCACTCTCGATCCGCATGGGCAGCCAAGGTTGGCGTCGGCCGGCGAATCAGCGGCTTCGCCACACCGCCAGGCATGCCCTCTGCAAGACATGACCCCACCCCGCCAGCTAGACTGATTCCATTCGCGAGGGTTCCACGACGATGGACATCACCGACCTTGTCGCGCTGGGTTGCCGAGTGGGTGGCAAGCTCGCGGCGCGGGGCGAGACGATCGCCGTGGCCGAATCATCGGGGGGCGGGTTGATCTCGGCCGCACTGTTGACGCGTGCGGGCGCCTCGGCCTACTACCTTGGGGGCGCTGTCCTATACACGCGCCGCTCGCGACGGCTTCTGACCATGCTCACGGCCGAGGAAGCCGCCGGCATGCGATCCGCGAGCCTTGAATATGCGCAACTGTTGGCCTGCCACCAACGCACACGCTTTCGTGCCACCTGGGGCCTGGCCGAGACTGGCGCGGCCGGGCCGACGGGCAATATCTACGGCGATCCTGTGGGGCACGCGTGTCTTGCGGTCGATGGCCCCGCGTCGCGGAAACGCATGTTGCGCACGGGCCAGAACGCCCGGACGGGCAACATGGTCGCCTTCGCGATGGCGGCACTGGAACTGCTGGAGGGGGCCATCGACGCTTGCCAGGGTGTGGGTGACGGCCATGGCTGAGGCCCAATGCGGACGGCGCAGCGACCATAAGCCCACGGGATTCGACTTCGCTGCGATAAGGCTGGCCATTTAGGCGTGCGAGCACCGGACATGCACGCCATATTGGCGGCAGGGCTTCGCTGCCGCGCCGGCACGGAGAGCGCAGCCGGGTGCCGCAGTCAATGCCGCGACCCAGCCGGGCCGGAAGCGATTCGCATCGATGTGGTTCGAGCGTGCCGAGTTGCCGGGACGCTGCTTCTGGCTTGGGCAGCGGCTGTGCGCTCCGAACGAGTGCACGTTCCGCTGCCGTGGATGATCGGCCTGTTGTCGGTGTTCGCGCCCGCGAGCGTACCGCAGCGCGCATCGACACCCCTGCGCCGCTGCGAAACGCGGGGCCCTGGGGATCGCCACGGCACTTGGGCCGTACTTCACAACGGCGGTGCTGGCCGCGCCATTGTCGCGATGGCGCCAGTTTTGCTTGCCGGAATTGTCTGGGTGATGTTCGCGGGCATGCCTTTTTTTTGCCAAGTGACGCTCCCTGTCCGTGGCCGTTTGTTGCCAACATCGCAGGACAGTTTGGTGTGGGCGAAGCGAAGATCTGGTACCCCACCCACACATGGATGTGGCATCAAATGATGCCAAATTTGATGCTTATCCCAGAGGGCGAGATCATGCGCACGATCATCAACATCGATGACGAGTTGCTTGCGAAGGCCGCCAAGCTGGTCGGCCCGATGGATCGGACAGGCATGGTGAGCGAAGGGTCGAAGGCCCTCATCGAACGCGAGAGCGCCAGGCGTCCTGCCCGGCTGGGAGGTACACAACCCACGTTGAAAGCCGCGCCACGCAGGCGCTTGAAGCGTCCAGTTTGATTGTGGCCGACACGTCCATTTGGGTCGATCACCTTCGGCCTGGCGACACGGGACTTGTCGACCTGCTGGAACGATCGGCCGTCATCATAGATCCGTATGTGGTTGGTGAGATCGCCTGCGGAAGTCTGCATGACCGCGAGGCGATCCTCGAGATGCTCCAGAATCTGCCGGCCGCAGCGGTGGCCGAGGGCGACGAAGTACTTCGGTTCATCGAGAGTCACGTCTTGCATGGCAAGGGCATCGGGTATGTCGATGTTCATCTGCTGGCATTGGTGGCGTTGACCGAGGGAGCAAGAATCTGGACGCGCGACAAGAAGTTGCTGTCGATCGCACAGATGATGGGCTGCGCCTTTCAAGACGTGGCTCATTGAAGCTTCGATCGCAGCCGTTTGCAGCGATTCACTCTTGACGATGTCCAACACGTCATGGGCTCGGCGCAGTAGCTTCCAGCTGAGAGCTTTGCGGCGGTAGTTCCTGTATAGCGAAAGTGAGCTTGGGGTGGCGGCGCGTCTTCACGCAGTCGATCTCCTTGCCACAGGCCTGCCGGTCGACGCAAACCGTCAGATGTCTGACGTCCGGAGGCAATGAGACGCGGCCAAGAGCCGTCTATGCCCGCCGGCAGACTGCGGGCATCTCACCTGGTTGTGCGCGCGCCGTCGGTGACCGGCATGATCGTCTGCGCCGTGCCATTCGCCGGGCTTGGACCATTCGATCACGACCCTGACGGCTTCGGGACAGCGCAGGCTCGGGCCTCGGCGTCCACCCAGAGGATCGCGTGTTTCATGGCCAGCGGATCAAGCCATGCACCCAACTGCTGGGCGAGCGCCGCGCGAGCGGCCGCGGCCACGCCCTCAATGCGCGACGCTGGCTGCCTCGGTTTTTCAAAGAGACCTGGGAGGGCACCGCTGCAATCGGCTGTCCCCCATGCGACGAACTTTCGCGATTGCGTGCGCAAGCCGTTGCAGCCAATGTCGGTGACCCGGGCGAACGCGGGCAGGGGCAAGACTGCAAACCACGTAGAGGCCATATGAATGTACGCATGCCGCACGCTGGATCGCCAAGGTGTCGATCATCCATGTCGGTTCCAGCGCTGCGGCTGTCACAGTCTTGGCTTTGCCCATGCGCGCGTCCGTTGTCAGAGTCGCACGGTCAGCCAGCGGCACCCCTCACCCTACGGCCGTGAACTTACCGACTCAGCGCGAGTAGAAGAGATTCGGAAGCCACAGCGCGAGCTGGGGGAAGAACACGATCACCACGACGCTGACGATCAGCACGCCCACGTAGGGCAGGGCGGATTTCGACAGGCTCTCCAGCGACACGCCAGTAAGCCGCATCGCCACGAACAGGTTCACACCCAGCGGCGGCGTCAGGAAGCCGATCTCGCAGCACAGCACGAAGATGATGCCGAAGTGCACCGGATCGACGCCCAGGGCCTTCACCACCGGCAACAGTACTGGCGTGAGAAGGATGATCTGCGCGATCGTGTCCATCCACATGCCGATGAAGATCAGCGCCCCGATGATCACGAACAGGATCACGTACTTGTTGTCGGACAGACTTGCGATCCACGACGCCAGGCTCTGCGGGATGTTCTGCAGTGTCAGGATCTGACCGAACACCGTGGCGGTGGCGATGATCACCAGCACCGAGCCGCTGATCGTCGCCGAGAAGATGAACGTTTCCCGCAGCTTGGCGAAGTCCATCTCCCGGTACACCACTGTCGAGACGAACAGGCCGTACACCACCGCGACCACCGCCGATTCGGTCGGCGTGAACACCGACGTGTAGATCCCGCCCAGGATGATGATCGGGGCGAGGAGCGCCCAGAAGCCACGCCGCAGCGCGCGACGGAACGCTCCGAAATCCAAAACGGCCTCCGTCGAGCGGTATCCGCGCCGACGTGAGAGCAGGTAGGCGGCCCCTATCAGCAGTGCGCCAACCATGATTCCGGGAAGGATCCCGGCCGCGAAAAGGCGAGGAATCGAGGTCTCGGAGCTGACGCCGTAGATGATCATCGGAACCGACGGCGGGATCAGGATGCCCAGCGTGCCGCCGGAAGCCGTGACGCCGCCGGCGAAAGACGCCGAATAGCCCTGGCGGACCATAGAGGGGATCATGATCGAGCCGATGGCTGCCACCGTCGGCGGGCCGGAGCCTGAGATCGCCGCGAAGAACATGCACGCGAGCACCGTTACGATGGCCAGGCCGCCGTAGGTCTTGCCGATCAGCGGCATGAAGATGTCGACGATGCGCTGCGACAGCCCGCCGCGCTCCATGATGCCGCCGGCCAGGATGAACAGCGGGATGGCGATCAGCGGGAACGAGTTCAGCGCCTCGAACATCACCTGCACGAGGAAGGTTTCGGGCAGGCCTGCGACCAGGATGGCGACGATGGACGAGATGCCCATCGCGGTGGCGATCGGCACGGCCAGCACCAGGCACGCGACGAAGGTCAGCGCAATCGCGAGGCCGACACTCATGGCGTGCCGTCCGGCTTCGCCACCGCCTCGACCTCGGGGTCACTCATGCTGCGCTCGAAGTACCGCGGATCGAACAGGTTGTAGGCCACGCGCAGCGTGAACACCGCGAAGATCACCGGGATCGGCAGGAAGATCCAGAACATGTTGATCTCGGTGATCATCGCGCGATAGGGGTATTCGATCGTCGAACGCAGGTACATCACTCCCGCGACGACGACGAACAGGTTGAACGCGATCCACAACAGATCGCCCGCGACCAGCAGCACGCGCGCCAGCCTGGGCGGCAATGCCCGCAAGTGAGCGGTGATGCGGATATGGTGGAACTTGAGCGTCGCGTAGCTGGAGCCAAGCCAGCAGAACCAGATGAAGAGGAACCGCGCGATCTCCTCCGACCACTCGATCGGAATCTTGAAGACGAAGCGCGATGCCACCTGCAGGAACACGACGGCGACCAGCCCGGCCAGCAGCAGCAGGATCGCCGCGTGGTCGAACCGGTCCAGCCAGTGCATCAGTCGCTTCATGGGCGGCAGGGCTACGAATGCAGCAGGCTGGACGCTCGCGCCACCGCGGTGGCCCGCAGGCTCACTTGCTTGCGTTGACGAGACGGTCGATCAGTTCCTTGCCGCCGACGCGCTTCTCGAACTCGGGCCACACACTGCGCGCGATCTGGAAGAAGGGTGCGCGCTGCTCGGCGGTGAGCTCGATCACGTTCAGACCTTGCTTCTTCGACCGGGCGATGCCGTCCTTGTCGCACTGCGCTGTCAGGCCCCAGGAGTATTCCCCGGCTTCCTTGCCCGCCTGCAGGATGGCGTCCTGCTCGGACTTCTTGAGCGATTGGAACTTGCGGTCGTTCATGACCACCATCCCGAAACCGGTGAACAGGTTCGTCGTGGTCAGGTGGCTCTGCACCTCGTAGTACTTGAGCGACAGCACGTCGCAAGGCGACATGTCGGCGCCGTCGACGGTCTTTTGCTGCAGCGCGGTGAACAGCTCGGCGAACGCGACCGGCGTCGGGTTTGCGCCCATCGCCTTGTAGGTCGAGTTCATCACCGGGCTGCCCGGTGAGCGGATGAGCAGGTCCTTCATGTCATCGGGTTTGGCGATGGAGCGCTTGTTGTTGATCATCGAGCGGCTACCCCAGGCCGTCGTGTACACGACGCGCATGCCAGTGGCCTTGCGGAAGTTCTCGAAGATCTCCGCGCCAACGGGCCCGAACACCGCCTTCTGCGCCGAAGGAATATCCTCGAACAGCGCCGGCAGGCTGAAGATGTCGATCGGCGCGTAGAACTGCGCCAGGTTGTTGCTCGACACGATGGCCAGATCCTGTGCGCCGAGTTGTACCGTCTTGGCTTGCGCGACGTCGTTGCCGAGTTGCGCGCAGCACAGCGTGTCGACCTTGACCGAGCCGTTGGTGAGTGCAGCGACACGTTCGGCGAAGCGCACCGCGCCCAGGTGGTACACGTTGTCGGCGCTCGACACATGGCCGAGCTTCAGTGTCGTCTGGGCGAGCGCGGGAAGACTCGACCCCCCTGCCAGAATCAGGCTGGTGAATACGGCTGTCACGATGCGCATTTCGAAATCCTCCTGTGAGTGAATGTGCTGCTGATCAACCCTGCGCGCAACGTCTGCGCCGTGTGTCCGATCAGGGGTTGGTGAATAGATTCGAGTAGGCGAACAGTGCCGTGGCACCGCCCGTGTGTAGAAACACGACGTTTTCGTCGCGGCGGAAGAAGCCCTTGCGAACGAGGTCGATCAGCCCGGCCATGCCCTTGCCCGAGTACACCGGGTCGAGCAGGATGCCCTCGCATCGCGCGGTGAGCGCCACGGCCTCGACCATGGCCGGGGTGGGTACGCCATAGCCCTCGCCCACGTAATCGGAGTACGCGACGACTCGGGAGCGATCGATGCCGCCTTTCACGCCGAGGTGATCCGCTGTGGCTTGCGCTAGCGCATACACCGCATCCTCCTGCCGCGCCTTTGGCTGGCGCACGCTGATTCCCAGCACAGGGATGCCAGTGTTCGCCCCTTCCAGCCCGGCGAGCAGCCCGGCCTGGGTGCCGGTGCTGCCGGTGGCGTGAACCAGGTAGTCGATCCTCAAGCCGGTGTCGTTGGCCTGCTGCAGCAGTTCCAGCGCGCAGTCGACGTAGCCCAGGGCGCCGACCACGTTCGACCCGCCGCCCGGGATGAAGTACGCCTTGCGGCCTTGGCTGCGCAGTTCCTCGGTGCGCGCCAGCGCGAGCGCGTTCATGTCGCCCGGATCGTGGAAAGACAGCGTGGCGCCGAACATCCGATCGAGCAGGACGTTGCCTTGCACTTCGTATCCGGGCTCAGGCTGGCGCACGCGACGCTCGAGCAGGATCTCGCACTCCAGCCCGAGCCGCGCTGCGGCAGCGGCGGTCTGGCGACCATGGTTGGTCTGCACAGCACCCTGGGTGACGATGATCTCGGCGCCCTGCTCGAGGGCCTGGCCCATCAGGAACTCGAGCTTGCGCGTCTTGTTGCCGCCGGTGGCCAGCCCGGTGCAGTCATCGCGCTTGACGAACAGGTTCGGGCCCCCGAGCGCGCGCGACAGTGCAGCCATCGGCTCGAGCGGCGTGTGCAGATGCCCCAGCTTGACTCTCGGAAATCGTGACAAGTGCATGGCTAACTAGGCCCTTTGTTGGTGCTGTTCGACGCGATTAGAAGCGAGGCCCGCGGTCCCGATGATGCAATTACGGTAAGGATCGATTCCCGGCACGCATAACCCGTGCCACCTTGCGTTCAGACAGGCTTGTCGGCAGACAGCCGGGTCCAGATCGCATCGACTCGCGGGCGACTGCGTTCTTGCGAACGGTAGATCGAGATGCCCAAGCTCACGTCCCACTCGCTGCCGCCGGCACGACGGAGCCGGCCGCTGGCGAGATCGTCTGCGGCAAGGCCCTCGGGCACCCAGGCAAGGCCGTGTCCGGCGCGTGCCATGGCAGTCAGTGCGCCGGCCAGCGAGTCCTGGTATTGACGCACGAATTGGCAACGCCTTTCCGGGCGGGCGAGCAGGTCATCGACCGCAAGCCCCAGAAAGGAGTCGGCAGCGTAGCCCAGAAAGGGCAGCGGGTGCTTCGGCGATCCGGGCAGTGGGTAGCGGACCCGGCCATCGTCGGTCGATGCCGAAACAGGTATCAGCCGGTCGTTGGCCAGATGCAGCGACGGAAAGCGATCACCGTCAATGAGCAGCGGAAAGGCGGGGTGGGAAAAGCAGATCAGGAAATCGCACACGCCTTCGGTGAGGTTCTGTACGCAGTTGTGCATGTTGTCCGCGACCATCTGCGCATCGATCGGCCCCACGTCCGTTGCCACGCGCTTGAGCCACTCCGGGAAGAACGACAACGCGATGCTGTGCGTTGCCGAGAAGATGATCGTGTTCTCGGCGCGGCGTCGTGTCGTTCGGGCATGGTCCCGCGCGCGCGTCAGATCACGCACCGCCTGCTCGGCGGTGTCTCGGAAGGCCTCGCCTTCCTTGGTCAGCCGCGACGGGAAAGTACTCCGATCGACGAGCGGTGCTCCAACCCAGCGTTCGAGAGCCTGGATGCGTCGGCTCAACGCCGACTGTGTGACATTGCGCTCCTCGGCAGAACGCGAAAAGCTCTTGGTTCGCGCCAAGCTAAGAAAGTCCTCCAGCCACTTCAATTCCATGCGCCAATTCTGCGACTTGTGCCCGGCAAAGCAAATTGGCCGCTGACGAACTGCTGCGCCAGACTGAAAGGCATCGCCGCGATCGGGCAGCTTTCGCTAAGCAGCAAGCCGTTCACGAACCGGGTAGGACGGCCGCGCCCGCAGCTTCGCGCCGGGCGCAAGCCTGCAGCGCATGCCGATCAGATACTGCCCGGCCGGGACGACTGCCATCAACTGGTGCCGCTAGCATGCGGACGCAGACATCCCGCGCGGCCCGCAGGATGTCCTGGCAAGCCCAAGTGCTGAATGCAACGGAGACTCGAGATGCAGCTGATCGACCTGACGCTCGCCGAACAGGCCCAACTTGTGCGCACCGCGCAGTGTTCGAGTCGCGAGATCATCGATGCGCACCTCGATCGCATCGACGCGCTCGACGGCAAGCTCCATGCGTTCGTGGACGTCTACGCCAACGAGGCGCGCGCTCTCGCGGACGCCGCCGACAAGGCGCGCACCGCGCGATTGCCGCTCGGCCCGCTGCATGGCCTGCCGATCGCGATCAAGGACCTGTGCGACATCGCCGGGAGGGTGGGCACGGTCGGCTCGTGCATGTGGGCGACGCGCGTCGCAGACACCACCAGCGCCACCGTCGAGCGTTTGCTGGGTGCCGGCATGATCCCGCTGGGCAAGACCCACATGGTGGAGTTCGCCCTCGGGGCGTGGGGAACCAACCGGATGATGGGCACGCCGTGGAATCCCTGGGACCTGCAGCGCCATCGCGTGCCCGGCGGGTCGTCCAGCGGAACGGCCGTCGCGGTCGCCGCAGGGCTCGCACCCGCTGGCATCGGCAGCGACACCGGCGGATCGGTGCGCATCCCCGCGGCGTTCAACGGCCTGGTGGGGTTGAAGGTGAGCTTCGGCCGGATCAGTCTGCACGGCACGGCGCTGCTCAGCTGGAGCCTGGACACGATCGGTCCGCTCGGGCGCTCGGTGGACGACTGCGCACTGCTGCTTCGCGCGCTCGCCGGGCCGGATGCGCGCGACCCGCAGACCCTCGCTGTGCCGGCGCTCGAACTGCCCGAAGTGCTTGATGCGGCCAAGGTGCGTGGCGCACGCATCGCGATGCCCGAAGCCGATCAGCTGCCACCGTTCATGCACCCTGCTGTCGTGGCGGCCTGGCAAGACGCCGCCATGCGACTAGAGCGCCTGGGCGCGCACGTGGTCTCGGTACGCCTGCCGGCATGGCACTTCGAGCTTGCA
>Ga0316188_10001721_pt1 | contig 10419 bp, 10 predicted proteins | sample Phiworburrow1_MG_FD_204933 | JGI IMG/M metagenome (GOLD analysis project Ga0316188, IMG submission 204933) | Coastal sediment microbial communities from Maine, United States - Phippsburg worm burrow 1 | ecosystem: Environmental > Aquatic > Marine > Coastal > Sediment | place: USA: Maine... | reverse complement strand
AAAAATGATATCAGAGGCTGCGATGATTCCTTTTATGGGCGACTGGACAAAGGCGGCAAATCCCTGCGGTTGAGCCTCAAGTGAAGCATAGGTGTTTGGAATTCCTATGGGTTTATAAATGTCACCTTTGGTGAATTTCTCTAAAGGAATTCTGATGTTCAAAGCGTCCAGGGTTTCCTGTGTTGCGGGCAAAGAAACTTCTTTATCGGAGCTGCTTTGTTTAAAGGTATGTTCAGTCGGATTATAGGTTAGACTGTCGTATTTGCCCGAAGGTACGATCCAGGTTAAAAGGGCAACTAATCCGGCAATGACAAACAGAATGGTTTGGGCAGTCGGGAATTTTAATTTTTTCATGCAGCTAAGGTCATTGATCGGTTAAATACAAAAAATTGATTTAGCTGCAAGATAGTATTTTAGGCATCATGTCAAATAGTTCAATTCCTCAATTATTGTATTTCTTTTTTTCCATCATTTTCCAAATAAGCAGGGAAATGAATCCCCCAAAAACAGAAGCCACCATGTCTTTAACATCAATGATTCCATTTGATTTGGCCTGCATCATTTCATAGCCCACAGAACCCAGGGTAACCACTGTTATCACCAGCCAGGGATGTTTGGATGGTTTAATAAGAAGCAGCTGTGAAAATCCCAGGACATAGAACAGGCTGGGCGAAAAATCGGCAAATCCGTAATCACGGAGTCCATTTTCATAGGCATAAGGACGATAGAGCGATTTTCCCACAAATCCGGTGATTACTGCGAAAAGGCCGAGGATTCCGTGAATAAGGTTCTTTTTCTTCATGTACTTTTAGGATACGGGCAAATGACCACCCGTTAGACGCCAATTGACGTGAATTGTATCAATGACCGACCGTATTATTCTCTGATTACAATGCCCTCAATCATTTCTGATAAGCCCGGTTTTTCAAACCAATCTTCCATAAAATCAAAATTCTCACGGGAGACCTCAAATTCAAAGGTCTTGCCTTTTTTAAGGTTTCGTTGCATGATGCGCATAAGTCTTGTTTCTTTTGAAATATCTAAAAAATGGATTTTAAGATCCAACCCATGCAAGTTCGCAAAGATTCTGAATTTTTCTCGATGTGCAAATTTTGAAAGGCCAAGGTCCAGGATAGCATCCGTTTTTGCCTCTTCCAGCTGGAGGATCAAATCCATAATGATTGACTCGGATCTTTCAATTCTTTCCAGAAACCATTCCAGGCCATCGTTGTCCTTCTTATCCGGCAAGAATAATTCTTTGTTCCATTTATCTATGGAAAACAGGACCCCCTTTGTTTTCTTTTTTAATTCTTGGGCATAAGTGGTCTTCCCGGAACCCGTATTTCCTACGATAAGGTGTATCATGGTCTCATCTTTTTTACCAGTTATTAAGAGCTAAGGTAGGAATTTATTGATCGGGTTACTTTCTTAAAGCCTATCGCAGGGTTTAACAGTAGGAATTCAATGCAGGATGATGGGTTGATAACCTTTATTTTTGGAGGGTGAAAGCTACTTTTTCAATGCCGGCGTCGGTCATAAACGTTTTTTGTCGGATGAATCCGAAATTTTCATACAGGATGACAGCGGGTGCGTTACCAAGCCCGGTTTCAACCGTATAGAGCGCAGAAGGATAAGATTTCATTGTGAATTCAAGCAATTTAATGGCAATTCCCTGTCTAAAATAATTAGGATGCACCGTTAAACTGCAAATATGAGTTTTGATTTGATTTGATCGGATCTCTATTACCCCGGTAAGTTTGTCATTTGTCCAGTAGCCATAAAAAGAAGTTGTGCTTTGTTCGATGTCATTTACGGTCCTTTGTAAAGGAGGGAAGTTTTTGCTCCCGAGTAAATCGGCTTCTACGGCATATGACACCTGAAAAATCTGATAGATAAGTTGGGCCATCAAAGGATCAGTGTGAGTTAGTAGTTTGATCATAATATCTTAAGGCAGATTTCAGTAAATAAAAATATCAAAAAAATAGGATTGAGTAACCGGGTAAAGACTTCAATTTATGATGGTCCGTGAGTCCATTTTTGCAGCCTGTATGAAAAATCAGTCTGCTAATTTCTGAATTTAGAACAGCTTAAGTCATTGAAAATTGTATTTTTGCAAAAAAAATAAATATGAGTGCTAAAGCTGAAGTAACCTTTGACGTGTTAATAGAGATTCCAAAAGGAAGCAGGAATAAGTATGAATATGATTTTGTCCTTCACAAAATTCGCTTTGACAGAATGCTGTTCTCGTCAATGATGTATCCGGGTGATTATGGTTTTATTCCGGAAACACTGGCCCTGGATAAGGATCCTTTGGACGTTTTGGTTTTAGGGGCAGAACCTACTTATCCGATGGTGGTGATGGAAGTAAGGCCCATTGGTGTTTTCCACATGACCGATGAGAAAGGGCCTGATGAAAAGATCATTTGTGTTCCTGTGCACGATCCTGTTTACAGCAAACGCAGAGATATAGCTGATTTAAACCCACATAGATTAAAAGAAATAGAACATTTTTTTCAGGTTTATAAAGATCTTGAGGAGAAAAAGGTTGATACAGGAGGATGGGGAAATGCCGAAGAAGCCATCAGGATTTACAACGAATGTGTAAAGAGGTATGAAGAAAGTGATCATAAGAAAAACAGAACTTTTACCATATAGAAATTGAAGATAAATAATGGCTGAATTATTTAACCATCATTAATCCTATGGTGGTTTTTTTTATCTGCCAAGATTGTTTACTTTTAGCACCTCAAAAATTAAATCATAATAAAAAAAGAATAGGAAAAATGGAATTAATCGTTAGTTATTTGCCGTTATTTGGCGTGATTGCTCTTGCATTTGTATTCATTAAAAATGCATGGGTATCCAAACAGGAAGTGGGAGATGAAAAAATGGCTAAAATTGCAAAGCACATTGCCGATGGAGCAATGTCATTCTTAAAAGCGGAATATAAAATTCTCGCCATCTTTGTTGTTGCTGTTGCCATCTTACTTTATTTTAAAGGTACCTACGAAACCGGATCGAACGGTATGGTGGCTTTTTCATTTATAGTGGGAGCGATCTGTTCTGCTTTGGCAGGATTTATAGGTATGAAGGTAGCCACCAAGGCAAATGTGAGAACCACCCAAGCGGCAAGAACTTCTTTAGGTAAGGCCCTTGAAGTGGCATTCGCCGGAGGAGCCGTGATGGGACTTGGGGTTGTAGGTCTGGGTGTCTTAGGATTGAGCAGTTTGTTCATGGTTTATCAGGTTATGTGGCCAGGAGAAGAAAACATTCCAATGGTGCTTAATGTACTTTCAGGATTTTCTTTAGGAGCTTCTTCAATTGCCTTATTCGCAAGAGTGGGTGGAGGAATCTATACCAAGGCAGCTGATGTGGGTGCCGACCTGGTAGGAAAAGTTGAAGCAGGGATTCCTGAAGACCATCCGTTAAACCCAGCCACCATTGCTGATAACGTTGGTGACAACGTGGGAGACGTGGCAGGTATGGGAGCCGACCTTTTTGAATCTTATGTGGGTTCAATCATCGGTACCATGGTTTTGGGCGCATTGATCGTTACAGACGGATATAACGGACTTGGAGCGGTGTATTTGCCTTTGACTCTTGCCGCAGTAGGGATCATCATGTCAATTATAGGAACCCTTTTTGTAAAGGTTAAAGAAGGAGGAAGCCCTCATAAAGCATTGAATTTAGGAGAATTCGGATCCGGATTTTTAATGATCATTGCTTCGTATTTCATTATTACCGCCATGATACCTGAAAAAGTGGAAGGCCTGCCATTTGGCTCTCAGGGTGTTTTTTTTGCTACCCTTGCCGGATTGATCGCAGGTTTCTTTGTAGGTAAAGTCACTGAATATTATACGGGTACGGGCTCCAAACCGGTACTTTCAATTGTAAAGCAATCAGAAACAGGATCGGCTACCAATATCATTGCCGGTTTAGGCGTGGGAATGATGTCTACTGCCATTCCTATTCTTTTGATCGCCGCATCGATCATTATATCACATTATTTTGCCGGATTATATGGTATAGCCATTGCTGCCGTTGGGATGCTCGCCAATACGGGTATTCAATTGGCTGTTGATGCCTACGGACCCATATCTGATAATGCCGGAGGTATTGCAGAAATGTCAGAATTGCCGAAAGAAGTGCGCGAGCGCACCGATAAACTTGATGCCGTGGGGAACACCACTGCTGCCATTGGAAAAGGATTTGCGATCGCTTCAGCCGCTCTTACGGCTTTGGCCTTGTTTGCCGCATTTATGAAAACGGCAAACGTTGTGGCAATCGATGTATCACAACCTAAGATCATGGCCGGTTTGTTAGTAGGAGGGATGCTTCCTTTTGTATTCTCAGCCCTTTCAATGAATGCCGTTGGTAGAGCTGCCATGGCGATGATAGAAGAGGTTAGAAGGCAGTTTAGAGATATTCCTCAATTGCACGCCGCTTTGGAAGTAATGAGAAAATACAATTCAGACATGTCAAAAGCCAGCGCTGAAGACAGAAAGATCTTTGATGCGGCTGATGGTTATGCAGAATATGAAAAATGTGTTGAAATTTCTACCAATGCGTCCATCAAAGAGATGGTATTGCCGGGCTTATTGGCTCTTGCTGTTCCGGTAACCGTTGGATTTGTTGGAGGAGCAAACATGCTTGGCGGATTACTGGCAGGGGTGACTACATCGGGTGTATTGATGGCTATTTTTCAGTCCAATGCCGGAGGTGCCTGGGACAATGCTAAAAAAATGATCGAAGAACAGGGAAGAAAAGGAACTGAAGCGCATAAAGCGGCAGTTGTAGGTGATACCGTAGGAGATCCTTTTAAAGATACTTCAGGCCCGTCTTTGAACATCTTGTTGAAATTAATGTCGGTTGTGGCCCTGGTGATTGCACCCAGTATTGCTTTAGACGTGGATGAGGTTACGGCCCATAATATGGAAACCATCAATAAGACTGAGATGGTAGTTGTAGATGAAAGTGCTGAGCAACTTACTTTGACAGACGAAAAGACTGTGGCCGTTGAAGCTGTGGAGACTGTTGCGGACAAGGAAGCCGCTACTGAAATTTCAAATAAAGAAAAGGCTGATAATTCTGAGGAATAACAAGTACTTTTTTAAATTATATACAAGAAAATGCGAGCCTCAGGTTCGCATTTTTTTTTTGCTCAGGGTGTCTAAAATCTTTACATTTTTTGTCCGATAAAACTTGTTTTTGGTAAGCTTATTGGCTAACTTTACTTAATTGGGCCTTGGAATAAATGAAGTTGGGTTATGGAAGAAAAAAATGATTTTAAAGACTTCATTGCTTTAAATGTTGAAGAGTCTATTTGGGAACATTTTTATACCGTTGCTCCCCTGGTGGTGATCGGTACTAAGGAAGAAAATGGCTTTGATCTTGCCCCTAAGCACATGGTGACCCCCATCGGTTTTTCGGATTATTTTGGTTTTGTTTGTACGCCTCGCCATGCTACATATCACAATATTCAAAGAGAAAAGAAATTTACGGTTAGCTTCGTAAAACCTGATCAGATACTCTTGTCGTCCCTGGCTGCCATGCCGAGATGTTCGGTAGAAAATTTCCCTAAAGATATAACCAGACATATTCCAACGGTTTCTACCGAGGTCGGAGAAAATATATTTATAGCTGATTCCTATGTTTTACTCGATTGCAGTTTGCATTCAGTGATCGATGGTTTTGATGATTACAGCATTATTACCGGAAAGATCAAAACTGCCATGGTGCATAAGGATTATAAAATTGTATCCGATGAAGGCCAGCAAGCCCAGATCTATGAAAACCCATTACTTGCCTATATAGCGCAAGGGAGATTTGCCAGCATAAAAAAAACAATGAGTTATCCTTACCCCAAGGATTTTCAGCGTTAGTGACTTAATCATGGTTTAGCATGCAAGATTCAACCGCTAAACATATCGAAAATTATCTAAAGGATAGCCAGGAAGACATGGTCATCTTTTTAAAGAAGCTTGTTGCCTCAGAATCACCCTCATTTGACCCCAAAGCACAAATTCCGATCATGGAATTATTGAAGAACACCCTGGTGAACCTTGATTTTCATGTATCGATTTTTAGCGGTAAAAAGACCGGAGGGTACCTTTATGCGAGACCAAAAAATCGCAACAGGAACCAACCCATTCAACTCATGATAGGGCATTGTGATACGGTCTGGAAAAAAAATACGCTTGAAGAAATGCCCATAGAGGAGATTGACGATAAAATTTCGGGACCCGGAATCTTTGACATGAAGGCAGGATTAACGCAGATGATCTATGCCGTCAAGGCCATCCGGGATCTAAGCCTGCTGTGCAGTGTTACTCCGGTGATCATCATCAATTCGGATGAGGAAATAGGGAGTATCGAATCTGCCAAAGTGATAGAGAGAATGTCAAAATTGGCCGGCAGGGCATTTATTCTTGAACCTCCTTTGGGCTTTGAAGGGAGGCTTAAAACGGCCCGTAAAGGTATAGGAAAGTTTACTTTAAAAGTTAAAGGGAAATCGGCCCACGCCGGATTGAATCCGGATAAAGGAGTAAGTGCCATTGTAGAGCTTTCTTACCACATACAACAACTCTTTGCCCTAAATGATTTTGAAAAAGGGATCACGGTGAATGTAGGAATGATTCAGGGCGGTTCATCAGCAAACGTGATCGCGGCTGAAAGCAGTGCGGTTATTGACGTGAGGGTAAGAAATAAGGAGGATGCTGAATTTATCAGCCGTGAAATACTCAGTTTAAAGCCCATTAACAAGGATACATGCCTTGAGATCGAAGGCTATTTTGGCAGACCACCAATGGAAAAAACGGAGCGTAATCAAGCGTTATATGAGATGGCGAAAAATTTGGGAAAATCCATAAACATTAACCTCGAACAGGCTACAGCCGGAGGGGGTTCTGATGGCAATACCACCAGTCTTTATACGGCAACACTTGATGGGCTGGGCACCACAGGTGATGGCGCCCACGCGAGGCATGAATTTATATTCAAGGATAAATTGGTGGAAAGAACGGCCTTGCTCACCATGCTACTATTAGCCAAGCCACTGGACAAGATCGAATTGAATCCGACAAAATAGAGACATGAATTCAAGATATATATTTACATCCCTGTTAAGGATATCTGATCTCGACAAGAAACCATTTACGGTGAAAAAGCTTGAAAAGATCAAATGGAAAACAGGCGATTATGTGGTAGGAAAAATCACCAATCCCGGCAATGAGATGATGAAAATTGAATTGATCAATGGCAGGATGAGGGGTTTTATGAAAGAAGACCTGGTCATAGGAGCACTGGGTGAACGGTATGCCACCCTGGAGGCTACAGGATCATGGAAAGAGGTGGAGGAGGACGGAATTATGCATTTACTGACGGGTGGTGGTCTGTTAGGAAAATGTACCTCTAAATCAGCCTTTTTGCCCAATCTGATCGAACTAGAATACGCGGGTCACGTAGTAAGAGCTGGAGAAATATGTAAAATGGACGATTTTGTGAAGGAGGCCAAGTATTCAAAATTCAATATTCCGGTCATCCTTTTGGTGGGCACCTCTATGTCAGCCGGTAAAACAACGGTGGCCCGAATTATCGTAAATCATTTAAAAAGGGCAGGGTTGAACATTGTTGCGGGAAAACTAACAGGGGCCAGCAGATACAGGGACATTTTGTCATTAAAAGACGTAGGAGCCAATCATATTTTTGATTTTGTAGACGCCGGGATGCCTTCATCCATTTTCCCCCGTGAGAAATTCAGAAAGAAATTGATTCAGCTCCTGAGCCGCATAAATGAGGTAAAGGCTGACGTAGCTGTCATTGAATTGGGGGCATCACCTCTCGAACCTTATAATGGCGACGTAGCTTTTGAAGAGCTAAAAGCCAGCATTAAATGCATTGTGTTGTGCGCTTCAGATCCTTATGCCGTATTTGGAGTAATGAAGAGTTTTGATTTTATACCCGATCTTGTAAGTGGGATAGCCACTAACACACTGGCCGGGGCAGAGTTGATTGAAAAGCTTTGTGAAGTAAAGGCGCTCAACCTTATTGACCCGGATACTTCTGAAGCATTTAAAGCGATCCTTGCTGATAAACTAAAGATCGATTTATAAGGAGACATGGATGAATTATATGGCCAAATAATCAGCTTTCGGGTAAAAATTGAGTTTGAATTATTTGGAACTGATCCAACCTTTTTAAAGGCAATATCTCTTTTGGGAAATTGTCACCAAATAAGTTACCTTTGATTTTTTAATTCGTTTCGATGCGTAAGATTACCCTATTTTTGCTGCTTTTTTCAACTTGCCTGAAGGCACAGACCGATGGTAGTTTTGTGGATAATAAATACCTTGAGGATCAAATTTATTTTAGTCTTACCTACATCTATATGCTTAACCTACCGGATCCGATATCCCAATCAGGGTTTTCTTATGGACTGGCAGGCGGCTTCATAAAAGATTTCCCTTTAAATAAGCGCCGTAATTTTGGATTGGCTGTTGGTTTGGGATATGGGTTCAATAATTATTATTTTGATGTCAAGTCAGATAATTCGGAGCTTACTACGAACAAAATAATACTTCACTCGGTTGAATTGCCCGTTGAACTGAGGTATCGGACGTCAACTCCTCTTAAATACAAGTTTTGGAGGTTTTATCCGGGAATAAAATTTGGGTATAGATTTGCCCAGAATACCAGCTTTGGAAAATCTGCTGATTTTAATGTTGATGATATCATTAAAATAAACGATTTTCTGTACGGACTCACTTTCTCCGTTGGTTATAATAAATGGAACCTTCACGCTTATTACGGACTTAATGATTTGTTTAATGAGACCAAGATCAATCCCTATTCCATCAATATCACTGATTTGAGGGTCGGATTGATTTTTTACATATTCTGATAGATCTGAAAACTCATCCACTGGCATATGAGCCCAAGTAAAAACCCTATATAAATCTCCTTTGGCCTATGGGCATTTAATGCCAGTCTGGATACGCCAATTAACCCGGCAACCACAAATAAACCCGCGAGCAAGGCATTGAAATTCAATCGGTATTCATAGCTCATCACCATGACAAATCCAATAATTCCGCCTATGCCAAGGGTATGCAGGCTTGTTTTTATTTTCAGGTTGAAAAGCAAATAGGTAAAACTCAAGGCAAATGCCACTCCAAAGAATGAAAAAGCCAGCAGGTCAACTATATGAACTCCTAACAGGGCCCTTCCAAGGAGAAAGGATAACAGAATAAAAAAAAGAACCGGAAATTTCCTTTCACCAATCGTTTTTATATGATAGTCATCTATCAGTTTTATTTTTTTCAATAAGCCCAGCAGTATTATGGGTACAATATAAGTGCTTACAAAAACAACAAGAAGAATAATATATTCCTGCTGTTTCACCACGTGTTTAGGAGTCAGGTACAAATAAAGAAAGCTGCCCATAAAAGAGAAAAGAAGGGGATGAAGAATATAGGATATGAGCTTATAAATAAACATAGGTTACATGATCTTTTTTCTTAAGCGAGCCACTGGAATATCAAGTTGCTCGCGGTATTTAGCCACGGTCCTTCGAGCGATCAAATAACCGCTTTTCTTTAAAAGAATTGAAAGTTTTTCATCCGTTAAAGGCTTTTTTTTATCCTCATTTTCTATCTCGGTCTGTAATATTTTTTTGATCTCCCGGGTTGAAATATCTTCTCCCTGGTCATTCTTCATGGATTCAGAGAAAAATTCTTTTACCAGTTTAGTACCATAGGGCGTATCCACATATTTGCTGTTGGCCACCCTTGAAACCGTTGACACATCCATATTGATCTGATCAGCAATATCCTTCAGAACCATGGGTCTTAATTTCCGTTCATCTCCCGTAAGCAGAAATTCTTTTTGGTAATGTAAAATGGCATTCATGGTGATCATCAAAGTTTGTTGCCGTTGTTTTATAGCATCTATGAACCATTTGGCGGCATCGAGCTTTTGTTTGATGAACATCACGGCATCCTTTTGGGGTTTTGATTTGTCTTTGGATTCAGAATAGCCTTTAAGCATGTTCTCATACTCTCTTGATATATGGAGATCAGGAGCATTTCTTGCATTGAGGCTAAGTTCCAGATTTCCTTCGTTGATGCGGATGGTAAAATCAGGCACAATGTGCTCAATGATGGTCAGGTTACCGGAAAAAGAACCCCCCGGTTTTGGATTGAGTTTTTCAATTTCCTTGATGGCCTCATTCAACTCTTCCATTGAAATATTGAATTTTTGTGCCAGCTTGGTATAATGTTTCTTTACAAATTGATCAAAGGAAGTGTTCAGGATCTCAATGGCCAGCAATCTTTCCTTGGTCTCCTCTTTTCTTCTCAATTGTATAAGCAAACACTCTTTTAAGGTTCTTGCACCAACGCCTGCCGGGTCAAGTTGTTGAAT
>Ga0316188_10001720_pt1 | contig 10425 bp, 9 predicted proteins | sample Phiworburrow1_MG_FD_204933 | JGI IMG/M metagenome (GOLD analysis project Ga0316188, IMG submission 204933) | Coastal sediment microbial communities from Maine, United States - Phippsburg worm burrow 1 | ecosystem: Environmental > Aquatic > Marine > Coastal > Sediment | place: USA: Maine... | reverse complement strand
AACAGACCGAACAGGTCCTTGGCGCCGTCGGTGCCGCCGACGGTGAAAGGCACCCGGACCGCCGGGATGCCCGCGTTCCTGCTCAGCCACTCGGACGCACGCGGGTCCTGGTAAGCCGCGAACACGACCATTCGCGCGGGCGAGGCCTTGAGCGTGGACAGCACCTCCTGCAGGTGGGACGCAGTGGGTTCGACACCGGGCTTGGGCTCGAGGACGGCGACTTCCTTGAGTCCGAGCCAGTCGTAGAGGTAGACGAACGCCTTGTGCTGGGAGACGACCGACTGGCCCTTCAGCGACGCGCCCTGCGCTGTCCAGCGGGCGATCGCCTGCTGCCAGCGCTTGTCGAAGTCGGCCTGCAGGCGCGCGTACTGACTCGCGTGCTGCGGGTCGACCTGCTGCAGCCTCGCGCCGAGCGCCGATGCCACTCGCGCAATATTGCGCGGATCGGTCTGGATGTGCGGATTCCCGGCCGCGTGGACGTCGCCTTGCGAGCGGTCGAGCCGGTTCGGCACGTCGAGCTTGCGCACGAAGTCCGCGGCCGAGAAGTTGCCCGGCTGGCCGGGCTGCACCTTCTCGTTGCCGGATTGCTGCAGCAGCACCGGCAGCCACCCGACCTCGAGCTCGGCGCCGGTGCACACGACCAGGTCGGCATTGCGGGTGCGTGCGATCAGGCTCGGCTTGGCCTGGATCTGGTGCGGGTCCTGCAGTGCGTTCGTGGCGACCGACACGTCGACCAGTTCGCCGCCGAGCTCGCGCGCCAGCGCGCCCCACTCCGGCTCACAGGCAAGGACGCGCAGCGCGGCGTGCGCCGGCAGCGCGAGCAGCGCCAGCGGCGCCACGAGCGTTGAAAAGAGAAGTCTGCAAAAGCTCATCGAGCGCTCCCTGGCACGGATTCGGGTCAGTAAGCGTGAGCGCCGTGGGCGCCCAGGCTCATCTGGTATTGGAGAAAGACCTGGTTGTCGACGACGCCTTCGCGCGAGCGGTCCTGCGCGAACTGCAGCCGCAGGCGCGAAAACTCGCTCGGATTGAAGTCGAACATCAGCGTGCTCTTGCGCGGCCGGTAGCCGGTGTCGGCGAACGACGCGGCGTTGGATCCGTAGTCCGGCGACCCGGGGTCGATCTGCTCGGTGCGCAGGCCGACCCGCCAGCGCGGCATGAACTGGTAGACACCCTGCAGGTACCAGCCCGACTGAACCGCACGGTACGCGCCCGGGCTGTTGGCGCCGTCGACGTCGTAGACGAGGCTGCCGTCGCGCGTGCTGCGCAGATACTCCCCCTGCAGCTTGAAGTTGGTGCGCGTCGCGTTGCCGTTCGGCGCCCACTTCCAGACCGCGTCGACCACCAGCACCTGCGTGGTGCCGGTGAACGCGTTCACCACGCCGACGCCCTGAGCGTTCATCGCGTCGAGGGTCTGGTCGGTGGCTTTCGCGTTCAGCACCGAAAGACCGGCGCGCCAGTTGCTGCTCTCGCCGATGTCGCCCCCGGTGTGGGCAGTCAGCGCCGTCATTCCTGCGCCGTTGCGGCCGGTGTTGCTGCCGGGGAAGCTGCGGCCGCGACCGAGTTCGGCGCCAAGCTCGACGTACTGGTCGATCGGTGCGATCCAGGTCAGCTGCAAGCCGTCGTCGCCATACTGGGTATCGAGAAACGCCTGATAGGCCAGCGGATTGTCGACGAAGTCCCAGGTATGGCTGTGTTGCGGGTTCAGGTAGCCGATCCCCGAATAGAAGCGCCCGGCCTTCAGCGAAAAACCGTTGCCGAACGACGTGGTCCGGACGAACGCTTCCTCGACCGACACCGTGTTGTCGGCGTGCAGCGAGATGCTGGCCGCGCCGCGCAGCCAGGGGTCGATGCTCGCCGCCAGCGCGAGTTCGGACTCCGCCAGACTGAACCCGCGTGTGCCCGGCCCGACCTCGGCGCCCCGCGGCAACTGGATGCCGGTGATCGCGTAGTTGGCCGGGTCCTGCGACGTCCGCGTGTACAGGCCGGAGAGAATCAGCGCGATCGACGGATTGAAGGCATTGGCGCCGGCCGCTGAGCGCGGCGGCTCCGGGGCGGAAGGGGATGTTCCCGCTGCCGGTGCCTGGACAACCATCGGCGGCTCGTTGCCCGCCGGTGCCGCGCCGACTGCCGCTGCCGGTGCCGCGCCGGCTGCTGGCGGCGCCGTTGCCGCTGCGGTGGGCCCTGCCGCTGCGGTGGGCCCTGCCGCTGCGGTGGACGCTGCCGCTGCGGTGGACGCTGCCACTGCGGTGGCCCCTGATGCGGCCACGGCCGCCTCGGCGGCGTTCAGGCGTCGCTCGAGCGCCTGCAGGCGCGCCTCGTACTGCGCGCGCATCGTGACGATCTCCTGGCGCAGCGCCTTGATGTCGGATGCTTCGTCCGCGTGGACACCCAGCGGCAGCGCCAGTGCGAGCGCAAGGCTCGCCGGCAACAGCTTGTGCATGATTCCTTGCTCCGGGAAGAGGGTCGCAACCCGCCCGCGCGCGCTCGTCGCACGGCGGGCGGGGCCGCGTTACCGTCAGCGGGCAAAGAGCGGCGGCGCGCGGCTCCGATAGACCGGTGCAGGCGGCGCCCCCCAGCGGACATAGGGCAGGACCGGCGACGCCTCGCCGCGCAGTTCGACCTGCGGCAGCGGCGGCGGCGCGCCGGTGAGCGCGCCGCCGCTCACCGCGGCCGCGCTCAGGCACAGTGAGCAACTCGCGTGCTGAGGGGCCTGCTGGCCGTCGTCGATGCCTGCGGCCGGGCCGACATGCGAGAGTGCGTGAGCCACCACCAGCACCTGGGCGGCCGGGAGCAGCAGCGCGAGCCAGAGCAGCCACGCGAAGCGGCTGGGGGAAACGGCACGCAATGGGGTCGTGTGCATGGCGGGTCGCGTATCTTAGCGGGTTCGCGATACGCCGCGCGCGCGGCGCCGATTGCGTCGGGCAGGCATTGCAGGAACAATCACAGCGCTCGACCAACACCAGCCACACGGAGAACCCGACGATGCCGAAAGTGACCTACATCGAATACAACGACGCCGTGCACGAGGTCGACGTGCCGATCGGGCGCTCGGTGATGCAGGGAGCGGTCGAGAACGGCGTGCCCGGCATCGACGCCGACTGCGGCGGCGCCTGCGCTTGCGCCACCTGCCATGTGTACGTCGCGCCCGATTGGCTCGCCAGGGTGGGCTCGCGTGGCGAGCGCGAGGAGGAAATGCTCGGCTTCGCCGCCGAAACGCAGCCGAATTCCCGGCTGGCCTGCCAGATCAAGATGACCGCCGAGCTCGAGGGCCTGGTGGTCCGCATGCCGGAAGGCCAGCATTGAACCCCGTCTGCATCGACCACCGGAGGACCCGATGAACGCGATTTCGATCCAGGAAGCCCGCGCCCAGGCCGCGGCCATGCCGCTCGAACAGATCGACCTTTCCGAGCCGGAACTGTTCCGCTCCGATACCGTGTGGCCGTATTTCGAGCGGCTCCGGCGCGAGGCCCCGATCCACTACCGCAAGGACGGCAGGCAGGGTTCGTTCTGGTCGATCACGAAGTACAACGACATCATGGCGGTGGACACCAACCACGCGGTGTTCTCGTCGGAGTCCAGCCTGGGCGGGATCACGATGGCCGACGCGCCGCCGCAGATGCGCCGCCCGATGTTCATCGCGATGGATCCGCCCAAGCACGACGAGCAGCGCAAGGCGGTGAGCCCGATCGTGGCGCCCGGCAACCTGGCCAAGCTGGAGTCGCTGATCCGCTCGCGCGCCGTCGCCATCCTGGACAGCCTGCCGCGCAACGAGACCTTCAACTGGGTCGACAAGGTGTCGATCGAGCTGACCACGCAGATGCTGGCCACGCTCTTCGATTTCCCGTTCGAGGACCGGCGCCTGCTCACCTACTGGTCCGACGTCGCGACGACGATCCCGACGCCCGACCAGGTCGGCGGCTGGGAGAAGCGCGATGCCGAGCTGCGCAAGTGCCTCGAGTACTTCACGCGCCTGTGGAACGAACGCGTCAACGCCGAGCCGGCCAACGATCTGGTCTCGATGCTGGCCCATTCGCCGGCCACGCGCAACATGTCCCCGATGGAGTATCTCGGCAACCTGGTGCTGCTGATCGTCGGCGGCAACGACACGACGCGCAACTCGATCACCGGCGGCCTGCTGTTCATGAGCCAGAACCCGGATCAGTACCGGAAGATGCGCGAGAACCCGAAGCTGATTCCGAGCGCGGTGTCGGAGATCATCCGCTATCAGACGCCGCTCGCGCACATGCGCCGCACCGCCATCGCGGACATCGAGCTCGGGGGCAAGCAGATCCGCAAGGGCGACAAGGTGGTGATGTGGTACCTGTCGGGCAACCGGGACGACGAGGTGATCGAGAATCCCGACCGGTTCATCGTCGATCGCGCGCGGCCGCGCCAGCATCTGTCCTTCGGCTTCGGCATCCACCGCTGCGTCGGCAACCGCCTGGCGGAGATGCAGTTGCAGATCCTGTGGGAGGAGATCCTGCAACGGATCCCGCAGATCGAGGTGGTGGGCGAGCCGGAACGCGTCGCGTCGTGCTTCGTGCACGGCTTCTCGTCGCTGCCGGTCCGGATCCCGTCGTGACGACCGCGCGAGCGGTGCACATCCGCCGCGCGGGTGGAGGACGATCGCGTGGCTGAATCGGACTACGTCGCCCCCACCAGCCTCGCCGAGGCGGTGGCGGCGCTCGAGACGGCGCGCGGCAGCGTGCGCCTGCTCGCCGGAGGCACCGACCTGCTGGTCCAGATGCGTTCGGGCCGACTGCGGCCCGACCTGATCGTCGACCTCAAGCGGATCCCGGAACTGATCGGGATCCGCGTCGAGAACGGCGCTTTCCTGATCGGCGCAGCGACGCCTTGCGCGACGCTCGGCGAGCACGCGGCGCTTGCGCGCGCCTGGCCCGGCGTCGTCGAAGCGGCGACGCTGATCGGTTCGACGCAGATCCAGGGCCGCGCGAGTCTCGGCGGGAATCTGTGCAACGCATCGCCCGCGGCCGACAGCGTGCCGGCCCTGGTCGCGGCGGGCGCAAGCTGCGTGATCGAAGGTCCTTCGGGACGGCGCGAGGCGCCGGTCGAGACCTTGCAGGCGCAACCGGGGCGCAACACCCTGGCGCGCGGCGAGATCGTGGTGGCGATCCGGCTGCCGGCACCGCCGGCCCGCTCGGGTGACGCCTACCTGCGGCTGATTCCGCGCACCGAGATGGACATCGCGGTCGTCGGCGCCGGGGTGAGCCTGAGCGTGGACGCGCAGGGCGTCGTGACCGGCGCGCGCGTCGCGCTCGGGGCGGTGGCCCCGACGACGCTGCGCGTCGACGCCGCGGCCGCGGCGCTGGTCGGCTCCCGGCTCGAGGAGAGCGCGCTGGCAGCGCTCGGCGCCGAGGCGCGCGCCGCGTGCCGGCCGATCGACGACAAGCGCGGCACCGCGGTCTATCGCACCAAGGTCGCCGGCGTGCTGGCGCGGCGCGCGGCGAAAATCGCCTACGAAAGGGCCCTGGCATGAGCAAGCTTCGCATCACCGCCTGGATCAACGGCGAACCTGCCGAGTTCCTGGGCGGCACCCGACAGAGCCTGCTCGACGCGCTGCGCGACGAGCTGCACCTGACCGGCAGCAAGGAAGGCTGCGGCACCGGCGACTGCGGCGCCTGCTCGATCGTGGTCGACGGACGGCTGGTCTGCGCGTGCCTGATGCTCGCACCCGAGGCACAGGGCCGTCGGATCGAGACGATCGAAGGCATGGCAGTCGACGGCGCGATGCATCCGCTGCAGCGCCAGTTCCTCGAGCACGCGGCGCTGCAGTGCGGGTTCTGCACGCCCGGCCTGCTGGTCGCTGCCAAGGCCCTGCTCGATCGCAACCCTGACCCGACCGAGTCCGAGGTGCGCTACTGGCTCGCGGGCAACCTGTGCCGCTGCACCGGCTACGACAAGGTGGTGCGCGCGGTCATGGACGCCGCGGCCGAACTGCGCGGCACCGAGGTCGCACGATGAACGACACGAGCGTCGCGCGGCTGCTGAAGGTCGTCGGACAACGCCCGGTCCGCCCGGACGGCGCGGACAAGGTCACCGGGCGGGCGAATTTCGGTGCCGACCAGGCCCTGCCCGGCATGCTGACCGGGCGAATCAAGCGCAGCCCGCACGCGCACGCGCGCATCGTCGACATCGATACCGCGGCCGCGCGCGCGCTGCCCGGGGTCAAGGCCGTCGTGACCGCGGCCGATTTCGCGCAGCTCGGCTCGGAGTCGATCGAACAGGGCGAGAGCGCGGGCACGCTCGCGCACGTCTCGGCGAACTGCCTGGCCCGCAACAAGGTGCTGTATGTCGGCCACGCGGTCGCCGCGGTCGCCGCGACCTCGCCCGAGATCGCCGAGGAAGCGTTGCGACGGATCGAGGTCCGCTACGAGGTTCTGCCGCACGTGATCGACGTCGAAGCGGCGATGGCGCCCGATGCGCCGCTGCTTCACGAAGACCTGTTCACCACCGGCATGACGCCCAGCCCCACTGCCCCTTCGAACGTCGCCGCGAAGACCGTGGTCGGGCGCGGCGATCCGGCCAAGGGATTCGCCGAGGCCGAGCTCGTGCTGGAGCGGCGCTACGTCACCGCGGCGGTCCACCAGGGCTACATCGAGCCGCACGCCTGCGTCGCGTCGGCTGGCGCGGACGGGCAGCACCAGATCTGGTGCTCGAGCCAGGGCCACTTCGCGGTGCGCGCGATGTGCGCCAAGATCCTGGGCCTGCGCCTGCAGGACATTCGGGTGACCCCCGCGGAGATCGGCGGCGGCTTCGGCGGCAAGACCACGGTCTACCTCGAACCGGTGGCGCTGGCGCTGTCGCTGAAGTGCGGGCGTCCGGTGAGACTGGTGATGTCCCGCGACGAGGTCTTCCAGGCGAGCGGACCGACGTCGGCGAGCGTGATCGAGGCGCGCATCGGCGCGACGCGCGACGGGCGCATCACCGCCGCCGAACTCACGATGAAATACCAGGCGGGTGCCTACCCGGGGTCGGCGATCGGGGCCGGCTGCATGGCGGCGCTCGCGTGCTACGCGATCGAGAACGTCTCGATCGTCGGCTACGACGTGGTCAGCAACCGCGCGAAGGTCGCCGCCTATCGCGCGCCGGGCGCGCCGATGGCCGCATTCGCCGTCGAAAGCTGTCTCGACGAACTAGCCCAGCAGCTCGGCATGGATCCGATCGACCTGCGCCTGGCGAACGCGGTGAAGCCCGGGATGAAGGCCGTCTACGGCCCGACCTTCCGCGAGATCGCGTTCGTGGAAACCCTCGAAGCGATCAAGGCGCACCCGCACTACCGCGCTCCGCTCGGACCCCACCAGGGGCGCGGCGTGGCCTGCGGCTTCTGGTTCAACATCGGCGGCGAATCGTCCGCGGCGGTGCATGTCGACGCGGACGGCGGCGCCACCGTGGTGTCGAGCAATCCCGACATCGGCGGCTCCCGCGCATCGATGGCGATGATGGCGGCCGAGACGCTGGGCCTGCCGATCGAGCGCGTTCGCGCCACCGTCGCCGACACCGCGTCGATCGGCTACAGCGACCTCACCGGGGGAAGCCGGGTCACCTTCGCCACCGGCATGGCGGTCGTGCAGGCGGCGCAGAAAGTCGTCGACGACCTCAGAAGGCGCGCGGCGCTCACCTGGGACTGCCCGATCGAGCAGGTCGAATGGCGGGACGGCGCGGCGGCCTGCACCGACCCGGCCAAGGAGGAACGCCCGCTCACGCTGGCCGAACTCGCCGCGCGCTCGGCGCGCACTGGCGGCCCGATCTCGGCCGAGGTCTCGCTCAATGCCCAGGGCGCCGGGCCCGGGTTCGGCGTGCACCTGTGCGACCTGGAAATCGACCCTGAGACCGGGCGCAGCACCGTGCTGCGCTACACCGCCGCGCAGGACGTCGGCCGCGCGATCCACCCGTCCTACGTCGAAGGCCAGATCCAGGGCGGGGTCGCGCAGGGCGTCGGCTGGGCGCTCAACGAGGCCTACCTGTACGACGCTTCGGGCACGCTGGAAAACCCGGGCTTTCTCGACTACCGGATGCCGGTCGCCTCCGACCTGCCGATGATCGAGACGATTCTCATCGAGACCGCGCCGAACAAGCGGCACCCGTTCGGCGCGAAGGGCGTGGGCGAGGTGCCGATCGTCCCGCCGCTCGCCGCGGTCGCGAACGCGGTCAGTCGGGTGATCGGCGTGAGACTCACGGAATTGCCGCTCTCCCCGCCCCGCGTGCTCGAGGCGATCGACACCTCGAGCACGAAGGCCTGAGACCGATGGCGCACGTGGTCTGCGCCACGCAGGAAGCGCGCGCGTTCACCCAGGGCCTCGAGGGCTTCGACGTGCAGGCGCGCGACGTGCGCGCGATGATCGCGGAACTCGAGCGGCGCTTCCCGGGCCTGGGCGCGCACGTGGAGCGCCGCATGGCGATCGCGATCGACGGCGAGATCCACCAGGACGCGCTCGGCGCGCCGCTGGCCGCGGACAGCGAGGTCGTGCTGATCCCGAGGATCGCGGGCGGCTGAGCCGCGCGGGCGCAACGACACGACGGCGGCGCGCACGCGTTCTGCTATGTTGCCGGTCATGGCGGAATCCGACATGCGTGTAAGCGCCGCAGTGCTCGTCATCGGCAACGAGATCCTGTCCGGCCGCACCCAGGACAGCAACCTCGCCTACCTGGCCACTCGGCTGAACGACTACGGCATCCAGGTGCGCGAAGCGCGAGTCGTGCCCGACGTCGAGCAGGCGATCGTCGACGCGGTGAACGCGCTGCGCGAGCGCCACGACTACCTGTTCACCACCGGAGGCATCGGCCCGACCCACGACGACATCACCGCGGAATGCGTCGCGAAGGCGTTCGGCGTGCCGTTGGTGGTCGACGAGGAGATTGCCGAGATGCTGCGCCGCCGGCCGGCGCCCCCGGAGGTGATGCAGGCGCGGATGCGCATGGCCCGCATTCCCCAGGGCGGCGGGCTGATCCGCAACCCGAACGGCCCGCCCGGCTTTCACATCGGCAACGTCTACGTGATGGCCGGCGTGCCGCAGGTGATGCGGGCGATGATCGACGCACTGGATGGCCATCTGCGCCGCGGACAGACGATCCGGTCCCGTTCGATCACCGCCAACCTGTCCGAGGGCCAGATCGCGCGACGCCTGGGCGAGATCCAGGCAGGCAGTCCGCACATCGACCTCGGCAGCTATCCGTTCTATCGCGCCGACGGCTACGGCACGACCCTGGTGATGCGCGGCAGCGTCGATGCCGACCTCGATGCGATGCTCGAGCAGGTCCGGCGGATGATCGTCGAGCTGGGCGGTACGCCGACCGACGAGCTGCGCGGTTAGCGGCTGTTCAAGACCGGTCGCCCCGCGCCGGCGTTCACGACGGGCAGTCAGCCGGCGCGCACTGCACGCTTTGCGTCAGCTCGCGAGACCGAGCAGGCGTGCGGCGCGCTCGACCCGCCTGGGGATCGAAGCCCTGTAGGCATCGAGATCGATTGCCTCGTCCTGGGAACCCTGCTGGCCAGCCAGGTACCGTGCGTAGACGCCTTCGCCGATGCACGCGAGCCGCCACTGGGCGAACGCGCGGTAATAGTCGACCGCGGCCAGCGCGACGCCCATCTCGTCCGCGTACAGCGCCGCCATCTCGTCCTGGGACAGGAAACCCGGCAGGCCGGTCGTCTCAGGATCCCCGGCCTGCAAAGGATCGCTCCGGTCGTGCCAATAGCCGAGCAGTCCGCCCAGATCCGCCATCGGCTCGCCGAGCGTGCACAACTCCCAGTCCAGCACGCCGACGACGCGCCCGTCCGGACCCATCATGCAGTTGGAAAGCCGGTAGTCGCCGTGCGCGATCGTCGCCGGCGACGGCGGTGGCTGACGCGTGGCGAGCGCGTCGCGCACCGCGTCGATCAGCGGCAATTCACGCGTCTTCGACTGCTCCCACTGCCCCGACCAGCGCTTGAGCTGGCGCTCGATGTAGCCTTCGCGCTTGGCGAGCGTGCCCAGTCCCACCGCGTCGATGTCGACCCGGTGCAGCGCGCACAGCGTGGCGATCAGCTCGCGACACATCCGGGTGCGTACCGCTTCGCCCAGCGAGCGGCCGATCTCGACGTTGCGCACGACGATGCCGTCCAGGTAGTGCATCAGGTAGAAGTCGCGCCCGTTCACCGCCGGGTCCTGGCACAGCCCGACCATCCGCGGCACCGGAACCGCGGTATCGGCCAGCGCCGACATCAGCCGGTGTTCGCGGGCCACGTCGTGCGCGCTGGGCAACAGCTTGCCCATCGGCGGGCGTCGCAGCACGAAGCGCCGCCCCGCCGCATCGGTGACGGTGAAGGTCATGTTCGAGCGGCCTCCGGCGATCAGCCGGAACGCCAATGGCGGGCTGATCTCGACACGTTCCGCAAGCCAGCGGGTCACGTTCGGGATGTCGATGCCC
>Ga0316188_10001719_pt1 | contig 10427 bp, 7 predicted proteins | sample Phiworburrow1_MG_FD_204933 | JGI IMG/M metagenome (GOLD analysis project Ga0316188, IMG submission 204933) | Coastal sediment microbial communities from Maine, United States - Phippsburg worm burrow 1 | ecosystem: Environmental > Aquatic > Marine > Coastal > Sediment | place: USA: Maine... | reverse complement strand
GAATCTTTCCTTCGATATCGTGTTGTAATAGCTGGTAGGCATCGGCGGATTCATTGATGACATTGGCCAGCATGACCAGTTCGCGGGCGCCCTCGGCGTTGATGCGGAAGTCCGGGTTGGCCGCGGTGATCAGGCGGGTCTGCTCGGCCATGCGCAGGACCGGTATGATGTAGTAGCGAAACAGCAGGCTGACCATGGTGCAGATGAAAGCAACCAGGATGACCGCGCCGATGAAGGGGAAGGGGATCAGCTTGTCGAACAGTTTGGCGACAACAGTCTGCTCGTCGGCCGTCAGGTTCAGGTAGGAGGCGATGAAACTGCCGAAAATATCGGCAAAGATAACAGTGATGATGCCGACCAGGAAGATCCAGTATTTGACTGCCGGTGACAGCTTGTCGCCTAAGTGTTTCAGCAAAACGGGCTCCTGTGTCGTTAGGCTTGCTTGAGCAGTGGATACAAGGGGTTCTCCCTTAAAAATAATAGGTGATTTATGGCCTCAGGTACAGCTGCCGGTGAAATTTAATGGTCGCAGCCTTTTCTGGCCGCATGCTGGAGTATGGCCGACAGTTCGGTCAATTCCCGGTTCGGATTATAACGCTCCGGATCTGGACAGACAAGCTGCCGACGTCTTGCGGGGTTGGTCAGCTGCAGCGCATAGCGCAGCAGTTCCGTGCCGTTGTCATACAAGAGGCCGTTGCGGTTGTGACTGACCACTGAGGCATTGCCCGGAATCCTGCGGGCCAGCATCGGCACGCCGATGGCCGCGGCCTCGAGCAGGGTATTAGACAGCCCTTCGCTGTGCGAATTGTTGACAATGACATCCGCCCCGCGCATGGCGCTGGCCATAGCCTGCGGTGGAATAGTGCCGAGATATCTGGCCCAATCTCTTCTCTTGATCGCCTCCAGCATGAGCCCGCTGTAGCCGGCGTCGAGAGCTGGGCCGCAAAAGGCAAGGATAAAGGCCGCGTATTGTGCCGGAAACGGGTCGAACATTTCGAGCAGTTCCAGCAGCCCTTTGACCGGGCGCAAGCCAGCTGGACAGAGAAAGAGCGTCACGTCACTTGGCAAGGTATGCCTGGTGCGCAGGTCATAGGGCTCGGTGCCTAGGGCGATCCCCGGCGACAGGACGCGCAGGTTGCTTGACAATTCAGGGTGATTGGCAGAGAAGTTGGCTGCGATCAAGGGGTTGTGTACGAGAATGGCTGCTGACCGTTCCAGAACGGTACAAATCACCTTGCGCTGTGCCGGATCATCCAGTCCTTGATTGACATCGGTGCCAGTGAGCAACACCACACAGGGGATGTTCAGGCCACCAGCGACTTTCAGCCAAGGGCTCCCGGAGCGGTAGGCGTGTAGCAGCAGGACGACATCGGGAGCGAAATCGACGAGACACCGGCGCAGGGCCTTTTGCGGCCGCAGCGGGGAGTCCTGCAGGACCACCTGGTGTCCTTGTCTTTCCAACCCATGTTGAAAGCGGCTGGCGGTTATCCAGTTGCCGCTGATGCGATCCTGGCTCGGCACGACGATCAGGATACGCATGGCAGCTCTCCAAAGCTACGCAGCCGAATGTGGCGACGGGCAATGATCTCAAGAGCCTTTGCCGAGAGCAGGGCCCGTAATTCCACCTGGCGCTGAGATCCGTCAAACGCTCTGTGGTTGTCGACGGGATAACCGGGGTGGGTCATCAACTCCCAACAGCCGTCAGGCAGATTCTCCAAGAGATTGCAGAGGCGGGTAGTGTCGAGCCGGTTCAGCAGCGGCATCCCCCAGAGGCCGTCCGGTGTCTTAAGCCCGGCACCGCGAATCGTCGCATGGGCCCTATGGGCGAGCTGCCGGTAAAGGGTCAGTTCTTGGCGCAGCGACCCACCCGGGTCTTGATCGGACGGTTCCTGGGGCAGGGCGGTACGCATGGCCGGGATGTCGTATTCTAGGGCCAAATCAGTCATCATGCTGGTCAAACAGGGGAAAAGCTGGCAATGCTGGTGGCTGTCGAGATGGTCGGGCTGCAGGCCGGTGGCGAACAGCCGCTCGATCTGTGCCGCAAGCTCTTTGCGGAGGGCCTTGAGAGCGCATCCTCCGGCGGCAAGACATTGGCGCAGCTGCTCTTTTCCGGGCAATGTTCCATCGGCTGCAGTCAGCCCTTTGATTTCCCCGGTCAGGGTTGCACCGTCGGCCAGGTTGAGGTGTACGCCGACCGGCAGCCGCAGCTCCTTGACCTGTGCCGCTGCAGCGTGAAAAGATTGTCCGTTGGCCAGCAGGGAGGCGCTGGTGACGATCCCCTCCCTGAAGGCTTGCAGAATGCCGCGGTCGCGGTCTGGATTGATGCCGAGGTCGTCGGCATTGATGATCAAGGAAATCATGGCCTGCAGTGTAATCCAGGTTGCGGTCCCGGGCAATTGTCTTGGCTAAATGCGCAAGGCGCGGTAACATCTGCCCTTATGCAAGGATCTGTTCCGTTAAATTCCCAACCTGCGGCAAAAGGGGTGCACTACGGCTGGGTGGTCGTCCTGGTCGGCACCCTGACGATCTTCGCCTGCCTGGGGCTGGCACGCTTCGCGTTCGGCATGCTTCTGCCGGCGATGCGCGATGCCCTGGGGATGTCGTACGATGAAATGGGCTTTCTCGGCACTGGAAATTTTGCCGGCTATCTTGCGGCTGTTGCGGTCGCCCCCTTCCTTTTACGGCGTTTCAGCCCCCGCCAGATGATCGCGGCCGGATTACTGCTGATCGCCTGCTGCATGTTCGCTATCGCCGGCAGTGACAGTTACCTGCTCATCCTGTTTCTTTATGCCTGTGTCGGGATCGGCAGCGGCATTGCCAATATTCCGGTTATGGTGTTAGTGTCCTACTGGTTCCGGCGCGAAAAACGTGGCCGGGCTGCTGGGCTGATCGTCGTGGGCAGCGGTTTCGCTATCATCTTCTCGGGTGTCATCGTGCCCTTGCTCAATGCCAGCTTTGGAGAGAATGGATGGCGTGCCGGTTGGCTGCTGCTGGGGCTGATTGTCCTGCTCGTGGCCATGATTGCTGCATGCTTGATTCGTAACGATCCTGCTGAAAAAGGACTGGCTCCGGTTGGTGTTGTCCAGGACCTAGAATATGATCCATCGCCCTGCAAGGGGCAGTTCAGCCCCGTGCAGATATTGACCCATCTTGGCGTCCTGTACTTTATCTTCGGGGCGACCTACGTCATTTATGGCACTTTTATCGTTACAACCATGGTCGAGGAGTACCATTTTGTCGAGGCCAGCGCGGGCCGTTTCTGGTCTTGGGTCGGTCTCTTCAGCCTCTTCTCCGGGACTCTGTTCGGCCTGCTCTCCGACAAGGTTGGTCGCAAGCGGGGGTTGATGACCGTGTTCGGCGTCCAGACTCTGGCTTATCTGCTGGCCGGTTGCCGGCTGGGAACCCTTGCGCTGTTTGGCTCCGTGGTACTGTATGGGGTCGCGGTTTTTGCCATCCCGGCCATCATGGCGGCCGCGGTTGGTGACTACCTGGGCAAGGCACGTGCCGCTGCGGCCTTCTCGATCATCACCTTTTGCTTCGCCATCGGACAGACCCTTGGCCCGGCGGTGGCCGGGATGGTTGCTGAATCGACCGGCACCTTTACCGGCAGCTATCTTTTCTCTGCGCTGTTGACCGGCCTTGCAGTGGTCTGGGCGAGGTTCCTGCCGGATCCGCAACCAAGCTGATGAATACCGTTCCGGGTTTTCCTGAAAAGCTCCGGTATGTGCCAAAAAATCATTGCAAGAGCAGAATTGTTAATGGGCCCGGGATATCCTGGGCCCCGTCGTATTGGAGGCTGGCGAACGGGGTTGTGGATTAAAGTATGGATGTCCCTTGAGAGGATGATGTTGTGGGCAGAAAAAACAGGGCTTTCTGTGTTATCAAAGCCCCGGAGGCAACTGTCGGGGAGGTTCTTGCGGGCGCAGATCAGCGTTTGCGCAGAATATAGGTGCTCCACATCTGGTAGAGTGGGAGGAAATCCAGGTGTGCCACGATGTCGAAGCCGACGTTGGTGAACTCCCGTTCAATCCTGGCCCTGGAAACGACAAAGCGGTTTTGTGAGCTTTTCTTCCCCTTCAACTCACGGCGTTTTTCCATCTTTGCCCTGCGCCATGACTTGTAATTACCATCGACCCACATGGAGATGATCACTGTATCCCGGGTCACGCGATGCAGCTCCCGTAGCATTGCGACGCGGTCTTCTGCCGACTCGATATGGTGCAGGAGACGCATGCACAGGATGCTGTCGACGGCAGAGCCGGGCAGGTTGATGGCAAATACGGAAGTCTCCAGGCAGCTGATGTTTTGCTCGCTGTACCAGGGGTTGGCTTCCCGGGCCACGTCGAGCATGGCGGCTGAATAGTCGGCGGCAATGACGACACGGCTCTTTTTCTCTTTGAGCATCGGCCAGAAACGACCTGCTCCACAGGGCAGATCCAGAACGATTCCCGGCTGGTCAGCCAGCTGGAGAGCCTTCCTTGCAACCTGGATTTCGCGCCAGTTGGAGAGCCTGCGGACCAGACCATCCTGATGCTTTGCCTGGTAGGCCTCGGCATGCTGCCGGTCATATTTTTGTGAGAAGGGCAGATCAACAATCTGCTTCTGGGCCTTGTTCATCGTCGAAACTCCGCAACGCATGATGGTTTGCACTGTAGATAAAGCGCTGTGACATGTGCGTGGAAAAAATGTGAAAAAAACGTGAAGGGCTATTTTTTGCTGAAACGGGCGATGTCTTGCATGACTTGCACCAGGTCAGCCTGATGTGCCGTATAAAATGCAGCGGGGTCGCTGCACGGATTGTCGTCGGCGCAGGTCACCACGTTACTGCCGAGATGGGCGTTGCTCATGGCAATGACCGCCTTGTAATCATCGGCAATGAAACCCAAGGTGTGCCAGTGCCCGGTGATTGTGTAGGTGCGTTGTGCCGTCCCGAGCATGTCATAGCCGAGGGCATAGTCGGAGGCCGGGTTTTCGACACCCAGATGTGGCAGAAGGGTAGGGATAATATCCAGGTGCGAGGTCATGTGCTCGACCACGCTGCTGCCGGTGCCGGGAATCCATAACACCATCGGCACCCGGGTCTGTACGTCGTTGAATGTCGAGCCATGCCCCCAGTGGCCATGCTCGTTGAACTCTTCGCCATGATCACCGGTGATGATGACCACGGTGTTGTCAAGCAGCTTCTCCTGTTCGAGGTAGTCGATGATCCGGGCGAACTGGCTGTCAAGGTGATGGACCGAGTTGATATAGCGATTCTTGATCAGCGGCATGTCCTTCTGCAAGTCCATGGTCGCGTAATTGAAGTCTTCGAGGTACGGTCTGCGGATGACGCTCTCTTCGGGAAAATAGTAGCGCGCGTGGGGTGACTCGAAGAACATGTAGCTGATGAAGGGGCGCGCTGGGTCACGGTGGCTGAGGAACGCGAGCAGGTCTGTGACGTTCTTGCGGTCGCGCTGCCAGCCCGGGCCGTCGAGATAGGACTGCATGTCCGCTTGCGGAATGGCGGCGAACACGGTGCGGTCGAATTCCGGATAGCTCAGCTTCTGGCTTGAGAAAAATCTCCACTGGTAGCTCTGGGCGCCGAGGACGTCGAACAGGACAGGCCCGCGCATGCTCTCGAGGAAGGGAAACCAGAAGTTCCCGTACAGCCCGTAGAACATGGAAAAGACCCCCATGCGCGTGCTGTTGCTGCCGCTGTAGTGACGCGTGTATCGGTGAGCGCTGGCGGCAAAGCGCCAGGTGGCCGGCATGATCTCCGGGTCGAGCATGTCGGCGCGCAGGGACTCGGACACCAGCCACACGATGTTCAGTGGCCGCTCAGGGGGGGTGACGGCCAGCGGCGCCAGCGGGTACTGCACCCGGGAAATTTCGGTCTTGATCAGACGCTTCTCATCGTCCACCGGCTGCAGGCCGATCTTCTTGGCCAGGGAGTTAAAGGTCAGCGGCTGATACAAGGGGAAACGGTTGGCGGCCACCAGCACCGGCGCATAGCCGGAGAAGTGGCTCACGCCGTAAGCGATACGCTCACCGGTCGTAGTCAGGGCGAACAGGAGCATCAGGTAGCGGTATTTCCAGAGCGGCGGTTGACCGGCGCGGCGCACGACCACAGCGTGCATGAGCCAGAGCAGCAGCGCTGCTCCGGCAAACAGGGCGAAGATTCGCAGGCTGAAGATGGCCGTGCCGCTGTCGCTCATGCCCATCGATTCGATGCCGCCGGGTGTGGTGACCAGGTTGATAACGAAACCGTTGATGTGAAAGTCGTAGATTTCGTAAATCTGGCTGTCGGCGAATAGAAGGACCAGGCTCAGGCCGGCGGTCAGGACGGCGGTCGTGTAGCTGAGAGCGGTCACCCATGCTGTCTTGACTCCTCCGCTGACTCGTCGGGAGAGGCGATGCACCAGTTTAGTCAACAGGAGGGCCGGCAGGATATAAATAAACCCGTAGGTGAGATAGACCACGAGGGAGAAGAGGGTGACCCCGGGCTGGCCGAACCCTCCGCTCGGCCAGAAGCGGCTGCTCAGAACCAGCGCTGCCAGATAAACGGCAAAAAAGAAATGGTTGAGAACCCGGGCCCGGGTCAGGTGCTGCATGGGAAATCCTCTATGAATTCATTGCCCTCAGGGTTGCGCTTTTGACCGCACTGGACAAGTTTGTGTGCCAAGATTATGCATGGGGTTTGATAGTGTGCAGATTAACACCCCCGGAACAAAAAAGCCAAGGGTTGTGCCGGCGAGGGTTTATGCTGTTGTCCATGGAAAACCTTCGGGAACTGTAGCATCGGAGCGGTAACAGGAACATGGAAAAAATGTGAAATGATCGTGAATACTCAATTTTTAAGAGTGACGCTAAAACAGCTACCACAGGGCTGGTTGTCGCTGACGGTGATGGACCATTGCTCACGCTGACAAATGCGTTGGGCCAGTGACAGCCCGAGGCCCAAGCCGTTGCCGCGCCGTGATTGGCCTCGGTAAAAGGGTTTGAAGATCGATTCCTTGTCGATGGCAGAAATCCCCGGGCCCGTGTCGCGCAGTTCGAAACCCGTGGCGTGAACAATCAGGGTGATGCTGCCTTCGGCGGTGTGATGAATGGCATTGCGCACGAGGTTGTTGAGAACGGTGCGCAGCATGGCCACCGGAAAGAGCTCCAGTCGCTCCTCGTGTCCCGCACCCTGGTCGTCAATGCTAAACGCAAGCCCTTTGGCCAGGGCCTGCTGCTGCCACTCGCCGAGGCTGCCCTGGATGATGCTTGCCAGGGGCGCACGTTCCTGCTCGGTTCCCTTGCCCCGCGCCAGGGTCAGAAAAGCGTCTACCAGCTCCTGGATTTCCCTGGCGGCCTTGCTGATCGTGTTGATGCGCTGCCGGGAATAGTCGTCGAGCTGATCTTTTTCGATGAGCAGGTCACAGGAGCTTTTAATGACCATCAGCGGCGTACGCAGTTCGTGGCTGACATCGCTGGTAAAGAGGGTCTCACGCTGCAGGGCTTGCTGGAGCATGCGGATGGTCCGATCGAAGGTTTTCGCCAGGGTACCTACTTCGTCGTCGGCGTAATCGGAAGACAGCGGCGGGGCGTCAAGCAGTAGCTCCTCGCGGTTGTGAACCTGGGAGGTCAAGCGTCGGACCGGGGCGATGATCCGCCTGGACATAACCATGCCGAGCACCAGGGAGGCCATGACGCTGAGAAAGAAGCCGATAATGACGGTGACCTTCAAAATGTTCTCATGCTTCACGAAGCCCGTCTGCTCCTGGACGAGGTAGTAGGGGGTCTCCTTCTCCTTCTGCATCATGACATAAAAGGAGCTCTTTTCGTCTTCCACTTCGCTGAAGCCGGGTTGCAGATCGAGCAGGTAGTACGGCAGGTCCTCCGTGCCGCTATAAAGCTGTGTCCCCAGATCGAGACGCGGGACCTGCCCCTGCTTGTAGTCGACCATGACATTGAGGATTTTCCGGTTGAGCTCGGCGGAGACCAGGTCCTCTTCGACGGTGTTGATCGCGAGCGTGATGCCATAGCTGAAGAGACCGCTGACCACGGTGGTCAACAGCACGAAGGAGACGATAATCCTTTGTGACAGGGGGGATTTAAATTCCATGTTCAGTCGTCTTCAGGCAGTAGCCGATGCCGTGCACCGTGTGCAGCAGATGGGAGGTGAACGGCTTATCGATCGCCTGGCGCAAGATGTGGATGTGGCTGCGCAGGCTGTCGCTGCCCGGCAGGTCCTCACCCCAGAGGAGTTCCTCGAGAACTTCGCGCCTGACCACGTGCGGACTGCGCTTCATCAGCTTCTCCAGCAGCTTGAGGCCGATCGGGCTGAGTTTCAGCGGCTTCCCCTGGCGGGTGACTTCCAGGTTGTTCATGTCATAGACCAGGTCACCCACCTGAAGGCGGTTTTCCATGGCCGACTGGCTGCGGCGCAGCACCGCTTCCACCCGGGCGTGCAACTCAGACAGAGAAAAAGGCTTGACCAAATAGTCGTCGGCTCCTGCCTGGAATCCCGCCAGCTTGTCGTCAACGCTGTCCCTGGCCGTGAGCATGATGATCGGCGTTAAAATCTGCGCATCCTGGCGCAGCCTCCGGCAGAGAGTGATGCCGTCCATCCCAGGCAGCATCAGGTCGAGGATGATCAGCTCGAAGGGTTGGGTCAGCGCCAGATGCAGCCCTCCCAGGCCGTCGTAGGCGCAGTCGACCAGATACCCCTTCAGTTCGAAGTAGTCGGCAATGTTCTGGAGAATTTCAGGCTGATCTTCAATAACCAGGATGCGCATGGAGGGTCATTCCGTACTTTCTTCTGGTGTTGACGGTGGATCTTCCCGGGGGAATCCCAGCAATGTTTGCAGATTAGATTCAACGCTGCGCAAATGCAAGTCCCGCTGCGGGTAGGGGATGGAAATCCCCGCTTCGCGGAAGTGGGCGTCGATGGCCTGCCCCAACTCGCTCCTGACTTTGAGACGTTTGTTGATGTCATTGATCCAGACGCGCAGTTCGAAGTCGATGGAGCTGTCCCCGAAACCGGTAAAGATCGCGTTGGGTGACGGTTCGCTAAGGACATCGGGATGCTCCTTGCCGACCGTATCAAGGATCGACAGGACCCGGGTCAGGTTGCTGCCATAGGCGACGCCGACCTTGAGGATCACCCGTGAGATGCTGCTGGAGAGGGTCCAGTTGGTGACTTTCTGTGACACCAGGTCCGAGTTGGGGACGATGATTTCAGAGCGATCGAGGGTTTCGACAACCGTCGAGCGCAGGCCGATTTTGTTGATCGTGCCCCACTGGTCGTCGATGTTGATGGTGTCGCCCACCTTGATCGGGCGTTCGAAGAGCAGGATCAGGCCGCTGACGAAGTTGCCGACAATGTTCTGCAGGCCAAAGCCGATACCCACGCCGAGGGCGCCGGCGATGATGGTGAATTCCTTCAGGTTGAGGCCGGCCATGCTCACGGCGATGAAGAAGCCGACGGTGAACAGGGCGTAATGCAGCAGTCGCTTCGTGGCGGTTTTGACCCCGAAATCCATGCGTCGCGGCGACATGTAATAGGCATCAGCCATGGCCTGCAAGATCCATGAGATCAGGTGGGTCAGGTAGAGCACGACGATGACTGTGATGACCATGTGAACGGAAAGACTGAATTCGCCGATGCTGTATTCGAGACTGAAGAGACTGCTGGTCTCTTCATCGAGAGTGCCGAAGATATCCCAGATGATCGGCAGAAACAGCCCGGCATTGACCAGGATGACAATGCGGGACAGGGTTTTCAGGCGATCGGCGGTGCCGATACCGAGACGCCGGACCAACTTGCGCTCCCGGACCCAGTTGAGGCGCATGAACTCGGTGATGCCGCCGTCAACCAGGTGGATGGCCATCCTCACGATGAGTAGGATGATGATGGTGCCGAGCACGGCATCGATCAGGTGAATCGACAGGGTGGCGAAACCCATTAGCGCGGTGATCAGTCCGATCATGGCAGTCAGGGTGATGAGGTAGAGTGACATCACGTGCACACCGATGCGCCCCGCGTCCTGCTGGCGGCGATGGTGGGCGAAGAGCAGGCACATGGGCACGGATAAGGTACAGAGGATTATGATGTAAAGCTGGTATGCCGGGGTCGGCAGGCCGCTGGTCTTGAGCGCCTCTGACACCAAAAAGACCACCGCCAGAACCCAGAGAAGCCGCCTGCGCCGCGACTTCTCGGTCATGGCGGCGACCAGGATTGTGCCTGAGATGGTGGCGACCGTCTGAATGAACCAAGCCCATGATGGCGGCGGGTTGGTGTACAGGGCGCTGGTTGCCGCAAGGGAGATGAAAATCGATCCGGCGAGTGGATTCTCAAAGAAGAAACGCCAATCGGTACTGATCGGTTTAGGCTGGCGCCTGCGTCTCTGGAGAATCCTGGCGAGGACGATGATACAGATCAACTGCAGGCTGATGATCCAGCC
>Ga0316188_10001718_pt1 | contig 10427 bp, 5 predicted proteins | sample Phiworburrow1_MG_FD_204933 | JGI IMG/M metagenome (GOLD analysis project Ga0316188, IMG submission 204933) | Coastal sediment microbial communities from Maine, United States - Phippsburg worm burrow 1 | ecosystem: Environmental > Aquatic > Marine > Coastal > Sediment | place: USA: Maine... | reverse complement strand
CAACAAACGAAGGCCGATAACCCACGCTTGCAAAAATTGATCGACGCGTTGGTTGCACTCGGACAGCAGAATGGTTGGGGCAGTACCAATGCGAATGTCTCTGCCTTGCTGGCCTTGAGTGAAGTAATGTCGCCTTCGGACAACCGTGCTGACACTCCACAGCAACAGGTCGCGGTTAACTTCAATGGTAACGAGAGTGCGCTGACGCTCGACACGGCGCATCCGTTATTCAAACAAACCGGCATCACCAATGTGGCCGGCAATGTGCACTATACCCAGGGTGATAAACCAATTTCGGTGAGCACGGAGTTGCGCTATTTGCCGGTTGCCGATGGCAGCCAGGTCAAACCCGAGAGTCAGGGTTTCATTGTCAAACGCGAGTTCCTCAAGTTCCTTGGCGCCGGGCAAGCCCTGCAACACATCTCGCTCGGTGAAGGTGGTCAGCAGATCGAACTACAAGTCGGCAATATCATCGAAGAACACGTTGAGGTGGTAAATCCGGATGACCGAACCTTTATCGCCGTGATCGTACCCTTGGCTGCCGGCATGGAAGTCATGAATCCGCAACTAGCGACGTCTTCGGCCGAGGCAAAACCGCAGGGTACGTTGACGCTCGAACCCAGTTACGCCGCCTATTTGGATGATCAGGTGGCATTCTTCTATGACAGTCTACCCAAAGGCAATTACGAATTTTATTTCCGCACACGCGCCACGATCAGTGGAGAGTTCATCCAGCCGGCCGCGTACGCCGAAATGATGTATCAACAAGCCATCAACGGAAATTCAGCCGGTGTGCGGATTGTGATTCGCCCGTCAGACAAAAACAGTGGCAGGTAATGCACGCGCATGAACATGCGACATGTCCTCAGATCTATTGTGAAACAGCGCAGGCGACTCATTGTTGTTGGCGGTGGTTTGTTACTGGTCACGTTGTTTGCACTTGCCTGGTCGCGCTCAAGCCTGCATACTCCGGCACCCAGTTATCTGCTGGTAGATAGACATGCCGAATTTCTGGCGGAGATCAGCAGTCCACAACACGATGACTTCGGCTTCTGGCCGCTGGAACAATTACCGGCACGCGTAGTGCGCGCCACGGTCACCCTCGAAGACAAACATTTTTGGCACCACCCCGGTGTCGACCCTGGAGCGATGCTGCGCGCGATGTGGCAAAATCTTTCTAGCGGGCAGCGGGTCTCCGGCGCGTCAACCCTCGCGATGCAATTGGTTCGCCTGCAACACCCGGCAGCGCGTACCTATGCAAACAAAGCCATCGAGTCTGTGGCCGCTATCTTGATGACTGCGCGGTATGGTCGGGACGCGATCCTCCGCAATTATTTACAGCGCGTTCCGTATGGTAATCGTGCACACGGCATCGTGTATGCTGCGCGCCGTTATCTGGATAAACCAGCCGAGGATTTGAGTTGGGCCGAGATTGTTTTTCTTGCCGCGATCCCGCAGGCGCCGGGCTTGATGAATCCGTTTGATCGTCACGGTCGGCAGCATGCGATTAAACGCGGTCACTTTTTATTGTCTCAGTTACTGCAACAACAGGCCATGAGCAAGGACGAGTACGAGATAGCGAATGACGAGTTGTCGCGAATTTCCATGCCGAAACATCTGCAACGCTCGGAACACGCCATGCATGCGATTGAGCGTCTGGATCAAATGCTGAGCGATAAGGATGAGCCTCGCATCGAGGGTGGTTTGATCAAGACCACACTGGATCTTAAGTTACAAACCGAGCTCAGCTTACTGAGTCGCAGACTCATACAGCGATGGCGCGGCGCCGGTGCCGGCAATCTGGCCCTGATCGTACTGGATCGAAATACCAATTCGGTGCTGGCCTGGGTTGGTTCGGCGGATTACTTTGACAAGGACTACGCCGGTGCAATCGATTACACCCAGATAAAGCGCTCACCCGGGAGCGCCCTCAAACCGTTTATCTACGCCTTGGCGATGGAGCGCGGCGCACTACGCCCCAATCAGGTGTTGGATGATCTGGCCTTTGCCGGGTATCCGTTTCGCAATTCAGATCATGGTTATCTTGGGCCGATGCTGCCGCGTCAGGCCCTGGCCAATTCGCGCAACATCCCTGCAATTCGCGTGTTAAATGATATCGGCATGAATGAAACGTATTATTTATTAAAACAATTACAGTTAAGTGCGGCAAGTGACTCGACGCATCAGTATGGTCTGGGTCTGGCGATTGGCAGTCTGCCGGTACGCCTGGAAGATTTGGTACGTGCCTATGCGGCCTTGGCCGACGAAGGTAATTACCGTGCGCTAAACTGGATCACCGATGAACGCGCCACTGCACAAACCAAAGTATTTTCCAGCGCAACTGCTCGCTTGATCAGTCTATGGTTGTCTGACCCCATGGCCAGATTGCCAACCTTCCCGCGCATGGGCACCTCAGAGTATCCATTCCCGGTGGCGCTCAAGACCGGGACCTCGCAAGGTAACCGTGATGCATGGACCGTTGCGTACTCACGGCGTTTCCTGGTTGGTGCCTGGGTTGGCAATGCTGACATGCAGCCTATGTATCAATTAAGCGGTGCTGGTAGCGCCGCGGATTTAGTTCAACAGGTACTATTGAAACTGCACAGTGATCAAAGCGAGGGCTTACACGATTTGGATTTCCCCCCGCCCAAGGATTACGTTGCCGTGGATCTGTGTGGCATCAGCGGGAAATTGGTCGGCAAACACTGTGATTATCATTTTTATGAATGGTTACCGCCGGCCTTAATACCACACGAATACGACACCAGTTATTTGCGCGTTAGCGTCGATACTCGCACCAATCTACCGGCGGCGCAAACCACACCCGTCAAATACCGTGCGACTCGAACCTTTGTGCATTTGCCATCGCAATACGCCGATTGGGTGGTGCAGAATCAAATGCTCATGGCGCGCGGCAAACTACTCAGCGCCTCGAGCATTGCGGACAGCTTACCCAGTCAACTGCATGTGCAAGTGAAAATCATTTCGCCACAAACCGAAGGACGCTACCTGCGAAATCCCGAGGCCCCATCACAGACCGACGATATAGCCTTCTCCGCCGTCGTCGAACCCGCGGTGGAACAACTGCTCTGGTATGTCGACAACAAGCCCTACATGTTGGCAGGCTACCCCTATACCACGCGCTGGCAACTCGCCCCCGGAAAACATGTCATTCAGGCGCGAGTACCATTGACGCATGAATATTCAGATCCTGTTTCGATATATGTGGAAAATTGAATCTGTGCTAACCGGAATCAGGAATAAAGTTGTTACTGTTGATTGAACTCGGCTACAGCTCGGGTCAGAGTAATGTGTGGGCCTTTGACGCTGGTCACGGCCAGTCGACCAGTCGACCCTGAGCGACTCACTTATCAGGCAGTATGACGGATAGTGTGTTTGCGCTGTTGGTTGGAAAGAATGCTATACGCCTGCGCCAGCGCGGTTTCATCGCCGACGTTGCCGGGAAAGATCACCACCGGCAAGTCAGGAAAACTATCGTGCTCGGCAGGACAACGCACCACGGAGCAACCGGTCAGGATTTGGCCGAGCACGCGCGATTGCTTGAGCTTTAAGCCGGTACTCAAGACATCATTTGAGGTGATTCCGCCCTTACTGATAAGAAAGCCGATGTCCTTGGGTAAACGCTGCACTAACTTCATTAAAAAGGCAGAGACCCGTTCGCCGAAGGTCAGGCGCGCTGCCTGGCTGGAAAATTGTAATTCTTCGCGCGAGGTATAGATGGCAACTGTTTTGCCGCGCTGATGCGCCGCCTCGACCTGGGCAATGATGTTATTGGCCAGTTTGGTGGCCGCCTGCATCCACTGCACACTGTCAGCCAGGTTTAGCAATTTAACATCCACCTGAATAGCCACGATATCGGTGTGCTCACGCAGATAGGCGAGTTGCGCGCTGGTTTTCGCCACATGCGAACCAATCAAGATCACACCCGGCTTTTGCTCGCGCACATAGTAGGCCATGTCCTGTGGTTTGATGGGTTGCGGTGGCAAGTTGGCAAGGGCGGTGAGTAGACTGGCCGCACTGCGAAACAGGAACCGTTTGCCTTCTTTAGCCACGGCCTGTAACTGTTCGGCAAAGTGATTGAGATCGTCCTGTGTTTCACAGTCAACCACACAGCACACGTTACCGGATAATTTGCGCAAGCGCTCTCTGCAATCACCGCGCACGTCCGTGAGTAAAAAGCGTTCGACTTCGCCGGCCTTGATCCGGCCACTGGTTTTTTCCTCGACGTAGTCAGGCAAATAGGCCGTGCTGTAACCAAATACCGAATCGCGGGCAAATTCGGTTTCATGCACCGGCACCGGTTTTCCATTCACCACCAGGTAATGAATACTGTCACGGGTAAAACGACCGGCTTCAAAAAACGCCGGGATCATAAAGTGCGCATCAAACGGCCCAATTTCTTCGGCGATGATGTCGGTCTCCACCGGATAATGACCGCGCAGAGTCGAGTCCGATCGACTCACCATAATGGGATTGATATCGCGACCTTGGGTCTTTAATTTGTCCAGGGCCTGTTTCAGATTCACGCAGATGTTACTTGTCACCTGTGCGGCACGTGTGGCATCCATGCCACGCGTGTTCGACAAGATAAAAAACAGGGGCGACTCATCCTGTAAGGCATCGATCAGCGTTTGCACATCCCACGCGGTCAATAACAAACAACTATGTACCGTTTGCGAGCCGGTGGGGTCATCATCAATCGCAATGATCTTGGTTTGCGTCATTGTTCAAGCTCCAGTCAGTTGCCCGACCCTTGCGATAATATCTTCACGCGACAATCCGTTGAACGCCATGATCTCTTTGGGCGATGCGGTGGTTTCACCGCGCTTCCAACACATGACATCACGCTTGGGTGCACGGGCACGTAACATCACTGGTTCCAGGGAACCACTGGCGCCACCGGTCACCCCAATTAACAAGTCGGCATCGAATAGCGCATTGAAATCCGCATCACTCATAAAGGTGCTATCCGGCTGGGAAACCGTATTCCAGGCCACATCCGAGGAACGATACAGACGACGTGGGTTGGCAACACACACTATACGAACCTTATAACCCAGTGACTCCAGTTCACCCTTGGCTTCGAATATCGGTAGTAACACCATGTCACCGGTGACCGCAAACACCAGCGTGCCTTTGTCACCCTGCTGGCTCTCATACAGTGTCACGGCACCTACTTCTATCGCCTGCTTTGCCTGCGTCAGAGTGGTGTACACCGGTAAAGCGCTCTTGGAGGCGACAATCCCGATAGATTTGTTAAAACTGTTGGTCGCCCACTCGTAGGCCACCTGGATCATGTTGGCGTCGCAGGGGAATAGTGAGTAATAGTTACCATTGCGCATCAACGCCGCCATGTAGTTTTCAATCTCCGGACGTTGATGGGTCCAGCCGTTACGCCCTTGCTCCAAGGCGCCCGCGGTAAACATGGTCACGATAGACGGTGTCTTGCGACGTAACTCGGCCATGGCCTGACCTACTGTCTGAATGATCGGCATGCCGTTGATGACAAAACTCTCATACGACAACCACAGCGCACGTGAACCAAACAGGGCCAGACCAGCGGCGAAACCGGCACAGGCATCTTCACTCAATGGCTCATAGACCTGACCATCGGGACCCTGGTTATATAACGCATCTTTGGTCGGATGACGGATCTGTAAGGCCTCATTGATGTTCTTCATGGCAGAGGCTTCGTTACCATCGGCGTTGGTGACGACGAAACGCTTGTCACGCTTACCTACTTCACCGACCAACGCACCCATCGCTGTTGATGGAACGGCTTTATCACCGACGGTGAATTCCTTTTTGGGCAACTCACCTAAATCCACCAACTCCAACTCAAATTCGGTGACCACGGTTTTCACCGCCGGACCTCCGCCGGCGCGTTCGAAATTGTCACGCACTAATTGCCAGGCCCGTGGCGACAAGGCGCGCTTTTGCAAACCGTTGGCAATGTTAGGCTTATCAAAGGTATCGCCGGGATACAGATTGTGGGACTTGGCACCCGAGGCATGCACGCCGGCACCTTTGAGTTGCTTGATGATGAACACGGTCAGCTTGCCCTTCATCGCACTCTCGCTCGCGTGTTGCATCTGGCTTAACACGGCACGGGTGAATTCCAGACGCGAGGCCCAGGAGAATTCGGTGCTGTCGACGTAAGCGCCGTCCTGATTGGTATCATCAAACGTCTTGGCATCTACCAGCACGACATTCTCGAATCCATGTCCCTTCCAGTAGGCGATCATTTCCTCATTGGTTTTGATGGAAACCATCGAGTGGTGCTCCTGGCTGTAACCATTCCACACCAGTACCGGCAGGAAGTTGGTGCACTTGGGATACGCGGTATGAAAATGCATCATGGAGGACAGCACATAGGGTTCGCCCATGCCACCGTCACCCAGGGTGAAGGGGAATAACTTGTCCGGGTGCAAGTAAGCCCCTGCCATCGCAAAATGCTGCCCCTGACCCAGCGGACCGGCCGGTGCCAATAAACCGGGAATGGCGCCGGAGAGATGTCCAAGCAGACCATGACGTTCGCGGAAACGCGCCATCATCTCCTCGACGGTATGAATCCCCATTTCTTCCAAAGAGCGATCCAGAAACATCGCACTGTAGAAACCGGGGGCGTGATGACCCACTTCGGTCACGATATTGGTGTGCCCGAGCATCACCAGCGAGGCATAGGCATCGGCGCTACTGGCAAAGCCACCCGGATGACCGGATTCCTTGCTGCTGCAAACCTGCAGGGTGAGATAACGCAGGGCATCGGCCATTAACAGGGTCTGATACACCGCCGCGTCATCCAGTTTGCGAATGGCGGCCTGGCCCTTGCCAATGACGGGCGACTTGCCGTACTTGTCCAGCTCATTGTTGTCCGGGGCAAAGTGTTTGATACCTTGGGTAAAGGCCGGCATATCTTTCAACATTTCCTGTGCTGGGATGCTCATGGTGTCTCTCCTCAATTGAATCGGTTCACGCCACGGGTCTGGCGCGTGTAGTAGAAACATAGGCTGTTATTGTGATTTCATACAGCGGAAATATTTTCATAATACGGGATAATATTGCACTTGCTTAATGTGGTGCTGTTAACTCATTGATATTTTTGATTTAACGCAGATTGAATGCCATAATCTGCAATTGATTCCACAATGTGAAACGAATATGCCTGAGAAAAATAGCATTCAAGTCATCGATCGCATGTCGGCCCTCCTGGATACCGTGGCCCGTTACCCCGAACCCGTCAGCCTCAAAATCCTCACCGCCGAAACCGGCCTGCACAGTTCCACGGCCTTTCGCATTCTCGATTCCATGCTGGCCAACGGCTTTGTAGAACGGGATGCCACGGGTAAGTATCAACTGGGCCGTAAGCTGTTGCGGCTCGGCAGCCGGGTGCGCGCCCAGTCGGACGTCCGCCAGATCGCACAGCCGATCATGGCACGCTTGCGCAACGAGCTGGGCGAGAGCGTGAACCTGACCATCCGTGAAGGCGATGAGGTCGTATATATAGAGAAGGCCACCCCCAATCGCATGATGCACGTGCAGCAACTGGTGGGCAGTCGTGCGCCACTGCACGTCACAGCAGTGGGTAAGCTGATGCTGGCCTTATCGGGCGAAGAAGAGTGCCGCAGCTATGCCACGCGTACCAACCTACCCGCCTATACCCGCAATACGCTCAATAGCCTGCCGAAGTTGTTAGAAGAAGCCGCCAGATTACGCCACCAGGGTTATGCGTTTGACGACGAGGAGGCGGAGATCGGCGTAGGTTGTATCGGCACGCTCATCTATGATGCTAGCGACAACATCGTCGCCGGCCTGTCGGTCTCGGCACCGATTGAGCGGCGCAAGAGCGAATGGGTGGAAAAAGTCCTACATGCCGCAGGGGAAATTTCCGAACAGCTTGGTTATCGTGGTGCCGTGCAAGCCGGTACATAATGGAACCTCGCTAGTGATCGCGTGCCACGATCAAGACCATGCCGCCTCTTTCTAGTGCAAAGTGATTAATGTTTGCCCGCCGTTTACTACCCGGCAAGAACCAAGGAGAATAACAATGCAAAATAGGCGAGCAATAAACGGCGAGACGATCATATACTGATCAACACGCCGTCGATGTCACTCATCTGCAACACAACAGGAACACCCTGCCATGTCTAAACGACCGTTATCCATCACACTCTTCCTGGCGATCCTGGTAATCGCCATCGCGGGTTACTTCTATTGGCAACACCGACAACAGCAGGCCGCCGCGCCACAGGGCTTTCCCCCGACAGTGATCGCCGCCACCGACGTCCAACAGGAAAACTGGCTTCCCACCTTGCGTTCCGTCGGCTCCCTGGTCGCCACCAATGGCATCAATCTCAGCACCGAGGTAAACGGCATTGTGAGTGAAATCATTTTCACCTCCGGCCAGCCGATCGAGCAGGGACAAGTCATGGTCAAGCTGGAGGACTCGGTGGATATCGCGGCCCTCGATGCCCTGCGTGCAGAACGCAAATTGAGTGAAATCAAATTTACCCGCTCGAAAGATTTATTGAAAAAGCGCGTCGTGTCTAAATCCGAATACGATGAGGCCCAGGCCGGCTTTGATGCCGCCACCGCTCGCGTCAAACAGCAGGAAGCCGTGATCAAACGCAAGATCATTCGCGCCCCATTTACCGGACTGGCCGGTATCCGTAAGGTGGATTTGGGCCAGTATGTCGAGGCGGGTAGTGCGATTGTCAGCCTGCAGGCGCTGGATCCCATTTTTGTTGATTACACACTGCCTGAACGTTACATGACTCGCCTCAAGCCTGGTCAGGTGGTGAAAGTCAAACTCGATGCCCTGCCCGGTCAGGAATTCACCGGTGAACTCACGGCGCTCAACGCCGGCGTGGATACCGGCACGCGCACGCTGTTGATACGGGCGACCTTGGCGAATCCCAATGGGAATTTACGCCCCGGCATGTTTGCCGAGGTCAACACGATCACCGGTGAGGCGCAGCAGGTATTGACCTTGCCGCGCACGGCCATCAGTTTTAACACTTACGGCGATTATGTGTTTGTCATCAACAAGGGTGAACAGGGCATGAGCGTGAAACGTACCGCGGTGGAAACCGGTGATGTGCGTGAGGGTAGAGTTGTGGTCAGAAACCTCCCCGCGGGTACCCAGGTGGTCCGCGCCGGACTGGTCAAGTTGCGCGATGGCGCACCCGTCAAGATAGATAATCAGGTCAAGCTGGATGACAAGGAGATCAAAGGCGAATGAAGTTCACCGATATCTTCATTCAGCGACCGGTCCTGGCGACCGTCGTCAGCCTGATGATCCTGCTACTGGGTTTGCGTTCCTTCGGATTACTCGAAGTCCGTCAATTTCCCTTAATCAAAAATACGGTCATCACCATTACCACGGCGTATCCGGGTGCCAGTTCCGAACTGATCAAAGGTTTTATCACCGCCCCCCTGCAACAGGCAGCCGCTGAAGCCAACGGGATCGATTTTATTTCCTCGACCAGCTCGCAAGGTCTATCCTCCATTGAAGTCCAGATGAAGCTCAATTACGACCCGAATGCCGCTATCGCGGAAATCCAGGCCAAGGTCGCGAGCAAACGCGGCGAGCTACCGGCCGAGGCGGAAGACCCGGTAATCGAATCCACCACCGGTGATCGCACCGCGCTCATGTATCTGGCGTTTTACAGCGATACGACGCCGCGTCCGCAGATCAGTGATTACGTGTTGCGAGTGGTGCAGCCACAATTGCAGGCCCTGCCCGGAGTCGCCAAGGCGCGAATGTTCGCGTCACAGTTCGCCATGCGTATCTGGCTGGACCCAACGCGCATGGCGGCACTCGGCGTGACGGGTGAGGACGTAGTTAATGTTTTACGTGAAAATAACTACCAGGCCGGGATCGGGGCAACCAAGGACAAGTACGTCACCATCAATCTGACCGCCACCACCGATGTGAATTCGCCGGAAAATTTCCGGCGTCTGGTGATTCGCAGTCAGAACGGCTCACTGGTTCGCCTACAGGATATCGCCACCGCTGAATTGGGTTCGGATAATTACGACTTCACCACCTGGTATAAAGGCATACCTTCAGTATTTATCGGCATCGAGCCTTCGCCGGGCGCCAACCCGATTACCGTTGCCGATCTGGTCAATGATCTGATCCCAAAACTGGAAGCGAATTTGCCGTCCGAAATCAAGGTGAAAGTCCCCTACGATGCCAGCCAGTTTATCAAGTCATCGATCAAAGAGGTGTACAAGACCCTCGCCGAAGCCGTGATCATTGTGCTGGTCGTGATCTTTCTGACTCTGGGTTCCGGGCGCGCGGCGATCATTCCTGCTGTGACTGTACCGCTGTCGCTGATTGGCGCGGCATTTTTTATGTATCTGTTGGGTTTCTCATTTAATTTATTCACGCTGCTGGCGAT
>Ga0316188_10001717_pt1 | contig 10428 bp, 9 predicted proteins | sample Phiworburrow1_MG_FD_204933 | JGI IMG/M metagenome (GOLD analysis project Ga0316188, IMG submission 204933) | Coastal sediment microbial communities from Maine, United States - Phippsburg worm burrow 1 | ecosystem: Environmental > Aquatic > Marine > Coastal > Sediment | place: USA: Maine... | reverse complement strand
GCCGCTGGTGCGGCGCACGATGTCCAGACGGGGGCGCTGGCTGCGGGGGGCGTCCGAGTAGTACCAGGTCGTCAGGAACTCGTAGCTGGCGATCTCGTGCTTCTCGCCCTTGACATACTGCGTACCCTTGAGATAGGCGTCGATATGGCGGGCTGCCTTCTTGCCGTGGCCGACGGAGATGGTCACGGTGCGATTGGAGGGCACCATGTCGCCGCCGGCAAACACGCCCGCGACGCCGGTCTGCATGGAGGTGTTGACCTGCAGCACGCCGTTGTCGATGGCCAGTCCCGGTGTCTTCTCCAGGGGGTCGAGCTCCACTGACTGGCCGACCGCCTGCACCACCACGTCCGCTTCGATGGTCTCGAACTCACCGGACGGCTGCGGCCAGCGCTCGCCGGCGTCGATCATTTTCTCGAGGGTCACCGTGGTGCCGTCCACCTGTTTGATGGAGCGCAGACAGATGATATCGACGCCTTCCTCGACGCCCTCTTTGATTTCCTCGTGGTGGGCCGGCATCGCCTCCCGCGACTCCAGCACGACCACCTTCACGCTCGGGCATCCCAGGCGCACCGCGGTGCGTGCCACGTCGACTGCGGTGTTGCCGCCGCCATAGATGACGATGCGCCCGCGCAGCTTGGTCGGCCGCTCGAGTTCGGCATCGCGCAGCACTTCCAGCGCGTCCAGCACTTTGGCGTTGCCGCTGCTGGGGATGTCGATGCGACGCGCAACCTGGGCGCCGGTGGCGAGAAATACGGCGTCGAAACCGCCCTCTTTCCTGGTGGCCAGGATGTCATCGACGCGGGTGTTGTAGCGGACCTCGACGCCCATCTCCTCGATGCGGGAGATCTCGGCGGTGAGCCGCTCGCGGGGCATGCGGTAGCGGGGGATACCGTAGCGGATCATGCCGCCACCCTTGGGCAGTGCTTCGAATACCGTCACCGCGTGCCCGAAGCGCCGCAGGTGATAGGCCGCGGTAAGACCCGCGGGGCCGGCGCCCACGACCATCACCTTCTTGCCCGTGTCGGCTCCGGGTTCGATCTTCCAGCGGTGCTTCATGGCCTCCTCGCCGAGGAAGCGCTCCACGGCGTTGATGCCCACGGCTTCGTCCAGCTGGACGCGGTTGCAGGCGGTCTCGCAGGGGTGGTAGCAGACCCGTCCCATGGTGCCGGGGAAGGGGTTCTCCTCCATGATCTTGCGCCAGGCGCCTTCGTAGTCGCTCTCCTCCGCGAGCGCCAGCCAGGCCTGGGTATTCTCTCCGGCCGGGCAGGCGTTGTTGCAGGGTGGCAGCCGGTCGAGGTACAACGGCATCTCGCCGGAGCGCCAGTTGCCCGTCTGGTTCAGCAGGCTGGTGGCGGGGTCCAGGGTGATTGCAAATGGTTTTTCGCGTTGCATGTGACGTTGACCTCCCTACAGCAAGCCGTATTTGCGGATGTTTTTATCGGCGATGGCCTGGATCTTCTCCAGTTCCCACTCGTTGCCGGGCTTGAATACGTGAGCAAAGCGGCGCTGCCGTCTCAGGTACTCATCCACCGGTCTGCGCTCGCGTATCTTGGTCACGGCCGTGACCTCGCCGTGTTCGGCCTCGAACATGGGCCAGAGGCCGGTTTCCGCCGCCAGCCTGGCGAGTAGAATGCTTTCGGCCGGCTTGGAACCCCAGCCCAGCGGGCAGGGCACGAAGATTTCGATATAGCGGGCGCCCCGGAAGCTCATGGCGCGCTCCACCTTGTGCTCGAGGTCGTGCAGGTTGTGGATGGAGGCGGTCGCGACGTAGGGAATATCGTGCGCCATGGCGATCGCCGGCACGGCCTTGCCGGTGCTGAAGGAACTCCCCGGCTGGTCGCCGACCGGCATGGTGGTGGCGGTGCGGGCGGCGCCGGGAGTGGCGCTGGAGCGCTGCACCCCGGTGTTCATATAGGCCTGGTTGTTGTAGCAGAAGTAGAGCACGTCGTCGTTGCGATCGAACATGCCGGACAGACTGCCCATGCCGATGTCGGTGGTGCCGCCGTCACCGCCCTGGGCGATGACGCGCACATCGTGGCGGCCCTTGGCCTTCATGGCGGCAGCCACGCCGGAGGCGACCGCCGCGGCGTTGCCGAACAGCGAGTGCACCCAGGGCAGCTGCCACGCTGTCTCGGGGTAGGGCGTGGTGAACACCTCGAGGCAGCCGGTGGCGTTGGCGGCGATCACCTGGTTGTTGGTTACCCGCATCGCCGTATCCAGGGCGTAGCGGGCGCCGATCGCCTCGCCGCAACCGGGGCAGGCGCGGTGCCCCGATGTGATGGCGTTGGCGCGCTCCATGCTGGCCTGTACGGTGCGCTGGGCCTCGTCGAGCAGACGGTTGCCGACGGTCAGGGTGCCGGTCTGGTAAAACTTGACCCGCTGTACGCTTTCTTTGATCTCGGGCATGACTTGGCTCCTGTTAACCTGTGCTGGCCGCGCGGGCGGCACCCAGACTCCGCACGATATTCTCAGCCATCGGGCCCGAGCGCCGCTGCTTGCGCTCGCGGTCGAGTTCCCGTGCGATGATATCGTGCTGCAGATCGAGGAAGTGGGTCTCTTCGAGCTCGCTGCGGATGCCCTGCTCGAACACCCGCCGCAACGACTTGCGGGTGATCGGGCGCCCGCCGAGGCCGCCGATGATGGCGTTGATCGGCGTCTCCAGGCCCGTCATCGTCCAGCGCACGTTGCTGGCCAGCATGCTGCCGAAACCCACGGCCAGGGATTTGTCGAATACCAGGACGCGCTTGGCGTTCTTCAGCGCTTCGCGCAGGGCGTCCTTGGGGAAGGGCCGCGACGAGCGGATGGTGACGGCGCTGATCGAGATGCCGTCCTCACGCATGCCGGCCATGACTTCCTTCATGGTGCCGATGATGGAGCCCTTGCACACGACGATGGTCTCGGCGTCCTCAGGGCCATGGGTCTTGATCAGCCCGCCCGAGTCGCGCCCGAAAATGTCCTGGAACTCCCTGGCGACCTGGGGGATCAGTTTAAGGGCATCGAGCTGCTTGATATGCGCCAGATACTGTACCTCGGTGAAGGCCTCGGGGCCTACCATGGCGCCGATGGAGATCGGCGCCGCCGGGTCGAGCACCTGGCGCGGCTCGAAGGTGGGCAGGAAGCGGTCGACCTGTTCCTGCTCGGGCATGTCGACGCGGGAATAGGCGTGGGTGAGCACGAAGCCGTCCATGCACACCATGACCGGCTGGCTCAGCGCCTCGGCGATGCGGAAGGCCTGGATGTGCACGTCGACCGCTTCCTGGTTGTTCTCGACGAACAGCTGCAGCCAGCCGGAATTGCCGGCGGCGAGGGCGTCGGAGTGGTCGTTCCAGATATTGATGGGGGCGCCGATGGCGCGGTTGCCCAGCGTCATGACGATGGGCAGCCCCAGCCCCGCGGCGTTGTAAACCGCCTCCATCATGTACAGCAGGCCCTGGCTGGCCGTGGCGGTGTAGGTGCGCGCGCCGGCTGCCGAGGCGCCGATGCAGCAGCTCATGGCGGAAAATTCCGAGTCCAGGTTCAGGTACTCGCAGCCCGGCAGCTCGCCGGACTTTACCAGCTCGCCGAGGTGCTCGAGGATGTGTGTCTGCGGTGTGATGGGGTAGCAGGAGATCACCTCGGGGCGGCATAGCGCTACCGCATCCCCCACGGCGACCGAGCCGTCAAGTTGCTTGAGCATGTCGTCTTTCCTCCGTTCGCTTACGCGGGGGTCACAATGGCGTCGTAGGCGGCCCTGGCTGCCATGACATTGGCTTCGCCCAGGCGCCCGGGAAATTTCTCCATGATGGCTTTCTCCATGGCGTCCTGGTTCAGCAGGCCGGTCATGGCCGCGAAGCCGCCCATGAGCACGATATTGGGCTTGGGCGCCTTGATGTGCTTCATGGCGAGCTCGCTGGCGGGCAGCGAGACCACGTGTCCCTCGGGCAAGCCGGCCACGGCCTCGCCCACGCCCAGTTCCTCGGCGGACTTGCGGCTGTTGATCAGCACCCAGCCATCCGGTTTGAGTCCCGCGAACACGTCGACGCCGCGGAACAGCGTGGGATCCTGGATGATGAGAAAGTCGGGGTCCATGACCGGTTCGCGCAGCTCGATCTCCCGGTCATCGATGCGCACGAAGGCCACGACCGGCGCGCCCGCGCGCTCCGAGCCGAAGCTGGGAAAAGCCATGGAGTGCTTGCCCTGATAGAAAGCGGCTACCGAGATAATTTCTGCGGCGGAGACGGCACCCTGGCCCCCTCGCCCGTGAATGCGGAGCTGAAACATGCGGATCCCTCTTCTTTGCATTATTGGGGTCTGCGGCCCAGAGGCTGGTAGCCGCCTGGTTATCGACAGCAAGGGCAATGCCGGGTGCTGCTGCCGTATTTTTATTAGTGTCAGGGCCTAGACTAATGGCTGTTATTGCATTTGTCTATCTCTCGGCTGCGAATGCTGGTGGCACCATAATTGCATTCCTGGAAGAACAGAATAAGTCACAGGGAGCTGAACCGCTATGGAAAACGTGCTGCAGATGATGGACATCGATGCGTCGCCGACGACGCGGGGTATCGTCGCTTACTGGCAGCAGAGCCGTCGCTTCGACGCGCTCAAACTGCTGTGCCAACTGACCCGCTCGGTGCAGCAGCATCGCGGCGCCACCATGGCCTATCTCAGCGGCGACGAGGCATTCGGAGCGCTGATCCTGCAGAGTCAGCAGCATATCCAGAGTGCGCTGCAGATTCTCGCCGCGCTCGAGCGCTCCGGCAGTCTGTTCGTCCGTCCCGGTGTGCTGGCGAATCTCAACATGGACTGGAAGACCATAGCGATCGGCTGGCATGACGACCAGATCATGCACAACTTCGAATTTCACTGTCACCTGGTCGATAACCTGAAGCGGTCGATCCTCGAATCCCTGCAGCGCCTGCGGGAGATGGTGGCGACCCGCAGGCAGCAGGCGGTGCCGGCCACGGTGGAAAAATTCATGGGGCTGATGTTCGAGAATATCGAGTCGCTGGCCATGTTGCGCGGTCTGAGCATCAGCGCCGCGGTGATCCGGGCCTGCGGCTCTGACAGCCACGCGCGCCTGGCCTATCAGCTGAAGGAGATTTCCCGCAGGAACGACGCGCTGCTGGCCCTCATCGGGCAGCTCGGGCTGCACTATCAGGCGCTGCCGGTCGTGAGGATGTTTCGCGATCAGCAGTTGGGCCTGCACAAACTGCTGGTCAGCATCCGCATGATGATCCTGGAGGAGCAGGCGATCGATGTGGACAGCCAGGCGCTGTACCGGCTTGCCACCGATATCATCGACGCCCATTGGTTGATCTTCGATCACGGCATCTACGCGCTGGAGCGGGTGATCAGCCAGCAGGTTATCGCCGATTACGGTGTCTAGTCAGGGGCGTTGTGTGCCACTGGCAGCGGCCAGCGCCCTCAAAGAGTGCACCGTTTTGGTGGGGCGTGCCCCGCCAGCGGTCACCGCTGGCGCCTGCTCGCGACGCCGCTCGCAGCGCGCGCGGTCCACGCCGCGTGCCGGCGGTCAGGTCAGGGCGGTGGTGACGTTGTAGACCAGCACGGCTGCCCCGTAACCCAGCAGTCCATAGGCGATGAACAGTGTCAGCGGCAGGCGCACGGAGCGGGTCTCCTTGGCCAGGATCACCAGCGTGGATACGCACATCAGCGCGATGGCGAAGAACACCAGCAATGCCAGGCCGGAGGCCAGGGGCAGGTTGCTGGCCTGAATATGCTCCACCAGCGGCACCATATTCTCGTCCGCGCCCTCGATGCCGAACAGGGTGCCGAGGGTGCCGACAAAGACCTCCCGGGCCAGGAACGAGGTCAGGATGGCGACGCCATAGCGCCAGTCCAGGCCCAGCGGGGCAAAGATCGGCGCGATCCAGTGGCCCATCTGGCCCAGCCACGAACTGCCCAGATCGGCGCCGTGGTTCGGAAAGTAGCCCAGTATCCACACCACGATGGTCACCGAGACGATGATGCTGCCGGCCTTGGTGACAAAATGCTGGCAGCGGTGCCAGGCGTTGCGCAGCAGCGGCTGCCAGGACGGCAGACGATAGGGCGGCATCTCCAGCACGAAGGGCAGGTCGGAGTAGCGGTCCGCGCGGGTCCGCGATACCAGCCCGGTGATCAGCAGGCCGCACAGCATGCCGAAAAAGTAGATGCAGAACATCGCCAGGCCCTGCAGCCCCACCAGCCCTCCCAGCGCCGTGGTCGGGGGGATAAAGGCGCCGATCAGCAGCGTGTACACGGGCAGGCGGGCGGAGCAGGGCATCAGCGGGATCGCCATATAGGTCAGCAGCCGCTTTCTGGGCGAATCGACAGAGCGGGCCGCATAGATGCCGGGAATCGCGCAGGCGACGCCCGACAGCATCGGGATGAAGCTCTTGCCGGTCAGACCGAACAGCCGCAGCGGCTTGTGGCAGATCAGCGCGGCGCGGGCCATGTAGCCGGAGTCTTCCAGCATGCCGATAACCAGCGTCAGCACGAAGATCTGCGGGATGAACACCATGAAGGCGCCGATGCCGCTGAACAGGGCATCGGCGACGAAGTCGCGGGCGGTCTGGTTGCCGATGGCCGGCACGATGCGGTCGGAAACGGCGGCGAGCAGGGCTTCCACCGCGTCCATGGCGGGGGCGGCCCAGGTGAAGATGCTCTGGAAGAGCAGGTACATGATCAGCAGGAACGCCACACCGCCCAATCCCGTGTGCAGAAAAAAGCTGTCCAGGCGGGTCTGGCTTCTGATGAGAATGTCGCCCTTGGGGCCATACCTGCGGGCCAGCTGATGGGCGTTGCCGCGCAGGATGGCATCGGGCGTATCGACGCCGTCAGCGGCCACGGCAGCCAGCTGCCCGCCGACGGTTCGCCGGATCTGCTCCTGCACGTCATTGAGGCCCTTGCCGGAGCGCGCCGAGATGGCGATCACCGGCGCGCCGATGTCCCGCGCCAGGCCCTCGGTATCGATGCTGAGGTGGTGCTTGTCCAGGACGTCGGTCATATTGGCCAGCACGACGACCGGCTTGCCGTGCCGTGCGCATTCGCGAATGACCTGCAGGGTGAAGTACAGGCTCTTCTCCAGCCGGGTGGCGTCCACCAGGCACAGCACCAGCGCTACCTCCGCGTCGTCCAGCGCCCTTCTGAAATAGTCGACGGCGACTTGCTCCTCGCCGGAAATGGGCTGCAGGGAGTAGGTGCCGGGGAAGTCGATGAGGGTTGTCCCGGGCATGCCGCTGAGCGCGCCGGAGCCCACGTCCACCGTGATGCCGGGGAAATTGGCGACCTTCTGATGCAGGCCGGTCAGGCGGTTGAACAGCAGGCTCTTGCCCGAATTGGGGCTGCCGATCAGGATGATCTTACTCATGGTGACTCAGGGGCTCGACGTGAATATGCAGGGCGACCTCGTCATCCAGCGAATAGAGGGTGTTGCTGACGCGGTACACTTTCGGGGCGCCGAGCGCCGGGGCGTGCACACAGCTGACGATTTCCCCGGGATGAAAGCCCAGCTCCATCATGCGCACGCGGTAGCTCGCCGCCAGGGCGTCATCGAAGCGGATTATCCGGCAGCCATCGCCGGCTCGCAGTGTCCAGAGGGATTGTGTCATTGCCGGCAAAGGTGAAGTGAAATCTCCAGTCGGTGCATCGGTTGGTGCTGCAGGTTGCGCGACCGCCTCTCATTGCCCTCCGGGCATAGCCGGGCGTAACCGGGCATACGCCATAGTGGCTTGCTGCCGGGGCGGCGCTCGCCCAGGGACTGCCCCGGGCTGTCAAGCTGGCGCGTGCACGCGGTGATGGCGCATCATTCTATGCGCGCGCGCGGTGCAAGTATATCGAAAATGCCGGCAATTGGCGGCAGCCGGTCTGACCGCTCAGGGATCCGCGGCGGTGGCGCGCCCGGCGGCCGGCATCGGCACGAACTGCCGGCGTCGCCCCCAGGTGCCCGGCTGGTCGCGGAAGTGCCCGGGCAGGCGCGCGCCGCAACGGCGGCAGGCGCCGGCGTGGCCCAGCCGCCAGCCCGTGATGTCGTACCAGTCCCGCTCGATCAGGGCGGTGCCGCAGGCGGCGCACCAGGTGGTGTCGCCGTCGCGGTCGTGGACGTTGCCGGTGTAGACGTAGTTGAGCCCGGCTGCCATGGCCTGAGCCCGCGCTCTGCGCAGCGTCGCCGGCGGCGTGGGCGGCACGTCGCGCATCTTCCAGTCGGGGTGAAAGGCGCTGAAGTGCAGCGGCACGTCGGGACCCAGCTCGGTCAGCACCCACTCGGCCAAACGGGCGATCTCCGCTTCGCTGTCGTTGTGGCCGGGAATCAGCAGGGTGGTCAACTCCATCCACACGTCCGTCTCCCGGTGCACGTAGGCGATGGTCTCCAGCACGGCGTCCAGCCTGCCGCCGCAGATGCGGTGGTAGAACGCCGCGTCGAAGGCCTTGAGGTCGATATTGGTGGCGTCGATGAACTGGAAGAACTGTGCCCTGGGTTCGGGGCAGATGTAGCCGGCCGTCACCGCGACGGTCCTGATGCCCGCCTCGCGGCAGGCGGCCGCCGTATCCCGGGCATATTCCAGAAAGATGACGGGATCATTGTAGGTGAAGGCGATCTGCTCGCAGCCCAGTTCCAGCGCGGTGCTGGCGATCTTCTCGGGCGATGCCATGGCCGCCAGCGCATCGATATCCCTGGATTTGCTGATATCCCAGTTCTGGCAGAATTTGCAGGCGAGGTTGCAGCCGGCGGTGCCGAAGGACAGCACCGGTGTGCCGGGGTAGTAATGATTGAGCGGCTTTTTTTCTATGGGGTCGATGCAGAAGCCGCTCGAGCGCCCGTAGCTGGTGAGGACCATGCCGTCGCCCTTGCGCGCCCTGACGAAGCACAGGCCGCGCTGCCCGTCACTCAGATGGCAGTAGCGCGGGCACAGGTCGCACTGGATTTTGCCGCCCTCGATAGCGTGCCAGAAGCCGACGGGCACGTCGCCTGCAGCGTCGTCTGTCATGCCTGCATGCTCCCCTTCTCGTCAGCCTGCCTCAGACGTTACACTAACAGAAACGGCGGGAGGGCACAGCCTATGTCTGCAACGACGCGGGAGCCTGCGGTGGCGGGGCTGTTCTATCCCGATGGGCCCCGGCAGTTGCGCGACCTGGTCGGGCAGCTGCTGGCGGAGGCGCCGCTGCCGGCCCTGGCGGGCGAGGCGCAGGCGCTGATTGCGCCGCATGCGGGCTATCTCTATTCCGGCGCGGTCGCCGCCGCCGCCTACCGCCTGTTGCCGGCGCGGGGCGATGACTGTGGTCTGCTGGCGATACTCGGCCCCAATCACCGCGTGCCGTTGGCGGGCATGGCGCTGGACACCCACGCCGCCTACCGCACGCCCCTGGGGGCGGTGCCGGTCGCCACCGGCGTCGTGCGCGCGCTGGGCGCCATGCCGCAGGTCCGGCTCAGCGACGCGCCCCATCGCCAGGAGCACTGTATCGAGGTGCATCTGCCGTTCCTGCAGGTGCTGCCCGGCGACTGGGAGATCGTGCCGGTGCTGGTGGGGGAAACGGCGCCCAGGTACGTGGCGGCGCTGCTCGCGCGGCTGGTCGAGGAATTCGGCGCGCGGGTGCTGGTCAGCTCCGATCTCAGCCACTATCTGCCCTACCGGGAGGCGCAGCGCGCCGACGCCCGCACCGCCGCCGACATCGCCGCGCTGGCGACCGCTATCGAGCCGGAGCAGGCCTGTGGCTGCATGGCGATCAATGGCCTCAACAGTTATGCCCGGCTGCGTGGCTGGCGCGCCCACGAGCTGGCGCGGATGAATTCGGGCGATACCGCCGCCGACCGCAGCCGCGTGGTGGGCTATGGTGCCTATGCCTATGCAGAACATTGAACCGACGGATCAGCGCCGCCTGCTGGTGATGGCGCGGCGGGCGATCCGCGATCGCCTGGCGGGGCGGTCTGCGGCTGCGGCGCCTGACGAGCCGCCGTCGGCGGCGCTGCAGCAGGCCCGCGGCAACTTCGTCTCGCTGCACCTTGGCGGGGAATTGCGCGGCTGCATGGGTACCCTCGAGCCCGAGGGCTCCCTGGCCGATGGAGTGGTCAGCAACGCCTGCCACGCCGCCTTCGACGATCCCCGCTTCGCTCCGCTCACCCTGCCGGAGTTCAACCGCGTCGCCATCGACATATCGGTGCTGGAACTGCCGCAGCCCGTGTTTCCGGGCAGCGAGGCCGCCCTGTGCCGGCTGCTGCGCCCGGGCGTGGACGGCCTGATCGTGCAGTGGGGCCGGCAGCGCGCGACGTTTCTGCCGGTGGTATGGGCGCAGCTGCCGGAACCGACGGCGTTTCTGGCCCAGCTCAGGCTCAAGGCGGGCCTGCCGGCGGATTTCTGGTCGGACGAGCTGCGCTGGTGGCGCTACGGCGCCCAGCATTTTGCCGAGGCGGACTTCGGGCTGCCGCACCGCAATTGAACGGCGCCGGGCGGGCAC
>Ga0316188_10001716_pt1 | contig 10429 bp, 6 predicted proteins | sample Phiworburrow1_MG_FD_204933 | JGI IMG/M metagenome (GOLD analysis project Ga0316188, IMG submission 204933) | Coastal sediment microbial communities from Maine, United States - Phippsburg worm burrow 1 | ecosystem: Environmental > Aquatic > Marine > Coastal > Sediment | place: USA: Maine... | reverse complement strand
AGTGACGTGGTTATCGGGGACTGCAGTTCGGGTATTGCCGCCATGGCTTCGGGCAGACGATAAAACGGGATACGCACATTGAGGTGATGAATGTGGTGAAAACCGATGTTCCCGGTGAACCATTGCATGAGCCAGTTGAGTCGCATATAGCTTGAAGACTCGAGGGCGGCCCGGTAGAAAGTCCATGACTCGGGTGAAATGATTTGCATGCGTTTGAAACTGTGCTGGGCGAAAAATAAATAACTACCCAGCGCCGAGGCAATTGTCATGGGCAGCAGCACGGAGAAGAAGGCCAGGTCAAAACCGCCGATTATCCATAACAGGCTGATAAGCGTGCCGTGGGCAAGCAGCACCAGGGCCGAGTCCCAGTATTTTAACGGGTTACGCAGCAGCGGTAACAGGCAGATGTTGATGGCGAAAATGGTAATGTAACCCGAAAGTACTACCAGCGGATGACGCTGTAGACGATACGACGCGCGTTCCGCGACCGAGGCATCACGCCACATTTTGGCCGTGATCACCGGGAAGGCACCGACGCTCGCGTGGCTGATTCTACCCACATGGCCATGATGATAATTGTGGCTTTCTTTCCAGGAACGCGGTGGGGTCAGCGCGAAGGCTGCGTACACGCGAAACAGTAACCAGGCGACAGGTGAGCCGCGCAGAATCGAGCCGTGCATATAGTCATGGTAGGTAATAAAGGCGCGCACCATGATCAACGCCCCGAGCACGGACAGTAACAGGCGTAGCGGCCACCATGGCGCAATGCCGGCGGCTGTCAGCGTGACCAGTAGCAGGCTGAAAGTTGAACCGACATGCCACCAGCTGCTGGCGATATCTTCTTTCGCAAAGGGGGCGGTCGCCTTGATGAGCTCGCGGCCGATGCGAATGCCATTACTGTGGTCGACCAGGACTGAATGTGTTGACTGGCCTTGCTGGCCCGTTTCGTTGTTGGTATGCATGGATCCTGAAAATCGCGTTGCCGCCTCTGTGGCGCCTGTTATTTTAGGAACCTTAGCAAAATCAGAGGCCAGGAATTTTGATCAGGCTCAAGAACAGGGTCCCATGAGCGTCCTAGATGACACCGAAGCGTTGTTTTGTATTGCGTTAAATCTCAAGCCGGTTGAAGCAACGGCTGTATCGATGCGATCACCTTCAGGTTTTTACTTCGGCGGCAGGTCGACGCGCCATCGTAAGGAGCGGTAGCAGGCAAACATCGATCCCGTGGCGTTAAAAGGAGTCGCCCGGGATGCGCACCCAGCCCTCCATCAGCACGCGCGCACTGCGGCTCATGGCGACTTTTTCGACGACCCACTCGCCGTCGCGCTGTGTCGCCGCCGCGCCGACCTTGAGCGTTCCCGACGGGTGGCCGAAACGCACCGAGTCGCGTTCGCCACCGCCGGCGGCGAGGTTCACCAGGGTGCCGGGAATGGCGGCCGCGGTCGCAATCGAAACCGCGGCGGTGCCCATCATGGCGTGATGTAATTTACCCATCGACATGGCGCGCACGTTGAGATCGATTTCACTGGCGGCGATCGGTTTGCCGCTGGAGGCGAGGTAATCTGCGGGCGGGGCGACGATCGCGACCTTGGGCGTATGCTGGCGCTCGGCAGCCTGTTCGAGTTTGTCGATCAGGCCCATGCGCAGTGCACCGTGGGCGCGGATCTGCTCGAAGCGTTCGAGTGCCGCCGGGTCGCCGTTGATCGCTTCCTGTAATTCGCAGCCGCTGTAACCGAGGTCGGCGGCGTTGACGAAAATGGTTGGAATGCCGGCGTTGATCATCGTCACCTGCAGGCTGCCCGCCGCGATCACGTCGCGCGGTAACTCGAGCGTATCGACGAGTGCACCGGTCGGGAACATCGCACCCGTGGCGTCTGCCGGGTCGAGAAACTCGATGCGCACTTCGGCGGCCGGGAAGGTCACACCGTCGAGCTCGAAGTCACCGGTCTCCTGCACCTCGCCAGCGGTCATCGGCACGTGCGCGATGATGGTCTTGCCGATATTGGCCTGCCAGATGCGTACCTCGGCGATGCCGTCGCGAGGTACCCGCTCGGCATCGACCAGTCCGCCGGAAATTGCAAAGGCGCCGACCGCGGCGGTCAGGTTGCCGCAGTTGCCGCTCCAGTCGACGAACGCGCGGTCGATCGCGACCTGTCCGAACAGGTAGTCGACGTCGTGATCGGGTTGCGTGCTTTTCGACAGGATCACGGTCTTGCTGGTGCTCGAGGTTGCGCCACCCATGCCGTCGGTTTGTTTGCCGTAGGGGTCGGGACTGCCGATGACGCGCAACAGCAGTTTGTCGCGCGCCGCACCCGGCACCTGCGCCGCCTCGGGCAGGTCTTCGAGCCTGAAAAATACGCCCTTACTGGTGCCACCGCGCATGTAGCTTGCGGCAATGCGGATCTGTGCAGGTACCGTCATGCCGCCACCCCGGCTTCGAGGAAATCCTGGGCGAAGCGCTGCAACACGCCGCCCGCCTCGTAAACCGACAGTTCGTCGGCGGTATCGATGCGGCATTTGACGGGTATTTCGACGCGCTCGCCATCGCGGCGCTGCATGATCACGGTGAGTTCAGCGCCCGGCGTGCGTGCGCCGACGACGTCAAAGGTTTCACTGCCATCGATGCTGTAAGTCTTGCGCGTCTCGCCGGGCTTGAACTCCAGCGGCAGCACGCCCATGCCGACCAGGTTGGTGCGGTGGATACGCTCGAAGCCCTCCGCGAGAATGGCCTCGACGCCGGCGAGGCGCACCCCCTTGGCAGCCCAGTCGCGCGACGAACCCTGACCGTAATCGGCACCGGCGACGATGATCAGCGGTTGCGATCGCGCCATGTAGGTTTCGATCGCCTCCCACATGCGCGTCACCTCGCCTTCCGGCTCGATACGCGCCAGCGAGCCCTGGCGGACCTCGCCGTTCTCGATCACCATCTCGTTCAGCAACTTGGGGTTGGCGAAGGTCGCGCGCTGCGCGGTGAGGTGATCGCCGCGGTGGGTCGCGTAGGAATTGAAGTCTGCCTCGGGCAGGCCCATTTTGGCGAGATACTCGCCGGCTGCACTCGACGCCATGATCGCGTTCGACGGTGACAGGTGGTCGGTGGTGATGTTGTCGCCAAGCACGGCCAGCGGGCGCATGCCGGTCAGCGAACGTTCACCGGCGAGCGCGCCTTCCCAGTAGGGCGGCCGGCGAATGTAGGTCGACTGCGGTTGCCAGTCGTACAGCGGGCTCGCCGCCGCCTCGACCTTGCCCAGGTCGAACATCGGAATGTAGACCTGGTTGAATTGCTCGGGACGCACGTGCCTGGCGACGATGGCGTCGATCTCGGCGTCGCTCGGCCAGATGTCCTGTAGCGTGATCGGCTTGCCGTCGGCGTCGTGACCGAGCGCGTCGCGCTCGATGTCGAAGCGAATCGTGCCGGCGATCGCGTAGGCGACGACCAGCGGCGGGGAGGCGAGAAAGGCCTGCTGTGCATAAGGGTGAATGCGGCCATCGAAGTTGCGGTTGCCGGACAGTACCGCGGTGGCGTACAGGTCGCGATCGATGATTTCCTGCTGGATTTTCGGATCGAGTGCGCCGCTCATGCCGTTACAGGTAGTGCAGGCGTAGGCGACGATGCCGAAACCGAGCTTTTCCATTTCGGCCAACAGGCCGGCTTCCTCGAGGTAGAGCTTCGCGACCTTCGAGCCCGGCGCGAATGAGGACTTCACCCAGGGCTTGCGCGTAAGACCGAGTGCGTTCGCCTTTTGCGCGATCAGTCCGGCAGCGACGACGTTGCGCGGATTGCTGGTATTGGTGCAACTGGTGATCGCGGCGATGATGACCGCGCCGTCCGGCATTTCGCCAGGGTTTTCTTCCCAGGCACCGGCAACACCGCGCGCGGCGAGATCCGCGGTTGGCAGACGCCGGTGCGGGTTGGAGGGGCCGGCCATGTTGCGCTCGACCTTGCTCAGGTCGAATTCGAGCACGCGCTCGTACTCTGCGTTGTGCAGGTCATCAGCCCAGAGGCCGGTAGTGCGCGCATAGTTTTCCACCAGCGCCACCTGTTCGGCCTCGCGGCCGGTCAGCTTCAGGTAGTCGATGGTTTGCGCATCGATGTAAAACATCGCCGCCGAGGCGCCGTACTCCGGCGCCATGTTGGAGATTGTGGCGCGGTCGCCAATGGTCAGGCTCGCGGCACCGTCGCCGAAAAACTCGAGCCAGGCGGAGACCACGCGCGCCTCGCGCAGGAACTCGGTGAGCGCGAGTACGATATCGGTTGCGGTGATACCGGGTTGGTGCTGACCGCTAAGGCGAACGCCGACGATATCGGGCAGGCGCATCATCGATGGTCGGCCGAGCATGACGGTTTCGGCCTCGAGGCCGCCGACACCGATCGCAATCACGCCGAGGCAATCGATGTGTGGCGTGTGACTGTCGGTACCGACACAGGTGTCGGGGAAGGCCACGCCGTCGCGCGCCTGGATCACCGGTGACATCTTCTCGAGGTTGATCTGGTGCATGATGCCGTTACCGGCCGGGATGACGTCTACGTTCTCGAAGGCGGTGCGGGTCCAGTCGATGAAATCGAAGCGGTCCGCGTTGCGGCGGTCCTCGATCGCGCGGTTTTTGTCGAAGGCGTCCGGGTCGAAGCCGGCGTGCTCGACCGCGAGCGAATGATCGACGATGAGCTGGGTCGGCACCACCGGGTTGACGCGCGCCGGGTCGCCGCCCTGTTCGGCGATCGCGTCACGCAGGCCGGCGAGATCAACCAGCGCGGTCTGGCCGAGGATGTCGTGGCAGACCACGCGCGCCGGGTACCAGGGAAAGTCCAGGTCGCGACGACGCTCGACGATTTGCCCGAGCGCGGCCTCGAGATCCTCCGGGGCGCAGCGCCGCACCAGGTTCTCGGCGAGCACGCGTGCGGTGTAGGGCAGGCGGGCATAAGCACCCGCTGCAATCGACTCGATTGCCTCGCGGGTGTCGAAATAGTCCAGCCCGGTGCCGGACAGGGGCTTGCGGTATTTCTCGTTCATCATTCGTCTCTCCATGCCAAGGCTCGGAAGTGCCCTGCCGGCCTGTCATTGCGATACCCCAAAGGGCATAAAGGCGAAGCCGAAGCAATCTTGCGACGATTGCGCGTCGTCAGGGAGATTGCTTCGCTACGCTCGCAATGACTCACAAAGATTGCTTCGCAATGACGTTTAATCATGTGCGCTCCTCGATGGGCACGAAGTCGAGGTTTTCCGGGCCGGTGTAGTTCGCCGACGGGCGGATGATCTTGCCGTCCTGGCGCTGCTCGACCACGTGCGCGCCCCATCCGGAGGTGCGGGAGATGACGAACAGCGGCGTGAACATGTCGGTGGGCACGCCCATCTGGTGATAGGAGACCGCGGAAAACCAGTCAAGGTTGGGGAACATCTTCTTCAGGTCCCACATCACCGTTTCCAGGCGCTCTGCCACCTCGTACATCAGCATGTCGTCGTTTTCAGCGGACAAATTTTTGGCGACGCGCTTGATCACTTCGTTGCGCGGGTCGCTGATGGTGTACACCGGGTGACCGAAGCCGATGACGATTTCCTTGTTGGCGACGCGTTCACGAATATCGGCCTCGGCTTCGTCCGCGGAACTGTAACGTGACTGGATGCGGAAGGCTTCCTCGTTGGCGCCGCCGTGCTTGGGACCGCGCAGCGCACCGATGGCCGCGGTTATGCAGGAGTAGATATCGGAATTGGTGCCAGCGACCACGCGACCGGTAAAGGTCGACGCGTTGAATTCGTGCTCGGCGTACAGGATCAGCGATATATGCATCGCCTTCACCCAGGATTCGGGCGCGGGCTTGCCGTGCAGCAGGTGCAGGAAATGCGCGCCGATGGAGTCGTCGTCGGTGACCAGTTCGATGCGCTTGCCGTGGTGGCTGTAGTGATACCAGTAGGCCAGCATCGAGCCGAAGCATGCCATCAGGCGATCGATGACGGCACGTGTCGCGTCATAGTCGCTGATGGGACCTTCGGGTTCCAGGCAACCGAGTGTCGAGCAGCCGGTGCGCAGCACGTCCATCGGGTGCGTGTTCGAGGGCAATTGCTCGAGCACGGTTTTGACTTCGTGGGGAATGTCGCGCAATGCCTTGAGGCGGGCCTTGTAGGCGTCCAGCTCGTCCTGTGTGGGCAGTTTTTCGTGAATGATAAGGTAGGCGATTTCCTCGAACTCGCACTGTTCGGCAACGTCAAGAATATCGTAGCCGCGGTAGTGCAGGTCGTTGCCGGTCTTGCCGACCGTGCAGATGGCGGTATTGCCGGCCGCAGTTCCCGACAGCGCGACCGACTTTTTCGGTTTGAACGCGGTTGCTTCAGTCATGATTTGTCCTCGCTAAATAGTTTGTCCAGGGTTTGTTCGTAATCGTGGTAATCGAGAAAGTCATACAACTCCATGCGAGTTTGCATGCTGTCGACCACGTTTTGCTGGGTGCCGTCTTGCAGGATATGGCGGTACACGTTCAGCGCCGCCAGGCTGGCCGCGCGGAATGCGGAGAGCGGGTACAGCGCGAGCTTGACGCCAACCGAGGCCAGTTGCTCGGTCGTGAACAGCGGCGTGGCGCCGAATTCGGTGATATTGGCGAGCACCGGCACCTGCACCGCATCGACAAACTGGCTGTACTGCTCGAGTTCCGTCATCGCCTCCGGGAAGATCATGTCGGCACCCGCTTCGACACAGGCCTGGGCGCGTTCGATGGCGGCATTCATGCCCTCGACGGCGAGCGCGTCGGTGCGCGCCATGATGACAAAGCCGTCATCGCTGCGCGCGTCGACCGCCGCCTTCACTCGATCCACCATCTCCGCGCTGGAGACGATCGCCTTGTTGGGGCGGTGTCCGCAGCGCTTCTGCATGATCTGGTCTTCGATGTGCACGCCGGCGACGTCGGCACGAGTCATTTCGCGGATGCAGCGCGCAATGTTGAAGGCGCCTCCCCAGCCGACATCGATATCGACCAGCAGCGGCAGGCTGCTCGCGTCGGTGATGCGGCGCGCGTCTTCGAGTACATCGGCGAGCGTGCTGATGCCGAGATCAGGCGTACCCAGTGAACAGGCGGCGACGCCGCCGCCCGACAGGTACAAAGCCTGGTGGCCGCTTTTCTGCGCCATGATGGCATTGTAGGCGTTGACCGCGCCGACGACCTGCAATGGGTTGTTCGCGGCAACCGCCGCGCGTAATTTGTGTCCGGGTCTGGCTGCTTTAGTCATGTTGATCCTCGAGTATTGTTCTGACGATTTCCCAGGCGCCGCTGATGTGGCGACGCATTAATAGTTCGGCCAGCTCTTCATCACGCCGGGCAATGGCATTGGCGATCTGGCGGTGTTGCTCAAGTGCAGGTTGCGCGCGCGTCGGGATTTGCCCCGACTGGTGCCGGCACATGCGTATCAATTGATACAGTTCGCCGTGCAGGTTTTGCAGGATCCACTGGTTCTGGCTTGCGAGCGCGACCCGGTAATGAAAGTCGATGTCGCCTTCGCGCTGGAGATAGGCGTTGCCCCCGGTTTCGCTGATGTTGTCCGCATGCTGGTCGAGCAGACTGAACAAGGCTTCGATTTCGTCCTGCGGCATCAGGCGTGCAGCCAGGCGGGCCGCCATGCCTTCCAGCGCTTCGCGGGCGGTGTAGATGTCCTGCATCATCTTGATGTCGAGCGTGATGACGCGCGACCCGGCGTGCGGGACGCGTACGATCAGTTTGATGCGCTCCAGGCGATGAATCGCTTCGCGCAACGGACCGCGGCTGATCCCATATTTCAGCGCGAGGTCGGATTCGACGATTTTTGCGCCCTGTGCCAGTTGGCCGCTGATGATGTCGGCCTTGATGCTGTCAAAACAACGGCCTGCCAGGGTCGATTTTTCAGCGTTTTCGTCATAGCGGGTCGAGATGGGCGTCACGGGCATTATTGTCAACAATTATCGCTGGTCTGGCCAAATGGAGGCTGAAATATGCAGATAATTCGACGTATTGTCAACAATGCGGCTCGATTTATCTTTGCTGAAATCGACCTGATCGGTGCAAAGGGCAGTGTTTTTGCGAGGTTTGAGAATTAATCTTCAGGATAAATATCTTCAATAGTGGTCTTCAGCGTTAGCGGGTTTCTTCAATAATGGGTATATTGTGCGCTCGCAGTGGTCTAACCCGGTCTGTCCTGGTTGTACTGATGCCCGCTGACACATTATTAGAATCGTTAATCCACAACCGTTAGCACCGGGGCAGTGATTCCTTCTGTCCTTACCATAAGGAGACGCCATGAGCACCGAAACCGTAACCATTATCGACAATTCCACCGGCAAGGAGGTCACGTTACCCCTGTACACGCCGACCGCCGGGCCCAAGGTTATCGATATCGGCAAGCTCTACAAGGAGCTCGGCTACTTTACCTACGACCCCGGATTTATGTCGACGGCCAGCTGTTCCAGTGCCATCACCTTCCTGGATGGCGACAAGGGCGTGTTGCAGTACCGTGGTTATCCGATCGATCAACTGGCAGAGCACAGCTCCCACCTGGAGGTCTGCTTCCTGTTGCTCAACAACCGCCTGCCGACCCGGGATGAACTCGCTGAATTCGTCGATACGGTAACCAATCACACCATGCTGCACGAGGCCATGATCCGCTTTTACAGCGGTTTTCGACGCGATGCGCACCCGATGGCGATCATGGTGGGCGTGGTCGGTGCGCTCGCGGCCTTCTACCATGATCACATGGATATCCACAACGAAGAACACCGCATGATCACGGCTTATCGCCTGATTGCGAAAATGCCGACGATCGCTGCCATGAGCTATCGTTTCGCCAATGGCAAGCCGTTCGTCTATCCGCGCAACAGCCTCAGCTATACCGAAAACTTCCTCTACATGATGTTTTCGATGCCGTCGGAAGAGTACACGCCGAATCCGTTGCTGGCCAAGGCGCTCGACCTGATCATGATCCTGCACGCCGACCATGAACAGAATGCGTCAACCTCGACCGTGCGTCTCGCCGGCAGCTCAGATGCCAACCCGTTTGCCGCGGTGGCGTCCGGTATTGCCGCGCTGTGGGGGCCTGCACATGGCGGCGCCAACGAGGCGGTGGTGCGCATGCTGATCGATATCAACGCATCCGGCAAACCGCTGCAGGCTTTCGTCGATCGCGCCAAGGACAAGAATGACCCGTTCCGCCTGATGGGCTTTGGTCACCGGGTTTACAAGAACTATGATCCGCGCGCCAAGCTTATCCGTGAAATCTGCCACCAGTTACTGAACGACATGGAAGCGACCGAGGAGCAGCAGAAGCTGCTGGATACCGCGATGGCCCTGGAGAAGGTCGCGCTGGAAGACGAGTATTTCGTGCAGCGTAACCTGTATCCGAACGTCGATTTCTACTCGGGCATCATCTTTCTGGCCATGGGAATCCCGATGAACATGTTTACCGTGATTTTCGCCATGGCGCGCACCATTGGCTGGATCTCGCAGTGGAACGAAATGATGTCGGACAAGGAAGCCAAGATCGGTCGTCCGCGCCAGCTCTATAACGGTGCGATCAACCTCGATTACGTGCCGATCGACGAGCGTTGAAAACCGCTGAATCACCTTCACATTAAACCTTCGATTATCGCCGAGATAGATTATGTTACAGGCCTACCGTAAACACATCGATGAGCGCGCTGCAGAGGGCATTCCGCCCAGGCCGCTGGATGCGCAGCAAACTGCCGAGCTGGTCGAGCTGATCAAGAACCCTCCCGCCGGTGAGGAAAATTTCCTGCTCGAGTTGCTGACCCAGCACGTTCCCGCGGGCGTCGACGAGGCGGCCTATGTAAAAGCCGGTTTTCTGGCTGCGATTACGCGAGCTGAAGTTTCGTCGCCGCTGATCGACAAGGTGCGCGCTACCGAAATTCTCGGCAGCATGCTCGGTGGTTACAACATCGAACCGTTGATCGCCTGCCTGGATGACGAAGAAACCGCGGCGGCGGCGGTAACCGCGCTATCGGGAACCCTGTTGGTGTTCGATGCCTTCCACGACGTGGTCGAAAAATCCGAGGCCGGTAACGCGTATGCGCGCCAGGTGCTGGAATCCTGGGCCAACGCCGACTGGTTTACCTCGCGCCCGCCGCTTGCGGACAAGATCACCGTCACCGTGTTCAAGGTGCCCGGTGAGACCAATACGGACGATTTGTCGCCGGCGCAGGACGCCTGGTCACGACCCGATATCCCCTTGCATGCGAATGCCATGCTGAAAAATCCGCGCGAGGGCCTGACTGACCGGCCGCTCGAAAAGATTGCCGAATTGAAGGCGCTCGGGCATCCACTCGCATATGTGGGTGATGTCGTCGGCACCGGTTCGTCGCGCAAGTCGGCCACCAACTCGGTGCTCTGGCACATGGGTGAGGATATCCACAATATTCCGAACAAGCGCAACGGCGGTTACTGTTTTGGCAGCAAGATCGC
>Ga0316188_10001715_pt1 | contig 10430 bp, 7 predicted proteins | sample Phiworburrow1_MG_FD_204933 | JGI IMG/M metagenome (GOLD analysis project Ga0316188, IMG submission 204933) | Coastal sediment microbial communities from Maine, United States - Phippsburg worm burrow 1 | ecosystem: Environmental > Aquatic > Marine > Coastal > Sediment | place: USA: Maine... | reverse complement strand
GGTGTAGACCCCCTTGCGGCTGACCACCAGCGGCGCCAGCAGGCCGACGTGACGCCCCTTGTGGTCCTGCATGATCCTCGCGGCGATCGCGTCGAACGACTGCGGTTCGATCGGCACCCGGCAGTCGGGGCAGTACTGGGTGCCCAGCTTCACGTAGAGCAGCCGCAGGAAGTGGTAGATCTCGGTCAGCGTGGCGACGGTGCTCTTGCGCCCGCCGCGGCTGGTGCGCTGCTCGATCGCGACGGTGGGCGGAATCCCGAAGATCCCGTCGACGTCGGGGCGCGACGCGGGCTGCACGAACTGGCGCGCGTACGCGTTCAGCGACTCGAGGTAGCGGCGCTGTCCTTCGCCGAAGATCACGTCGAAGGCGAGTGTCGACTTGCCCGAGCCGGAGATGCCGGTGATCACGGTGAGCTTGTCGCGCGGAATCTCGACGTCGATGTTCTTCAGATTGTGCTCGCGCGCGTTGTGCACGAAGATCGCGTGGCGGCCGCGCTCGCGCAGCGCGCTCTGCAGCGGCCGCCCGGCGTCGTCGCGCGCCGCCAACTTGTGCGCCGAAGCTGTCGCGCGCGTCGGCACGGGCTCGGCGACCGCGAGGGCTGCGCTCCCGATCGCGCCGTCGGCGGTGCCGGCAGCAGGCGTCCCGGCACCGTGGGGCGCGGCACTGCGGACTCCGACGTCGGCGGTCCCGGCCGCTGCGCCGTCGCCGGCGAGCGCGGCGACGTATTCGGCCAGCGCACGGCCGGTGTGCGAGTGGGGGTGCGCCATCAGCGCGGCCGGCGTGCCGGTCGCGACGACCAGTCCGCCCCCATCGCCGCCTTCGGGGCCCAGGTCGATCACCCAGTCGCTCGCGCGCACGACGTCCAGGTTGTGCTCGATCACGAGCAGCGAGTGCCCGGCCACCATCAGCTTGCGGAACGCGCGCAGCAGGCGGGCGACGTCGTCGAAGTGCAGCCCGGTGGTCGGCTCGTCGAACATGAAGAGCGTGCCCTTGCGTCCGGCGCGCGCGTGCGGGTAGCCAGGGGCCGATGCGTCCGTGAGGCCCGCGGCGGCGGCCTGGGCGAGAAAGCCCGCGAGCTTCAGGCGCTGCGCCTCTCCACCGGACAGCGTGGGCACCGGCTGACCGAGCCGCAGGTAGTCCAGGCCGACGTCGGACAGCGGCTGCAGCTTGACGCGCGCATCGCGATCGTGGGCGAAGAAGGCGAGGGCCTCGGTGACCGTCAGATCGAGAACGTCCGCGATGCCCAGCGGACCGAACGGCGTTGCGTCGACGCGCGTGGCGCCCGGGGCCCCGTCGATCCGCACTTCGAGGGTCTCGGCGCGGAAGCGCTTGCCGTCGCAGTCGGGGCAGCGCAGGTAGACGTCGGAGAGAAACTGCATCTCGACGTGTTCGAAGCCGTTGCCTCCGCAGGTGGGGCATCGGCCGTCGCCCGAGTTGAAGCTGAACGTGCCTGCGGTGTAGCCGCGTTCCCTGGCGATCGGGGCGGCGGCGAAGCGCTTGCGGATCGGATCGAAGGCGCCGACGTAGCTGACCGGGTTCGAGCGGGCCGTCTTGCCGACCGGCGACTGGTCGACGAAGACCACGTCGCCGATCCAGTCGTCGCCGAGCATGCGGTCGAAGGCGCCGGGCGCCTCGGTCGGCCGGCCCTTGGCCTTCATCAGTGCGGGCAGCAGCACGTTCTGCATCAGCGTCGACTTGCCGCTGCCGGACACCCCGGTGATGCAGACGAAACGGCCGAGCGGAATCTCGACGTCGACGCCCTTGAGGTTGTGCTCTCTCGCGCCTTCGAGGATCAGCTTCGGCGTGCCCGCGACGACCGGCAGTGCGCGTCCGGTGTCCACCTGGCGCCGGCCCGACAGATACTGGCCGGTGAGCGTGTCCGCGCTTCGCAGCGCCTGCGGATCGCCGTAGAACACGATGTTGCCGCCGCGCTCGCCCGGTCCGGGGCCGATGTCCAGCATGCGGTCGGCGGCGAACATCACCTGTGGGTCGTGTTCGACGACGACCAGCGAATTGCCGGCGTCGCGCAGGCGCTGCATCACGCCGATCACGCGGTGCATGTCGCGCGGGTGCAGCCCGATCGACGGCTCGTCGAGGACGAACAGCGTGTTGACCAGCGAGGTCCCCAGCGCGGTGGTGAGGTTGATCCGCTGGACCTCGCCGCCCGAGAGCGTGCGCGACTGTCGGTCCAGCGTCAGATAGCCCAGCCCGACGTCGCACAGGTACGACAGGCGGCCGCGCAGCTCGGTCATGAGCATCTCGAGCGCTTCGTCGCGCGCGCTGCGCGTCGCCGGTGCGAGCCGCTGCCCGATCGCGTCGACGAATCGCAGGACCCGCTGCGCCGGCAGCAGCATCACGTCGTGGATCGACAGCCCGGGACACTCTTCGAGCTGCGCGTCGTTCCAGTCGACGCCACGAGGCCGGAAACGCCTGTATCGGCCGACGCCCTGCACGCCCGGGTCGGCGTCGAACGCCGCCTGCGCTTCTTCGTGCGTGCCCACCCGCCAGAGCAGCGCGTCGGCCTTCAGCCTGGCGCCGTCGCAGACCTTGCAGGGGGTATAGGCGCGGTACTTCGAGAGCAGCACGCGGATGTGCATCTTGTACGCCTTGCTCTCGAGCCAGGCGAAGAAGCGATTGATGCCGTACCACTGCGACTGCCACTTGCCGGTCCAGTCGTCGCCGCCTTCGATCACCCAGCGTCGCTGGGCGTCGGTGAGACGGTTCCAGGGCACGTCCAGCGGCACGCCGACCCGCGGCGCGAACTTCTGCAGGTCGCGCTGGCAATCCTTGAAGCTCGGGGTCTGCCAGGGTTTGACGGCGCCCTGGGCGAGCGTCTTGTTCTCGTCCGGGAGCACCAGGCCGAGGTCGATGCCGATCACGCGCCCGAAGCCCCGGCAGGCCTCGCAGGCGCCGATCGGCGAGTTGAAGGAGAACAGGCTGGGCAGCGGATCCGCGTAGGCGATGTCGCACTGCGCGCAATGCAGCCCGGTGCTGAATCGAAGAACGCTCGCGTCGGCCCCTTCCGCGTCGAGCAGGTGCGCGGTCATCCGGCCGTGGCCGCGATGCATCGCGACCTCGATCGCTTCCGCGATCCGGCTGCGTTCGGTGCTCGCGACCCGAAACCGATCCTGCACCACGGCGAGCCGTATCGCGGACTTGCCCTCGTGCGTCACCGTGTCGCGCCGGTGCACGCGGGTGTAGCCCTGCGCCTGCAGGTGCTGCTCGACCTCGGCTTCGCTGAAGTTCGAGGGCACGGTGACCGGGAAGCTCACGACGGTCCTCGGGTCGCCGGCCTGCGCCGCGCTCGCGCTCAGCTGGTCGACGACGCTGGCGACCGTGTCGCGTCGCACCGGTTGCGCGCAGCGCCGGCAGTGCAGCGTCGCGGCGCGTGCGTAGAGCAGCTTCAGATGGTCGTTGAGCTCCGTCATCGTGCCGACCGTCGAGCGCGAGGTGCGCACCGGGTTGGTCTGGTCGATCGCGATCGCCGGCGGCACGCCTTCGATGCTGTCGACCTGCGGCTTGTCCATGCGGTCCAGGAACTGCCGGGCGTAGGCGGAGAAGGTCTCGACGTAGCGCCGCTGCCCCTCGGCATAGAGCGTGTCGAACACCAGTGACGACTTGCCCGAGCCGGATACGCCGGTCACCACGACCAGTTCGTTGGTCGGGATGTCCAGGTCGAGGTTCTTGAGATTGTTCTGGCGCGCACCGCGAATGCGGATCGCGCGCCGGCTGTCCGGTTTCATCGTTATCGGGTGGGGGCTGCGGCAGGGGAGCAGCGAGTCTAGCAGTCCGGGCGGCCCGGATACGCAGAGTCCCGGCCGCCCGGATGCGCAGCGCGCTCGCGATAGACTCGGGGCATGGACAAACCCGATTCGCAAGCGCCGGTCCAGGGGCGGTCAGCCAGTTCGTCGGCAGGCCATCGCGGCTTTCGCGTCAAGGCCGTCGCGGGGCTGCTGGCGCTGCTCGTCGGGGTTTTCGGCGCGCACCGTCTTTATCTGGGCGCTCGCCTGTGGTGGCTCTACCCGGTGGTCGCGCTGCCGGCGCTGGGCTGGGCGGCGCGGTTCGAGGAGTGGTACCGAGAGCCGGCGTTTTTCGTCACCGCCGCGGTCGGACTGATCGGACTGGTCGAGGCGATCGTCTTCTGCCTGACGCCGGACGAGCGCTGGGATGCACGGTGGAACCGGGGCGCGAGCCGGCGTTCGTCGAGCGGCTGGCCGGCCGTGCTGATCGCGATCGCGGCGCTGATGCTGGGTGCGACGCTGATGATGTCGGTGCTCGCCATCGCGCTCGAGGGATACTTCTCGTCGCACCCCAACCTGCCACGCTGACTTCCCTGACGAGACGCCGATGCCTACCGAACTGCTTTTTCGAGACGATGCCTACCTTCGGTCCTGCAGCGCGCGGGTCGTTGCGGTGACGGAGCGCGGCATCGAACTCGATCGCACCGTGTTCTACGCGGCCGGAGGAGGACAGCCCGGCGACACCGGGTGGCTGCGGCGCGCCGACGGGACCGCGGTGCGGATCGTGGACGCCCGCAAGGGCGAGGATCCCGAGACGGTCGTGCACCTTGCGCAGCCCGACTCGCCGCCGCTCGCGCCCGGTGACGAGGTGCAGGCGGAGATCGACTGGGACCGCCGCTACGCGCACATGCGAATCCATACCTGCCTGCACGTGCTGTCCTGTGTGGTGATCGCACCTGTGACCGGCGGCAATATCGCTGCGGAAAAGGGCAGGCTCGATTTCGACATCGACATGAGCCTTCTCGACGCCCAGAAGATCGAAGCCGGGGTGAACGAACTGATCGAGCGTGCCGTGGACACCGAAACGGTCTGGATCACCGACGAGGAACTCGACGCCAAACCCGAGCTGGTCAAGACGATGAGCGTGCAGCCGCCGCGCGGGGCAGGGCGCGTGCGCCTGCTCAGGATCGCCGGCATCGACCTGCAGCCCTGCGGCGGCACCCACGTGCGCAACATCGGCGAGATCGGTCGCGTCCGGGTGCTGAAGATCCGCAGCGAAGGCAAGCGCAACAAGCGGGTGGAGATCGGCTTCGCCTGAGCCGCGGCCCGATCCGTTAACATCGCCTCTCGGCGATCCCGCATTCCAGGACTGAACGCGATGAGCAAGCAGGCTATCTCCACCAGGTCCGCGCCCTCGGCGATCGGGCCGTACTCGCAGGCGGTGTGCGCCGGCTCGACGGTCTACCTGTCGGGCCAGATCGCGCTGGACCCCGAAACGGGTCACCTGGTCGAAGGCGGCGTCGACGCCCAGGCGCATCGCGCGTTCAAGAACCTGAGGGCGGTCGCGGAAGCCGCGGGCGGTTCGCTCGCCGACTGCGTCAAGCTGACGCTGTTCCTGACCGACCTGACCCACTTTCCCCGGGTCAACGAGATCATGCAGGAGTACTTCGCGCAGCCGTATCCGGCGCGCTCGACCGTAGGTGTCGCGAGCCTTCCGCGCAACGCCGCCTTCGAAGTCGAGGCGGTGATGGTGCTCGGCTGAGAGGCGCGGGCCGGGCCCCCGGAGGCGGCAGGTGCGCCGACGGTGGCCGGGTGAACGCGAACCGCTTGGCGATCCCTTCGCGGCAGCGCAGCCGCGCCGGACCCGAACCGCTGCGTCGTCGCTGGAGTCGACCGGTTGCCTGACATTCCCGCCCGCTTCGGCAAGCTAGGCATCCACAGCGAGCAGGACCTGCTGCTGCATCTGCCGCTGCGCTACGAGGACCAGACGCGGCTGACGCGGATCGGTGATCTGCGCTCCGGCGAGACCGCGCAGGTCGAAGGGACCGTGTCGAGCTGCGAGGTCAGCGGGCGCGGCCGGCGCACGCTGAATGTGGAACTGCGCGACGGCAGCGGCGCGCTGGGACTGCGCTTCTTCCACTTCTACGGGTCTCAGCTGGCTCAGCTTGCCGTCGGTCGCAGGATCCGCGCAATCGGTGAGGCGCGAGGCGGCCTGTTCGGACTCGAGATGGTGCATCCGCAGTACCGCGCGGCGCGCGACGGGGAACCGCTGCCGGATCGCCTGACTCCGGTGTACCCGAGCGCCGCCGGCATCGGCCAGGCGTCGCTGCGAAGTGCGGTGCTCAAGGCGGTGCACGCGATCGACTGGGCCGAGACGGTGCCGTCCGAATGCGTCGAGAGGTTTTCGCTGCCGTCGCTGACGGCGTCGTTGCGGCTGCTGCACGAGCCGCCGCCCGGTGTCGCGATGGCGGAGCTCGAGGACCGAAGCCACCCCGCGTGGCGGCGCGTGATCTTCGAGGAACTGCTGGCGCAGCAACTGTCGCTGCGGCGTGCCAGGGCGGCGCGCGCGCATCGAACCGCGCTGGCGCTTCGCGACGGCACGCTGGTCGAGCGTCTGCTAGCCAGCCTGCCGTTCACGCTGACCGGCGCCCAGGCGCGCGCATGGCGCGAGGTGCGCGGCGATCTTGCCGGGCGCCAGCCGATGAATCGGCTGCTGCAGGGCGACGTGGGCAGCGGCAAGACGGTGATCGCCGCGCTGGCCGCGGCTCAGGCGGTCGGCAGTGCAAGCCAGGCCGCACTGATGGCGCCGACCGAGATCCTCGCCGAGCAGCACTTCCGCAAACTCTCCCCATGGATGCAGGCCCTCGGCGTGCGGGTCGCCTGGCTCGCGAGTTCGTTGAAGGAGGCCGAGAAGCGGCAGGTGCGTGCGCAGGCCGCGGCGGGCGAGGTCGACCTGCTGATCGGGACGCACGCGCTGATCGAGGAATCGGTCGAGCTGCCGCGCCTCGCACTGGCGATCGTCGACGAGCAGCACCGGTTCGGCGTGGCGCAGCGGCTCGCACTGCGCGGCAAGGCGGCAACGCTCCCGCATCAGCTGATGATGAGCGCCACGCCGATCCCGCGCACCCTCGCGATGACCTACTACGCGGACCTCGACGTCTCGGTCATCGATGAGTTGCCGCCCGGTCGTACCCCGGTGCTCACCAAGCTGCTGGCCGAATCGCGTCGCGACGAACTGATCGCGCGCGTGCGCGAGGCTGCGGCGTCGGGGCGGCAGGCCTACTGGGTGTGTCCGCTGATCGAGGAGAGCGAGGCGCTCGAACTGCAGACGGCCATCGACACGCACGCGCGGCTCGCGGCCGAACTCGCGCCACTGTCGGTGGGGCTGGTGCACGGCCGGCTCGGCGGTGCAGAAAAGCAGGCGGTGATGGACGGGTTCTCGCGCGGCGAGATTCAGGTGCTGGTGGCGACCACCGTGATCGAGGTGGGGGTGGACGTGCCCAACGCCTCGCTGATGGTGATCGAGCACGCGGAGCGCTTCGGGCTGGCGCAGTTGCACCAGCTGCGCGGCAGGGTCGGGCGCGGTGCGGCGGAGAGCGTGTGCGTCCTGATGTACCGCGGGCCGCTGTCGCCCACTGCGCGCGAGCGGCTTCGCATCATGTACGAGACCACCGACGGCTTCGAGATCGCGCGGCGCGACCTCCATCTGCGGGGCCCCGGCGAGTTCCTCGGCGCTCGCCAGTCCGGGCTCGCGCTGCTGCGTTTCGCGGACCTCGAGCGCGATGCGGACCTGGTCGAGGCAGCGCGCGACTGCGCGGCCCGGATGCTGCGCGACGCGCCGCAGGCGGCCGACGCGCACCTCAAGCGCTGGCTCGGCGGGCGGGAGGCCTTTCTCGGCGCCTGAAATGTCGGACGCGCGCGTTCAGGCGACGAAGCGACCGTGCAGCGCCTGCCACGCGGCGACGAAGCGCAGCGCGCGCTCGCCGACTGCGGCTGCCGCGTCGCCCGCGCGATAGAGCGCCGAGCCGAGTCCGAATCCGTTCGCGCCGGCTTCGAGGTAGGCACCCATCCGGTCCGGCGTGATGCCGCCCACCGGAAACAGCGCGATGCCTTCGGGCAGCACCGATCGCCAGGCCCGAACGACCGGCGGGGCGATCGCCTCGGCCGGAAACAGCTTGAGTCGACTGGCGCCCAGGCCGATCGCCGCGAAGGCTTCCGTGGGCGTCGCCACGCCCGGAACGACGACCATGCCCAGTTCCAGGCTCGCGGTGACCACGGCGGGATCGAAGTTGGGTGCGACGATCAGGCGTCCGCCGGCGGCGTGGATCGAGCGCACCTGCGCGGCATCGAGCACGGTACCGGCGCCCACGAGGCAGTCGCCGAACCGCTGCGCGAGTCGCTCGATCGAGCGCAGCGGCTCGGGGGAGTTGAGCGGCACTTCGATCGTCCTGAAGCCGGCGCCGTACAGCGCGTCGCCGATCTCGCAGCAGGCTTGCGGCGTGACACCTCTCAGAATCGCGATCAGCGCGGGCTCGTCGATGCCGGCGTCCATGGGTGGTCTCCCTGTCGGGTCAGTCTGCAAGGCCAGCCGCGCGCGCGATCGCGAACAGTCCGTCGGCGGCCGGCACGCCCGGCACGGGAACCGCGTCCAGCCCGCCGTGCGCAAGGGCGATCGAGTAGCGCCGGACGAGTTCTTCGCTGCCGGCGATCGCGATCAGCGGTCTGGCATCGTCGTGCGCGCCGGGTCGAGCGTCCGTCCCGATGTCGTCCGAGTCGGGCGCAGTGCCTGCGGCGATGGACCCGGAGAAGCGATCTCCCCCCGCAAGTCCTGCGCTCGCGTGCGCGACCTCCGCGCCGATGAGCAGCCCCGACAGGTAGGCCGGCAGCGCCGGCGCCCGGTAGCGCTCGAACAATCCCTCGGCACGCACGGAGAACAGCAGCGCGGTGATTCCGCCGGGGTCGGCGGCTGCGCGCTCCAGGCCGTCCTTGAACGCGGTGTCGTCGGCACCGTGGGCATTCTGCGCGTCCGCGGGCGGGAACAGGCGGCCCAGGATCGAGTGACGGGCGAGCACCGCGTACAACTCGCCGGTCATGTAGGTGCGAAACGCGACGATCCGCCGATCGCGCACCCGCACCCACTTGCTGTGCGTGCCCGGCAGGACCACGATCGCGTCGTCGACCCCGAGCGAGGCGAGCGCCCCGAACACCTGCGTCTCCTCGCCACGGATCACGTCGTGGGTGCCTTCGGGCGAGACGGTCGACACGCCGGGAATGATCCGGAACCGGCGCCCGGCGATGCCGTCGATCGACGCGAGGTTCGCCGCCAGTTCGGCGAAGCCGGCGGGGGTCGGCAGGTAGGGCGCCTCGTGCCACCCCTGGCGGCTGCCGATCATGCCGCAGGCGATCACCGGCAGGCCGGCGCCGTCGGTGAGCCATTCGGCGCAAAGCGACTCGAACGCCTCGCGAAACCGGCCGTCGACGATCGACTGGATCCCGCGCGCTTCTTCGCGGCGGTCGACCACCCGTCCGCTCCGGTCGAACAGGTACGCGCGCAGGGAACTCGTGCCCCAGTCCAGTCCGATCGCCGCGCGCGCGTCCATTGCGCAAGTATGCCGCAGGGTCGGGGAAGCACCGCCTTGCTATCATCGACAGTCCCATGACCCTCACCGAACTGAAGTACATCGTCGCGGTGGCCAGAGAGCGACACTTCGGCCGCGCTGCCGAGGCCTGCTTCGTCAGCCAGCCGACGCTGTCGGTCGCGATCAAGAAGCTCGAGGAGGAACTCGGGGTGCAGCTCTTCGAGCGCGGCAACGTCGAGGTCGCGGTGACGCCGGTCGGCGAGCAGATCGTCGAGGAGGCCCAGAGGGTCCTCGAGCAGACCAACACGATCCGCGAGATCGCGCAGCAGGGCAAGGACCCGCTGTCCGGACCGCTGCGGGTCGGCATCATCTACACGATCGGTCCGTATCTGCTGCCGCTCCTCATGGGCCGGATGATCGACGCCACGCCCGATATGCCCCTGATCCTGCAGGAGAATTTCACGACCAAGCTGCTCGAGTCGCTGCGCCAGGGCGACCTGGACGTGGCGGTCCTCGCCGATCCGTTCCCGGATGCCGGGCTGATGACGCAGGCCGTCTACGACGAACCCTTCGTCGTCGCGGTGCCGAAGAAGCATCCCTGGGCGAGGCGCAAGTCGATCGCGTCGACGGAACTGCGCGACCAGACGATGCTGCTGCTGGGCGCCGGCCACTGCTTTCGCGATCACGTACTCGAAGTCTGCCCGGAGATGTCGCGCTACTCGCAGTCCAGCGGCGGCATCCAGAAGACCTTCGAAGGCAGTTCCCTCGAGACGATTCGCCACATGGTCGCGTCCGGCGTCGGGATCACCGTGCTTCCGCTGATGGCGCTGCCGGCGCCGCGCGCCGACAGTCTGCTGGCCTACATTCCCTTCCAGGCGCCGGCGCCCCTGCGCCGGGTGTCGCTCGTCTGGCGCAAGAGCTATCCGCGCACGCCGGCCATCGAAGCGCTGCGGGCGGCGATCCTGTCGGCCGACCTTCCCGGGGTGCAGAAGCTGCCGGGCGAGCGTGCGCGAGCGCACTGAAGCGCACGGAACATTTCCTCTCGCGTGACGGCGCGCCAATGCGCGTATTCAGGAACCCGCACCGATGCAAAGACCCGACTACCCGACG
>Ga0316188_10001714_pt1 | contig 10431 bp, 8 predicted proteins | sample Phiworburrow1_MG_FD_204933 | JGI IMG/M metagenome (GOLD analysis project Ga0316188, IMG submission 204933) | Coastal sediment microbial communities from Maine, United States - Phippsburg worm burrow 1 | ecosystem: Environmental > Aquatic > Marine > Coastal > Sediment | place: USA: Maine... | reverse complement strand
TCGACGGAACGACGGTACTTCCGGCCTCGACGAAGACGGAAGACGAGGAACGAGAAGAAATCATCGGCCACATGCGCGAACTCCTCGACCGGCGATACGGCGAAACAGTTGGCAGCCGGGCCGTTGACGACCTGATCCGCACCATCCAAGAAGAGTCGTAGGCGCTGACGAACCGACCGAGTGCGGCTGAGTTCAGAACGGTGGGCTGGCGAGACACCTCAACGACCCCTCCGAGTCCAGGGTGCGCAGGATCGTTGGGGATCGTGAACGCGAGGGCTTCGTCCCGTGCGCCAATCAGCTCGTAGGTCGGGTCCATCGATCGCGTAGGAGCAGTAGGTCGAGACGAAATGCCCTAGACAGGCCATGGTCTCGGCGCGACGATGCTCCCGTTGACAGCGAAGCCCCTGCGGCGCACAGCATCGGGTCCATAGACCCGCACCCGTTGAGGTGACTGGAACCAAGCGCCCGCCAGGGGCTTTGCTGCGGATACGCGGTGAACCACTATCTGTAACCCGCGATACCTTGTTGACGGCCACTCAGGAGAACCTCCCATGCACCGTCTCGTCATCGGCTTCTCGGCCATAGCCCTCATCGTTGCTGCCTGCAGCAGCGCGGACGATGTCGGCGACGTGGCATCGCTCACGAACGTCGATGTCTCGTCGGTCTCTGAGGTCGTCGAGCCGCCCAATGACGAGCAGGCGCTGATCGACTTCAGTGCCTGCATGAGAGACCAGGGTGTGGACTTCCCGGACCCGATCGTCGATGCAGACGGGTACCCGCGGTTCGAGTTCGATGATCCTGAATCCGTCGACCGCGACGCTCTGATGGAAGCCGGCGAGGAGTGCCGCGATCTTCTTGAAGGCGTGGTACTGGGTCTGGACAACTTCGACATCACCGAATTCAACGACACGTTCCTCGAGTATGCAGCGTGTATGCGGGAGCACGGATTCGAGGACATGCCGGACCGGATCGACCTGGCGGCCATCATGCAGGGCGAAGAACTCCCGATCGACCCGACCGATCCCGACTTCATCGCAGCGGACGAGCAGTGCAGGGACATCTTCGCCGAATTCCGGGCCGGTATTGGCCGAGAGGGCTGAGTCCAAGGGACGCCACGATCGGTACTGTGCCATTCCCGTCTCTCTAGGATGAGTCCGTGGATCGCATGGCTCAGTTCATCGTCAGGCACAGCCGCAAGATCCTGGTGGTCACGGCGCTGATCAGCCTCCTCTCGGTGACGATGCTGTTCCGGATGAGCTTCAACGCCGACGTGAGTTCGTTTGCGCTCAAGGGAACCGAAGGGGGTGCCGCGTTCCTGGAACTCCAGGAGAAGTACGACACCGCCGATCCCATCAACGTCGTTGCCACCCTCCCCGACGGCCAGACGTTCCGGTCGAAGGAAGGACTCGCCACTCTGGTGAGCCTGCGTGACGGGTTCATCGCCGTCGACGGTGTCGCAACCGTGGCAACGATCGTTCCCAACGAGAACCCGATCACCGGCGCTCCGATCACCGCAACCGACATCGCCGCAGCATCGGATCAGGCTGTCGCTGCGCTCCTCGGCGAGAGTCCAGTCACCGACCTGCTCCTGGACGAGAGCGGACAGAACACCCTCATGCTCGTTATCCCCGCGGGCGACGCGACGGCGTTGGCGAGAACGCTTGCGGATCTGGAGCCAGCCGACGGCGTGGAGGTCACCCTCTCTGGCAATCCGGTCATCTTCGCCAGCGTGCTCGACATCATGTCGTGGTTCTTGCTGGTCCTTCCCCCGCTCGTGATCGCACTTCTGATCGGCATGTTCTTCCTTACGATCGGCGACCTTCGGCTGAGTGCGCTTGCTCTGTTCCCCGCAGCGATCGGTGCCCTTTGGACGTTCGGGCTGATCTTCGGACTCGGCCTCAGGATCGACATCGTGACGTTGATTGTGCCGATCTTCGTGATCGTCATGGGTTCGGCCGACGGGCTCCACTTCGTTACACACTTCCAGGAGACGGCATCTGAAACGGATTCTGTCGGTCGGGTCAGATCGGCCCTCTCCGAGGTGGGAGTGCCCATGATCCTCACGACGATCAGTACCGCAGCCGGCTTCCTCTCGCTGCTCATCACCGACGTCTCGCCGATTCGCCAGCTTGGTTTGTTCGCAGCGATCGGTATCGGGTTTGCCGGACTCATCTCATTCTTCTCCCTCCCTGCTCTGATGAGCCGCCTGACCGTCAAGAACCGCGCGCACCGGGCGGTCCTCGGTTCGAGAGTGACAACCGGGCTGAAGGCGCTCGTCCATTCGCGCATCCCCGCGATCGTGCTCACGGGCATCATCGTTGCGTTCGCCCTCGTCTTCATTCCGAGGCTCGACGTGGATTCCGACCAGCTGTTCTTCTTCAAAGACGGCGACCCCGTCCGCGCGGCGTTCGAGAAGACCGAAGAGGTCTTCGGGGGTGCAACACCGCTCGCCGGAGAGTTCGTGCTCGAACCGGCCCAAGGCCTCGAGGGCATCGTTCGTATCGCCGCCGTCTCGAGAGAGTTCGAAGAACTCGCCGGCGTTCGCCGTGTGTTCTCCGTGGCCGACATCGCGGCCACGCTCAGCCCCGAGGAGCTAACGCAGCTTGCATCGGGTGGGGTGACGTTGCCCCTCGGAAAGATGATGAGCGCCGACGGATTGCGCTTCATCCTGTTCCCGTCGAACTTCTCCACGGATGATCTCTCGGGATGGGTCGCCTTCGCCGAAGCAACTCCCGAGATCCGGACCCTCACCGGGATGCCGATCATCTGGGACGACATCGCGCGCCTCGTTCTAAAGGCGCAGATGACGTCGATCATCGTTGCGTTCATCCTCGTGGCGCTGATGCTGGCGGTCTCCTACCGAAACCTCCGGGACACGGTGATCTCGCTCGTCCCGATCGCGTTGACGATCGCCGCGGTCCTCGGCTTCCTCGCAGCGTCGGGGATCAACCTCAATCTGGTTACTGCCGTGATCTCGAGCATCGTGATCGGCGTCGGCATCGACTACGCGATCCACTTCATCGCGGCGATCAACCACGCCCGCCCCGACGGAGACGGCTACGTCCTGCAAGCCATCGATCGGGCCGGCCGGCCGATCATTGCCAACGCGCTCGGCATCGCGGTCGCGATGAGTGCCCTGTGGCTGTCGCCTCTGAAGATCCACTCGCAGATTTCGATGGTCATGTGGGTCGCAATGACCGCCGGTGCGCTCACGGCACTCCTCGTGATCCCGGCGTTCCTCCCCCGCAGTTCCGTGAGGGAGCCAATCTGAATCGTCGCGAGCGGCGACGTATCGCTCAGAGCGTTCGCGAGATAGGCGCGACCGGTTGGGCGGTTGAGCGAATCCTGAGTGCTTCGATCGATGCGAGGAGCAGGATCGCGATGACGAACAGGGCCGGTGCGACAATGGCCGCGTCCCATCTCCCGACGAGCAACCCAATTCCCCCTGCCACCAGCGCCACGCCGACATTGGCCGCTGCGATCTCGTAGCCAACAGCCCATGGCGTGTAGGCGGCTCCGAAGCGACGGGCGGTGAGGATCATCTCGAGCGGGAACACGGACCCGTGGGCGATTCCGGAACCGATGAGAGCAACGATGCCGATCCACGGCGTCGGAGCCAACCACAGGACGAACAGGCTGATGACCGTGGCGACGCCCGATGCGGTGAGGACCCGATCCGGGTCGATCCGATCTCCGAGAATGCCGAGGGCGAGCCTCGAGACCGTCATCCCTCCCCAGTATCCAGCGACCGCAATCCCCGCCAATGCAGTGCCGAACCCCCGCCCTTCGGTGAGGAGGATGAAGGCCCATGCCCCGGTGCCCGCGGCAACCCCCGCGTACAAGAAGAAGACCGTCACCGAGAGGGCGGCCACTATCCGCTTCCCTTCGGCCGACGGACGCCGCGCGGATCGGGTCCCGACCGGTTCGAGGGCAGCCACCGTCGCCACGAACGCGATAGCCAGCAGCAGATCAGCGGCAGCGAGTGTGCCGAACGCGACCCTCCACGATGCGCCAACCGTGATGAGGGCGGTCAGGAACAGGGGGCCGATCGCCGAGCCGATGCCGAACGACGTATGGATGACACCCATCGATCGGGCGCCCCGGTGAACGGCAACGTAGGTGTTCACACCGGCGTCGAGCATGCCCCCTGCGACACCGAGTAGGAGCGTCGCAACCAGGAACATCATCCAGGTCGAGGTGAGAGCGAGAACGGTGAGGCTTCCCGCGGCGGTAGACGCCGCTGCTACGAGGAGCGGTCCGGTCGTGAATCGCCGGGTGAGCTCACCACTTGCCAGGGTCGAGATCGTGTAACCCGCTCCGTAGGCGAACGTGACAAGCCCCAACTCGCCGAGCGTGCGGCCGAGGTCATCCACTGCCGACGGCCACGCCACGCCCATCGCCGCCATCGGCATGCCGAGCACGAAGAAGCTCGTCACCATGACGGCGAAGAGCCGGTTCCTGGTGTTCACAATCTCACACTAGATATGCCAGGAGCCGGAGCGCTACGGGAGATCAGGACGGTGGGACAACCTGAGGCGAGGGGTCAACCTGCCAGGTGCCGTACTGCGCGACGACGGTCACATCGGCGTTCACGATTGAATCGAGGAGCCACTGGTCAACGGCATCGAACAACGCCCGATCTCCCATGATCGACTGCACCTCTTCTGCGGTGGCCTCGGTCCGATCCTCGACGAGAATCACGTGGAACCCGAACTCGCTCTCAATCGGTTCCGTCACTTCGCCGATAGGAGCCGTCATCGTGGCCTCGGCGAATTCCGGCACGTAGCGTGCAGGACTCGTGCACCCCAGCGAGCCGCCATTGGCGCCACTCCCGGTGTCGGTTGAGACCTCGGCGGCGACGACGGTGAAGTCCTCGCCGGCGTCCAGGCGTGTCACCACTGCCTGGGCCTCTTCCTCGGACCCCACGAGGATATGTGATGCACACACCTGCGTGTATTCGAGGGGACTTGCGTCGATCTCAGCCTGCGCGTCCTCGATCGTCGGCATCTCGACGCTGCCGATCAGAGCATCGGACACGGCATCTTCGATGAGGAGCTGCTTTGCGTATTGACCGAGCCCCTCCTCTGAGACGTTCTGCTCGGACAGGAACGTGTCGAGATCGCCCTCGTAGCCGGACTCCAACAGAATCGAATCGACCTCTGCGCCGATCTCTTCTTCCGTCGCCGTGAAACCGAGTTCGTCCTCGGCACGCTGTTCGATCGCCTTCCACTGGATCAGCGTGCTCAGGTAGCCGGCGAATTGTTCGTCGGTGAACTCTCCGTCGATCTCGTAGAACAGTCCATTGACGTTGTCGACGGTGACGTCGGTCCCCTCGACGGTCGCGGCGGTCGATGACGACCCGCCACAGCCGGCGAGAACCAGGCCAAGGGCGGCAATCAGCAGGAGCAGGCGTTTCATTGGGTTCCTTCGGAGAAGACGATCGGGGGAGGCTAGGGAGAGAACGATCACATCGTCGCCGACGCACATGAGAATCATCTCAGAATCCGATGGGTCTGCTGGCCTCTGCCGAAGACCGCCCGTCCGACCCTTGACGAGGATTCGACCGGTTGGCGAGCCAATGACGAGGTGATGTCGAGAAGGATCCACGCGAATCCACCCGACAACGTCGGCCCGATCGAGATGCAAACGTGTGGGCACGGAAGGCCGTACGAGTCAGACCTACCGCCCACAGCGGGCCGGCAAGCACAAAACGCAGTGCCACCACCACCGACCGAGCTCGGACCTCGTGGGCAGTAGTCACGGAATGCCGTGTCGAATACCGCTCGCTCGGACTCGTTTGGCCCTTCTCCAATTGAAGTCCTAGTGTCGGGGTCGCACCAGGGATTCAATAGGAGTGGGGTATGGGATCTGTGATTCGTCGTTCGACCGTGATTCTCTTCGTCATGGCCTTGCTGGTCGCCGCGTGCGGCGGCGCGTCGGACGAGACCACAACCACGACCCCTTCTGCAAGCACGACGACCACGAGTGTTGCCGCGAGCACAACCACCGTGACCGATGAATCCGGTGTCGTGTCAGGGCTGAAGGGCCTCCGGGGAGCAGTCGTGCGCATCACCGCCGAAGGTGGATTCGTCGATCCCGAAGAGGGTCAGATGAGCGGCGGTTGGAGCGGGTCTGGGTTCATCATCGATCCGAGTGGCATCGCGGTGACGAACAACCATGTTGTTACCGGCGCGGCGTTCCTCCAGGTGCACGTCGAAGGCGAGGACGGGCCGAGGAACGCCAAGATCCTTGGCGTGTCGGAGTGCTCCGATCTCGCAGTGATCGATATTGACGGTGCCGGATTCCCATACCTCGAGTGGGACGAGGGTGACATCGAGACCGGCACCAAGGTCTACGCAGCCGGTTTCCCTCTGGGCGATCCCGAATACACACTGACGGAAGGCATTGTCTCAAAGGAGAAGGCAGACGGCGAGACCTCCTGGGCATCTGTTGATTTCGTCATCGAACACACCGCCCAGATACTTCCCGGAAACTCGGGTGGTCCGCTCGTCACCGAGAATGGCCTGGTGCTCGGCGTCAACTATTCGGGGATCAACGACCTCGACATACAGAAAGCCATCAGTCGAGACGAGGTAGCGAAGACTCTCGATTCTCTCATTGCAGGGAACGACGTCAATTCGATCGGCGTGAACGGAACGGCATTCGTCGGCGAAAGTCTCTCCGGAATCTGGGTGTCGGCTGTCGAATCGGGTTCGCCCGCAGCCAACGTCGGTATCAAGGGCGGTGACGTCATCACCCAGATGGAGGGCCTCGACCTCGCCACCGACGGCACCATGGCCGACTACTGCGACATCCTCCGCAGCCACGACGCCGAAGACGCGCTCGCCGTCAGGATCCTCCGCTTCGACACCGAGGAAGTGCTCGAAGGCACGCTGAATGGCGATGAGGAGTTGACGCTTGCGTTCTCGTTCGCCGAAGAGTTCGGAGACGAGGTCGGCGACGGGTCGACGACCACCTACGAGTACATGGAAGTGCGTGATGAGGATGACATTCTCGTCATGCAGGTGCCCACGACGTGGACGGACATCGACGGTGGCGCATGGGAGGTCGATGGCGAGATCGTTGGCAACCAGATCGTCGCGGCAACGAGCCTCTCCGGCTACTACGACAACTGGTACACATCCGGCGCTTTCTTTGGTGCCTCCCAGGTACTTCTCGATCAGACAGAACCCGGTGACCTCCTCGACGCGTGGGAGTTCTCCGACGCCTGCACGTACGACGATCGGTTTGACTACGAGGATCCGGTCTACACCGGCGCCTACGACGTGTGGTTCGAGTGTGGTGGCACCGACACGGCCTTCGTCGTTCTCGAGGCGTACCCGCCCGAAGGGGACTTCGTCGTGCTTGTCCAGGTTCAGGTCGTCACCGACGCCGATCTCGATGCGCTCGACATGATCCTCGCCACGTTCGACGTCGTGTCCGGCTGAGCTGAGGCCCGCTACCGATCCACACGTCAAAGGCTCTACGCTCCCGTCGTCGACCTCGGGAGGTTTCGGTGGACGGACCCAAGATGATTGCGGGCGCGATCGCCGGGATCGTGCTCACTTCATTCGGCCTCATCTGGCTCATCCCCGACCAATCCCCGGCGGTTGGAGCGAGCGGAGAATCCGCTGCGTCGGTCCCGGATCAGACGACGCCCACAACTCTGGCGTGGATCACCGCAGGGGAAGTGCAGTTCGAGTCGACGATCCTCATCCCGATTGATATCTTCACCGATGACGGAGCAGTGGTGCTCGACTATGACCTCACAACGCTTGCTCCCAGCGGAGGGATCCAGGTGTCGGTCGACGGTGTCGCCCTCGTTGATGCTCTCCCGGAGCGTTGGGCATTGAACACGGTGTCGGGTGGAGCGACGGTCGACACAACGGACCCCTCGGCATCATCGGTGCGGTTCGATGTTCGCCCCGGGCTACAGACTGAACACATCGCAGACATTCGGCTCATTGGGTGGCGAGTCGCCGTCCCCACACAAGAGAGGGTCACGCTCGACCTATCCACCGGTGCGTCCGCGGATTTCGCGGGCGGCACCGGTGTCACGGTGGCGACGATCCTGGACCAGTCGAATTCAACGATCGTACAGACCGACGTCGATCTGCCCCATGACCGCTGGGACCGCATCGAGATCGATGCCGTCGACCCCGGCTGGAGGAAGTCGGGTCGTCTCGAAGGGGGCCTTCAGTTCATCTGGGACGGCCCGGATGCCCCCTCCATCCTGGTTCTCGAACAGTCTTCACCGACATGGGTACCGGTCGAAGGGGATCTGGTTGTCTTCCGGGGAGGCGACCGATGAACAGTCCGGACTTCGAGACGCTGCTCCGCTCACCCCTCGACGACGAGTCCGAACCGAACGGGTGGGGATCTGTATTGCTCGGACTTGTCGGCGGCGGCGTCGCCATCGTCGGCCTCTCACTCCTCCTCGGGCTCTGGTCGACGCCCGGGGAGACTCCTCCAATGGCTCTCGTTGCCGACACTGCGGTATCAGCGGCAGACGCACCGATTGAAGCGGCCAACTCCTACCCCGACGGGTTCCTTGACGTCGGCGGTTCGGTCGCGATGAAGCCGGTCGCCGTTCTCACGCGAGACGCCGGATTCATCGTGTCCTTCGCCACCACCACGGGCCGGGAGACCGACCCTGAGACGACGCCAAATCTGCTCGGCGGTCGGTGGCAACTCGAGGATGCCAACGGCTCCGTCACCGGCACCACCCGCCTGGTGTACGACCGGATGCACACCGGGGTGATCGGCGTCGAGTTCCCCGTGTCTCCGGACGAAGGAGACGTCATACGCATGACAGAACGGTGGGATCCGAGTGAGCAAACGGCATCGCTGGAAACCCCATTCACCGGCACGCCATTCTCGACGGCTGGTGTTGCCCAACTCGATCTCGGAGAAGGTGTCACGCTCGGGCTGGATCGACTCGATCTCGGAAGGCACCTCGGTCGAATCGTGTGGAGGCTATCAGGGCCGGACGATCCGACGGGTGTCGTCGAGTTCGAGGTCGAGTTGATCGACCAGGAGGGAGAGACGGTCGGCGACTACCGCTCGATGCCGTCTCCCCGAGATCCGACACCCGCCGCAGGGGTAACGGATCTCTTCTGGGAGCAAGGATTCGACGTGCATCCCGACGAAGGCAACGTCGTTCGCATCACGGCGACGGTGCGACTCGTCTCCCCGGAGTCGGTAGACATCGTCTACGCCGTGGACTCGCTCCCTACGGAGTAACCACTCCGTTTCCTAGTCACATCGTGCCATCCGGCAAACCATCCTCTCCGAATGGTCGGTTTGAGCCGATATCAGAAGGGAGGCCGCTATCTCAGCGGTGGTCCGTGAGAAGAGGAATGGCCGAGATGCGGATGCGACAGCAACTCATCGTTGTCGTCGCCGTGGTGTTCGCCACCGTGGCTGTCGGCATGAACGTGTATGCATCAACGCGCGCCGACGAGCGCTCACAGGAGCTGGCCCGGGAAATGCCCGTCGCCTCGGTGCTCGATCGCGGTGTCTTCGATAGTCCTCGACCCGCCGATCCGTCGGACGAGTCAACCCCTCCCAGCCATGCAAGTGCTCCTAACGATTCTCGTGCACTATCGGATGTGTGTCCGGGCCTATCTGGTGACGCCGCCGATCCGGCACTCTCGAATCATGGCCGCGGCGTCTCTGCCTTTGCGGCGCACATTGGATATCGCGACTGCGTCGACGGGCCCCCGGGCGCCTTGGTACGCGAGGAGGCACAGGCGCGACCCGAAATCGAGCGCAACCGTCCTCCACGATCTGATCGAGCGGAGGAACGCAGTAACAACGACGACAAGACTCCACCCGGATTGATAAGAGACGATCCATCCGATGAAGTCTCAGACGACGACAAGACCCCACCCGGATTGACGAAAGACAATCCATCCGACGACAAGGACACGGCGAAGGACAAGGACGAAGATCACTGAGGCTGCCGCCTCCCGTACCCACCCGAACCGTCATTGGAGCCTCCTTCGTCGATCGCAGGCTCTCTCGCCCCATGCCGATCCGCCGACTCCGCCGTTCCGTCACAATGGGCGAAGCCGGCCAACCAGACGGGAGCTGCGATGCACCGCGCACAAGGCGACCGCTGCGAACACTTGCCCCATGCGCGGTGCGGAAGGAGCGGCCTCGACCTTCCGAAGATCGCTCTCGGTCTCTGGCACAACCCTCGGTGGCGTCCCGCCGGATTCACGAGCCGTAGGGGCCGCCGCGTGGGTGCTGCGCGACCCGCGGGTGACGACGGCGCTCATCGGAGCGAGCCGATGGTCCCAGATCGAGGACAGCCTCGGCGCCCTCGACAACCTGCAATTCACAGCCGATGAGCTCACAGGGATCGATCGCTACGCCGTCGATGACGGGATCGCCCTCTGGGTGTCTTCGAGCAGCGAAAGTTGGGTT
>Ga0316188_10001713_pt1 | contig 10431 bp, 7 predicted proteins | sample Phiworburrow1_MG_FD_204933 | JGI IMG/M metagenome (GOLD analysis project Ga0316188, IMG submission 204933) | Coastal sediment microbial communities from Maine, United States - Phippsburg worm burrow 1 | ecosystem: Environmental > Aquatic > Marine > Coastal > Sediment | place: USA: Maine... | reverse complement strand
TTAAGTTTGCTATTCCAGCCTTGCATACCACGGGAGGACATGCCAACTATATCGGATCCGATATCGCCTTTATTCTTGAGCGTATACCTGAAGCGGTTGTCTCTCCACCCGCGAAAAAGAAGAAAAAATAAGTACCCCTCCACTTTTACTTAACTTTGTCTGCTATGAAAAACAGAAATAATGTAATTACCAAAACCATCTTCTTCCTGTTCATCTTACAGTTTGCTTTAGTGACGGTGGCATCTGCACAGTATGAGGGGATTAATGAAGACATCGCGAAAAACAGAAAAGGAGTACTCGTCATTAAAGCAAAACGAGGTGATCAGGTTGTTGTAGAACAATTGAGTCATGAGTTCTGGTTTGGAGCGGCCATCAGCAACCAGTTCGGCACGGGTACCATGCCAGAAAATGACAAGAAGCAATACGAAGAAAAATTTCTAAAAAATTTTAACTCAGCCGTCACTGAAAATGCCGTGAAGTGGGGAAGCATGGAACCTCAAAAAGGCCAGGTAAATTATGCGGCTGTCGATGGGATATTAGCCTGGACCGAAAAACATCATATTCCGCTAAGAGGCCACAACCTGTTTTGGGGCATACCAAAATTTGTGCAACCATGGTTGAAAGAAATGGATGACAGTGAGTTGAGTCAAACCCTGAAAAACAGAGCAGAAACAATTGCCGCCCGGTATAAGGGACGGTTTGTCGAATACGATCTCAACAACGAAATGGTACATGGAAATTATTATGAAGACCGATTAGGACCTGCGATCACGAAACAGATGGCCCAATGGGCTCATAACGGTGACCCGGACGCCCGCCTTTTCCTAAATGACTATGACATTCTCACTGGTAATAAATTACCAGAATACATGGCACAGATCAGATCACTGCTAAATCAAGGTGTTCCCATTGCGGGCATCGGTGTGCAAGGTCATTTACACTCTGATACTTTCGATCGCTACGAACTACGAAGATCCCTCGACTCTCTCGCAATGTTTAATTTACCCATTCGCATTACGGAATTTAATATGCCTGGTCAGCGCTCCAAGTATCTTACTGAAAAAATAGTGGTGATGACTGATGAAGAAGAAGCATTGAAAGCGAAAGAGCTGGTTGACTATTATAAAATCTGCTTTGCCCATCCGGCCGTAGAGGGCATTATCATGTGGGGCTTCTGGGCAGGTGCCAACTGGATTCCCACATCATCACTTTACAAGAAAGACTGGTCACCCACTCCGGCGGCCGATGCCTATCAGCATCTTATTTTTAAGGAGTGGTGGATTCAAAGTTCCGGAAAAGCTGCGAAGGATGGCACTTACTCCATTCCGGCTTTTTATGGAAAATATAAAGTAACCGTCAAGGGTATTTCAAAAGAAATTATTTTATCCAAAGAAGAAGGCAGGGTTACGGTAGACTTTACCAGGTAAAATCCTGGTTAAGCCACATCCATTCATATTAAAAAATTCTTTTCAAATTGAATCACAAACCCGGATATTGATTAAATTTTACTATGAAAGATGCAGTTGACGGTAAATGGGAAAAGCGCTGGCATCCGCTGCGTGAAGAATGGGTCGTGTATTCAGCTCATCGAAACAACCGGCCCTGGCAGGGAGCCGGCTTAATCAAACCAAAAGATTCCCAGCCCTACGATTCCACTTGTTATCTGTGCCCTGGGAATAGTCGTGTTCATGGAAGCACCAATCCGGATTATAAAGATGTATTCATTTTTGAAAATGATCATCCTGTTGTGAGTATGCAAGCTCCTGAGGTCGGGTCGTCTGATGCGGATGCTTTGTATAAGAAAGAACGAGCCCTTGGCATTGCCAAAGTTGTATGCTATGATCCCAGGCACAACATCACGCTTTCACAAATGAAGCTGGAGAAAGTGGCCAAGGTGTTTTTTGCGTTTCAGGAGGAAATGATTGCATTTGAAAAAAATCCCGCCATAAAATCCGTACTGATATTTGAGAACAAGGGAGAAGCCGTAGGTGTTAGCAATTCACACCCACACTGCCAGATTTATGCTACCGATTTTTCGTTTAAATTAGTTGAGCAACAAATCCGTGTGGCTGAACACTATCAAACGGCCTATCATACAAATATTTTTGAAGACATCATCGCACACGAAAAAAAAGACGGCAGAAGAGTAATTGCCGAGAATGAACATGCAATAGCCTTTGTCCCGTTCTTTGCACGCTATGCCTATGAAGTGATGATCTTTTCCAAAAAGAGCCATTCATCTTTGATTACCTTGTCTTCAAAAGAGTTATATGATCTTACTTCTGTGTTTCACCAGGTAGTGCGCAGAATGGATATGAATTTTCAAATGGATTTTCCCTACGTCATGTCCATGATGCAAGCCCCGGTGGATGGCAACCCGTATCCTGATTTTCGCATGCACCTCTGGCTGCAACCGCCCTACCGGCAACCGGGTTTGATAAAGTACCTGGCTGGCCCTGAAATTGGAGCAGGAAATTTTATGGCCGACACCATGCCCGAAGACAAAGCGGCCGAGTTATTAAAAGTAAATCTCAACGACTATGCGCTTGAGCGTTGAGCCAACCAGATCATTGCCACGATGATTAAAAAATTCACAGAAGCATCCGCGCCGGGTAGGTTAGATGTAATGGGTGGGATTGGCGATTATTCCGGATCGCTGGTGTTGCAAATGCCTATTGCACAAAAAACAAAAATTGAGCTAACGCTGCGTGACGATTACCAATGTCACATAGAAAGCAAAATCAGCTCCGGGGAAGCACTGATGGCGCATGTAGACTTTCGGCATTATCTCGATGGATACGAGGTGGATTATTTATTTGCCCGGGAAAAATTTAAATCAAATCCTGCTATACAATGGATCAGTTATATAATCGGTTGCGCGCTCGTGCTACAAAAAGAAAAGGGCATAAATTTCAAAGGAGCTGATTTCAAATTAACCTCCAATGTTCCTTTGGGAAAAGGCGTCTCCTCCTCAGCCTCCGTGGAAGTAGCTACCATGAAAGCATTGACTGAAGCCTTTGATGTGCCTCTTTCAGGCACCCTTTTGCCTACCCTCGCACAACGCGTGGAGAACCTGGTAGTGGGCGCGCCCTGCGGATTGATGGATCAGCTAACCAGTTTCTTTGGCGAACCTAAAAAGCTCCTGCCCATACTCTGTCAACCAGATCAGATTGAAACGCCTATTTCATTTCCTGCCGATATTTCATTTATCGGCATTGACAGCGGCGTCAGGCATTCGGTTGCCGGAGCCTCGTATGGTGACGTGCGTTGCGCAGCATTTATGGGCTACACGATCATTGCCTCTTCACTGGGGATATCGGGCGAAGAACTTCAATCGGCTAAATCAAAAAATGATTTTATGTCTCTGCCCTATCGGGGATTTCTCAGCAACATTTCCGTTCAGCAATTTGAGGATTCATTCATACACCACCTTCCTTCTTCTTTGAGCGGAAAAGATTTTCATGAAATCTACGGAGTTTCTCTTGACCCGGTAACAACGGTAGATCCTAATAAAGTCTATCAAATCAAGCAATGTGCATCCCATCCTGTATACGAACACAATCGGGTTAATCGGTTTAGAAACTACCTCCTTGCCCTTAATGAATCCCCTTGGCAGGAGGAAAGAATTGACCTACTAATAAAAATGGGGGAACTGATGGATCAGTCACACAAAAGTTATTCCTTATGTGGATTAGGTTCAGAAAGAACCGACGAGATCGTTGCACTCTCTAAAAATACTCCCGGAGTATATGGTGCCAAAATAACAGGTGGAGGAAACGGGGGCACCGTGTGCCTGCTGGTAGACGAAGAAGGCAGGATATCCGCACGCTCTATTCACCAGCAACTTTGTGAAAAATACAAAGGAGACTTTATGCTTTTTGAATCATAAAGTCTCCTTTGGGAAATTCATGGATCTAATCAGGGGGCGGGTGCTCTTAATGAATTTATCCAGGCCGCAATTTGCAACGCCTCCGCTTTGGGCACTTGTGGCATGGCTGCCATGGGTGTTTCATGTTCAGGCCAATTCTTTGGTTCAGGCTTATAAATGAGTTCAACGATTCGTTCATTGCTATACTTTCGTTTGGCAATGTCCGCGAAAGACGGCCCCACCTGTCTTTTGTTTTGCTGATGACAGGCCACGCAGGTATTCTTCACCAGCAAGGGTTCAATCTCTGCATAAGTAAGTGACTTCGAATTGGATGATGTGGCTTTTGCCACCGGCTTCTTCGGTGCCGGCTTTACGGAAGCGGATGAACGTTTCGTGCTTAATTCACTTAAGGGCAGCTTGTCACCATCCGGTATATTATTTAGTGTATAATAAGCAGTACTGTGAAGAACGGGTAACCCGTCTGTTGATTTTACACCTGCCACCATGATCTCATGCAGGTAATAAGGACGTAGATTATCCATCACCACTCTTACTTTCATCCCATCACTCGAAACTTTAACTCCTTTGATGGTTAATTTTTCTTCGTTAATGGTCGGGCTACCATATGCCGGATGATACTTATAGATATAACTCCTGGCATAATAAGAATCCAGGTCTTCAGCCGTCTTCTTATCCACCGGATACGTAAATTCAATTTCGAATCCATCCGGGCGGGCACTTACCGTTTTCATTTCCATGGGAACTTTACCCGTCCAGATCAATCGCTGCAGCCCGGCTGTGGTGGTGCCCGCAGAACCCCAGCCACGATTGGTAAGGCCTGCATACATCGATCCATCATGTCCCCAATTCATCCGCAACACACCGGACTCAAATCCTGATTTAAAATCAAAGGCAACACCTTGAAATTCTCCTTTCACTTTCTCCATCACCACGCGCATGATTTTACTTTGCCCCTGGTCGCCCACGAAAATCTGTCCTGTAAAAGGACCAAACTTCCCCTCGGTTTCATCGCGCACAATTTCAGAATTAGAAATTCCCAGCACGCCATGGGGTAACCAAACAGCTGCTGTCTGTACCTGTGGAAAATCATTTTTCATCTGGTAGAAAAGATTCGGATCTTTCTCATCGGGAATATTTTCCGGCTTAACGTACAGGCCTTCTTTCTTAATCTGGCGAGGATCAGCTTTTGCATAAAGTTGTTCCGTAGTAATTTTTACAGGAGAATTCTCCCGCGTAGCCCAGCGCAACCCTGCCGGATGACCGGTAAAACTTCCTTTGGTAAGGTGAAATATTCCACCGGAACCTTGCCAATCGCCCTGGTTATCATCATAAAAAAATTCGCCATCAATCATACCCAATCCGCATGGTGAGCGCATGCCGGTAGCCCAGGGTTCCATATTTCCATCAGGGCTGATTTTCAACGTCCATCCGCGCCAGGGCACGCGACTCTCCCCGCGCCACCATTCCTGATCACCAAAAGCTACGTTGCAGGTAACAAAGAAACTTCCATCGGGTGCAATCTTAGGACCGAATGAATATTCATGATAGTGACCTGATATCGGCCAGGCATAAACCGTTTCATAGACATCTGCTTTTCCATCGCCATTCTTGTCCATGAGTTTGGTAAGCTCACCGCGTTGTGCCACGTATAAAGCCTCCTCTTTATAGACAAGGCCAAGCGCTTCGTGCAAACCCGATGCATACAAGGTATACTTTGGAGAAGTTCCATTTAGCATAGCAGGGTTTTCTACTATCCACACATCTCCCCGGCGGGTGCACACAGCAATTCTTCCATCGGGTAAAGTGGCCACCCCTCCGACTTCCAGCAAAATACCCTCGGGTGTTGGCAGGGTGAGGATCTTGTAATAATCATCTTCCACAGGAGTCTTGCTAAGTTGAGCGTGGGAGTTGAAAGAAGCGATTGAAAGAACGCTTATCAAAAAGGCTATATAGGTATTCTTCATGTTCGTCATAGTTATTTATTGACCTTACCAAACGATGGAGTAGGTGAAAGAATCTTCTACCGGAATATATAATTCCTGCTTTCCATCCACTTCACGAATCTTTGGGCTTGCCCCCTTGATTACCTGTATGTAGTAACTTTTATCATCGATGGCATAGGCTCCGTTTGGATTTTGCTGAATAGATTTCCCCTCCGCAAGCTTGTAATAAAGTCCGGGCTTCGTTCCGCGGTTTTTAATGCTCACCTCGTGGATAATACGGCCTTGCTGATCGGGATAAATTTTATCATCTACCTCCATGCCCTGGTAGGAATATTTAAAAACAGGTCTGCCGCTGGCGGATTCTATTTCATAACCTCGCCCCCGATATTCACCTGCTTTGATTTCATCAGCCCGTGTAATCACCGGAAAAGAAGAAGTCTCTGAGGATAAGAAAGCCAGCGGTTGATTGGTAAACAAATATTGCGTTGCTCCCATGGGTCTGAAAGACCCATCTCCGCGATCATGCCACATCGGAGTTGCATCTACAAAATCTCCGTGCCACACACATACCAGGTTGCCTGACTTTAAATCGTATACATAGTGCGTGCCGCTGGGATCACCAACGCCAATGGTGTGAGTAAGTCGCTGACTGTACTGACCCTTGAAATCCAGAAATGCACGTATCATTTTTGGTTCACTGCCGGGATTGATAAGAATGGGTGACACCGGATCATCATCCGGAGGAAATGAATTAAACGCATGCAAGGCCTGAGGGGCCACTCCGGTTTGAACAAACAAGCCCAACCTTGGTGGCAACCAGGAGGCATCCTTGAAATTATAAATTTCAAATGGATAGGTACCTGCTTTCAATTGAATGCTGGCCTCATCCCTGCGCGAACCATCACCGCTCTGGTAATTGATAAGTTGCTGATTGTTTATTACCAGCCGACCGCCACCTGTGTAAGCCATGACAAATTTATAGTTGGCATCGGCCGAAACGGTAAGCGATCCTTGATAATGTGCCCCATAGGCATTTTCGTTTTCCAATACTTCGCAAGTCAATTCGGTGGAAGCACCCGAAGCATCCGGCTTGGAATCCGCGTAATCAGAAATCAGTTTGAAGTTGCCGTACCAGGTTTGATAAGTTATGTTATTTATGGATACGTTGGCTTCTTTAAGCAGGGTATATTTGATGTTCCTAAATGCTACTGGGCCATGATCACCCTGAATCATTAAAGGACCCAGAGGAGTCTCATTATTTTCAACAGGGCCACCTGTGGGTAAAGGAACCTCCACATTATCATGAATGCGAACTCCATTTAATTCCACAAAGTTAAAGCGGGCATTTTCAATTTTCTTTCCGTTTGCATTAAACCGAGGAGCACGAAATGAGATCTTCATTTTTTGCCAAAGGCCCGGTGCTTTGGCGGGATTGCTGAGGGGCGCCTTGCCCATGTAAATTTTTCCTGGTTCAGTTTCCCAGTTTCTATAGATCCCACCGATGTCGGTAAATGTAGGGTTTTTGACTCCCCAACTGTCGAGCAACTGAACTTCGTACCGGCCTTGTAAATAGATGCCCGAGTTGGAACCTTTCGGCATCATTACTTCAAGTTCCAGTTCAAGGTCGCCATGCTCAAACACCGAGAGAAGGTTTGTTTTTTTGACTTCATCATTCATGTTTAGCAAAATGCCGGTTCCTGCCTGATAGGTTACCGGGAAGGGCTTTTGTTCAACAACCGGTGCAGCAGACTTCTTATTTTTCCTGGTCGATACGGGCTGGGCAACTTCATGCTTTTGATGAATATCGACATCCGGGTTAATGGTAACATCACCCACAATGAGCCAGTTACCGGCCTGTTGCCGAAAATCCGACAGGTCTTGTAATGACAATGTATGGGTGGCACTCTGCGCAAAACCAGCCGTAACACAGCCGAATATTGCCAAAATCAATAGTTTAGGTTTGAAATTTTGCATTTGATAATGAGAATATAAGCGTAAAAGAAAAGCCCTAATATCTGATTCCCAAGCAGCAATCGCAAACGGAGGTTACTCAATTAGGGGAATTAGCATATCATGACATTTATCATATATATAAATTCAAAAATCAGATACCTTTAAATAACATAACGTAAAGAAATATTCGGGCATTGAATTTAGTAGTGAATTCGATTCCCTCTTGATTGTTAAAAAAATAAAACATTTTATGAAAAAAGCTCTTTCTCCCATTTTGCTTGCCGGATTTGTGATCTTGCTCGTGAGTCTGTCTCTGCTTTACGCAGTAATCTATCTTATCCCTTCCGTGATGGACGAATATTACAATCCAGTATTTCGTTCTTCCTCTTTTGCAACGGACTGGTTATTCTATGCACACCCCTTCGTGCTTAGCATTTCTCTGTATTGGTTTTGGCACCGCTTCAAACCCTACTTTGCAGGGTCCGTAGTGTTTAGGGCTTTGCAGGTGTCGCTGGTATATGGTGTTATTGCTATGTTACCCGTGCTATGGCTCACATTCAGTGCCATTGATATTTCATTCATCATGGTGGCTACCTGGTTGATGTATGGAATTTTTCAGTCATTTGTGGCTGGCCTGGTGTTTGCAAAATTGAGTCCGTAACCATTTTCGATTATTGATAAAAAATATTCCCTGGCAGGCTTGCCAGGGAATATCACTCTTGCTTTTGCAGAAAAACGAATTTTAACTGGCCGACGTCTTTACGTTGGAAGAAAGCGCAGCAATCGGTACTTGCCTTGCTTCCCGGTGCTTGCAATAGCTGCATCGATAATGTTCTAGCAGTAAACCCTCTTCCTGCTCGCTGGGCTTTTTAACTACCTCCTCGGTGTCTATCTTCATGGTAAAGAAGCCACACTCACCACATTTCTCAGCGTGCTTATACGCCATGTATTTTTCAACCTTTTTTTCACCCGTCTTCTCATCCAACCAAACATCGTATTCGGCCGAATGGATGGCACTGAATTGCTCTGCAATTTGACTTTCTTCAAGGTGAACCGCCTCCTCTTCTTCCGAAAGTTTTCTCATTTTGTTTCCGGCCGCTGATATGCGGGGTTTATTACGAATACGCATCAACCGGCTTTCCAGAAAACGCGGATATAAAATTCGCACCACATTGGAAAGGATCAAATAAGCAATTACCACAAACCCACCCAGGAAGAAAATGCTTACATAAATTTTTAACGAGTTATCGATGGGAAAAATGGGTGTAATCTCCGCTGAGAAGAATAATGAAACCCCGGCAATGAAGGCAATGATTGCATACCAGAAATACCGAATTTCACGGTCATTTACATAATCATACCGATCCTTATTATTGGCCGTCATTATAATTCTTGCTTCATGAAAAAGAAGAATCAGTACCGCTATTCCAAAACAAACGTAAGCGCCAAGAATAAAATAAGAACCAAAGGAATCCATAAACGAAGTAGTCACATTTTCCATATCGAAAAGTTTTAACACAGGAATTTCGTAATAATTCATGGAGCGTTCAAATGCTAAGCACATTTAAATTGGATCATCGTAAAAAATGTTCAAAAAGGAGCTTAAAAGCTATTTTTTTACAGCAAAAAAGCCTGAGCCAGTCTTCTGTCAGCATGGTCTTTCATCCACCTAATTCAAACTTAGTAGTACCTTTGAGTCTTATCCAACCTTTGAAATGAGTTTGCTGCAAAAAATAAAGACCCTTTCAGAATCATATAGTCAGGAAGTAATAGCATTACGCAGACACCTTCATGCTCATCCTGAGTTAAGCTACATGGAACATAACACCGCTCAATTTGTTGCTGAAAAACTCCGTGGTTATGGTGTTGATTCCATCCAAACTATTGCTACTACCGGTATTGTAGCATTAATAAAAGGGAAAAATCCTGAGAAAAAAACGGTGGCCCTGCGGGCCGATATGGACGCACTGCCTATTGAAGAAGTCAATGATGTACCCTACAGATCAACGCAGCCAGGGATCATGCACGCTTGCGGACATGATGTACATACTTCCTCTTTGTTAGGTACGGCAAAAATTCTGAATGAAATCAGGAACCAATTTGAAGGCACTGTAAAGCTGCTGTTTCAACCAGGGGAAGAAAAAAATCCGGGCGGGGCATCGTTGATGATCCGCGATGGTGCGTTGAAAAATCCCACCCCAGCCTCCATTATTGGCCAACATGTTATGCCATTAGTACCCGTTGGCAAAGTTGGTTTTCGCGAAGGCATGTACATGGCCAGTAGCGATGAGATTTACCTCAAAGTAATTGGGAAAGGAGGCCATGGCGCCACACCGGAAATGGCGATCGACCCGATCTTAATAGCCTCCCATATTATTATTGCCTTACAACAAATTATAAGCCGGCATGCCAACCCGAAGCAACCTACAGTGCTTACTTTCGGTCGCATCATTGGTGAGGGAGCTACGAATATTATTCCCAATGAAGTGAATATTGCAGGTACGTTTCGCGCACTCAATGAAGAATGGCGAAAGAGTGGGTTGGAGAAAATCATTAAAATGGCAAGCGCAATTGCCGAAGGCATGGGTGGTAAATGTGAGGTCACTATTTCCGCAGGTTACCCTTACCTTGAAAATAATCCGGAAC
>Ga0316188_10001712_pt1 | contig 10431 bp, 8 predicted proteins | sample Phiworburrow1_MG_FD_204933 | JGI IMG/M metagenome (GOLD analysis project Ga0316188, IMG submission 204933) | Coastal sediment microbial communities from Maine, United States - Phippsburg worm burrow 1 | ecosystem: Environmental > Aquatic > Marine > Coastal > Sediment | place: USA: Maine... | reverse complement strand
CGGAATTGGTTTGCGTGGCCCGGGTGAGACCCAGCTGGAAACCGACCGCCGATTGTTGAATATCCGGATCAAACAGATCAATAAGCGACTGGAAAAAGTCCAGAAACAGCGCGAGCAGGGCAGACAGTCACGTCAAAAAGCAGAGATACCGACCGTATCATTAGTCGGTTACACGAATGCGGGTAAGTCGAGTTTGTTCAATTTACTTTCAGATGATCATGTTTATGTACAGGATCAGCTGTTTGCAACACTTGACCCTACGCTGCGTCGAGTTGACCTGGCGAAAGATGTTTCCCTGATTCTTGCCGATACGGTCGGTTTTATCCGGCACCTGCCACATGATCTGGTGACTGCGTTTCGCTCGACCTTGCAAGAAACTGCAGAAGCGCAATTGTTATTGCACGTGATCGACTCGGCTGATGAAAATCGTGATGCCAATATCCATGAAGTTGAAAAAGTGCTTGCTCAGATAGGCGCCAGCGAAATACCCTGTATTCAGCTGATGAATAAGGTGGATTTGACAGGTACAAAACCGAGGCTGGATTTTTCTGATGATGGTAAGGTTAAACGTATCTGGTTGTCTGCACACACGGCTGAAGGTATCGGTTTACTTAAACAGACACTTATCGATATGTTCCGTGAACAGATGGTAGAAGGTGATTTATCTTTATCTCCAGCTGATGCCCGTGTTAGAGCAAAATTATTTCAAATTGGTGCAATACGGAGTGAGTCAATCGACGATGAAGGTCGCTTCTTGCTGCATATCAGTATCTCGAGGAAAGATTTGAATCAATTTGAACAACGCGAGCATATTTCACTGCAATCAATGCTCCAGTAGATGAAATTTGTAAAGATTTCTTATCTGCAGGACATAATGGCTCAGGGAGTCGACCATGATTGAACGCTGTGCCTTAGGTCTTGCCATGAAAAATTCAGGTGACTTCGGATCTCTTGGGTAAAAAGTTTTTCTTGAGGAATTATTCGGGTAGAATGGCACGTTTGCTGGTGTGTGTTAATCACTATAACTATTTATTTATTCAATATGATGCGGAAACCTAATATGTCGAAGTACAACATGGCCTGGAATGAACCTGGCGGTAGTGGCGACAAAGATCCCTGGAATACCAACAGGGGTAATCGCGGAAATCAGGGGCCACCTGATCTGGACGAAGTATTTAAAAACCTGCAGAAAAAATTTGGCAGCCTGTTCGGCGGCAGAGGTGGTAGTTCAAGAGGCTCGGAAATGGGAACACCCGGCGGTAAGTTTGGTATCGTGCTGGTGCTCGCTATTTTGTTTGTTTTCTGGATAGCAACCGGTTTTTATAAAGTAGAGGAAGCTGAACGTGGCGTAGTGCTGCGTTTTGGTGAGCATGTGTATACCTCTCAAAGAGGGTTGCACTGGCATCTCCCGATACCGATTGAGCAAGTTGAAAAAGTGGATATCACCAAGGTTTACACTATACCGATCAATTCAACGATGTTAACTCAGGATGAAAATATCGTTGAGATTCAGGGTACCGTTCAATATCAGATCGATAGTGCAGAAAAATATTTATTTAACGTAAAAAATCCCGAGATTTCACTCTCGCAGATAACGGAAAGTGCATTACGAGAAAGTATTGGTCGTAGCAAGATGGGGTATGTTATTACCGAAGGGCGTGGTGAAATTTCGATACAGGTAAAAGGCATCATCCAGGAGATTGTGAATACTTATCAGACTGGTTTAAATATATTTAAAGTAAACATACAGAGTGCTAAACCACCTGAAGCGGTAAAAGATGCGTTTGATGATGTAACACAGGCGCGTGAAGATGAAGAGCGTTTTAAAAATGAAGCGGAAGCTTACCGTAACGAAGTGCTCCCTAAAGCTCGCGGTGCCTCGGCACGTATGCGTGAAGAAGCAGATGCGTATAAAAATGAAGTGATCGCAAGAGCTGAAGGTGAGGCAGAGCGCTTTAAGAAACTATTAAGTGAGTATAAAAAATCGCCAGCAATTACACGTGATCGTTTATACCTGGAAATGATGGAGGCAGTTTTAAGTAACAGTTCTAAGGTGCTGATAGATGTTGAAGGCGGTAATAACCTGCTCTATCTGCCACTGGACAAGTTGATGGATCGTAAGGATCCGATCGATGCCTTAAATCAGCAGAATACAGTCGATATATTGAAAGACATACAACAGCGTGGTGTACAGCAGAAACAAAGCCAGCGTTCTGTGATTGATGATCTGCGTTCGAGAGGGGCACGATAATGATAGCAAATAGTTTAAAAGTTATTGTTCCAGTTGGCGCATTATTGTTATGGGCTTCTGTGTTCACTGTCGATGAACGTGAGGAAGCGATATTGTTCCAGTTCGGTGAAATCATTGAAGCCGATTATGAACCGGGCATACGTTTCAAAATTCCATTTGTTAATAATGTCAGGAAATTTGATAATCGGATTTTGACCATCGATCAAAAACCGGAACGTTTTCTGACGCAGGAGAAAAAAGACTTAATCGTTGACTCTTACGTTAAGTGGCGCATTGTCGATGTGGTTCAATATTATAAAACCACGCAGGGCGATGAGCTGGTAGCAGGACGTCTGTTATATGAAAATATCAACAATGGTCTGCGCAACGAATTCGGTAAGCGAACTATTCAGGAAGTCATTGCGGGTGATCGCGCACAGATCATGGATCTGATGACCAGTCAGGCTTCTGAGCGTGCAAAAACACTCGGTATTGAAGTAGTCGATGTCCGCGTGAAAAAAGTGGATTACCCTGAGCGTGTCAGCAATTCGGTGTATCAGCGTATGCGTGCTGAACGCGAACGAGAAGCGCGAGATTTTCGTTCCAAGGGACATGAAGCCTCTGAACGTATACAGGCGGATGCCGATCGTCAGCGCAGCATCTTGCTAGCAGAAGCTTATCGTGACTCTGAAATCGCCCGTGGTGAAGGTGATGCACGCGCGACCGAAATTTATGCAGAAGCCTTTAGCCAAGATCCGGAGTTTTATAAGTTTTACCGCAGTATCACTGCCTACGCGAAAAACTTTTCAAGTGCTGGAGATGTTATTTTGCTGGAGCCTGATTCAGATTACTTCCGTTACTTTAAAGATCCGTCTGGTAAACAGAAATAACAAATGTGGGAGAACATTATTCCTGCACTTGCGCTGGTGTTAGTAATCGAGGGTCTGTTGCCTTTTTTAAGTCCTAAGTCATGGCGAGATGCGATGTCGCAAGCGGCTCAGTTACCTGATAATGTACTGAGAAGTCTCGGCTTTGCCAGCATGTTAGCCGGTGTAATCATTCTTTACCTTGTTCGATAACGATGGACATGACAACAAAACAACACTGGATTTTACCGGAAGGTATAGACGAGGTTTTGCCTGAGCAGGCAGCAAGGTTTGAAGCAATCCGCCGCCTGTTGCTGGATATGTATGCTACCTGGGGTTACGAGCTGGTCATACCGCCAACCATAGACTTTATCGAATCTTTACTGAGCGGTACAGGACATGATCTGGACTTGCAGACTTTCAAACTGGTTGATCAGTTATCTGGAAGAACATTAGGAATTAGAGCGGATATGACGCCACAGGTCGCTCGCATCGAAGCTCACCAGCTGCAGCGTGATGTACCGACGCGTCTATGTTATATCGGTACCGTATTACATACAAAACCTGAATGTATCGGCGATAGCCGCAGCCCAATGCAAGTCGGTGCTGAGTTATATGGTCATGCCGGTGTAGAGTCGGAAGTCGAGATTATCGGTTTGATGTTACAGACGTTTTCTATGCTCGAAATAGACGACATCTATATGGATCTTGGCAACGTTGATATCTATCGTGGTCTAGCTAAACAGGCAGGCTTATCTAAAGAAGTCGAAAGCCAGCTGTTTGAAATGTTGCAGCGTAAAGCGGTAACTGAAATTAATGCCCTGCTGGAGTTATTGACTATCGATGACAGCATGAAATCCATGCTGTCTGGTCTGCCTTCATTAAATGGTGGCGTCGAAGTCATCGCGAAAGCAAGAAAGCTCTTAAGTGGCGCTGATAATCAGGTACAGAAAGCGATTGATTACCTGGAAAAAACCGCGCAGCTCACGTTGCAGCGATTTGGCGATATCAGGGTGCATTTTGATCTATCAGAGCTGCAGGGTTATCACTATAAAACCGGTGTCGTTTTTGCTGCTTTTGTACCACAACTCGGTCAGGCAATCGCCCGTGGTGGTCGATACGATGATATCGGTGAGATATTCGGCCGTGCCAGAGCAGCAACCGGATTCAGTACTGATCTGAAAGTATTGAATCGACTGTCTAAAAAACAGTTTGCTCCTTTGGAGAAGATATTTGCACCGTCTGATAAAGATCAGAGCTTGAAGACAAAAATTGCTGCACTACGTGAGCAGGGAAAAATTGTTATCGAGCAGCTCCCTGGCCAACAGACTGACGCAGCAGCGATGGGTTGCAGTAAAAGTCTTTGTCTGACTGATGGTCAGTGGCAAGTTAAAAACTGATACGTGCCAAACGTCTCATTAAAATTTTCTAATTATTATTCATTTTAAGGTTTAATCATGTCAAAAAATGTTGTTGTGCTCGGAAGCCAGTGGGGTGATGAAGGCAAAGGTAAAATTGTTGATCTATTAACAGATCGTGCTGCAGCCGTTGTACGTTTTCAGGGTGGCCATAATGCAGGTCACACGCTGGTTATCGGCGATGAAAAAACAGTTTTACATCTAATACCATCAGGCATATTGCGTGATAATGTGATGTGTTTAATCGGTAATGGTGTGGTGCTTTCACCCTCAGCATTATTCGAAGAACTTGATGCGCTGGAAGCCCGCGGTATACCAGCGAGTAAACGTATCGGTATCTCTGAAGCATGTCCATTGATTCTGCCATACCATATAGCGCTTGATCAGGCGCGTGAACTGGCTCGTGGTAAATCAGCTATTGGCACCACCGGACGCGGCATCGGTCCCTGTTATGAAGATAAAGTCTCTCGTCGTGGTATCCGTCTGGCTGACTTAAAAGATGAAACCAAATTCAAGGAAAAACTTGCTGGCGTTATGGAATACCATAACTTTTCACTGAAGAATTATTTCAAGTTTGACGAGGTTGATTACCAGTCGGTGCTTGCTGAAGTACTGTCTTATCGTGAAAGGCTGCTGTCACTGATCGTCGATGTCCCCGCCATGCTGGCTGCTTATCGCAAACAGGGTAAGAGCATCATGTTCGAAGGCGCGCAGGGCACATTGCTTGATATAGATCAGGGTACCTATCCCTTTGTGACTTCATCGAATACCACTGCAGGCGGTGCCTGTACCGGTAGCGGTATCGGACCGAAAGACCTGGATTATATTCTGGGTATCACCAAGGCTTACACCACGCGTGTCGGTGCCGGTCCGTTCCCGACAGAATTGTCTGAAGACGACAGCGTCGGTATACATCTCGGCACCAAGGGGCATGAGTTTGGAGCGACTACCGGCCGCCGTCGTCGTTGTGGCTGGTTCGACGGAGTGGCTTTACGTCGTGCTGCGCAGATCAACAGTCTGACCGGATTATGTATTACCAAGCTCGATGTGCTGGATGGTATCGAAACGATCAAGCTTTGTACCAGCTATAAATACCAGGGTGAAATATTAGACATGCCACCGCTTGGTGCGGATGCCATCGAATTATGCGAACCGGTATACGAGGAAATGCCAGGCTGGACTGAATCGACGGAAGGTGCCAGGAGTCTTGATCTTTTGCCGGAAAACGCCAGGAACTACCTCAATCGTCTGCAGGAAGTGGTAGGCGTGCCGATTGATATTGTTTCTACCGGACCTGAACGCGATGAAACAATTATCCTGAATCATCCGTTTGGCTGATTTCGATGAAGCAGCACCAGGAAATAGAAGTTTCTTTTTATTTCCTGGCGCTGCTATATCAGATCGATTAATTCAGTTGCTTAATCTCCGGATAAGTTCTATTCTTTTATTCGTGAACATAAAACGTTACAGATCATTACACTATCTGCTCATCATTTTATTGATGCTGGCGCCGTTTCGCAGTGCCATGGCTAATACTTCGCCGCACTGTGACATGGATGCTATGTCCGCTTCAAATGAGATTAATCCTGAGATAAGTGTGATGCCATCTGGCGAAGCATCGTTACATCAGCATGCTGTTAGTGATGCTGCTGCAGTTCATCATCAATGCTGCTGTTGTGATGATGGCAACTGTGCCGGCAGCTGTGATATGGGAATGTCGGTTTCACTCGTTATGCATGAGTCACTCTATGCACCCGTTATCGTTGCAGTCACGGAATCGGTAACAATTTCATCTTCTATTTTGATTAGAGCGTTAACACCTCTCACTCGTCCCCCGGCAACTTTTTCGTAATCAAAAACGCATCCTGCACATGACATGTGTAAGGATGTTAGCTCAGTTTTTATTTACGGAGGTTGGCCATGTGTCAGTCGTATATTCATATAAAGGTACAGTATAAAAAGTATCTCTTTAGCGGTTTTTTTTATTGCTGTCTGTTATCGGCCAGTAATGTGTCGGCATTGAGTTTACAACAGGCTGAACAGCTTGCCGTTAAAGAGGATCCTTCGATAGAGAGTTATAGAGCCACTTCACGCTCATATGTTGAAGAATCAGTGGCGGATAACACGTTACCTGATCCCCGCTTGCTCCTGGGCGCAGTCAATGTGCCGGTTGATACCTTTGCTCTTGATCAGGAGCCGATGACACAGCTGAAAGTTGGTATCGTGCAAAATTTTCCACGGGGCGACACGCTCGCGCTGAAACAGCAACAGTCACAATTCCTGTCGCGCTCTGCCTCAGCGATGGCAGATGACACAAAACGGAAGACTATCAGTGAGGTTCGGGAGACTTACCTGAATCTCTATTATGAGATCGCTGCGTATGAAATTATCATTGAGACTCGATCGTTGTTTTCCGAGCTGGCGAAAATTACAGAGTCCAGTTATGCGTCAGGACGGGTTAATCAGCAAGATGTCCTGCTCGCCGACCTTGAACTATCTCGCCTCGATGATCGTGCTACAAAAATACAGACACAGGAAGAAACTGATCGTGCAAAATTGGCGCAATGGATCGGTGAAGCCGCGTGGACTGAGATCAGTACAGAATTCCCGGTGTTGCCTGGGCTGCCAGAAAACGTCGACTTAAACAGTGTCATCCCGCAGCATCCATTGATCCGTGCAGAGAGTGCGAAAGTAGAGGCGAGCAAAAAGATGACCGAGATGGCGCGCCAGGAATATAAGCCCGGCTGGAGCGCAACGCTGGATTATGGCTATCGCTCCGGTAATAACCCTGATGGCACTGAGAGAGCAGACTTTGCCTCTGCTCTGGTGAGTCTGGATATCCCCTTATTTACTGGCAACCGCCAGGATAAAACAGTCGCGGCCAATGAAGAGAAAATATCATCTGCGCGATATGCAAAAGATGACAAGCTGCGGACATTAAAACAGCTTTATGATCAGAATCAGCATCTATGGGATCGTCTGGGTGACCGTAAAAAATTATATGAGACCAGGCTGCTGACCTCGGCAAAGAACAATTCCAGGGCAGCGTTGAATGCCTATCAAAGCGGTATCTCTGAATTTAATACCTTGATGCGTGCCCAGATAACCGAGCTGGATGTGCGCCTGGAAAATTTACGGATCCGGGTCGATCGTGCCATCGCCCAGTCAAAAATACTTTATGTTATAGGGGATGCTGATAATGAAAATTATTAATAGTCGTTCAACCTTAGTCACATCATTTTTAAGCGTAACATGGATGCCTGCTTTTTTTATCGCAAGTAGCCTGACGCTTGGTCTTGCACCGATGGTGATGGCAGACGAAAGCAAAAGCATTCTGTATTGGGTAGCGCCGATGGATCCTAACTACCGCCGCGATAAACCGGGCAAGTCACCTATGGGTATGGAGTTAATTCCTGTATATGCGGATGCAGAAACCGCTGACAATACGATAAGTATTTCACCGAACGTGATCCAGAGCCTCGGTGTGCGTACCATAACGGCTGAAAGAACGACCTTGTGGCGAGGTATCGATACTGTTGGTTATGTGGATTATGATGAGTCCAAGATAAGCCATATCCATCTGCGGACAGAAGGCTGGATTGAAAAACTGGCGGTCAAATCTGAGGGCGGCCGAGTTAAGAAAGGTGAGTTTCTATTTGATGTTTATTCGCCCAAATTAGTTAACGCGCAGGAAGAACTGGTTAGTGCTTTATCATCTGGAAATAAAGGGCTGATCTCGGCATCTAAAGAAAGACTGTCCGCCCTGGGTGTCTCTGATCTGCAGATTAATCAGCTGCAGAAAGATAAAAAAGTTAAACAGCGCATTTCGCTTTATTCGCCGCAGGACGGTGTGGTTTCCGATCTTCCGGTACGTGAAGGCATGTTCGTCAGCCCCTCGATGAAAGTCATGACCCTGGGTGATATATCCAGTATCTGGATTCTTGCTGAAGTGTTCGAACGTCAGGCAGCATGGGTGGAGCTGGGCCAGTCTGCGGAGGTGACCTTATCTTATCTGCCAGGACAGACCTGGCAGGGTAAGGTCGAATATATTTATCCTGACCTCGACCCTAAAACCCGGACCCTGAAAGTGCGCCTGCGTTTTGACAATCCCGGTGAAAATTTGAAACCCAACATGTATGCCAACGTCAAGATCTTCGGCGGGCCGAAAAATAATATCGTCGTTATCCCGCTGGAAGGACTGATCCGTACCGGTCGAGACCAGCGAGTCATCATCGATCTTGGAGAGGGTAAATTCGCTGCACGTGAAGTGCTCGCTGGCATCGAGAGCGGTGATTATGTAGAAATCATCAAGGGCGTTGAAGCGGGGGACAATATCGTTGTGTCCGGTCAGTTCCTTATCGATTCTGAAGCCAGTATGCGTGGCAGTATCATGCGCATGACAGGCGAATCTGCCTCTGACGGGGGGATGTGAGCATGATTGCGAAGATCATTGACTGGTCGATCGATAATCGCTTTATCGTGATTCTGCTAACGGCGATCCTGATTGCTCTGGGTGTATATGCTGTCAGGCAAACGCCGTTGGATGCCCTGCCTGATCTGTCTGATGTTCAGGTGATTATCAAAACCTCTTATCCGGGGCAGGCGCCGCAGGTAGTGGAGGACCAGGTGACTTATCCGCTGACTACTACCATGCTGTCCGTGCCCAAAGCGGTCAATGTGCGCGGCTATTCTTTTTTTGGTGATTCCTACGTCTATATCATCTTCGAGGATGGCACTGATCTTTACTGGGCGCGTACCCGTGTCATGGAATATCTCAGCCGGGTAGCCACGAAGTTGCCTGCAGAAGCTCAGCCTGAACTGGGGCCGGATGCGACAGGCGTCGGCTGGGTATACGAGTATGCACTGGTCGATCGCACCGGTGGGCATGATCTATCTCAGCTGCGCAGTCTGCAGGACTGGTTTCTGAAGTATGAGCTGCAGACCGTGCACGGAGTTTCTGAAGTTGCAACCATCGGCGGCATGGTGAAGCAATATCAGGTGGTGCTCGATCCGGACAGTCTGCGTGCTTATAACCTGTCGCTGTCAAAAGTGAAACAGGCTATTCAGCAGGGAAACCAGGAAACAGGCGGCTCTGTTATCGAGATGGCCGAAGCAGAATACATGGTGCGCTCGACCGGTTATGTCGATTCACTGCAGGACCTGCAGAATATTCCGCTGGGGATGAACGAGCGAGGTATCCCTATCCTGTTGAAAGATGTCGCGCAGATCCGCCTGGGGCCACAGCTGCGGCGCGGTATCGCAGAGCTCAATGGCGAGGGTGAGGTTGTTGGCGGGGTGGTCGTCATGCGTTTTGGCGAGAATGCGTTGACTACCATCAAAGCGGTAAAGGAAAAACTTGGTGAGTTATCCCGCAGTTTACCTGCCGGCGTAGAGATTATCGAAACCTATGATCGCTCTGCATTGATCAACCGTTCAGTTGAAACCCTGAGCCACAAATTAATCGAAGAATTTATTATCGTGGTGCTGGTGTGCGCCGTTTTTCTGTTTCACTTCCGTTCATCGCTGGTCATTATTCTTTCGTTACCGGTAGGCATATTAATCGCTTTCATCGTCATGCATAGTATCGGTGTGAATGCCAATATCATGTCTTTGGGCGGCATCGCCATCGCCATAGGCGCCATGGTCGATGCGGCGATAGTCATGGTGGAGAACGTGCACAAACATATGGAACATACAGAAGTGACCGATGAAAATCGCTGGCAGGTAATGAAGTCGGCTGCACGGGAAGTCGGGCCGCCGCTTTTTTTCTCTTTACTGATCATCACCTTAAGTTTTCTGCCGGTGTTTACCCTTGAAGCACAGGAAGGCCGGTTATTTGCACCACTGGCCTATACCAAAACTTTTGCCATGGCAGGAGCGGCTTTACTGGCTATCACCCTGGTGCCAGTGTTGATGG
>Ga0316188_10001711_pt1 | contig 10433 bp, 8 predicted proteins | sample Phiworburrow1_MG_FD_204933 | JGI IMG/M metagenome (GOLD analysis project Ga0316188, IMG submission 204933) | Coastal sediment microbial communities from Maine, United States - Phippsburg worm burrow 1 | ecosystem: Environmental > Aquatic > Marine > Coastal > Sediment | place: USA: Maine... | reverse complement strand
AGCGCTTTGCCGGCAGCTTCCGGCGCGCGATCAGCCTGCCGGAGGACATCGACCCGTCGAAAGTCGAGGCGACCTACCGTGACGGTGTGCTGCGTGTCAGCGTCGCCCGCCGCGAGTCCGCGCTGCCGAAGCGCATCACCGTGCAATGAGCGCGACAGGAGAAATGAACATGTACGACACCACCGTTGCCGAACGGCCGGGCACCCGGCAGGACGTGCGGCGCGACGAGCGCCAGCCGCAGCGGCAGGAAACGCCGACGATCCTCCCGCGCGTCGACGTGCTGGAAGACGAGACCGGCATCACGATGCTGGCCGACCTGCCTGGCGTGCCGCGCGATGCGCTGGAGATCCATGTGGAAGGCGACTCGCTGACCATCGAAGGTACGGTCGCGTCCGTGACGCCGGCGGGGATGGAGCCCAACTACGCCGAAGTGCGGGTGCCGCGCTATCGCCGCAGTTTCACGCTGAGCCGTGAGCTGGACGGCGGTCGCATCGAGGCCCAATTGAAGGATGGCGTGCTGCGGCTGCGCATTCCCAAGCAGGAACATGCCCAGCCGCGCCGGGTCTCCATCAAGGTGGGGTAAGAAGCGTCCGGCACGTGCTTTGCCGAGCCGGCCCTGCTAGTGTGCCGACAAGGGGCGGGCGGCCCGCGCCGCCCCCCTTCCTTCAGGCACACACGACATGGCCGTCAGCGTCTTCGACCTCTACAAGATCGGCATCGGTCCGTCGAGCTCACACACGGTGGGCCCGATGCGCGCCGCGCGCCTGTTCGCCCAGCGGCTGGCGAACGACGGCCTGATCGGACGGGTCGCCACGGTGCGCATCGAGCTGTACGGCTCGCTCGGCGCAACCGGCAAGGGCCACGGCAGCGACAAGGCCGTGTTGCTCGGCCTCGAAGGCGAGGAGCCGTCCAGCGTCGACGTCGACGCCGTGCCGGCCCGCCTGGCCGCGATCCGCGCATCGCAGCAGGTCAGGCTGCTCGGCGAGTACCCGATCCGCTTCGTCGACCGGGAACACCTGCTGTTCTACACGAAGGCGCTGCCGTTCCACGCGAACGGCATGCGCTGCATCGGACGCGACATCGACGGCCGCGAGCTGGTCGCCCGCACCTATTACTCCGTGGGTGGCGGCTTCGTCGTCAGCGAGGAAGTGGCGAGCGATGGCAATGCGCAGCGGCGCATCGCGCCCGACACCACGATCCTGCCGTTGCCGTTCCACACGGGTGAGGAACTGCTCGCGCAGTGCCGCCGCCACCAGTTGTCCATCGCCGAGGTGATGCGCGCCAACGAGCGGCACTGGCGCGGCGATGGCGACATCGACGCCGGGCTGCTCGAGATCTGGAACGTGATGCAGGCCTGCGTTGAGCGCGGCCTCCGCGCGCAGGGCACGCTGCCGGGCGGCCTGAAGGTCAGGCGCCGTGCCGCCGAGTGGCACCGCAAGCTGAGCGCCGCCAGCGGCCCGGTCGATCCGCTCGCAGTGCTCGACTGGGTGAACCTGTTCGCGCTCGCGGTCAACGAGGAGAACGCCGCCGGCGGCCGCGTCGTCACGGCGCCGACCAACGGCGCCGCAGGGATCATTCCGTCCGTGCTGCATTACTACCGCCGCTTCGTGCCGGGCGCGAGCGACGTCGGCGTGACCGACTTCCTGCTGACCGCCGGCGCGATCGGCATCCTCTACAAGGAGAACGCGTCGATCTCCGGCGCCGAGGTGGGCTGCCAGGGCGAAGTCGGCGTGGCGTGCTCGATGGCGGCGGGCGGGCTGGCGGCGGTCCTCGGCGGCACGCCGGAGCAGGTCGAGAACGCGGCGGAAATCGGCATGGAGCATCACCTCGGCCTCACCTGCGACCCGGTCGGCGGCCTGGTCCAGATCCCCTGCATCGAGCGCAACGCGGTGGCCTCGGTGCAGGCGATCAACGCGGCGCGCATGGCGCTGGCCGGCGACGGCACGCACTACGTCTCGCTCGACCAGGTCATCAAGACGATGCGCGAGACCGGCGCGGACATGAAGACGAAGTACAAGGAAACCTCGCGCGGCGGACTGGCGCTGAACGTCATCGAATGCTGAGGCGCGTGCGTCGCATCGCCCTGGCGGCCCTGCTCGGAACATCCATGCTCACGCTCGCCGGCTGCATCGAGCGCTTCTTCTTCTATCCCGACGCGGTCCGCTACACGTCGCCCGAACAGTTCGGGCTGCGCGCCGAAGACGTTCGCATCCAGTCGTCGGACGGCACGCGCCTGCACGGCTGGTTCCTGCCGGCGCGCGGGACGGCCAAGGGCACCGTCCTGCACCTGCACGGCAACGCGGCGAACATCAGCAACCACCTGCCGCTGGTCGCATGGTTGCCGGCGCGCGGCTACAACGTGCTGATGATCGACTATCGCGGGTTCGGCCGGTCGGAAGGCAGGCCCACTCTCGACGGCATCGTCGATGACGCGCTGGCCGCGCTGCAGTACCTGCGGACGCGGCCGGACGTCGATCGCGAGCGGCTGGTCGTGCTCGGCCAGAGCATCGGCGGCGCCACCGCGCTGCGGATGCTCGCGCGGGACGCCGCGGGCGTGCGCCTCGCGATCATCGATTCGTCGTTTCCCAGCTACCGCGGGATCGCGCGCGATGCGACGGCAGGCAGCGCGCTGGGTCCGCTGGCCACGCTCGCCGCCCCCGCGCTGCCCGGGCCCGACAAGGACCCGGTGACGGCGCTGAAATCGATCAGCGTGCCCCTGGTCTTCGTGCACGGCACGCGCGACGCGGTGATCCCGCACGCGAACAGCGACGCGCTGCACGCGGCGGCGCCCGCGACGAGTCGGCTTTGGAAGATTCCGGAGGCGGACCACGTTGCCGCGCTGGCGCTGCCCGGCCCATGGCGCGAACGGCTGGTGGCGGCGATCGATGCTGCGGTCAGTCAGGTTGCGCCGAGACCGTGAGCGCTAGCGCCGCCGGTAGTCGACGAAGTCGAACCCGTACGGCCGCCCCTCGGCGGGAGAGTGCGGCTGCCGGCCGGCCTGGGCCCATTCAAGAGCCGAAGGCGCCGGCAGGAACGTGTCGCCGTCGAAATCGGCGTGGATCTCGGTCAGCAGCAGCCGGTCGGCGCGCGGCAGGGCCTCGGCGTACAGCTGGGCGCCACCGATGACGAAGATCTCGTCGCTGCCGGCGCACAGGGTGACGGCCTCGTCGAGGCTGTGCACGACGTCCGCGCCCGCGGCGGCAAACGCGCGGTCCCGGGTCACCACGACGCTGCGCCGTCCCGGCAGTGGCCGCCCGATCGATTCCCAGGTCTTGCGCCCCATCACGATCGGATGACCCATGGTCGTGCGCTTGAAGAAGGCGAGGTCTTCCGGCAGGTGCCATGGCAACCCGCCCTTCGCGCCGATCACGCCGTTGCGCGCGCGCGCCAGGATCAGCGTGACGCGCGGAGCCTTCGCTGCGCTCACACGGCCACCGGCGCCTTGATGTGCGGGTGCGGGTCGTAGCTCTCGATCTCGAAGTCCTCGAAGGCGTAGTCGAAGATCGAGGCGGGCCGGCGCTTGATCGAAAGCCGCGGGTACGGGCGCGGCTCGCGCGCGAGCTGCTCGCGCACCTGGTCGAAGTGGTTGTTGTAGATGTGGCAGTCGCCGCCGGTCCACACGAAGTCGCCGACGCCGAGGTCGCACTGCTGCGCGATCATGTGGGTCAGCAGCGCGTAGCTCGCGATGTTGAACGGCACGCCGAGGAAGATGTCGCAGCTGCGCTGGTAGAGCTGGCAGGACAGCCTGCCCTGCGCCACGTAGAACTGGAACAGCAAGTGGCACGGCGGCAGCGCCATCTTCGGGATGTCGCTGACGTTCCACGCGGAGACGATCAGCCGGCGCGAGTCAGGATTGGTCCTGATCTGCTGCACGACCTGCGAAATCTGGTCGATCGCGCCGCCATCGGGCGTCGGCCACGAGCGCCACTGCACGCCGTACACGGGCCCGAGCTCGCCGTCCTCGCGCGCCCACTCGTCCCAGATGGTGACCTTGTTGTCGCGCAGGTACCTGACGTTGCTCGAACCCTGCAGGAACCACAGCAGTTCGTGGATGATCGAGCGCAGGTGCAGTTTCTTGGTGGTGACGAGCGGGAACCCTTCCTGCAGGTCGAACCGCATCTGGTAGCCGAACCAGGACTTGGTGCCGGTCCCGGTGCGGTCGGTCTTGTCGACGCCACGTTCGAACACGTGGCGCATGAAGTCTTCGTACTGGCGCATGGTCGCTCGATGGAACTGCGCCGCATTCTAATCGGCGGCGGCTCGGGTCCCCGGCGGCCGCTCAGCCAGCGAACTGCATCGCCGCCAGGCGGGCGTACAGCCCGCCGCGCGCGACGAGCTCCGCGTGCGTGCCGGCCTCGACGATGTCGCCGTGGTCCATCACGAAGATCCGGTCGGCGCGCTGGACCGTGGCGAGGCGGTGGGCGATGACGATCGTGGTGCGGCCGCGCATGGCCGCATCGAGCGCGGCCTGCACGGCGCGTTCGCTCTCGGCATCCAGCGCCGAGGTCGCTTCATCGAGCAGCAGCAGCGGCGCGTCCTTCAGGATCGCGCGCGCGATCGCCAGGCGCTGGCGCTGCCCGCCCGACAGGCGCAGCCCGCGCTCGCCGACCTCGGTCGCGTAGCCGTCGGGCAGCCGCAGCGCGAACTCCTCGACGTGCGCCGCGCGTGCCGCCGAGCGGGCCGCGTCGTCGCTCGCATCGGGCCGGCCATAGCGGATGTTGTCCAGCACCGAACCCGAGAAGACGGTGGCCTCCTGCGGCACGACCGCGATGCGCCGGCGCAGGTCGCCGAAGGCGGCGCTGCGCACGTCCACGCCGTCGATCCGGATCGCGCCGTCGCTGGTGTCGTAGAACCGCTGCAGCAGCTGGAAGATCGTGCTCTTGCCGGCTCCCGAGGGACCGACCAGCGCGACCGTGCGGCCGGGATCGACCGTCAGGGACAGGCCGTCCAGCACCCGATGCTGCGGCCGCGACGGGTAGGCGAAGGTGACGCGGTCGAACTCCACTCGAGTGCCGTGGGGCGCGGCCGGCAGCGGGACGGGCGCGGCAGGGGCGCGAATCGGCGACTCGCTGTGCAGCAGTTCCATCAGCCGCTCGGTTGCGCCGGATGCCCGCAGCAGGTCGCCCCAGACCTCGCCGAGAACCGCGGCCGCGCCCGCGACGACGCTGATGTAGAGCGCCGTCTGGCTCAGCTCGCCGGCGGTGATGCGTCCCGCCAGCACTGCCTGCACACCGCCGTACAGCCCGTACAGCAGCGACCCGAACACGCCGATGATCACGAACGCGGTCAGCGTCGCGCGCGTCGCCGTGCGACGCACCGCCGTGCCGAACGCGCGCTCGTTGGACTCGTGGAAGCGGCGCGCCTCGCTCGCCTCCTGCGTGAAGCTCTGCACGACGTGCACCGCGTTCAGGACTTCGCCGGCGATCGCGCTCGAGTCGGCGATGCGGTCCTGGCTGGCCCGCGACAGACGCCGCACGCGCCGACCGATCAGCATCGCAGGCAGGACCACCAGGGCGATGATGCCGACCACCGTGAGCATCAGGCGCGGACTGGTGGCGATCAGCATCGCGATGCCGCCGACGAACAGCACCGTGTTGCGCAGCCCCATCGAGATGCTGGAGCCGACGGCGTTCTGGATGACCGTCGTGTCCGTGGTCAGGCGCGACAGCACTTCGCCCGTCTTCAGGGTTTCGAAGAACTGCGGGCTCTGGCCGAGGACGTGCGCATAGACTGCCTGGCGCAGGTCGGTCGTGACGCGGTCGCCGAGCCAGCTCACCATGAAGAAGCGCGCCGCGGTGAAGATGCCGAGGGTCACGGCGACGACGAACAGCACGCCGAAGTACTGGCGCACCGCCACCAGCTTGTCGCCGAGTCCGCCGGCCGGCGCGGCCAGGCCCTGGTCGACCAGCAGACGCACGGCATAGGGCAGGGCGAGCGTCGCGCTCGCCGCCAGCAGCAGGAACAACAGCGCAAGCGCGACCTGCATGCGGTACGGAGCGACGAAGGGGAGCAGCGCGCGCAGCGGCGCGATGCGGCGCGCCGGCGCGGGCTGGCCCGAGGGGGTCGAGGTCATCGGTCTAAAGTCGGATCGGCGCGACGTATCCGGTCATCTCGAGGTAGCCGCGCCCGACGCGACGGCCGTCTTCGAGCAGTTCGCTCGCGCCCTCCCAGTACACCGCGCCGGTGGTCATCCTGGAATCCAGTTCCTGGTCCTTCATCAGTGGTGACGTCGAGAAGACCCGCCCGCCCACGCTCACCCGCTGGGCGACCGGCCAGCCGGCACGCGTGCGCGGCGAGGTCCACTCGGCCAGCGGCATGAAACGGACGTCGTCCGGACGGAAAGTCCGCGCGGGCCCGCCCGGCGCGCGCAGCGAAGCGTACGCGTAGAGCGGAGCGCGCCCCGCGCCCTCGCCGCGGATCTGGAAGGCGGTGAGGGCGGAACCGTCGTCGAGGTTCATCCCGATCCAGTCCCATCCGGCAGCGTTGGCCGGGAGCAGTGTGCTCGACCACTCGTGGTCGAGCCATCCCTTGCCGGCGAGCGTCTCGGTGCGTCCGTCGCGCGCGAGCGTAGCCCGCACCTCGAGCTGCGGCTGCGAGTAGTAGTAGCTTGCCTGCGCGGCGGCCGGACCCTTGCGCGAGTAGCCTGCGTCGCCCTGCGCCAGCAGGGCCTGCGTCGGACGCGCACTGAGTTCGAGCGCGAAGCCGCGCGCGGGCAGCGTGCAGTGATACGACCCGTCGGGCCGGCGCGCGAAGCGCCACGAAGCGAGCCGGACATCGGTGTCGTCGACCGCGGCGCCGGCCGCGCCCATGCCGGCCCGCGCGATGCGCTCGTCATGCAGCAGCGTGCCGCGCGCCGGATCGGCCAGCGCCGCGTGGGCGATGATCAGCTGCCTGGCGGCGAAGGCGCTCGGATTCGCGGGATCGATTTCGGTGCGCGTGCGGAAGAAGGTCACCTGGAACCCGAGTGCCGCGCCGCCCGGCGCGTCGAGCCAGCCGGTGAGGTACCACCACTCGGTCCGATAGTCGGGATGCGCTCCGTGGTCGCGCGGGAAGACCAGCGGGCGCGGTGCCACCGCCGGATAGTCGACGGTGCCGGCGCGCGCGGCGGCGGCGAGCGCGGCGGACCCCAGCAGGAACGCACGACGGTCCGGCATCGGCTCACCAGTCGTCGCGCACTGCGCGAACGGCGTCGATCGACACCGCGCGCCGGCCGGCGATGACTGCCGTCGCGACCGCCGCCAGCATCAGCGCCACCATCAGGCCGCCGATCAGGCGCTGCGGGGCGTCGAAGTCCATCGTCCAGTGGAACGACTGCGGATTGATCACCTTGATCAGCACGACACTCACGACCAGCCCGGTGGCCAGGCCGACGGCAATCGCCAGGGCGGTGACGAGCGCACCCTCGATGGCCAGCAGTTTCAGCACCTGCCCGCGCGTGAATCCGATATGGCGCAGCATGCCGAACTCGCGCGTGCGGGCGATCGCCTGCGAGGAGAAGGTGGCCGCAATCCCGGTCAGGCCGATCACGATGGCCGCGATTTCCAGCACGTAGGTGACCGCGAAGCTGCGGTCGAAGATCTGCAGGCTGAGCTTGCGGATATCTCCGGGCTGGACGAACTCGGTTGCAGCACCGGCATCCATCTGCGCCCGCAGCTCCTCGGCGACGCGCGTCGGCATGACTCCCGGCTTCAGCCACAGCGCGGCGTCGGTGATGGTGGCGTCGCCGGTGGCTGCCTGGTAGTCGCCGGTGCGCATCGCAATGGCGCCGAACTGGCGCGCGTAGTCACGCCAGACGCCCGCCACCGTGAAGCGATGCAGCTGTCCGCCGAGCGGCAGTTCGGCCACGCGACCTGGCGTCATGCCGTAGATCTCCACCATGGCTTCGGTGACCCAGATCGGAGGAGGCATCTCCGGGGTCCAGCGAACGGCGTCGCCCGTCAGCGGAAGCTCGGCGCCCGGGTCGGCGGCGTCGAACGGGCGGACCACGAGCGTCACCTGCGCGCGCGCCGGATCGAGCTGCAGCTTCGCGAAGCGCGAGAAGTCCGCGCGCGCCACGCCAGGATGGCCGGCGAGGCGCCGCAGGTCGGCTTCCGAGAAGTACGCGATCGATCCGGTTTGCGCGACCCGTGCGTACAGCTCCGCCGGCAGGATGCGGTGCAGCCAGTCGTCGACCGAGCCGCGGAAGCTCGACACCATGGTGGCCATCGCGATCATCAGGGCAAAGCTCGCCACGATGCCCGCCATGCCGATCGCGGCGAAGCTCGGCGCCTGCGCGATGCGGGTGACCGCGAGCAGCAGGGTGGGGGAGCGCGCGCCGAGCGACGACTCTTCGATGCGCCGCGCGAGCGGGCCGAATGCGGCATGCGCGAGGCGCGGTTGCAGCGCGATGGACCCGATCAGCACGGCCGCGATCGACAGGTAGCCCCACACCGGAATGCCGCTGATCGGAGGCAGCGCCAGCAGCACCCCGGCGACGCCGAGCAGCGCGAGGCCGGGCCAGATCCTGCCGAGAGGCTTCAGCGCGTCTTCCTCCGCGCCTGCCTTCATCGCAAGGGCCGGCGACGTGGTGGCGGCGTCGCGCGCCGGGACCCAGCTCCCCGCGATGGCGGCGGCCAGCCCCAGTCCGAAGAAGAGCAGCACCGATACGCCGCTGAACTGCACTTCGGGCCGGCTGCCCGCGAAGAAGCCGCTGCCGAGATCGCCGCCGAGGAGGGTCAGCGTCAGCGTGGCGATGCCGGCTCCAAGCAGCAATCCCACGACGCTGCCCACGATGCCGAGCAGCGTCGCCTCCACCACCAGCAGCCACTGCAGCTCGTTCGAGGTGACGCCGACGACGCGCAGGTAGGCGAGCTGGGAACGGCGTGCGATCGTCGCCTGCGCCTGCAGTGAAAAGACGAGGAAGCCGCCGGTGAACAAGGCCACCAGCGCGAGCACGTTGAGGTTGACGCGGTAGGCGCGCGACAGGTTCGACACGCGCGCGGTCTCGGCATCGGCGCCCGCGATGGCCACGCCGGCGGGCAGGGCCAGGGTGCGGGACAAGGCCGCGATCGTCGCGCCGGGCGCGAGCTTCAGGTCGATCCGGGTCAGGCGGCCGAGCTGGCCGAGCCGCCACTGCGCGAAACCGAGATCCATCACGCCGACCAGCTGCCCGGCGCGCGCGCCGGGCAGCGTGCCCACGACCGGAAGGTCCACTTCACGCGCCCCGGCCAGCACGCGCAGGCGTCCTCCCACCTGCACCCTGAACCGTTCAAGCGCGGCCGGCGAGAGGAACACGCCGTCGTCGATGATCGCCAGCCGCCGGCCCTGTTCGGAGGAGGGCACCGGCAGCAGCGTCTGCGACAGGGCCGTCGCGCGGAAGACGTCGAGTCCGACGATCGGAAGCAGGGGCGGCCGGCCGCTGCCGATGCCGAGCACCGGCACGTCGAGCTCGAGCACCGGGCTCGCAAGCTCGACCGCCGGGCTGGCCACGACCCGCTCGAACAGCTGCTCGTCGAAACCCTCGCGCGCGCCGGCGATCGACGCATCCGCCTGGCCGGTCACGGCCCGCACGGCCGAGGAGAACTCGTTCAGGGCGGAAGCGTTGATCAGGTGCACCGCGTAGCCGAGCGCCACGCCGACCGCGATCGCCAGCACCTGCACCAGCGTGCGCAGCCGGTGCTGGCGTGCGTACCCGGCGAGGACATGCCACGAGAGCCACCACATGGGTCCAGTCTAGCGGGGGCGATCCCGCCTACGCGCCGGAGCTGCGGAAGAACCTGTGCTTGGCGGCCTCGCTCGCGGCCGTGTACAGGAGGGTGATCAGCAGCACCACGGCGAGCAGCGCCGGCGGCAGCGGCACGAAGTCGAAGATCGTCCGGGCGAGCGGCAGATAGGGCAGCGCGACGGCGGCGAGCGCGACGAGCGCGGTGGACAGCGTCAGCGCGATGGATGGCCGGCTGCCCAGCAGGGGTCGTTGCGTCCGCACCACCAGCAGGATCGAGAGCTCGGTCAGCAACGACTCGACGAACCACGCCGTGCGGAACTCCGGCGGGGCCGCCCTGATGACCAGCAGCAGCACGGCAAACGTGAGCAGGTCGAACACCGAGCTGATCCCGCCGAACACCAGCATGAAGTTGCGGATCCGCGCGACGTCCCAGCGGCGTGGGCGCCCGACGGTCTCGGGGTCGACGCGGTCGCCGGCCAGCGCCATCGCGGGCAGGTCCGACAGGAAATTGTTCAGCAGGATCTGCTTGGGCAGCAGCGGAAGGAAGGGGATCACCAGCGACAGCGCCGCCATGCTCAGCATGTTGCCGAAGTTGGCGCTGGTCGTCGTGTAGACGTACTTCATCGTGTTCGCGAACACGCGCCGGCCTTCCTCGATGCCCTCGCGCAGCACGGTCAGGCTGTGCTGCAGCAGCACCAGGTCGGCGGTTTCCTTCGCCACGTCGACGGCC
>Ga0316188_10001710_pt1 | contig 10440 bp, 8 predicted proteins | sample Phiworburrow1_MG_FD_204933 | JGI IMG/M metagenome (GOLD analysis project Ga0316188, IMG submission 204933) | Coastal sediment microbial communities from Maine, United States - Phippsburg worm burrow 1 | ecosystem: Environmental > Aquatic > Marine > Coastal > Sediment | place: USA: Maine... | reverse complement strand
CTCTTCAGGACCTTACGAGACAGGGAGTCGAGGAAGAGCGATACACGGACGTACTTGAGCGCGTCCTGGAAGTAACTACCCACCCCAGCGGCCCCACCACCGTACCAACAAAAGAAAAAGAGACCTGAACCCGGTCGAGAGGCTGGCCTGGGCCATGTGCTCGTGGCGTGTCCTGAAAAGAGGTACTGCATGGCCTCTGCGCCCACACAGATAAACAAATGGATTCGGTAAAATGGGCTCTGATCCCGTCTTCGTTTCTTCCGGTCAATTGTTGCCAACCCTATGACCCAAATTAGCAATCCTTGACAAGCACCCCGCCAAACTGAATTTCGCTTTTTCCTTCCCATGTGCCAGAATCATCAACGCACCAGGACAACAAGAACGTTTCCGGTCAATCCGGAGCGATAAGCCACAGGAGATCTTCATGGCCGGGCACTTTACATATCTGATCCTTTCGGTATGTTTTTTTACAGTGACCATGACGCCGGCTCAGGAAGCTGCGGGATCGGAGTAGCAGCAAAGGTGAAGACAACCCCGCTTGTTGACCAGCCGCGCGAAAGTAACAGCGTCGCGTCGCGTATCCGGCGGCAGCTCAATTATTCACTGCTTGGCTTATCCGGCCTGGCGGTCATCCTGGGTATCCTGGTGGCATACGGTGCCTATGGTTTTCGTCTTTCCTACCTTCTTTTCGACCAGTGGGTGCACGAAGCCGGCCATATTTCACCCGGCCTGAGCCAATTGCTGCTGCTGGCGGCCGGTGGCTTGTTTTTTGGTTTGATCCTCAAGCTGCTTCACTGGCAGCGTTTTCGGGGTCCGGCGAATGTGATCATCGCCGTGCATGAGCATGATGGACGCCTCAAGGTCAGGGATGGCCTCATCACGGCGGGCTGTGATGCCCTGGCCCTCGGGCTTGGCGCTTCGGTCGGACGATACGGACCGGCGGTTCAGCTGGGTGCCACGGTGGGGTCCATGCTGGGTCAATTGATCGGACTGACACGCACCAGCTTGCGTGTGCTGCTTGGCTGTGGCGTGGCCGCTGCAATTTCAGCCTCGTTCAATGCACCGATTGCAGGCGCGATATTTGCCCACGAGGTTATCATCGGGCATTTTTCACTGCGTGCACTCGCACCGATTACCGTGGCTTCGGTGGTCGCCGTGGGTGTAACGCGTTACCACGGTTTTGAGTACGTCGCCCTCAAATTGACCCAGGAAAATTTTCACCTGGTGGTTTGGGAGTATGCCGTATATGCCTTGCTGGGCCTGGCCGCCGCGGGCGTGGCGCTGGTGTACATGAACGGCGTGCTCAGGGCGGGTGAGATGGCCAGCCGGGCTGGCTTGCCGATCTGGATTCAGCCTGCGCTGGGTGGAGCACTGGCCGGGGCCGTCGGCTGGTGGATGCCTGAAGTGCTGGGGCTCGGTGAAAGTACCATGCAGGGTATTCTTGATCCCGCCGTTGCCGCGTCGAATTACGGGATTGGACTGCTGGCCATGTTGTGCCTGGCCAAGCTGCTGGCGAGCGTGAGTTGTCTTGGGCTCCGATACCCTGGTGGTGTTTTCAGCCCGGCACTGTTCATGGGCGCCGCGCTCGGTGGGTTGGCCGGATTCGTCGCTCCGTTTCTCGATTACCAGATCTGCGTGCTGGTGGGCATGGGTGCATTGATCGCATCGGTGATCGGGGCGCCTCTTGCCACCATCCTGATTGTCTTTGAGTTAACCGAGAATTACCAGGCGGCCACGGCCGTGATGATTGGCGTGGTGGCGGCGAACGCCGTGGTCACCCGTTATTATTCCCGGTCGATCTTTCACCGGCAGATCCTCAGGCTCGGTATCGATCTTGAAAGGCCCAGGGAGCAACGCGAGATGGCGGCCCGGACCGTGGATGAAATCATGTCACCGTATTACCTGGGCGTGCAACCCGACAGCACGGCCGGGGAAATTCAAAAACTCGTTTTACCGGGTCACGAGGGGGATCTTTTCGTGGTCGAAGGCGAATCCCGCCGGTTGGTGGGAAGGTTGCCGCTTGCGAGCCTGATCGCAGCCCGCAGCGACCAGACTGCGCGGGAATTGCTCGAACCGGTGGAGTTGTTTCTGCAAGGGTCTGACGACCTGTGGACCGGTTTCCTGGCAATGGGGAGCCTGGTCGGTCATTCACTGCCGGTGGTGGCGGATAAAGCGTCGATGAGCCTCGCAGGTTCTGTCGAGGAGAGCGATTTTATTACGGCCTACCGCCGTGCGGTTGAGCAGGATCGAGAGGAGCAGGAAGCCCGCTAGGGCACTTATATTGAAAGGACTCCACACCTTTTTTGGACAGTATTGATCCCGGACAAGGAAAGCTTAATTTATCTCTGATACTCTCGCCCGATGAGCAAAATCTTCAAAGACGACGAAAAGGGTCTCGCGACGGCTACCAGCTACGCGGAATGGTACGAGGCGGCGCTCGAACTGGACCGGCGTGAAGGCCGCGACCAATGGCGCGAGGAACTCGAATCAGAGGATTACGACTACCGCCTGCTGGCTTCCCGCGTTAACGTGCTGAAAAAACTGCGGCGCGAGCGTGACGCTGAACGCACGATCTTCCGCCTGCGCGAAGAGCTGCACGGCAACCTCGGTAATATGGCGAATCCGGCGCTGTATCAGCACGCTCGAACCGGCACCAAGAAACTGATCAATGAATACCTGGACGAGGTGTCTACCTGTCTCCAGCTTCTTTGCGACAGCGACATCAAGGCGCTGCCGCCGATGCGCAAACGACGGTTTCTGAAACGCGCGGCACGCAGCTTCGGACGTTCCTGCCTGTTGCTCAGCGGTGGCGCATCACAGGGCCTGTTCCACCTCGGTGTGATCAAAGAACTGGAGGCCGAGGGGGTCATGCCACGCGTCATCACCGGCTCCAGCGCCGGCGCGGTCATTGCCGGTATCGTCGCCAGCCATACCGATAAGGAACTCGCAGAACTGCTGGTTCCCAGCCGGATGGAATTCGAATGGTGCCGCATGTTCGGGATTACCGACATGATCAAGGGCTCCGGTGTGCTGGACCAGTCACTGCTGAAGAAATCGATCGACCGCAATATCCCGGAAATGACCTTCCTGGAGGCCTATGTACACACCAACCGCATCCTCAACATCACCATATCACCGGCCGATCCCCACCAGTTTCCGCGGCTGCTCAATTACCTGACCGCACCCAATGTCCTGATCCGCCGGGCCGTTCTCGCATCGTCCGCCATCCCCGGCCTGTTCCCGCCGGTACAGCTGCGGGCCAAGAACTTTGCCGGCAAATCGGTAGCCTATATGCCGCAAAGCCGCTGGATTGACGGCTCCGTTCACGAGGATATTCCAAAAGAGAGGGTCAACCGGCTACACAATGTCAATCACTACATCGTCAGCCAGACAAACCCGCACGTGGTGCCTTTCCTGAACGCCGATATGGACGAAAAGGGTTTGCTGCCCTTTATCCAGGATGTGGTTATCAAGGGACCCATGGTACAGTTGGAGCATATCCTGGAGTTGGTTCACCAGCATTTCGAACTGCCGGGCTTAACCTCCATTATCAAGAAAGCGCACGCGATGGCACGGCAAACCTACAGTGGTGACATCACCATCCACCCTGAACGACACCTGGTGAGCCTGGGGAGAAGTTTCTCCAACTTCGGGCCTGCGGAAGTCGATAAAATACTCTGGGAAGGCCGCCGCGCCACTTGGCCAAAAATCGAACGTATCAGGAATACCACGCAAATCAGCAGGACCTTCGATGATTGCCTGCGACACATGAGTGAGCGCTACCGTTACGTTAAGCGTTGAAGCCTATAAGACAAGGACCCTGAAATTTATGAATCACATTAAAGTGTTAATTTGCCTGTTAGTCAGCATGCCGTTTGGCGCTGCTGCCTTCGCCGCTGACAGCCACCCCTATGCCCTGGTCAATGCCCATATTTTCAACGGCATCGATAATGCCATTATTTCCGGTAAGGCAGTCCTGGTGCGTAACGGCACCATCGAGCGCATTATCGATACCGGTACCGATGTGCCAGCGGATTACAAGATCATCGATTGCGAAAACAATTACCTGTTGCCAGGCCTGATTGACGTGCATACCCATCTCGAAACACTGGAACAGGCCGGTCGCGCGCTGGAATCGGGCGTGACCACCATACGCACCGCCGGTGTGCCCGCTTACCAGGATGTGGCGTTGGCTGCCCTCTCGAAGGCCGGTAAGATTCCCGGCCCGGACGTGGTGGCGGCCGGTGTTTACGTCACACCCAGGCTTGAGGAAACGATACTGGCCGACCCGCGCCTGGTCGATCTTGCAGATGGCGTCGAAAGCGATGAGGCCCTGCGCCTGCTCGTCAGGATCAACATCGAGCGCGGTGTGGCGGTGATTAAAACCCGTGGAACCGAACGTGCCGGCAGGGCCGATACCGACCCAAGGGAGCAGACCTATACGCAACACCAGCTCGAGGTGGTGGTGGATGAGGCCAAAAAAGGCGGCGTCCCGGTGATGGTCCACGCACATGGCGATGAAGGCGCCCGTGCCGCCGTGCTGGCCGGCGCGCGCAGTATTGAACACGGCAGTTACCTCGAAACCGAGACCCTGAAACTGATGAAGGAGCGCGGCACCTACCTGGTGCCGACCTATATCACCATGCTCGAAATGCTCGAAGAGGAATACGAAGGTGCATTGCGGGTGCGTGGCAACTACATGGTGCCGAGGCTGGAAAAGGTCATTCAAAAGGCGCATGAGCTGGGTGTTCCAATGGCCACCGGTGCCGATAACTATTACGACGCGCAATCGATCAACCGGATCTCCCTTGAGGCCTGGCACCTGGTGCGGCTGGGTCTTAGCCGGTTTGAAGCCCTGCAGGCAGCCACCGTCAATTCCGCCGAGTTGCTGATGCTGGGCGATACCACCGGCCGCATCGAGGAAGGCTTTGAAGCCGATATGATCCTGGTTCCATCCAACCCCCTCGAAGACATCTCGGCACTCCAGGACGTGCTGCTGGTAATGAGCAATGGCCAGGTGGCCCTGAAACGGATTCCATTCGCCAAGCAATAGATTTTTCGGCGCGGACTCTGCGCTGTCTCACTCAATCCCCATTGCTCACGTAAAGGCCTTTCGCCGTATTGCTGATCGTTAATAGTGATTGAACTGTGAATCTCTATCTGTGTGGGCGCCGAGGCCATGCAGTACCTCTCTTCAGGACACGCCGCAAGCACATCCCTGTGGGCTCTTCCTCGACGTCCTGTCTCGTAAGGTCCTGAAGAGAGGTACTGCACACCCTCGCCGCTGCAGGTAAGCACAGGTCAATGGTTTCTGTCGGATTCGCACGGCGTCTGCCGGACGCCGGGGTGGGTAGTTGCTTCCAGGACCGTACGAGGCAGGGATGCCGAGGCCCGAGCGCCACAAGGAAGTGCTTGAGCGCGTCCTGGAAGTAACTACCCACCCCGGCGGCCCTACCGTTCAGGCAAGAGATGATGAAGCAGGGAACCGTTCAAAAGCCAGGCTTAGTCATTTTGCTTCGAATTTGAACCCATTTTGTCATCCGCAGTGAACGACTGGCCGGTGGTCAGCGAACTGAACAATTGTGCAGAGGCAGTAATATCAAAGGTCCGGCTGGCATCATTGCAAGTCGCGTCGTCGACCGGTTCGCATTCCCAGATCAAACCCGGTGCATCCTTGAATTCGCCGCTTCTGAGCTCGTCGCCATAGAGACGGTGCACGATGGCGTGCTCGCTCATGCCACGCGCCAACATGCGTATCAGCCAGTCGGCCCGCGGGGCTTTTAACACGGCTCCGGCTTTTGCCAGGGGCTGGAATTTCACCCTGATTTTGAGCGCATCCGGTGTGCCGTAGCGGGTCGGAAACGCCTTGTGCAGCAGGCATACCGCAATGAAAATACCGCGTTGCTGGCTGACTTCGGCGAAATCGTTCCAGGGCTCGTTCTCCTGCAAGTCATCCACGAGATTCTGTCTCACACCCGGCCGCATGCTGTTGCCGAAAACCACCTCCAACACCAGTTCTCCGGCTTTCTGATTACCCAGGTCCTGCAATACCATGAGTGATATTTCCAGCAGATCACCATCGGCGATATCTCCCAGGTCGTCTACTTCAGCCAGTCTCAGCAGTGTCCGCAGCGAGTCGTTGTCCCAGGTACCCGTCAACGCGTGTACTTCGTTGATGGACAGGATCGACACTTGGTAAGTATTGGGCATGGGCTCTCCTGGTCATGCAATTGGCTTGTTGGCGCTTATGACATCACTGTCGTTATTAAATGACAAGCCCTGGGTGTCTTCAATGGCGACATTGATCTACGATATTGCATTGACCAAAGTTTCCTTATCACTCATTTTGTTAGGGATATTAGGCGTTGTCTATAAACTAAGGTCGTCACCATCATCGTGCGCAAGATAGGTGAGAACGGGGCCCTGATGACCTCGCGGGCCTTTTCAATGACAGAAACTGCACATGGCGGGTTTAACCAGGACTGATTACGTGATATTGCTGATATGAACATAAAAAAAATGATCCCGTTAATGATGCTGACCCTGATCACGGGTCTGCCGGCCTGTACACACACATCGATCACCCGCGAGCCGCAACTGGCCATCGCCTGGGTCGATACGGCGGCAGAGTACGACGCACTTACCTTGCAGACCTATCAAAACGCAGGCAGTCACCTCGATGAATTGATCGCGGATAGGCGCTCGAACGCACTGCCCGGACAGGAAAACATGCCCGATTTACCCCCTGCGGTGATACTGGATGTGGATGAAACATCCGTCAGCAATGTCGAATTCCAGGTATTTATCGACGGCAATTTCAGTCACGAGGCTTTTGACCACTGGCAGCTGAATAACCCCGCCCGCCGGATCAAGGGCGCCCCCGAATTCGTGCAGGCCGCCAGGGAGAAGGGTGTCACGGTATTTTTCATCACAAACCGCCCATGCCATGAACGGGATTTCGCACCGGGACCCTGTCCGCAGGAAGCCATCACCCTGCAGGACCTCGCCGAGGCCGGTATCGAAACCGACGCCGATCACCTGATGCTGGTGGATGAACGACCCGGGTGGAGCCGCGAAAAACGTCTTCGCCAGGAACTCGTTGCCAGGGATTATCGGGTCATCATGCTGATCGGCGATGACCTCGGTGACTTTATGCCCTGCATACGCGCCAAACCGATCGCGCCCTGCCCACCCGCCAGCACCGGTGATCGCACCCGTATGACCCTGCAACACCAGGCATACTGGGGGGTGCGCTGGCACATCCTGCCCAACCCGATGCACGGCTCGTGGAGCAGTTTTATATCCGGCGCTGGTGAGTGACCATGCATAGGGTTCTGCAGGTAAACCATTAGGGTTTGCGGAGATAAAAATGAACCTTCGTTACAAATTTACAGGCTTTTTGGTCATTATCGCCGCAATTGTCGCGGCTACGACAAGCGTTCCTGTCGGTGCTTCAGAAGCGCCGTATGCTCACGCAGCTGAGCCCGTCGGCACGGTCCGCGAGATATACGATGGAAAGCTGTATCCCGACATACAGGTCAACACCTTCCGCAATATCGACCGCCTGTTTCCAACCCGGACGGTATCCCGCGGCGAAAATACGCTTGCCCTGCCGGTAAGCGACCAGCCATTCCCGGAATTTACCTGGTCCACCAACGGCCAGACCTACGATCTCTATGACGTGCTATCCCTGAACCGGGTGGCCGGTCTGCTGATCATAAGGAATGGCGAAATCCTGTTTGAGAAGTACCTGCTGGGTAATGACCAGCATACACGCTGGATGTCGATGTCCGTGGTCAAGTCGATCACCGGGACACTGATCGGCGCGGCGATTAAGGACGGCCACATTGCCAGCATCGACGACCCCATCGTCAAATACCTGCCGCGTTTCAAGGGCACGGCTTATGACGGTGTAACCGTAAAACACCTGTTGCAGATGACGTCCGGGGTTGCCTGGAACGAGACCTATACCGATCCAACATCCGACCGTAGGCGTATGCTGGATGCACAGATCGGGCAGCAAGCCGGCGCCATCCTCGACCTTATGGCTGCGCTGCCGCGGGCCGCCGAGCCCGGCACCCGGTGGAACTACAGCACCGGTGAAACCCACGTGGCCGGCGCTTTGGTGCGGGCTGCCACCGGTATGCCGGTCGCTGACTACCTGTCTGAAAAGATCTGGTCACGGTTGGGCATGGAGGCCGACGCCAACTGGTGGCTTGAATCACCGGATGGTCTCGAGGTTGGAGGTAGCGGTCTGTCTGCCACCCTGCGCGACTATGCACGATTCGGGCTATTCCTGCTCAACGACGGCGTCATCGACGAACAAAGGGTTCTGCCCGAGGGTTGGGTTAAAGCAGCCAGCACACCGAAAGAGGTTGCCGGCGAAACCGTCGACTATGGCTACATGTTATGGCCATTGCATGCAAACAGCTATGCGGCGATCGGAATTTTCGGCCAGTTCGTGTTTGTCGACCCCGACAAGAAGCTCGTGGTGGCCATGTGGAGTGCACAGCCAAAACCTCTCGGCAGGCACGGTCTGGATGAATATGGTTTTTTGCAGGCGCTGTCCGATTTATTTGAACAGGGACGATGAGTTTTTAAACGCATGGGTTTACAATAACCTCTGAACATATAGTGGTTTTTGGCCTGACCCCGGGACGTACGACATCGTTGGTTTGGATTTCCCGGATAGGTTATACACGGTGACTAACGAATCTGAACTGAAGTTGCTCATAAAGGCGCTGACTTTTGCGGCGAACAAGCACCGCAATCAGCGCCGCAAAAATGCCGATGCCTTCCCCTATATCAACCACCCTATTTCACTGGTCAACATCCTTTGCAACGAAGTCCATATAACGGATATCAACTTGATCTGCGCCGCCCTGTTGCACGATACGGTTGAAGACACGGAAACGACGGCAGAGGAGTTGCTGAACGAATTTGGCCGGGAGATCAGCAACATCGTGATGGAAGTGACCGATGATCAGACCATCACCGTCAGGCAAAAGCGCAAGCAATTGCAGATTGAACACGCCTCGCATATCAGCGAGCAGGCCAAGCTGCTGAAACTGGCAGATAAAATCAGTAATTTGCGGGATCTGGTGGTTGATCCGCCGGCCACCTGGAGCCTGGCAAGGAGACGTGAGTATTTCGAGTGGTCGAAACAGGTGATCGACCAGTTAAGGGGAACACATCCTGAGTTGGAGGAACTTTTCGACCACGCTTACTCCAGGCGGGTGTAATAGCTAAGTTGTCAGCAAACAGGCCAGCTCAGCCTCGCATTCGCGACAATAACTTTGCCGATATCCAGGATACCGGAAATAAACGGGGCCCTGTTCTCCACGCAAGAGCGTCCGGCCCCGGATATATCGGGATTACTTCTTCTTGGCGGTTTTCTTCTTTGGGGCAGCTTTCTTAGGCGCTGCCTTCTTAGGCGCTGCCTTCTTAGGTGCAGCTTTCTTAGGCGCTGCCTTCTTAGGTGCGGCTTTCTTAGGTGCGGCTTTCTTAGGCGCTGCCTTCTTAGGTGCGGCTTTCTTAGGTGCAGCTTTCTTAGGCGCAGCCTTCTTCGTGTGCGCCTCCAGCCGCTTTTTCAGCTTCTGTACTTCAGCTTCGGCTTTCTTCTTAGCACCTTCCAAAGTTTTCTTCAGGGTGGCTATTTCCTTTGCGTGATTCGCTTTCAACGAAGCGATATCTTTTTGCGCGGCCGAACCAAGCTTGTCGAGGGTCGATTTAACCGTTGATGCTGCCGACTTCTTTTTTGCTTTACCTGCCATTTCATATACTCCGCATTCAATGTTTAAAAGGCAAATGTCTTAAGGTAATTGGGCAAGCGGATTGAAGCACTCAGTGGTTAATTCTTAAAACATCCGTTTGCCTGAAAAAACAATAGTCGCGATTGCAAGTTTTTGCAAACGTTCAGAAACACCAAGCCGCACGATCCAGCGCTTTCTCACTTCCACGATTGGTACTATCATCCTTACTGTTCTTGACCGCAAACGGGTAAAACCACGATGTACGCGCAAGTACTCCATGCATGCAAACCGGTTACTGAAAAACCATTGGTATTGACCGAGCTGGAAACACCGGAGCCAGGTCCCGGTGATGTGCTCATCCGGGTGAATGCCTGTGGCATTTGCCGCACCGACCTGCACGTGGTCGAAGGTGAACTCGATTCCGCCCGCTATCGACTGCCCATTATTCCAGGCCACCAGGTTGTCGGTACCGTGGAGTCAGCTCATGAAAGTTCCATGCTGAAACCAGGCCAGCGGGTTGGCGTACCCTGGCTGAACTCAACTTGTGGTGCTTGCCGGTTCTGCCGTGGGGGGCGGGAAAACCTGTGTGAACACCCGGAGTTTACCGGTTGGACACAAAACGGTGGATTCGCCGAGTTCGTATCCGCCCCGGCGGATTTCGTATACCCGTTGCCAGCACAACTGACCG
>Ga0316188_10001709_pt1 | contig 10448 bp, 6 predicted proteins | sample Phiworburrow1_MG_FD_204933 | JGI IMG/M metagenome (GOLD analysis project Ga0316188, IMG submission 204933) | Coastal sediment microbial communities from Maine, United States - Phippsburg worm burrow 1 | ecosystem: Environmental > Aquatic > Marine > Coastal > Sediment | place: USA: Maine... | reverse complement strand
CCTGGTTGGAGCGCGCGAAATTGGCGCCGGGCAGGGTCAGCACCCCGCCGGAGACGTTGAGTTCACCCAGGGTATCGTCAGAGCGCTGCACATAGGAGCGGTTGACATCGCCCCCCAGCACCTTGAGGAGCACCTGGCTGTAGTTTCCCGACGGCAGTTCCAGGTCTGTGATCACCACCAGCCGGTTGCGGCCGCGGTACTGCAGCAGGTCGACCTGGAAGGTGTCGGCGGACACCAGGTTCAGCGCCGGTATGGTGAAGCGATCGACAACCACGTCGGCGGCGCCGACGCGGCGGAAGGTGATGCTGTCGATCTCGAGCACGACCTGCTTGAGATCCTCCGGCAGCGCGTCGGACAAACCCAGGCTCAGCACCGTCGTGCCCTGGCTGTCCTCGTTATTGCAGTCGAAACCACAGCTGCAGGCACCGAGAAAAATCGTGCCCGCAATAACAGGCAGGAGCCCTGCCAGCAACGATAAGCTTTTATACATCGCGAACTAATCCCATCTGTTTAAGGGTGGAAGTGATTTCCTCGATAATCGCCGGGTCGTCGATGGTGGCCGGCATTTTCCACGAAGTGCCGTCTGCAATGCTGCGCATGGTGCCCCGCAGTATCTTGCCGGAGCGCGTCTTCGGCAGGCGCTCCACCACCGCGCACAGCTTGAACGCCGCCACCGGTCCGATGCGATCGCGCACCAGCTGGATCGCCTCGGCGACGATCACCGCGGGGTCGCGGTTCACTCCCGCGCTGAGCACCAGCAGGCCCAGGGGCAGCTGGCCTTTCATCTCATCGGCTATGCCGATGACCGCGCATTCCGCCACGTCCGGGTGATCCGCCAGCACCTCTTCCATCGCACCGGTGGACAGGCGGTGGCCGGCCACGTTGATCACGTCATCGGTGCGGGCCATGACGAACACGTAGCCGTTGTCGTCGATGTAACCGGCATCACCGGTCTCGTAAAACCCGGGAAAACGGCTGAAATACGCCTTCACGTAGCGCTGTTCGGCATTCCATAGGGTGGTGAAGGTGCCCGGGGGGAGCGGTGACCTGATGACCAGGGCGCCAATTGCACCGGGGGCCGCCCGGTTGCCGTCGGCATCCAGCACCTGGACATCGTAGCCCGGGACCGGGCGCGCCGGTGAGCCGGGCACGATCGGCAGCTGCTCTATGCCCAGGCAGTTGGCGCAGATGGACCAGCCCGTCTCCGTCTGCCACCAGTGATCGATCACCGGTACCTGCAGTTTTTCCCGGGCCCACTCCAGGGTATTCGGGTCACAGCGCTCACCGGCCAGGAACAGGGCGCGAAAACCCGAAAGGTCGTACTTTGCGAGGTAGCTGCCCTCCGGGTCCTCCTTCCTGATGGCGCGAAACGCGGTGGGAGCGGTGAACATCACCTTCACGTCGTGCTCGTCGATCACCCGCCAGTAGGCACCCGGGTCTGGCGTCCCCACCGGCTTGCCCTCGTACATCACCGTGGTGTTGGCGTTGAACAGGGGGCCGTAGACAATATAGGAGTGCCCGACGACCCAGCCCACGTCGGAGGCTGCCCAGAACACCTCCCCCGGGTGCACGTTGTAGATATTCGTCATGCTCCACTTGAGGCTGACGATGCTGCCGCCGGTATCGCGCACCACGCCCTTGGGCTGGCCGGTGGTACCGGAGGTATACAGGATGTACAGCGGGTCGTTGGCGTTGACCGGCACGCAGGGCGCCGGGGTTGCAGTTGCCATCACGGTCGCCCAGTCCAGGTCCCGGCCCGCCACCAGCGCGGCCTCCAGCGCCGGCCGTTGCAGGATAATGCAGCTGTCGGGCTTGTGCCGGGCCAGCCGGATCGCCTCGTCCAGCAGCGGCTTGTAGGCCACCACCCGGTTCGGTTCTATCCCGCAGGAGGCGGACACGACCAGCTTCGGGGTGGCATCGTCGATGCGCACCGCCAGTTCACTGCTGGCGAAGCCGCCGAACACCACCGAGTGGATGGCACCGAGGCGGGCGCAGGCCAGCATCGCGATCAACGCCTCGGGCACCATCGGCATGTAGACGATGACCCGGTCGCCCTTGGCCACGCCCTGCCCCGACAGCACACCGGCGAAACGGGATACCTGGTCCAGCAAATCGTCGAACGTGAGAATGCGTTGGGTACTGGTCACCGGGCTGTCGTAGATGACCGCCGGCTGCTCGCCCCTGCCCTGCTCCACGTGAATATCCACCGCGTTGTAGCAGGCGTTGGTCACGCCGTCCGGGTACCAGCGGTAAAACGGTGGGTTGCTGTCGTCGAGCAGCGTGGCCGGCGCCCGATACCAGTGAATATCGTCGGCGGCGCGCTGCCACAGGCGGCTGTCATTCATGGGCGGTTTCCGCCTGCGGGGTTTTCTCCTGGTAGAGGCGATTGGCTTCCGCCAGCACGTACTGGCGAATGGCCTCGGCGTCGTCAGCGCTGACGTAGTCGCTGAAACTCACCATGCCGCGTGACTGCAACACACCCCCCAGGACGATGTCCTGCCACATCTTGTGCACCTGGGGAGTCGACCAGCGCAGGTCCGGCGTCACGCCACCCGTGCGCAGGCCGTCGCCGTGGCAGTAGCTGCAGTGGCGGTGGTAGACCACCTCGCCGCGCTGGAGTACAGCCGCCTCCGCCGTCACCGGAGCCGGTTGCGGCATCACCCGTGTGTCGGTCCGCGGTGGTGGCGGTTCGGCTTTGCCGTCGAGCCGGTACACCATCACCCGCGACATATTCTGCATATGCCAGTCGTGCGCCACCGGTCCACCCTCCGCGGCAAAGCCGCCGCCAAAGCCCTGGGCGATGGCGATGTATTGCACCCCGTCCAGCGCGTAGGTCACGGGAGCGGCGGCAATATTGCCGGTATACGTGGACCACAGCTCCTCGCCGGTGTCGGCATCGTAGGCGATGAGCTGGTTATCCTTCGCCCCGGAGAACACCAGGCCGCCGGCCGTGGCCAGCGCTCCGCCCGAGCCCGCTCGCCCGGCGGGTGCCTTCCATCGCGCCTCCTGCTTCACCGGGTCCCAGGCAATAAGCTGGCTGAAAAACTGCGTATCGATGATGGCGCCGAGGTTGGGAATCTTGGGAGGCGAGCCGCCCATGCGATCGAAGCCGACCTTCCACTTGCCCTGCCCCGGCTTCATGTCCTTCTCCTCGGTGGGCGCCAGGAATCTCGTCGGGAAAACCAGCGTGGGGATATACACCAGCCCGGCTGTCGGGTTGTAGGCCATCGGGGGCCAGTTGTGGGCGCCGGCATTGCTGGGCAGCGACACGTTTTTGCCGTCGAACACCCGCGCTTCCGGGGTTTCCACCGGGCGCCCGGTGGCCATGTCCACATGCGTGGCCCAGTTCACCACGCCGTATTTTTCCGCGGACAACAGTTCGCCGGTGGCCCGGTCCAGCACATAGAAAAAGCCGTTCTTCGGGGCCTGCATCAGCACCTTGCGCGTCTTGCCGCCGATTACCAGGTCCGCCAGCATGATGGGCTGGGTGGCGGTATAGTCCCAGGTCTCTGCCGGCGTGGTCTGGTAGTGCCAGACGTACTCACCGGTTTCCGGGCGCACTGCCACGATGGATGACAGGTAGAGGTTGTCGCCCCCTTCGGGGCTGCGCAGGCTGGCATTCCAGGGGGAACCGTTGCCGACGCCGATATACAGCAGGTCCAGTTCCGGGTCATGGACGATGGAGTCCCAGGCGGTGCCGCCGCCGCCCCACTCCCACCACTTGCCGGTCCAGGTTTTCGCGGCCGCTTCCATCGCGGCGTTCTCAAACCCGTCCGCCGGGTTGCCCGGCACGGTGTAGAAGCGCCAGGCCATTTCGCCGCTGGCGATCGAGTAGGCGGAGACATAGCCGCGCACGCCCAGCTCCGCGCCGCCGTTGCCGATGATGACTTTATCGCCGGCGATGCGCGGGGCGCCGGTAATCGTGTAGGGCTTGTCCCGGTCCGTGGTCTGCACATCCCAAACCACTTTCCCGTCGAGTGCGTTGAGCGCCACCAGGCGCCCGTCATAGGTGCCGACGATGACCTTGCCATCGGCATAGGCGACTCCCCGGTTGACCGCGTCGCAGCAGCCCTTGGCGAGGAAAGACTGGTCTACCTGCGGGTCGTAGAACCATTTGAGCTTGCCCGTCCTGGCATCCAGTGCGTACACCATGGACCAGCTGCCGGTGACGTACAGCACCCCACCGACCTCGAGGGGGGTGGCCTCGACCCCGCGCTGGGTGTACATGTCAAAATACCAGGCCAGGCCGAGCTGGCCGACATTCTCGCGATTGACCTGGTCCAGCCGGGAATAGCGCTGTTCCTTCGTGTCATTGCCGTACATTGGCCACTCGGTATCGGGCAGCACCGATGGCGCGGGCTGGGCCGGGGTTACCGGCGCCTCCGTTGCGGCGGGCTCAACCGGAGGCTGTTGGCGGCTGCAGGCAAGCAACAGGGATGTACACAGCAAGAGGGCGATAACGCGCATGAAAAACAAGACCTGTTATTGTTTGCCAAAGCATCCGCCCCTGGCGGGGCGGCGTCCCGGGGACGGCTTAGCTCGTCCCCTGCAGTAGAACCACGACTCAGCTCTTGAGCTTGACCAGCAGGTTGAATACCCAGGTAGCGAAACCCTTGTAGGGCGGTCGCAGGAACTGCAGCGAGGAAAAGCCCGCCTGGTAAAACACCGGCCGCAACTTCGAGAAGGTAACGAAGCCCTCGTAGCCGTGGTAGTGGCCCATACCGCTGGGGCCGACGCCGCCGAAGGGGATATCGTGCTGGGCGACATGCATCAGCGCGTCGTTGACACTGACCCCTCCGGACATGATGCGCTCGATATACATGTCGGCCAGTTTGCCGTCATTGGTAAATGGGTAAAGGGCCAGCGGGCGATCCCGGGCATTCACGTACTCCACCACTTCGTGCGGGTCCTTGTAGGTCATTACCATCAGCAGCGGGCCGAAGGTCTCGCGCTTGCGGATGGTCATCTCCTCGGTGGTATCCAGCACCAGGTGCAGCGGGAATTTGCGCTTCTCGACGTTCACTTCCTGGCTGCCGTTGAGGTTGATCACGGTCGCGCCCTTGCTCTTCGCATCCTCCACGGTATCCACCAGGCGCTTGACCGACCTGTCGTCGATGATCGCGGTGTAATCGGTGTGATTGATATCGGGGCAGTGCTTCGCCACGTAGGCTTGCGCCTTCGCGATAAAATCCTCGCGCTGGGATTCATGCACGAACACGTAGTCCACGTTGGTGCAGATCTGCCCGGCGTTGAACTGCTTGACGAACATGATGCGGCCCACGGCCTTTTCCATCGGGTAATTGGGGTCGATCACCGCCGGGGCCTTGCCCCCCAGTTCCAGCACCACCGGGGTCAGGTTCTGGGCGGCGGACGCCATCACCGAGCGGCCGGTCTGGCCGGAGCCGGTAAACACCAGCAGGTCGAAAGGGATTTTGGAAAACTCGACGCCGACGCCACCGGTCTCCTCGAAAAACCTCAGCTTCTCCTCGGGCAGGTACTTCGGCGAGATCCGCTTCAGCAGGCGGGTCAGGTTGATGGAGTTTTCCGACATCTTGACCATCGCCCGGTTGCCCGCGGCGAACGCGGCGGCCAGCGGCATGAAGCTCAGGTTTATCGGGAAGTTCCAGGGCACGATGATGCCCACCACACCCAGCGGCTGCGGGATCACCCGGTTCCTTGCCCCCATGAACATGCTCTGGTCCACGTGCCGCTTCTGCACCCTGGTCCACTTCTTCAGGTGCTTGATCGCGTCATTGATGCCGTCTGTCACCGAGATGATCTCGGCGAACTGGGTCTCGTGGCGGGAGCGGTTGCTGTAGTCCTGGCTGATTGCGGTAATGATCTCCTCGCGGTTCTCGTTGATCATCCGTTTCAGGTTTTCCAGGTCCTGCCGGCGCTGGCCCAGGTCCGGGTTCGGGGCCGCAAGGTACAGTGCACGCTGCGCCTCGAAGTGGGCTTTCAACACGGTCCCGGTCTCACTGTGCGGGTTCGCTTCTATCGCTGTCATCTGCCTGTCCTCGGTTGGAATGTAAGTCGGGATATCCGAGCTGGTATATGCGGTCTCGTCCTGGCCCGGGATTATGCGCTATTTTCGCTGAAAAACGGACTCCGGGTTTAGGAAATCGCGCCTGATTGCGGTCATTTATGGCCAGGATTCCCGGGGCCGCACCTGCCTCGCGGCCCGATCGCCGACAGGTCAAGCATAGATCAATTTTGGGCCTGGGCCTCCCCGAGAGGGTGCCGCACCAGCCCGGCAGCCTGCAGGCGGGGCAACTCGATAGCGGGACAGCGGTCCATGACCACGGCGACACCCGCCCGCTCCGCGGTCGCCGCGGCGGCGATATCGACCACACCCAGCTGCGTCCAGAGGGTTTTGGCCCCGATCGCGATCACCTCACTGACGATACCCTGCAGGTAGTGCGCCTGGCGGAATACGTCCACCATATCGATGCCAACCGGTATCGCACCGAGGTCGGGATAGACCAGTCGGTCGAGCAGCTGCCTCCCGGCGAGCGCGGGGTTCACCGGGTATACCTGGTAACCATTGGCAAGCAGGAACCGCATCACCCCGTGGCTGGGCCTGGCGGGGTTGTCGCTGGCACCCAGCAGGGCGATGGTGCGCGTCCGGGCGAGGACCCCGGCGATGTCTGTATCAGCGGTGAGCGGCATGACCGGTCAGGCGTCGCCCCACTGCGGGCTGCGCTTTTCAAGGAACGCCCGGGTGCCCTCGGCGGCATCGCTGGATAACAGGCCCTCCACCATGGCCTCGGTGGCGTAGCTGAAAGCCTGTTCCAGCGGCATATCGACCTGCCGGTAGAAGGTTTCCTTGCCCGCCCTGATCGCCCGCGCGGATTTGCCGGCAATTTTTGCCGCCAGCGCCCCGACCTCTGCGCGCAGGGCGTCGGCGGGCAGCGCCCGGTTCACCAGGCCGAAGCGGACGGCGTCAGCGGCGGACATCATCTCCCCGGTGAGGGCCATTTCCATCGCGTGCTTGCGATGAATATTGCGGCCGATTCCCACCAGCGGCGTGGTACAGAAGGTACCGATATTCACGCCGGGCGTGCAGAACCGGGCCTGCTCGCTGGCCAGCGCCAGGTCGCAGGCTGAAACGAGCTGGCAGCCCGCGGCAGTGGCGACCCCCTCGACACAGGCGATCACCGCCTTGGGTGAATGCACGATGGTCAGCATCATCCGGGCGCAGTCGTCGAGGATCCCCCGCACCCTGGCGGCCCGCTCTTTTTTGGTTTCACCGTCGCGCCGCCCCATTTCACGCAGGTCGTGCCCCGCGGAAAATACCGGTCCGGTACTGGCAATCACGATGACCCGCACCCGGGAGTCGTCACCGGCGGCGCTGACGGCCTCCGCCAGCGCCGCGATCATCTGGCTGGACAGCGGGTTGCGCTGGTCCGGCCGGTTCAGGGTCAGCCAGAGCACGTGCCCCGACAGCTCGGCCAGGACATAGGGCGACGACGGGGACTGTTCAGCAACTGTAGTGGCGGCCTTGCCGCTGCGCCTGGCCACGGCTATTTCGCCGCCACAGCGGTGGTGGCGGGCTCATACCAGATCGGCGAGGTGAAAGCGCGCTCCTGGATACTGGTGGGCAGCCCGCCGGGTACCTCGACCCCCAGTTTGGCCGCGTCGTAGGTACTCCAGCGGGGGGTGGGTATTTCCAGCACCCGCACGTAATAAAACGCGTGCTGGCCGGCGTCGAATTCGGGATCTGTCCAGGCCGTTGCCAGTTCCGCCGCGCCGATGCTGTTGCTGTAGCTCGCCTTCGCCACGTCCACCGTATTGCCGACCGCCGGCAGTTCGCCCTTCGCGTCGGGCCGGCGCTCGCCGCTCCAGCTCACGTTGTAGATTCTCTCGTGCTGGGCGCCACTGGCGTCAAGCCAGCCCTTGATGATCTGGATGCGATCGAGGTTGCCGCTGTCCGCCGCCTTGGCCGCCCACACCAGGAAGGACGGGGCCGCTTTCCCGGCAGCCCCCTGCAGGGTGCCGCCCATCGGCACGCCGCCGGCGTAGCCCCTGGCGACGAAATCCGCGCTGTTGACGTCGTCGGCGCGATAGCCCCAGCCGCCGAAGAAACGCACCTTGATCTGGGGCCCGGTGGTACCGAAAGTCTCCCGCCGCAGCATCGCGCCGTAAATGGCCTCCCGGGTATTTTCCGTCGCCCAGACCCCCGCCAGGCCGCCGGAACTGAACTCCCGTACCTGTTGCACCTGGGCGGCGGGCTGGCCCTTTACGCCCTCCAGCCGGTGGCGGGGGTCGTTTTCGAACGCGAACTTGCCGGTGTAGTTGTACTCCTCGTTGCTGGCGGCGGCATTGTGGGTGTCGGTATCGCCGATAAAACCGTAGTGGAAGGGGTTGCCCATGCCCTTCGCGTCGAAGCTCAGGCCATCCAGCAGCGCCTGGCGGGCAAAGCTGCCCTTGCGGTGGGTGGGGCGCAAACTGTCAGCGGACAGGGTGTAGTCCCACTGCTCGAAGCCGGCGAACTCGTCATTGGGCGACAATGCGGGATTGGTTTCCGAGGTGCCCTTGATCTGGGTGATCTCGTACAGCGGTTCGTTTTCCTGCCGGGTGCGGATATAGGCCTCGTCCAGGGGCTTGCCGTCCTGTGTCTGCAGGGAGAACATCAGGCCATCGCTGGCGTTGGCATTGTGCGGAATGGCCATCAGCGTGGCGCCCCTGGCCCGCTGCTCGCCCATCCAGGCCCACAGCTGTTCCGGGTCGGTGGAGTCGAGGGACGACAGTGCGGCATCCGGCAGTTGGCCGGAATTTTCGAACAGCACCACCCGGTGCAGGTTGCGCATCTGCGGGTTGGAGGTCCATTCAAAGGCCGGGAAGGTGGTGAATTCCCCGGGGCGGTAATAGGCGTCAGCGGTGGCCACGATATCGTGCCATACGGTTTTGTTCACCGCCGGGTCGTTCAGCGCAGGATCGGACTTGCCGGCGCTCAAGTCGCGCAATACCCCGGCAAAGGTCTGCATCCGCGTATTCTGGTCGGCGGAGGTCACACCGGCGGCCACCGGCAGTTTGCTCAGGGGGTTGGCGGGATCCTCCATCAGCTTGAATACCCCCATGTACTCGGCGTGGTCGGACACCGCGTAGAAGTCCAGCGGGTGCCTGATCTGCAGGTCCGGACCACCGCCGCCGCCCGGAATGGCCTTGCCCTGGGCCCACTGGTAGGCGTTGGCCGGCGAGGTCAGGGTGCCGTTGGTATAGGCATCGAAGGAGTAGCTGGTATGCACATGCACGGCGCCAAAGTACGCATTGGTGGCCGGCGCCGCGGGCCCGGCTGCCAGCGCGGTGGCGACCGGGGCCAACACGGACAGCGTGGCGGCCGCGAGGTATTTCGAAGCAGGCTTCATCGGGAATGTCTCCTCTGGTTTTTTTTAAGCTCGACTCTTTGCGCCGGCTCCCGTTGCAGCCAGCAGTTTAGTACTACCGCTACCAGGTGCAAAGGTATTGTGCGGGGTCACGGCGTGGCCAAAGCCGCGGGCTTGGCCTACACTGGCGTACATCCAACGCAACCGCGAACCAGCAGTATGCCAGAACAGCACCCGAATTATACCGAGGACCAGGTAAACCTGGATCCCTACTCCCTGCCGCTGTCAGACTTCGACGTGGCCAACCCCTACCTGTTCGCCCGGGACGCGCACTGGCCCTGGTTCAGGCGCCTGCGGGACGAGGCGCCGGTGCATTACTGCGCCGACAGTTTTTTCGGGCCCTACTGGTCAGTCACCCGCTACGACGACATCATGACCGTGGACACCTCCCACGACGTATTCTCCTCTGAACCCACGATCGTCATCCGCGATCCGATCGAGGATTTCCCGCTGCCGATGTTCATCGCGATGGACCGGCCCAAGCACGATGAGCAGCGCAAGGTGGTGGCCCCGGTCGCGGGCCCCGAAAACCTGCGCAATTTCGAGCCGATCATCCGCGAGCGCACCATAGACGTGCTGGAACACCTGCCAATGGGGGAGCGTTTCAACTGGGTGGACAAGGTGTCAATCGAGCTCACCACCCGCATGCTGGCGACCCTGTTCGACTTCCCCTTCGAGGAGCGCAGCAAGCTGACCTACTGGTCGGACATCTCCACCGCCATCCCCGGCATGGGCATGATCGACAGCGAGGAACAGCGCAAGCAAATCATGCTGGAATGCCTGGAATATTTTACCGGGCTGTGGAACGAACGGGTAAAGGCGCCGCCGAGTAACGATCTCATCTCGATGCTGGCCCACGGCGAGGCCACCAGGAATATGGGCCCGGTGGAATACCTGGGCAACCTGATCCTGCTTATCGTCGGCGGCAACGACACTACCCGCAATACCATGAGCGCCAGCGTGCTCAACCTCGCCAACAACCCGGACCAGTTCCGCAAACTGGTGGCGGAACAGGGCCTCGTACCCTCCATGGTCGCCGAAACCATACGCTGGCAGACGCCG
>Ga0316188_10001708_pt1 | contig 10451 bp, 7 predicted proteins | sample Phiworburrow1_MG_FD_204933 | JGI IMG/M metagenome (GOLD analysis project Ga0316188, IMG submission 204933) | Coastal sediment microbial communities from Maine, United States - Phippsburg worm burrow 1 | ecosystem: Environmental > Aquatic > Marine > Coastal > Sediment | place: USA: Maine... | reverse complement strand
AAAAGTATACGAAAATATCCATATGCAAAAATGGAGTGTTTTTGAAAATTATTTTAAAGCAGGAAATTATTTGCAAACTAAAGATAATGGCTCTTTTGCTAAAGTTAAATATTACGATCTAGAGGTTAAACACTAAAAAAGTTTTCCTCTTCAATGAAATTATAAGTTCTTAAAAATATTTGAGTTAATTATTTTAATATAACTTTTTTGGTTAAATTAATGTTTTGATGAGGATGATACTGGTCTAATTTTAGGCCAGTAACATCTATTTAACTCATAAAATTCAAATAGAATAATAAAATATTCATTTTTTTATTCTATTTTAAATTTCTTAAATTAAGTACTTAATTTTTGGTTAACCAATCTAAAATATGAAATTAGATATAATTATAAAAAACGACAATCAAATGGTTCAAAATTCAATCATCTCTAAAATTAGAGATTTGATTAATTTGAAAAATTTAGAACCTGGAGATAAATTGCCATCCGAAAGAACATTGGCAGAAAAATTTATCGTATCCAGAAGTAACATTCGTGAAGCAATTCAAAAATTAGAATTTTACGGATTGCTAAAATCCATTCCTCAAAGCGGAACTTTTATTGCAAATATAGGAGTTATTGCAATGAATGGGATGATTGACGATATTTTAAGGTTGGAAAAGCCAGACTTTAAATCGTTAGTAGAAACACGAATTTTGTTAGAATTAAAAACAGCAAGATTGGCTGCTTTAAGAAGAACAGAAGAAGATTTAAAAAACATAGAAGAAGCATTGAATGCATATAGTACAAAAGTTTTAAATGATGAAGATGCAATTCAAGAAGATTTATTATTTCATTTAGCAATTGCTAAAGCCAGTGGAAATAGCACTTTAAATACTTTGATGTTGATGATAACACCAGAAATTATTACAAATTTTGAAAAACATCATGTATGTGATAAAAGGTTAGCCTTATCTGGAATTCAAGAGCATACTGATATTTTTGAAGCAATTAATAATCAAAATCCAGCTGAAGCTAAAGCGAAAGTAAAAATTCATTTTAAAAACTTGTACGAATATTGTTACAATATTAAAGATAAAATGAATGGTTTGGATCATTAGATAAATCGCACAATTTATCTTCTGAGAACTAAAATTAAATAAATAAGGAGGGAACGTAATTCTTAACAACTGTTACTATTAAAAAATTAAATGTCTTTATAAAATACATTTAATTTTTTCAAGCAACAATTAAGTTTACTTCAATAAGAATTTGAAATTAGGGTATAACAATAATAATTTTATTGGTTATTGTTATGAATATGAGTTAAACTTAAACAAATAGATAGATAGATATGAAAGTTAAAGGATTAAGATGGTTTATTATTGGGCTGATTTTTTTAGCTACAGTAATAAATTATATAGATAGAAGTGCACTAGCCATTATGTGGGGTAATGAAAATGTTGAGGGTTCAATTTCCCAATCATTAGGACTTACCAAAAATGATTACAGCTTAATTTTAAATATTTTCATGGTTGCCTATGCACTTGGTCAATTATTTTCAGGAAAATTATTTGATAAAGTTGGAACAAGAATTGGGTATGTAATTAGTATTGGTGTTTGGGGGATTTCATCTTTTATGCACTCTACAGTTCGTGGATTATTTTCAATTGCATTTTTTAGAAGTACTTTAGGTTTGTCTGAAGCAGGTAACTGGCCCGGAGGTGTTAAAAGTAATGCCGAATGGTTTCCTATTAAAGAACGCGCCATTGCACAAGGATTGTTTAATGCAGGAGCCTCCATAGGTTCGGTAATTGCACCGCCATTTATAGCGATGCTTTTTGTGGCCTTTGGTTGGAGAATTACCTTTATGGTAATTGGTTCTTTCGGTATTTTATGGATCATTCCTTGGTTGCTAATTAACAAAGCTGGTCCTAAAAAACACCCTTGGATTACAGCAGAAGAACAAAAATATATTATTGAGGGACAAAGTAAAGCTGATCAGAATGCTACTGAGGATACAAAAGGATTAAGCTTAAAAGAAATTTTATCTCACAGAGAATCTTGGGCAATTGTTGTAGGTCGTTTCTTTTTAGAGCCTATTTGGTGGTTATTTGTAGGTTGGATGCCAATTTACTTGTTTGATGTGTATGGATTTAATGTAAAAGAAGTTGGGATGTTTGCTTGGGTACCTTATGTTGGTGCCGCAATTGGTAGTATAGCTGGAGGATATGTTTCAGGACAAATAATAGCAAAAACAAATTCAATTGATAAAGGTAGAAAAACTACCATTTTAATAGGTGGAATCATTATGTTCTTAGGTTTAGTTGCAACAGTATTATTTGGTACAACACCTGAACGTTTTGTTGGTATTGTATTTTTTGTATTATTCGGATTTCAGTTTGCAATTAGTAATGTACAAACATTGCCAAGTGACTTTTTTAGTGGTAAATCTGTAGGATCATTAGCAGGTCTTGGAGGAATGATTGGAGTTTTCTCTGTAATTATTATGAACTTTTTAATTCCAATAGTTGCAGAAGTTTCATATACGCCTGTATTTATTGCCATAGCGGTATTTGTACCACTTGGTATAGGTGCCATTTATTTCTTTGCAAGAAATATACAATCAGTAGAAAAATAAAATAATAATAAAAATTATACAATTAAAAAATAAAAATAATGAGTAATTTAAAAGGAAAAGTAGCTGTAATTACTGGAGCCACAGGTGGAATTGGTTTCGAAGTAGCAAAAAGATTGGGTAAAGACGGATACACTGTAGTTTTAAACGGCATTGAGGATGAAGAAGGAGCTAAAAGAGTAAAAGAACTTACTGCAGAAGGAATTACCGCTGAATATTATGGATTCGACGTTACTAAAGACGAAGAAGTAACGGCGAATATCACTAAAATTGGTGAAAAGTACGGTAAAATTGATTTGCTTGTAAATAATGCAGGTGGATTAGGTGGAAGAGCTAGGTTTGAAGAAATGACAACTGAATTTTATAGATTTGTGATGGCTTTAAACCTTGATTCAGTATTTTTTGCTTCAAGAGCTGCTATCCCTTTCCTTAAAAAAGGAAAAAATGCTTCGATAATAAATTACACTTCAAATGCAGCTTGGAATGCTGGAGGACCGGGAGCAGGAATTTACGGAACATCTAAAGCAGGAGTTCATGCAATAACGAGAGCATTAGCAAAAGATTTAGCTGAATATGGAATTAGAGTTAACGCAGTATCTCCAGGTACAATTGATACAGCATTCCATGCTCAAATTAAAGCAACAAAACCAGAAGTTTTTGCAACATGGAAAAATAGTATTATGTTAGGAAGATTAGGTCAGCCACAAGAAGTAGCTTCTGTCGTATCATTCTTAGCAAGTGATGATGCATCTTTCATAACAGCTGAAACTATTCAAATTGGTGGAGGTCAAGCTTTAGGTATATAAAATTTTAATAACATTATATGAAATTGGCGTAGTTAATTACGCCAATTTTTGAATTCAATTGATTAAAAATGAGTAAAGTAGTAACATTTGGAGAGATAATGCTAAGATTAGCACCTCAAGGATTTTTAAGATTTTCACAAGCTGATAATTTTGATGTTGTTTATGGAGGAGGAGAATCTAATGTAGCAGTTTCTTTAGCTAATTATGGAATACCTGTAGATTTTGTAACGCGATTACCTAAAAATGATATTGGACAATGTGCAATGATGGAAATGCGCAAAAGAGGTGTTGGAGTAGATAAAATTGTTTGGGGTGGAGATCGTTTAGGAATTTACTTTTTAGAAACTGGAGCTGTGTCTCGAGGATCTAAAGTAGTTTATGACCGTGCACACTCAGCAATGTCTGAAATTCAGTCAGGAATGGTTAACTGGGAAGAAGTATTTGCAGATGCTGAATGGTTTCATTGGACAGGTATTACACCTGCTATCTCACAAAGTTCAGCCGATGTTTGTTTAGAAGCTGTAAAAGCAGCAAGTAAATTAGGTTTAACTATTTCAACAGACTTAAATTATCGTGCAAAACTTTGGAATTACGGAGGAGATAGAGAAGGAATAATGACTGAATTAACTTCATATTGTGATGTTATTTTAGGAAATGAAGAAGATGCCGAAATGCATTTTGGTATTAAGCCAGCAGGTGCAGCAGTTCAAACGCATGGACACGATGTAAAAGCAGAAGCTTTCTTATCGGTTTGTCAACAAATGATGAAGAAATTTCCAAGAGCTAAAAAAGTAATTACCACGTTGAGAGGTTCAATTTCAGCATCACACAACACTTGGGCAGGAGTTTTATATGATGGTAAGAAAATGTTACAAACGCGTCAGTATCAAATAACTGATATTGTTGATAGAGTAGGTGGTGGTGATAGTTTTATGGGAGGTTTAATCTACGGATTGTTAACCTATCCAGAAGACGATCAAAACGCATTGGATTTTGCAGTGGCAGCATCTTGTTTAAAACACACTATTAAAGGTGATGCAAACTTGGTAACTGTTGAAGAAGTTTCAAAACTGATGGGTGGAGATGCTTCAGGTAGAGTAGCAAGATAATAAGAAATATTAATTAGGTTTTGTTTACTGGAAAGTTGAGCTATATCAATAGCTCAGCATTCCTCATTTAATGATGAAAAAATCAATAGCAATAATTTGTGGAGGTGGGCCAGCACCAGGAATCAATACCGTTATAAGTACGCTGGCTAAAACTTTTATCAAAGATGGATATGAGGTTATAGGTGTTCATCACGGTTATCAAGGTTTATTTTCTGAAAACCCTTCAATAAAAATTTTTAATTTTAAAAAGGCGGATAGAATTTTTAGCAGAGGTGGATCTACTTTGATTATGAGTAGATTTAAACCAGAAGACAGCGATTTTAAAGCCGATTTTTTTGAAAAATACAACGTAAAGTTATTGGTAACAATTGGTGGAGATGATACAGCCTCAACTGCAAGCCGATTGACCAAATTTCTAGTCAATCAAAAATTGGATGTAGCGCATATTCACGTTCCAAAAACCATTGACAATGATTTGCCTTTGCCTGATCGTAATCCCACATTTGGATTTCATACAGCAAAAGATGAAGGAGTAAGAATTGGAAATACAGTTTACGAAGATGCCCGTACAAGTGAAAATTGGTTTGTTGTTTCAGCAATGGGACGTTCGGCAGGTCATTTGGCATTTGGCATTGCTTCAGCTTGTCATTTTCCAATGATGATTATTCCTGAAATGTTTAATAAAACCAATATTACTTTTGAAAAATTGACGAATATGATTATTTCGTCTATCATTAAAAGTAAAATTGAGGGCATTGAATATGGCGTAGCAATGGTGAGTGAAGGTGTTTTTCATTTTATGGATGAAGATGAAATTAAAAATTCAGGCATTAATTTCACCTATGATGATCACGGTCATCCAGAATTGGGAAATGTGAGTAAATCACATATATTCAATTACTTATTGCAAGTTAAATTAAAAGAGTTAGGTTTAAATATAAAATCCAGACCTGTTGAAATTGGGTACGAATTAAGATGTTGTAACCCTATTGCATTCGATTTAACCTTGTGCACTTTGTTAGGCATTGGTGTTAAAAAATTATTTGACCAAAGCATTACAGGTTGCATTGTGAGTGCAAATTCTAGGGGTGATGTAACGCCTTTGTATTTAAAAGATTTTGAAGATGAAAATGGAAAAGTCAAGCCAAGGTTGGTTGAGATTGACTCTGATATGGCGCAACTGTTTATCAACAATTTGATTTATTTGAAACAGAACGATTATAAATCAGCAAAAAAATATGTCGATAATCCAGCAGATTACGATTTTAAAAAAATATTAAATTGGAATTAGGCATTAGTTAATATAATTTACAATTAAACAAAAATATGGCACAATTTACAAGAATTGAAGTTGCAACAGCAATGAAAGAAACTGGGATGATTCCTTTGTTTTTTAACAGTGATATAGAATTAAGTAAAAAAGTATTAAAAGCCTGTTACGATGGAGGTGCACGCTTAATGGAATTTACCGCTCGTGGTGATTTCGCGCACGAAGTTTTTGGCGAATTAACAAAATTTGCTATTAAAGAATTACCCGGTATGATTATGGGAGTTGGGTCTGTTACCGATGGTGCAGCTGCTTCATTATATATGGCATTGGGTGCAAATTTTATTGTAACACCAGTTTTAAGAGAAGACATTGCGATAGCTTGTAATCGTAGAAAAGTGTTATGGTCTCCAGGTTGTGGAACCTTAACTGAGATTGCACGTGCTGAAGAATTAGGTTGCGAAATTGTAAAATTATTCCCTGGAGATATTTACGGACCTCAATTTGTGAAAGGTATCAAAGGCCCTCAGCCTTGGACAAGCGTAATGCCAACAGGCGGCGTTTCACCAACTAAAGAAAATTTATCTGCTTGGTTCAATGCTGGAGTAACTTGCGTTGGAATGGGATCTCAATTAATTTCAAATGAAATTATTAAAAACAAAGATTACTCAAAATTAGAGCAAGACGTTAAAAACGCAATGGCTTTAATAAAAGAAGTAAGAAAATAAATAATTTTCAAAAATCATTCAAGTACCAATATTATGTTTAAAAATTTATGCATCGTTAGTTTTCTTTTACTATTTATTTCTTGTAATGAGGTTTCAACTAATTTAATTAAGGTTACCAATATTCAGGAATTAAATTCAGCAATACAAAATGTAAAACCTGGTGATGAAATTGTTTTGGCAAATGGTGTTTGGAAAGATGTTGAAATTGAATTTATAGGAAAAGGAACCAAAGAGCAACCAATAACTTTACGTGCAGAAACGGCTGGTGAAGTTTTTATTGAAGGTGTTTCAAATTTAGAGCTTGGTGGTGAATATTTGGTAGTAAGCGGTTTATATTTCAGAAATGGATATACACCTTCAGAAGATGTAATTGCCTTTAGAATTGATAAAAATCAATTTGCTAATAATTGTACAGTAACCAATTGTGTTATCGAAGATTTCAATCAATTAGAACGTGATAAGGACGACCATTGGGTACAATTTTTTGGAAGACACAACCAATTAGATCATTGTTACTTGGCTGGAAAAACAAACGGAGGTCCAACGGTAAGAGTAGATTTAAAAGGAAATGAAAGCATTAAAAATTACCATCAAATTGTTTACAATCATTTCGGTCCAAGGCCAAGAAAAGGTGGAGCAAGAGGTGAAACGATTCAGTTAGGTAGTAGTTTTACTTCAATGTCGCCAAGTAATACAACCATTGCTCATAATTTATTTGAAGCTTGTAATGGTGAAGTTGAAGTGATTTCGAGTAAAACAAATTTTAATGAAATCAAGAACAATGTTTTTTATAAGAGTGAAGGTTCTGTAGTAATGCGTCACGGAAATTATGTAACTATTGATAGTAATTATTTTATTGGAGATGGCAAAAATGCAAATATTGGAGGTATTAGAATTGTAAATACAGGTCACTGGATTACAAACAATTACTTTTACAATTTAATAGGTGAAAACTTTAGAAGTCCATTAGCCGTAATGAACGGTATTCCAAAATCACCTTTAAACCGTTACAACCAAGTTACAGATGTAGTTGTTGCGTACAATACGTATGTAAATTGTAAATCGCCTTGGCAATTTGGAGTAGGTACAAATATCAGTCAAAAAGACGTATTGCCTTTGTCTGAAATTCGTTCGGCAAGACCATTAAGAACCTTGGTAGCAAACAATGTAATTTATAACAATATTGGTGATCCAAGCCCAATAATTGAGCATGATGAAGCTGATGGAGTTGACTTCCAAAGTAATGTTATCAACAATCAAGGAGTTGCTTTTAAAGATGATAATCGTATTACGCCAGATAATTTTGAGTTGGTAGCTGTTAACGATTATCTTTTTGTGCCAAAAGGAATTTCAACTGAAATAAAACCATTTCCAGGTTTTGAATTTGAAATCATTACCAAAGATTTATTTGGAAATTCAAGAGCTGAAAAAAATAATATTGGAGCTACTATTGAAGGAGACGTAAAAGAGCCTTTAGTTTTAGATAAGGAAAAATACGGTGCAACTTGGTTTTCAAGTGAAAAACCAGCTTATGAAGCTCAAACGATTAACGTAACTATTGAAGATAATTTAGCAAGTAAAATTGCATCAGCTCATAAAGGTGATATCATATCTTTAAATGGTGGAACATATGTTGTTTCAACATCTTTGATAATTGATAAAAGTATTACCATACAATCTACAAGTGCTGAAAAAGCCCAAATTATTTTTGAAGGTGCAGAAAACACGCCAGCATTTGCATTGCATCCTTACGGTATTTTGACCTTAAAAAATATTATCCTTAGAGGAAACGGAACGCAACAAGCTTTTGCAAGTTTAAAAGAAAATATGTTCAATCATTTTGGCTTGACTGTTTCAGGAAGTGAAATCAGTGACTTTAACTATGTTTTAAAAGCGTATAAACAAACTTTTGCTGAAGAAATTTTGATTGAAAACAGCTCAATAAGCAATTGTGCAAATGGGATTGAACTTTCTGAAGAAATAAATGACAGAGGTGATTACAATGCAGAATACTTAACCATTGAAAATTGTCAATTTACGAATATTGAAAGTAATGTAATAGACTATTATAGAGGTGGTTATGATGAATCAACTATTGGTGGTAATTTAGTTGTAAGCAAAAGTACATTTACAAATTGTGGTGCTAAAGAAGCAAACGGAGTTTTAATTAATTCAACCGGGATTGTAAATGTTAATATTGCTGACAATACTTTTAAAAACAATAAAGTTAATCTTGTTGCCTTATTATGGGGTGCTAAAAATAACAGTCATTCTAACAATTCCATTGAAAATTCAGGGAAAATTTTAGTACAAGAAAATCTTGAATTGAAGTTGATGTATTAGTTTTTTAAGTTTAAAAGTTGAAAGCCGGGAGACCAAAGACCTAAGTTGTCATCTCGAGCGGAGTCGAGATGATGCTAACAGCCATTTACATGAAATTATGAAAACCACTTTATTCAGTATTTTAGTATTCATTTCTTCCATTCTTTTCGGACAAGAAATTCCAGCCAATAAAGTTATCAATGTTGCTAATTTGTATGAATATTTAAATAAAGATATTCAACAGGAATTAAGTGAAAACGGGATTATTTCTGAAGTTTTATTGGCAACTTATTTTCGTGAAAAATTCTCAGAACGTTATTTTTACAATTGGAAATACTTTGATAAGAGATTTAACGAATATATTTCAATTTACCCTGAAAAAGAGGAGATACATGCAGAAAGAGCTTTAGATCATATTTCAAAATTTTCAGATTCAACCCAATGGATTTTACCTTTTAATTATTTAAATGGCGAGCCCGTAAATGCTTATGCTTTACGGCATTTGGCCCGTCAGCATAAAATGGTAGATATTGCTTTTTATTATAATTATCAGCAACAAGACCAACAATATATTGAATATTTTAAAAATCAATTGAAATCTTTAAACGCTGCTTTGGCCATTGGTGAATATGAAAAACTTGAAGATGGAAATGGGGTTTATGAAGCATTTCGTTCAGGTTACAGAGTGTTAAACTGGTTGCAAATTCACAATATGTTTTTGGGTGAACAAGTATATTCAGATAATCATCAGTTAACAACTATTGCAACATTATTACAGCACGGCGCTAATTTATATGCAGAAAATCCAGAATTTGTTCCTGGAAATCATCAAACACGTGGTATGTCGGCTCTGGCAATGCTTTCCATTTTATTCAGAGATTTTAAAGGAACTGATGCTTGGTATCAACGTTCAATGCAATTGTTGGGTGAGCATTTGGAAAAAGAAATTAACGATGATGGTTTTCAATTTGAACGTTCTGTACATTATCATATGAGCGATATTGAAAATTATTATTTTGTTTATCAATTGGCGAAAATTAGCGAAATTAAAGTAGAACCATTTTGGGAAGAAAAATTAAAATCGTTGTTTACCACTTTAACAAAAATTGCATATCCTGATCAATCTGCTCCCGTTTTACAGGATGATACCGATAATCCTTGGGCTGAAAAGAATGATATTTCGAGTGCCTTAACGCTGGGTTATTTATTGTTTGAAGACCCAGAATTGGGTTATTTTTCAAAACCAATGGTTGAGTCTAAAATGTATTGGTATTTAAACCAAAATCAGCTGTCATTATTGCAAAATATTCAAAAGAAAGCACCAACTTTTAAATCTGTTTCTTTTCCAACTACGGGTTATTATGTTTTAAGAAATGGTTGGAATTTGAGTGACAATATGATGATTGTTACTGCTGGTTTAGATCCTGAAAAGCCTGATCACCAACACGGAGATATGTTGGGTATTCAAGCAATGTCAAACGAAAAAGTAGTTTTACCAAATTATCAGGTGCGCTATTCGTTAAAAGATTATGAGTTTTTCAAAAATTCAATGGTTAAAAATGTGGCTTTGGTTGATGATGAGTTGCAAGGCAAACAATATAC
>Ga0316188_10001706_pt1 | contig 10453 bp, 8 predicted proteins | sample Phiworburrow1_MG_FD_204933 | JGI IMG/M metagenome (GOLD analysis project Ga0316188, IMG submission 204933) | Coastal sediment microbial communities from Maine, United States - Phippsburg worm burrow 1 | ecosystem: Environmental > Aquatic > Marine > Coastal > Sediment | place: USA: Maine... | reverse complement strand
TACATCCCTGTACGCTCGGCATCAGCATCCCTGCTGCTGCCGGTCCTGGAAAGCGCCACCTCATCCTGCAACGGGACAGGAATTCGGAACACTTATTTAGCCGAGTGGGTCACCTGGCGTATAATTTTTTCCACGCAAGTCGCACGCTCAGGATGGTAGTGCACCAGTCCTTCTAAAATCCCCGCGCTGTAATTACCATTCAGACCATGCCAGTCGCCAAGCGCGACGTAACAAGCCGCTTGATAGCCGTTTTTTTCCGCCAATTGGAGGGCATGCGCCTTGACCGAGTCCTGGGCATTGTTGACCAGTACGGAAGGCACTTCGCTGGTAATTACCGGCAGATCGTTACCACTGTCACCGGCAAATACGGTATCGGCAAAAGTCTTACCCAGGTGGTGCACGAGGAATTCGATTGCGTGATACTTCGAGGCGCGGGATGGCAATATGTCGACCAGGCCGGTATTCGTTGTCTCATCGACGCTGGTGATCAGGCAGGCTTTGAATCCGGCATGGGCAATATCGCTTTCCAGTTGGGCAATGAAGCGCGCAGTGAGTAGCTTGGGGTCGGTGTAAAAACTGAGTTTGAAGCGGCCTTGCTTTTGAGTCTCCTGTAAACGCAAAAGAGGACTATCGGCAAAATGCTGGGTTAGATTGGCCAGATCGGTTCGGCTCCACTCCTGGGCCAGATGGTTTGTCCAGGCCTCAACGGCTTGCCATTGATGCTGCTGGTATTTATACAGGCTGGTGCCGACATCGCAAATGGCGAAGTCAGGTATCGGGATGGCATATTCATTTATGGCCTCCTGGATCAAGGCCAGGTCTCTACCGCTGACATAGACGAGGATGATTTGACACTGTTTAATGACCTCGTGAAAGATTTCCCGGCTGTGCGCCGATTCGGCTTGCAGTCCATTGGGCAAGAGGGTGCGATCCAGGTCGCAGCATAAAAGCAGCTCAGTCACGGAATAGACCTTAGACCGGTATCGACGCGCATATCGATACCGATGACGCTCAGGCCACAGTGGAATAATGCGCCGGCCTGTGCGCAGGCAGCAGATTTGCTAGACTGTAGGGAAGTAACTGGCATGAGCTGAATAACAAAAACTTACACGCTGCGCGTATTGATTGCAAGTGAACATCTATGGCCAAACGATTTAAAATTGCTACACATCATGTGCATATTGAGGATGATGTCGAACACCTGGTGGCGGAACTGACCACGCATATTCGTGCGGCGGCCAACGCCCGTCGTCAACAGCAACGCCACTATTATCTGTCTCTGGCTGGGGGCACGACCCCAAAACGGCTATATACTTCCCTGGCGGCTGACCCGCACTTTGATGTCGAACTCTGGCGGTGTTTTGAAATTTATTTTGGTGATGAACGCTATGTGCCTCATTCCAGTACCGACAGTAACTATCATATGGCCAAGCTGGCCTGGCTGGATCTCGTCTCGATACCGCCACAGCAAATTCACCCTGTACCGACCCATTGTGTGAATATCGAAAAATGTGTTGAGGAATACAATTCACAATTGAACAGCATGCCCAAACAAAATGGCATTCCCTGTTTTGATCTGGTTTTACTTGGCATGGGCGATGATGGTCATACTGCCTCCCTGTTTCCCGGGACACCCGTGTTAGAGGAGACCCGGAAATGGCTGGCCAGTGTGAATGTCACCAAGCTGGATAGCCGGCGTGTTACCTTTACATATCCCTTAATCAATAACGCACAAGAGATCATCGTACTGGTCACCGGTGCTAACAAGGCGGGGATGTTAAAACGTGTCTTACACGAACCCGCAGCAAATTTGCCGATACAGAACATTCGGAATCGTGCCGGTGTCCATTGGTATGTGGATGCCGCCGCCGCCGCGGAGTTGACTTAGCCATGTGGTATCTGGTGGGTGATATTGGTGGCACAAATACCCGCTTATGGGCGGTGGAGTGGCTCGCCGATCAACAAACCCGGCAATATCAGTCTGACTATGACAGTCAGACCGCCGGTGGCCTGTTAAGTCTTGTGCAACGTTTTATCTCGGAACATGCCATTCCGAAAATTAATAGCGCCTGTTTTGCGGTGGCTGGCCCGGTACGCGAAGGAGTGGCACGCATCACCAACTTGCCCTGGGTGATTCGCGCGGATGAATTGGCGCAAGCACTGCAGATTGAACGTGTCACGCTTATTAATGACTTCTCCGGTGTGGCCTATGGGATTAGTGAACTCGTTCAAAACGATGTACAAACTTTGCAGTCCGCCTCACCACAGGCGAACGGGACCGTTCTTGTGCTAGGTGCCGGCACCGGACTTGGGATGGCGATCGTCGATCGTAGCGACGACACCGAGCAAGTAATTGAAACCGAGGCGGGCCATGTCGGGTTCTCACCGAATAATGAAGAAGAAGTCGCGTTAATGGCTTATTGGCATGAACGCCTGGGTCGCGTAAGCAATGAAACGTTTCTCTCAGGCCCCGGCATTGTGCGCATTTTTGATTATTATTGTTCGCAGGCAAAACAGCCTGCAAGTGAAACATTGCTGGAAAATATGAAAGTTCAAGAGCCGGCGAAAGTGATTAATACCTTTGCGCAAAAATATAAAGAGCCACTCGCAGTGAAAACTATGCAGCGTTTCGCTTCGATTTATGCCTCGGTGGCCGGTGATATGGCTTTGGCGACCAAGGCAAGCGGAGGTGTTTATCTGGCCGGTGGGATTGCCCCCAGCGCCTTGGCATTTTTACAAACAGACCAGTTTCTGCAAGTTTTCAATAACAAACCCCCCATGCAAGCTTTGCTCGCGACCATTCCGGTGCAGGTGATCACGAATACCTCGGTAGGCTTACTCGGTGCGCTTGCCATTGCAAAGCGATAAAAAGGGTCGGGCGTCGAAACCGAAGACATAACCCGTGATGCCGGGCAGTAACCTCGGTCGTGAACAACAAATATCTAATCAATTGAATTCCGCCAATGTTGATCATCGCGATCAAATAGCTTGCTGTCATCTGGTCCCCAACTGCCTGCCGGGTAGGTATGGATATAGTCCTGTTGTGAATCCCATGCCTTGACCACCGGGTCCACCACTTCCCAGGCATAATGAATTTCATCAAAACGCAAAAACAGTGAGGCGTCGTTTTCGATCACATCCAGCAACAAGGCCTCATAGGCGTCCAGCGTCGTACTCGAGGTGCCGCAATAACTGGCATCCAGCTGGGTGGTGTGATTGGCCAATTCAAGCCCGGGTTTTTTGACCTGCATTTCCATGCGCAGGCATTCATTGGGTTGGATGGCCAGCACGATCCAGTTTGGCTCCAGTTGTTCGATCTGAGTCTTTCTGAACAACTGCTGCGGTGGGTGTTTGAATCGAATACTGATCACCGAGCTGTTCTGGGCCATGCGTTTGCCGGTACGCAAATAAAACGGCACGTTACGCCAGCGCCAGTTGTCGATATAGAGTTTCAGGGAGGCATAGGTTTCGGTCACACTGCCAGACGGGACATTAGGCTCATCAAGATAACCCCCGACATTTTTACCATTGATGGTACCCGGGCCGTATTGGGCCCGAAAGGCGTGGGCGTTGACGGCGCGCTTGGGGATCGGGCGTATGGATTTTAAGACCTTTACCTTTTCGTCGCGCAGTGACTCCGCATCCAGGGAGGGCGGTGGCTCCATCGCCACGAGTGTGAGCATTTGCAGTAAATGGCTCTGTAACATATCGCGCAAGGCGCCAGCCTGATCATAAAAGGCAGCACGGCTGGCAATGCCCTGAGACTCGGAATGGGTGATTTGGATATGATCGATGTAATTACGGTTCCATAAAGGTTCCAGCATCAGGTTGGCAAACCGAAACACCAGCACGTTCTGTACCATGGACTTGCCCAGGTAGTGATCAATGCGAAAGATCTGATGTTCCTTGAAATGCTTATGTAAGCTCTCATCGAGAATACTGGCACTCTCGACGTCATAACCGAAGGGTTTTTCAATCACGATGCGCCGCCAGCCGCCGTTCTGTTCGGTCAGGCCGGCATCGGCGAGGGCCTGTGCGACCTTCGCATAAAACTGCGGGGGTATTGCCATGTAAAATACCAAGTTATTGGGGATATCCGGGTGTTGTACCAGGTACTCGGCTATCTGCTTGAGCGAGTCGGCATCGGTCATCTCACCACTGATCATGTGCATGCGCCGAGTGAGCTTGTCGGCGACATCCGCCTTGATGCCACCACGCGCATGTTTGCCCAATATCTCATAGACATCCGCATGCCATTGCTCGTTATCCATCTGTTGCCGACTAAAATTGATAATGGCGGTGTTAGCGGGAATTCGTTCGGCCTCTTCCAGGTGATACATGGCGGGCAATAATTTCGTGCGTGCCAGATTGCCGGTGGCACCGAACACGACAAAGGTACAGGGTTCGCCGCTGTTCATGATTTTTCCTTTATCGCGTGACCACCGAAGGCATTGCGCATCATGGCCAGGAGTTTGTTGGTGTAACCTCTTTGATCCTGACTGGCAAAACGCATGTGCAGGGCCAGGGCCAGGACCGGTGTGGCGATACCTTGCTTGATGCTTTCTTCCACGGTCCAGCGGCCTTCGCCGGAGTCCGCCACAAACGGGGCAATATCCTCGAATTCCTGATCGCTTTGTAAAAATTCCGCACACAGATCCAGTAACCAACTGCGCACCACGGAACTGTGCCGCCAGAGTTCGGTGATTTGTGCCAGGTCGAGGTTAAATTCCGCTTTGTTTTTCAGTAAGGTCAGGCCTTCGGCATAGGCCTGCATCATGCCGTACTCGATGCCGTTGTGAATCATCTTGGTGAAGTGTCCGCTGCCTACTGGTCCGACATGCGCCCAGCCGTGTTCAGCCGATGGGGCGAGGACTTTCATCACCGGTTCCAGGTGTTTGACGTGTTGTGGTTCACCACCGACCATTAAACAGTAGCCATTATCCAGACCCCAGACGCCGCCGGAGGTGCCTGCATCAATAAAACCGATTTGCTCGGTTTTGAGAAATTCACCGCGGCGTTGGCTATCCAGATAATTGGCATTCCCGCCATCGATGATGATGTCATCCGCATCCAGTATCTCGCTCAATTCTGTTATGTGGGATTCGGTGATCTCACCCGAGGGTAACATCAACCAAACCAGGCGTGGAGGCTTGAGGCTTTCTACGACAGCGTGCAAGGAAGTTGCGGCAATCAGACCTTCTTCCTTTGCCAGGCTGTTGACGATATCGGCAGTACGATTAAAACCGACCACTTCGATTCCACCTCGACACAAACGGCGAGCCATGTTGGCACCCATTCGGCCCAGGCCGACAATTGCAATACGCATAACAAATCCTCTTGGCCAACGGTGATAGAGCTTGGGAGACGTTTTCAGATTAAGTTATAAGACTAGCAGGACTCGTGCAAATTTGTATTTAAACCGATCGCAACAAATCGTATTGCACTAAAAAAAATCAGTCTAAAAGGGACTTGGCCTGTTGCGTGATCGATTTAAGGGCATTTTCCAGGGCCAGGCGCTGTGGCTCCAGGTCGTCACGATGGATCTTTTTATCGATCAGCACAGGTTCACCGACGACAATCGCAATGCGCGTGAACGGTTTGGGGATAATAAATTTGTCCCAGGAGTTCAGCTGCCAGTAACGTTCGGCGGCATAGGCCATGGGCAGGAGTGGCGCCTGGGTGAATTGAGCAAGCAATATGTCACCGATTTTGAAGACGTGCAGGGGGCCTTGTGGACCATCCGAGGTGGTAACCGGCGAGATACCCTCTTTGACCACGGTGTTATACATGTCACGCATGGCCTGTGCACCGGTGCGCGTGGTCGAGCCGCGGATCACTTGGGCGCCCCAGCTTTTGGCCAAATTGGCCGGGATTTCACCATCGACGGAGGGACTGATCAGGAAACCGATCTTCATCCCACGCTTGATCCAGCGACGCATAAACCAGGTGCCGAACAGATGATGCTGATGCCAGTAGCAGGGAATACAGGGTTTACCCTCACTGTGAATACGCGCAAGCGTCGCCTCACCTTCGATACGCGCCACACGGCAGGTGTGCCAGATTACAAACAGAATGAACTTGATGAGCGGTGTGAGCAGGGCATAGCTCAGCCGGCGTTTGAGATCCATGGTACGCATGTGATAAGACCGTTATTCCCGAAACAACCTATATAATTGGTATACTTTATCATGCCTATGCGGCTGTAGTACACTGCGCGCTATTCTCAGCATTCGAAGAGCGGCGATCTTGCACCCCCATTTACCACCCGGGCCCGATACACCCTACGATCTGAATACCACCGCAGAGTGTTTTAGCCAGCTGCAAACGTGGGTTGAGGCCTATCCGGACATCTTTGCACTCACGCCGGTGAAACGAAAGGACATGAGCCTGTTTGTGAATCAACCTGAGTATCTCAAGCATATCCTGATCAGCAATCATGAGGCCTATCAAAAAGGCGTGGGTTTTGAACGGGTCAAGATGTTATTGGGCAATGGCATAATCACCAGCGATGGACCGTTCTGGCGTAAACAACGCCGCATGATCCAGCCGGCCTTCGGCAAGGATGTGATCGCCAGCCTGACCGAGCAAATCAAGCAGCTCAACCTAAAATTACTCGAACAGTGGCACGACCTGGCGAAACAAAACGCCATCATCAATATCACCGACGCGACCAATGAGCTGGCCTTGAACATCATCCTGCGCTCGCTGTTCAGCGAAGACATGGACACGGTGCTCAAAGAGGCCGGCCACAATCCGTTTGCGATTTTGACTGATTCATCCTCTCGTGATCTCAAGCTCGCGGTGAAATTCCGCGCCTTGACCCATTTGATTGCCGACCTGATAAAGAAGCGAAGAGACAACCTGGATCCGGAACGGATTGATTTTCTGAATATCTTTATTCAGGCGCGGGATAAGGACAGCGGCGAGCCGATGACCGACAAGGAAATGATTGATGAGATCATGACCTTGATCGTCGCCGGTTCGGAGACCAGCGCCACTACCATGAACTGGGTCTGGTACTGCCTGTCACAACACCCGGAGGTTGCGGCGAAGTTGCACCACGAAGTTGATCAGGCCAGTTATGACTTGATCCCCGGCTTTGAACATGTGGAAGAGCTGCCTTATACCCGGCAGGTGGTGGAGGAGGTGCTGCGCCTGTATCCGCCGGTGTGGATGTATTCACGCAAGGCCATCAAGCAGGATAAACTGGGTGAGTATGATGTCATGCCCGGCACGGACATTTTCATATCGCCTTACTTTATGCACCGCCATGCCGACTTCTGGCCACAGCCGGACAAGTTTGATCCAGCGCGATTTGAAACGGAAGCCGTCAAACAACGGCATCGCAACGCGTTTATTCCCTTTTCCGCGGGGCCGCGCCGCTGCATCGGTGATTTTTTTGCCATGGTCGAGGCACAGGTGCACTTTGGCTTGATGTGTCGCCACTTCACCATGTCGCACATTGATGACCATCCGATCGAACTGGCACCGGAAGTGAATTTACGCACCAAACATCCCATTAATATGCGACTTCATACACGTTGATATTGAAATCATGATTGCCTACCAGACACTTAACGACGCCTTGCTGGAGCAAAAGAATTCCAGCTGTTCCATTACCTTCATCGAAGGCAAGCAGGACCTGCGTGTCCTCAGTTACGCCGAGCTCTATGAACGCGCGATGATGCAGTTATACGATTTACAGGAAGCGGGTTTACGCGCCGGTGATCAGCTCATCATTCTGCACAAGGATAATCAGACTTTTGTGCAAATCTTTTGGGCCTGCCTGTTCGGCGGGATTGTACCAGTGCCGGTGGCAGTCGGAATCAGCGATGAACATCGCGGTAAATTGTTTCGCATCTTTAATAAACTGGAACGCCCCCATTTGTTTACCAACCAGGACACCCTGGACCGGCTGAGCAACTTCGCCGAGCATACCCACTTGCACGAATCACTTCAGGTGGTGAAGAGTAAAACCGTGATTTCGGATCTGCTCGAGGATCACGAGTATCGCGGCAAGTCACATACACCGAATGCGCAAGACACGTGCTTTATTCAGTTCTCGTCTGGTTCCACTAGTGAGCCCAAGGGCGTGGTGCTCACTCATAGCAATATCATGAGTAACATCAATGCAATCAATATCGGCACAAATTATTCAAAAGCAGATATTAGCCTGAGCTGGATGCCACTGACCCACGATATGGGTCTGCTTGGTTTTCATTTGAACATGCTGGCCCTTGGTATCTCGCAGTGCCTGATGCCGACCGATTTATTCAGCCGACGTCCCCTGTTATGGCTGGACATGGTGAGTGAACTCAAAGCGACGGTAACCTGTTCACCCAACTTCGGTTACAAACATTATTTGAAGGCCCTACGAAATAAATCCCCTGAGGGGATCGACTTATCCCATGTGCGCGTGATCTACAACGGCGCTGAACCCATCTCCATTGATCTCTGTGATCAATTCCTCGAGACCCTGGCCGGCGTTGGGCTGTCTAAAGGCACCATGTTTACGGTCTATGGTCTGGCGGAGGCGACCCTGGCGGTGGCCTTCCCCAAACCGGGTGAACCCTATCGCGCGCTCTATCTGGATCGGCATGCCATGTTGATGGGCGATGAAGTGAAATTCGTCGCTGCCGATCATGCCGATGCCGTAGGTTATGCCGTGGAAGGGCAGCCGGTGACTGATATGCAAATCAAGATCACCGATGAGATTAATGCCACTCTGCCGGCCAATTGTATCGGCCTTGTGCAAATCAAGGGCCCAAGCGTCACCGCCGGTTACTACCTGGATGACGAAGCGAATAAACAGGCCCTGACCGGTGATGGCTGGTTAAACACCGGCGACCTCGGTTTTCTCACCGAACACAATGAGCTGGTGATCACCGGCCGCGAGAAAGATATTATTTTCTCCAACGGCCTGAACTATTATCCCCACGACATCGAGGCCGTCGCCCTGCAGTTACAGGAACTGGAATTGGGTAAGGTCGTAGCCTATGGCGTGCGTCAGTACGGGGATGATGCCGATCAACTGCTGATCTTTATTTTGTTTCGTGGAGAGCTGAGTGATTTTACCGGTATTGCGCGTGATGTGACCCGTCACATAAACGAGCAGACCGGGCTGGAAGTCAAACATGTGATTCCCGTGCAGCGCATTCCCAAAACCACCAGTGGCAAGCTGCAACGCCGTTTATTGGGCGACGCCTATTTAAATGGCGAATACGACGAGGTCCTGCAACACATTAAGGCCTTGCTCGATGCCCGCAAGACTGAAGACACTGGTGGTTTGAGTGCAACTGAGTTCAAGCTAAAAGTCATTTTTGATGCTGCCGAAACCGATAAGACCGTTGGGGTACACGACAACTTCTTCGAGACCGGGATCAGCTCATTGACCTTGACCGAGATACATCAACAACTGGATGAGACCTATCCCGGCCTTATTGATGTGACGGATTTATTTGAATACCAGACCATTGCTGAACTTGCCCGTTTTATTGATGAAAAACATCAAGCGAATGGGTAGAATCCTCAGCCATTGACCAGCTTAGGGAACTCCATGACTGTCCGTACCCGTTTTGCCCCCAGTCCCACCGGCTATCTGCATATTGGTGGTGCGCGTACAGCGCTGTTTTCCTGGTTATATGCGCGCAAGCATGGTGGCACGTTCATTTTACGCATCGAGGATACCGATCTGGAACGCTCTACCGCGGAATCGGTAAACGCAATCCTGGAAGGGATGACCTGGTTGGGACTGGATTACGATGAAGGTCCGTTTTACCAGACGGAGCGGTTTGATCGCTATAAAGAAGTTATTCAGAAATTGATACAAGATGGCCATGCCTATCGCTGCAATTGTAGTAAGGAGCGGCTTGATGCGATGCGCGAGCAACAAATGGCGAGCAAGGAAAAACCGCGCTATGACGGTTGCTGCCGCGGCAAGGATGTAAGCGCTGACGAACCACATGTGATTCGTTTCAAGAATCCGCTTGATGGACAAGTGGTGATCGACGATCTGATCCGTGGCCGTATCATCATTCAAAATTCGGAACTGGATGATTTAATTATCCAACGCACCGATGGCTCGCCCACTGATAATTTAACCGTCGTGGTCGATGACCACGACATGAACGTCACCCATGTCATCCGTGGTGACGATCACATTAATAACACGCCTCGCCAGATTAACATCCTGCAGGCAATGGGTGCACCGATTCCCACCTATGCACATGTGCCCATGATTCTGGCCGAAGACGGGGCCAAACTATCCAAGCGTGTGCACGGTGAATCGGTGAGTGTCATTCAGTATCGGGAACAGGGCTTTTTGCCTGAGGCATTATTGAATTATCTGGTGAGACTGGGTTGGTCCCATGGTGACCAGGAAGTCTTTTCCATCGATGAAATGCTTAGCCTGTTTGACATAAATGATGTCAATAATTCTGCCTCGAGTATTAAT
>Ga0316188_10001705_pt1 | contig 10455 bp, 10 predicted proteins | sample Phiworburrow1_MG_FD_204933 | JGI IMG/M metagenome (GOLD analysis project Ga0316188, IMG submission 204933) | Coastal sediment microbial communities from Maine, United States - Phippsburg worm burrow 1 | ecosystem: Environmental > Aquatic > Marine > Coastal > Sediment | place: USA: Maine... | reverse complement strand
TGCAGGCTCTTTACCGCCATTGCGGCACCGCGAAGAATTTGACGCTGAACCGAGACACTGGCTGTCCCCTCAGAGAAGAGATCCTTGGTCACATCCTCCAGCGATTTGTAGCCGACCAGTTCCTCGGTCATCAGGATGGCCCGGGCGTGGCCATCAACAATGCGCTTGCCAAAAAAAACCGGCCGCGGCACGGACACACCGCGTCTCTGCAAATACATCATCGTGCGAAACTCGCACGCAAACGTCGGCTCACCGGCAAACGGATGCCACACAGTACGGCGTTGATGGTCTTCCTGACGCTTGAGGAAGACCCTACATGTCCCTTTCTCTGAGGGCAGAACCAGACGCCCTACACCGCTCCAACCACCGCGCCGGCTATTGGGCTCCTCGAACCATTCCTGTTGATAGGCCCAGATCTGGTCAAAAGTGTTCAGCCGGTTAATTGCCAATCTTCGGGCATAATCTTTATGGATATAATCTTTCAAGTGCACATTACCCTGACCGTTTAATGCAAAATTGTTGTCGCCCCCCGAAGTTATCAACGTCAGCGGCCAGGCCGTAAACCGACTGACGGTCTCTTCTACATTGTGCACAGAAACATGTCAAATCGAAAACCCTGCAGACCTTCGGCAATTCTCTCCAATTGAATTCTGTCCCCATTTCTGATAGTTTCCCTCGGACAAATAAAAACCAACTGCTCAAGAGGTATCAACATGCGCGTTCTATCCGGGATACAGCCTTCCGGTTCCCTGCACCTCGGCAACTACTTCGGCATGATGTCGAAGATGATTGCCTACCAGGAAGAGTCCGAGCTCTTCTGTTTCATCGCCAACTACCATGCCCAGACCTCGCTCAGCGACGGCAAGGTCCTGGCCCGCGGCACCATTGAGGCGGCGGCCAACTTCCTGGCCCTCGGTATGAACCCTGAGAAAAGCACCTTCTGGGTGCAGTCCGACCTTCCGGAGGTCCAGGAACTGGCCTGGGTCCTTTCCAACTTCACTCCGATGGGCCTGCTGGAGCGCTGTCACAGCTACAAGGACAAGGTCGGCAAGGGCATTGCCGCCAATCATGGCCTGTTTGCCTACCCGGTTTTGATGACCGCCGACATCCTCCTGTTCCAGAGCGAAAAGGTTCCTGTCGGTAAGGATCAGAAACAGCACGTCGAGGTTGCCCGTGACATCGCCATCAAGTTCAACAACCAGTACGGCGACATTTTCACCCTGCCGGAACCGGAAATTGATGATGATGTCGCCACGGTTCCCGGACTCGACGGGCAGAAGATGAGCAAGAGCTACGGCAACACCATCGACCTGTTCGCTGAAGACAAGGCGCTGCGCAAACAGATCATGCGCATTGTCACCGCACCGATTCCTGTCGAAGACCCGAAAGACCCCGATGTCTGCAATGTCTACAAAATCTTCCGTCTCTTCCTCGATAAGGAAGGCGATGCGTCTCTGAGACAAAGATACCAGGCGGGTGGCCTGGCGTTCGGCGATGTCAAACAGGAGCTTTTCGAAACAGTACGTGACTATTTTGCGCCGCAGTCTGCATATCGCAAAGAGTTGCTTGCCAACCCGGATGGTATCCGCGAAACACTCGCCAAAGGTGCAGAGAAGGCCCGCTGGGCGGCGAGTAAGACGTTGCGCAAGGTGCGAAAGAAGACAGGTCTGGTCTACTGATTTTTGACCGAAGAATTCTACAGATGAACGACAAGGGCAACAGATTAACCGTCTGTTGCCCTGACCACTGATTTAATTGCAACCTCACCATTTCCTGCCATACTGCAAACTAACGCGTAGACCTGACGGGAGGCAACCATGTCACAACATCGCAAATGGTATTGCAGCTGCCGCGGTAAACAGCTGGAACTGAGCGTCGTGGAAATTGTCGAAGACGAACCCGTGGAACCAACCTGCCAGCGCTGCGGAGCATCACCATCTTCGGACCCGCGACATACGATCACATACAAAGATGAAGAGAACTGGGAAGATTAACCCGGCTCGTCTGGCGTATCCCGGGTAAAAAGCACAAAGGCCATCGACGGTCTTTTACTCGCCTCCCGCACAACAAACTGGATGCTGTCGAAATGCCATCCCTGCGAAGTGTACTGATTCAGTACGTCTTCCAACGATTCATCAGTCACCACGGAAAGTTCAACCACTTTGTATTTGATCATGAGCAGGCCTTTCCCCCGTAAATCACATCCTGTTACCCTGTTATTTATTTATAGCGCGCCTCTGCAAGCCAGGTAAAGAACAGAGCGATCCTCGCATCGAAAACCATATTGATAAACTTTTAACCGATAAGATAAAACGTCTTTTTATCCTGACGATAAATTGTTTTTTTAGAGAAGTTAAATCTTCTGAAATTCCAAATACTTTATCCAAATCCCCACCCTAAACAGCCTGTTTATGTGAAATTTTATATTGACATCTTTTTAGAACGACGTATCATGTCGCAGAAAATACCACCATGATTTGGTTATTTTTCGCGCATAAGTACCCTTAGCACACTCTTATAATGCAGCAATCCCAAATGCTTAGCTGGAAGTTCCAATAAGTACCAAGCAACTGGAATCCTTAGGTTTATGATATGCGGAGCATCACTTTTGACTCCGTAATTTTATTGCCATTCAATTACCAAATGTAGTTATTTCGGAGAGAACTTAGGCAAAACACACAGGAAAAGGAGTCACTAAACATGGGACACGGACCAGCAGTAAAACTCGGTAAGGACAACGCCGCCGGGTACAAGTCAAAACTCGGCGTTACGATGTTCATCGTCTACACCCTGACCTACTTCGGCTTTGTCGTGATCAACGCCGTCAACCCGGCATTGATGGAAAAAGTCTATTTCGGCCAGACCATTGCCGTGCTCTACGGCTTCTTCCTGATCATCTTCGCATTCGTGCTGGCGATCATCTACAACCACTTCTGTACCGCCGCTGAAGCGCGCCTGAACTGATAGGGGGGAATCATGATATACACTCAATCACCTCTGGCCATCGGCCTGTTTGTTACATTCGTTCTGTTTGTACTCGGCCTGTCGTTCTACCTGGCGCGCCGGACCACTTCAGCCGCTGGCTACTATGCTGCCGGCGGTAACATCCACTGGTTCACCAACGGCATCGCCTTCGCCGGCGACTACCTCTCGGCAGCCTCCTTCCTCGGTATCTGCGGCATGATCGCAACCGCAGGTTACGACGGCTGGATGTATTCGATCGGCTACCTGGCCGGCTGGATGGTTGCCCTCTTCCTGGTCGCCGAACCGATGAAGCGGCTTGGCAAGTACACCTTCACCGACGCCCTCGACTCCAAGTTCAATTCCAAGTCGATCCAGCTCATGGCTGCGATTTCGACTCTGGCTGTCTCGGTCTTCTACCTGATCCCGCAGATGGTCGGCGCCGGCGTCCTGGTTCAGCCTCTGCTCGGCATGCCGCATTGGGTCGGCGTCTGCATCGTCGGCGTGGTCGTCACGATCATCGTCGCAACCGCCGGCATGGCCTCCACCACCTATGTACAGTTCTTCAAGGGAGCCCTGCTGCTGATCTGTTCGACGGTCGTCGTCGGCATGGTCCTCTTCCGTGGCCTTGGCACCGAGCCGAACCAGGGCGGGACCAAGGAATACCACAAGTTTCTGGACCTGCAGGCAGTCGTCGCCAACGGCGAGCTGCAAGTTGCGGGCTATGAGGTGGTCGCCGGACTCGACTCCGAATTCGGCAAGGCCGGCTTCGTCAAGCTGGCCAAGGACGGCAACGAAACAGTCTGGCACCTCAAGGAAAACCCGGCTGGTGGCTACGAACTGGCCGAGGCCCTTTACACAACCGAACTGGCTGACGGCACCAAACTGTTCAACGGCGCCCCCAAAGAGGACGGCAAGTTTTTCGCCGTTGGTCACATCAAGGAAATCAAAATTGACGGTAAGGAAATCGCCCAGACCGGCGCAGTCGGCCCTCTGGAGTTTTTGAACCGCTTCAAGGAAAGCACCGTGGTGCTCTGGGGCAAGAAGTACGTCAAGGTCGGTGATTCCACAACCACCATCTACTACCAGAAGCCGACTCCCGGTAGCCGCATCCTGCGTCCCGGCCTGAAGTTCAAGGTCGACAACGCAACCGGCCTGCAGAAATTTAACTTCATCTCGCTGATGCTCGCCCTGTTCTGCGGTACCGCAGCTCTACCTCACATCCTGATCCGTTACTACACGGTGCCGAGCCAGGCCGCTGCACGTAAATCGACCATCGTCGGTATCGCCGCAATCGGTTTCTTCTACATTCTGACCCTGTACCTGGGTCTCGGTGCCATGACCAACGGTGTCATCAATATCACCGACAACAACATGTCGGCACCGTTGCTGGCTCTCTCTTTCGGGGTCGTCATCTTCTCGGTCATCTCGTCACTGGCCTTTGCCACGGTGCTTGGCACCGTATCCGGCCTGATCGTTGCCTCGGCCGGCGCGGTAGCTCATGACCTGATGGATAACTTCTTCGGTATGAACATGACCGAGAAAGGCAAGGTCAGGGCCGGCAAGGTCTCGGCCATGGTGATCGGTGCGATCGCCATCTACCTCGGCATCATCTTCGAAGGGATGAACGTCTCCTTTCTGGTCGGATGGGCCTTCGCGGTCGCTGCTTCGGCGAACCTGCCGGCAATCCTGATGATCCTGTTCTGGAAGAAGACCACGGCCCAGGGCGTCGCCGCATCGATCCTGATCGGCCTGACCTCTTCACTCGGCCTGATCCTGGTCTCGCCGGACATGTGGACTCGTTACGGCCTGCTGCCGCAGGACGCGCCGGTTGCCTTCAACAGCCCGGCGGCCATCTCGATCCCGGCCAGCTTCATTGCCCTGGTCCTCGTTTCCCTGATCACCCAGAAGAAGGGGGCTATGGTCGAGGAAGGTGCAGAAGCCTGATCCTTGCATCATATGAAGAAACCCTGTAAATAGTAGAGGGGCTGCTTTGGCAGCCCCTCTCTTTGTGTCTTGGCTGGAACATTCCTACCCCGGGTTAAACTCATGAAACGTTTTCGATTCACCCTGATCGCTATCTGCCTGGTCCTGCTCTATCTCGGGGGCAACGACCTGTTCCTCTGGTTCAACAACCAGTCACCGCAAGCACTGTCCATAAGCCAACTGGAGGAAAGTGGCGCACCACAGGAGTGGCTGAAGGTAAAATCAGGCTACATGGACCTGGACAGGGCGATCTCGACATCCGGATCCGTGGAGATGGAAGCCCTGCTGGTCCCACTCATGGCACATCCCGACCAGGAACGAATCCGGGTCATGGTGGAAACCCGTGACCCTGACCTTCTGCAACTTTTCAAGGACTATCATTTCTTCACCGATACGATCCCGGAAAAGCAGGCCTTCCGTCAAAAACACGCAGGGACATTCAAAGGGCAGCGCGAGATCACCGGGATGCTGGTCGCCGGACTGATCGCCCGCGGCAACCAGCAGAAACTTCTTAAACTGGCCAAGCAGACCGGACTTGATATTGCCGATGATGTGATTTTCCTGAGCGAGGGGAAAGTGCCGGGTAAGTGGCGGGGAGTGTTTTTTACCGTGGTCGGGCTATTGGGGCTGGTCAGGGTTTTAACCGGGAAAAGAGAGCGACGCCCACCCGCCCCTGACAGACCTTGATTCCAACAGTTTGATCCGTCAGGAGACGCATCAAACTGTCAGGTCAGTCCCTCCGGACAGGTATCAGCTCACCAAATCGGGCAGGATGCGATCCTCCCTGACAAAATGGTCCGGTCTGACGATCAGCAGCCGGCAACGGCAATCCCCTAGCCATTCGTTGAAGGCTCGGTAGGCTTCAGCCGTTTCACCTGCGGCACGAATCCACAGGAATTCGGTCCCGCAACGCTGCCAATACTGCATCTCCTGAGCACTTAATGCGTCCTGCGCCGACCGGTCAAAGGTAACAACCGAGTAATTCAGGCCGAGCAGGTCATCGAGCAGCCGATTGCTTCCAACCCTTGGCTGAATCAGGTAGTGTCCTGCCTTTCCAATTTGGACCTTGCCCCGTTCAGCATAGACCGGGGTGATGTTCGCACCCCGTATCTCCATGTATCTCCTGAGCCAACGGAGACGACCGGCCAAAGTGAACAGTGAAACCACCAGGATTTCCTGGACACGGAATAACGGCATCATCATCTTCCCCATCCGCCTGGCCAGCCGGAGCATCCTGACCTGGTGAGGACGACGCTCCCGCTCGTAGCTGTTCAGCAGCTCCGCTGACGCCATACCGCGCAGCACGAACGCAAGCTTCCAGCCGAGATTGACCGCATCCCGCAGGCCCGTGGCCATCCCCTGCCCGGCAAATGGTGGTGAGAGGTGGGCAGCGTCACCGGCCAGGAAGACATGTCCCAGGCTGTAACGTTCTGCGACACTCCCTTTATAGGTGTGCACCAGGCGACGCATGATCCGTGCCTGGCCAAGAGGTTTACGCCGCTCGATGAGCGACCTGATCAGGTCATCATCAGGGCAATCCGAAGCAGACAAGTCCTTGCGCAAAAGAAATTCCCAGCGCCGGTACCCTCCGGGCAACGGGATACTGGCCGTCGGACATCGTTTGTCACACCACACTTCGACACCTTCCCCGATTGGCTGGCCGACCAGATCAGGGTCGAAGGTATCAACGATCAGCCACGCTTCGGAATAGGCAGAGCCCTGCATCGGTATGTTGAGCGCATTGCGGATCGTGCTGCGACCGCCATCACAACCGACCAGGTAAGTCGCTGCCAGGTTGTGCTCCTGACCCTCCTGATCATTCGCAACCAGCAGGACACTCTCGTCATCCTGGGTGCAAGTCTGCACAGACCAACCGTTGCGAAGTTCGACGTTGTTAAAGCGCTTCGTGCCTGTCCTCAACACTTCCAGGGCACGATGGAACAGGAATACGTTGCCCCGGGCATAGCCATAAGGCCTGCCGTGCTGGGCCATGTTGAAGATCGCCCGGCCGTCCCTGGTGCGGTAGGTAAAGACGACATCACCTTCATCTCCCTCGGCTATGAAGGGAGACATGGCATCGAGTAACCCGCACTGCTGCCAGATACGCAGGCTCTCGTCATCGAGAGACACCGCACGGGGCGCTTCCGGTGACAGAACTTCCTTTTCCAGGACGAGGGTTTTGACACCGTAAAGGCCAAGGAGGTTGGCAATCGTTAGCCCTATCGGCCCGGCACCGACGATGATCACCTCATAATTCACACTTTGCACCGACAATAGGTCACCCAAACTTAAGAAGATCTGGCGATTTCCAGCAGCACCCGTTGCGCGTGACATCCCCGGGGGGTATTATCCACCGAATGCCCGTTTGGCGATCTGCAATCCTTCTACAAAACCCCGACCAGCCTGGAAATCGGCCATCACCCTATCCAGCGCGGAAACGAACCGGTCAAGGTCCTCTTCTGACGCCACCAGCGGCGGTGAAGCCTTGATCGTCATGTAGCTGTTACCACAGATCTGGGTCAGAATCTTCCCTTCACGGAACATCTTCATTACAACCATCTGTCCGAACAATGCCGAATGTGCCAGGGAGAAGGGTTTGAACATTGCCCTGAGTTTCAAGGACTGCGGGGGCTGCAGCTCAACACCGTTCATCAAACCGATGCCTCGGATTTCTTTGAGCATTTCATATTTCGGCACCAGCGCAGTGACCTTCTCACGCAGCATGTTGCCGAGATAGGTTGCCCGCTCTGCCAGACCCTGCTCCTCGATAACATCGAGTGCGGCCAGCGCAGCCCGCATCGATAGAGCGTTCTCACTGAAGGTCGTCTGGTTGAAGAATGCCTTGTCAACACCGTCGAACACCGACTCGTTGATCGCCCTGGACATCAGCACGGCTCCAACAGGCAGCATACCGCCACTCAGAGCCTTCGACAGGACAACCATGTCCGGTTCAATCCCGAAATGATGGGAAATAATGAACTGGCCGGTACGAAAAACCCCGGTCTGAACCTCGTCGAGGACGAGCAGTGTGCCGTACTGGCGGCACAGTCTCTGCGCCTCCAGAAACTGGTCCCTGGGCAACAGCCGTAGACCTGCCTCGCTCTGCAGCCCCTCGACGATAAAAGCGGCATACTGCTTAGTTCTCAGTTTTTCCTCGAGTTGCTGCAGGTCCAGGTAAGGGATACATTCCGTATCCGGCAGGAAGGGCCCACAGCCACCGCACCAGGAGTCGTCACGCATGATCGACATGGCACCGTATGACGCGCCGTGAAATGCCCCCAGGCAGGCCAGGATACCAGGGCGGCCCGTATGCACCCGGGCAAATTTCATCGCCGTCTCAACGCCTTCACTGCCCGTGTTGGTGTAGGTCAACCGTTCCAAACGACCTCCGGCCAGGGAGGTCAGTCGTTCGGCAAGCAGTGCCGCATGGTGCGGCACCAGGCTTTGCAGAATCAGCGGCCCCTGCCTCTCCAGTTCGTCACGGATGGCATCAGCGACCACCGGGTTGTTGTGCCCGACATTCTGCACGCAGTAGCCGGAGAGAAAGTCAGTATAACAGTCACCCGTATCGGTGTAGAGCTTGCTGCCGACACAGCGGGCGTAGTTGACGTTCATGTCAAGCAGGTTGAGGAACTTGACCCACTGCTTGTTGACCCGTCCAGCATACATCTGGCAAGCACTGTCGTGGTCCAGGTCGTGGCCGGTTTTCTGTAGCATCATCGCAGTCCTTTTCAATCACCTGGCTTCTGCAGCACGAGCAGCTCCAGGGTCCCCAGGTAGAAGCGTTTTGAATAACTGACTGCAAAACCGCATTCCTGCAACAGGCTGTACAACTGAATGCGATCCGGGAAATTTTTCAGACTGGCTGCGATGTAAGAGTGAACCTCGGGGTTGCCGTGCAGGATCAATCCCCATAGACCGCACCAGTATTTCAGGACGATGAGCTGCAGCTTTTGAAACCACGGCTTCGGGGACTTTGAAAAATCGAGCAACGCGACAAAGCCACCCGGCCTGAGAATTCTATGAATTTCGACAAAAGCCTGGCGTAATTCCGGGGCATTGCGTACGGCATAACTGCCCGTAACGATGTCGGCCGCTTGATCCGGCAGATCCGTCGCCCCCATATCCTGCCGAAGGAACTCGACATTCTTTGCATGACAGCGTCGCCTTGCCAGTTCCAGCATCGGTTCGGTCAGATCGATGCCGATGATACGACCGGCGGGGTACTTTTCGGCCAGGAGGAGTGCGACATCCCCGGTACCACAGGCAAGATCAACACAGACCGGCGAAGGGAACCTCGGTAAAGCGGCAACGAGCCTCCGCTTCCAGGCCATATCTCGCCCCAGCGACATGGCGCGGGTGGCAAAATCGTAGTGCCGGGCCGCCTCACCGAAATGCTGTTCATTGTATTCACGCTTTCGCTCCGGGGTATGGATGTAATCTTTTATCTTCAGGACAAATTTACTGTTCGTTGCCATAGGACCCTCAATGTTCTGGTTGATCCTGTTTCTGAACCACTCCGACGGGTCAGCCAGGTCACTTCTTGTTATCGCCGCTGTCAGGCCAGAGCGATGCAAGCAACTGAGAGGCCGCCTGTTCATCCAGCCGAAAGCTGTCCCGCACAATTTCAAGGATGTTGTTATGCACGTAATGCTGCGAAGTCTTCCAGGTCTGGACCACGTCCTGAGCAGACAATGACATGCTGCCGTAATCACCCGCCAGGCTCGGCACCGAAAGCGAAATGGCAGCACTGTCATCGGCAAGGATAAACTCAATGGCCAGGAACTGGCGGGTTTCAGTCGGGTCGGTGCGCTTCCGGAACCTCTCCCAGGACTGTTCGATGGCCCGGAACAGCTCATCACGGTAACGGATCGATGCTACGTGGCCATCCCGTGATTCCGGCCAGTTGCGACGTTCTTTTGCATCGATGGACGCGCCGACGCGTTTCAGGACCCGGCTGGCCAGCAGAGTTCGGACAACCAGCAGATCGTTGCGCCGGATCAGCTGCACCTCACCCTGCGGTTGTTCAATCGATGGGACCACAACCCGTTGCACCACCTGGTCATTAGCCGTTTCGAGCAGAACCGCAAAGCGGTCATGCCGTGACTTTTCCGCAAAGGGAGATGCAACGAAGCCGAAGGTCAGTAACAACGTCAGACAGAGTTGTTTCATGACACAACCTCGCGGCGGGTCGGACAACCGAGCATCAGGCAGGCCGGCAACACCAGCAGATCACAGAGCAGCGCACCGAACAGCGTCCCCCCGACCAGAAAGGAAAAATAGATCGTCGGCTTGAAGCTGCCAAGACAACCGACCCAGAAACCGAATGCCAGCACCAGTGTCGCAATCGCCAGGGCTCTGCCGATACGGGTGGTGGTTTCAGTTACGGCCTTGCTGACAACGCCGTCGTAGACACGCTGATAGTGAACCAGGTAATGGATGGTGTCATCAACGGCCAGACCGATGACGACCGCACCGATCATCGCTGTTCCGGTACTCAGGTCAATA
>Ga0316188_10001704_pt1 | contig 10459 bp, 3 predicted proteins | sample Phiworburrow1_MG_FD_204933 | JGI IMG/M metagenome (GOLD analysis project Ga0316188, IMG submission 204933) | Coastal sediment microbial communities from Maine, United States - Phippsburg worm burrow 1 | ecosystem: Environmental > Aquatic > Marine > Coastal > Sediment | place: USA: Maine... | reverse complement strand
GGTATAGTTATAGGTTCCGTTGATAAAATTCAGGACCGGAAATTTTTCAAAAGGAATTTTATAGGTCAGGTTAAAAGTCTGGTGATAATGTTCGGGCCGCCCAATTTTAAAGAATTGATCATAGAGCAGAATATTTTCATCTTTTCCAAACTCGTCGTATACGTAATTGTTCAGGGCCCTAAAAGAGAACTGAACAGATTTGGTGATATTGTAGGCGATCAGGTAATCCCAATCGAACATGAAGTTTCTTTGCTTCAGCACCGGGAGGTCGGGCAAGCCTTCCACCAGGGATCTCGAAAGTTGCTCGTTGTATGACCTTATGATATTTGAATTGATCGAAATTGACGTGGGCAATAAATTGATGTTGAAATCTTTAATAAACTGCAAATAGGCTTTATCGCTTACGAGCCCCCAAGACTTAAAAGGTTCAAATACCACAGGTTGGAAACTATGGGTATAGTTAGCAGAGGCTCTAACCTTTTGGTCTATAAATTTTTGAATATTATAATCTCTGTGATAGGTCTCATTGAAAAGATAGGATACCGACAAGTTTTCAACGTCATAAAAATGAGGCTTTTTGTTTTGTGAAGTCCTGTTCTTCCTTACATTGATAAAGTTAATGCTTTTTCGCTGCGTATAGTCGCGAGCCACATCACTGTTGGTATTTCCATTTTGAAATAAGACATCCTGATACTGGGGATCGTATTTGGGATCTCGGTACTCCTCTCCAAAACTAAAGTTAAAAGGTATGCTGATATTGACTCTTTTTGGCAACAGTTGCCCAACGTTTATATTTGAAACCAAGCCATATTGCTTTAATTCATCCTGACTTCTTTCGTTTACCATTTGATCCAAACTTCCAAATCCTATGGTATGCATACTACCTGTAAGCGAAAGATCTGCGAAATCTGCTAAATTGGCATCAGCGTTAACTATGGCTGCCCAACTTGATTTATTGTCAAAATCTGATACGCGCAATTCATTGAACCATAATTCCATGCTTTTAGGAGCAAAGGAGACATTCTTTACTCCCAGCATAATGGTTCTGATATTCGCCAGATTTGGATTTCCTTTCACCCTTATTCTGTATTCAGGGACTTCACCAGCCTGGGGCTGAGGATACAGCTCATTGACCGGTGCCCCAACTTCAAGTCTTTCCAATTTGAGATCACCAAAATTCTTGATGGCCGCATTGACATTATTTTCTACTGGCCATACCTCTTCAGGAGTAAGGGCACTGAAACTGCTTATTTTTAATGGTATCTCAATTTGATAATAGTTGTCATCGGTGTCACTGCCCAGTCTTATGATACCCAGTAACTCGTCGTCTTTGACCTCGATACTTCCGATCTTTCCTTCGGCGTGAATGAACATTTGTAATTTTTTGTACATTCTCAAATCGAAAGTGGTGTTCTTAAAGATGGCCCTGGTGTCTCCTGGCTGAAGGTCAGTAATCTTTGCAGAAACCGATTGTTCATTTTGTTGTTGGATGGTTGTGGTTCCCTGTAATCTTTCTCTTTTGATCCCCGGAGGTAACACATAAGGAATAGGCTGTCTGTCCTCATTTTCCTCAATATTCACGACGCCAACCTCAAAATTTTGATTCTCGTCAGGCGTTATTTCCTGAGGAGGGTTAATCGCATCGTCAAGGGTTTTGGTGTATCTTCTCCAATCTCCCCTTACCAGCTGCAGCTCACCAAATCTAAGGACCACCGGAATTTTGAATTTGGTCAAAAACATCCTCATAAATCGGATGGAGGTAAAGCCAGACATGTCATTTATGATATTGCTGGGATCTTCAGGCGTAGTAATGGGTATTCTAAACTGATACCAGGTTGTGGTTTTTGTGGTATTGTTGGCAAGGGTTACGGTAGTTGTTCTTGTATCAACGATATAATTCTGGCCTACCACCAAGTCTGTTTTGTTCATGGACACCTTATACTGATAATAGCTTTCAATGGCACTCATGGTCTGATCCTTGTTGATGTCTTCCACATCAGGATAGGTGGTTGCAGAGGTTGGATAATTTTCTACCGAATTATTCACGGTAGGAGAGTTTCCTTGTGTCAGGCTGAAGTCTTTGTATCGGGTAATGATAGACGCGTCTTGTGCATCAAAATCTGATCCTCTGAAATAATGAAAATTATCTGCCGAAGGGTCTGGCCCGAATACCGAACCGTATTTGATACTTTCATCCTGGTCGTTGACCCCGTCCAACCCAAGATCCTGGTTCAGTCTGGCCTCATCACTTTCCGGGAAAGCATATAAAAGTGACTGGTCTGTTGGAATGGACGACCAGGGTGTTGATTCAATATTGGATCCCGGAATCTGTACACCGTCTGTAGGAAGTCCGTTTTCGAACATTTTTCGATCGTCCTTTAAGATGTCTTCAGAAATACTACCAAAATTAAAATACAATTCTCCCTGCATATCCTGAAGTGAGGGAGGCGCACTTGGGCCGCCTTCTTCGGGTGAAATAGAATAATTCTCGTAGGGATCCATGAGCCAGAACTGAACGTATTCAATATTGGCCTGTTGGAAGTTTGTGGTTGTCAAGGCTCTTGTAATTCCAGCCCAACGGTCTTCCGGATTGATATATTTTCCGTTGGCATCAAAGCTGTCATCATAGTTGTTTGTTCCCCTTTCTGCAGGAAAATAGGCCAGGTCGAGGGTTCTGATAATGCTTGACTGCGTTACATCGAGATCAACCTGGGGAAATAATTCACTGTAATTGATCTGTCTTACTTCGGCCCTTGAAAGTTCATCACTGTCAATATTTGAAGGGCGCAGAGAAGAGCCATAGAATATCTGGTCGATATTATACCAGGATAGCTTTGATCTTTTTGCCCCGATCCTGAGTTCAGGAGGAAGTCCTGCTGCTACATTTCCGTTGGTAAAATCGAGATCTCCATTTTGTCCCAGCGGTGTACTTGCCGTAAACCATTGTTTTGGTGATTTAATGTCTAAAGGGATCTGTGCTCCTTCAAAATCATCGATATAGGAGGTTGAGGCTCCCTCCAGATCAATTCCTTTTGGAGTTCCCGGTGCCAGGTAGGCGATCTCTGACCTCACGGATACGAAGGAGGGTACATCAGTATCAATATTAGGCAGGACATTGGCCCATTTTGTTAGCTTTGGAACCTCGGTTCTGTAGGTTACATAAGCACCAAGGATGGTGTTATTGACCGGTTCGGCACCGAACTGTGCCTTTTGGGTCAACGGTTTTTCATTGAGATTGATAATATTTCCCCCAACGGCGAGTTTATCATTAAAAACGTGCAGTACGTCGATCCCCATGTATCTTCTTCTTTGCTGATTAAAACCGATATTATTTTCAACATTGACCTGAATCGGGGCATCAGAGGCAATTAATGCGGGGTTGATAATCTGAACATTTCCAATATTATAATCAACAACATAATCAACGCCTTCAACTAATTCTCTTCCACCCGTAGTAACCGTAACTGATCCCCTCGGAACGTTAAAGGCTCCCAAAGGAATACCACTTTTACCATCTGATTTAAAATATCCCCTGAATGAGTATTTGTCTTTTTGCTGAAAATCGTTTTGGGCTTCCATTTGGGTTCTGTCGTAAAGCTCCCTGAAAATATAAATATCGTCCTGGGGTGATAACTCATTGTCGAGGTATTCTCCAAAGGGTTCGACTACAGGAAAGATAAAATAACCGTTGGGAGAATCTATGGTAATCCCTTCAACATAGTCAAAGAACCCATCACCCTCTGGTTTAATATTATTATTCTGATCGAGGCGGTCCAACCTGAGCAGATTGAGAATTGTCTTTTCATTAACGCCCGGAGTTTGCGCATTTTGCAAAATATTGACAGGTTCACCGGTACTATCGTCATAATAAAGTAATTCGAGTCTAAAGCCATCTTTTTGCAGCTGAAAGGCCCCGGGAATTTCATATACGTTCTTCATCAAAAGGTCAAACATGGGTACGTTTGGATTGATGATTTCGCTGCGAAGCATTTTAAGCACCAAATTGTCAGGGGCAACAACTCCGGCATCTGTAAATTCACCCACCCTGTGCACCTGGATTCCATCTGAGTATTCATAAGCCACAGCAAGCACGTCACTGTCAACCAGCCTTCTGTTCAGGGTAATAAAACCTAACTGTGCATTCATGGTGAAATCAACCCCTTGAATGAGTTTTACCGCGTTTTCCAGGATGGTATAATCTCTTCCCTGGGCCATATTATAGGGTGTAAGCGCCTGCCCAACCGTAGAGATTTTTCTGATGGGGCCATTAAGCGTCAGTAAATTGTTCAGATCATTGGCCTCATTTGAGGGGTCCTGCCCTCCCGGAAAGGGCGTTACATTGGCCGGACCGATATTATCAGGATTGTTTTCACCAAGATCAGCGAGGGCTACCACGTTTCTTGTTCCGGTAGTTGTCGCGTTTCTGTTGGTCACCCAGATCTCAATTCTCGTAATGTTGACCGAACTATTGATCAACGGAAAATTTATCAGGGCGTTGTTGTAGGTGTCCCTGAATCCATGGGCAATAAAAAAGTGTCGGTTATTGTCGTAATTACTGGCCTTAAAATCGAATTCATTGAGTACTGCCCCTCCCTGGGCAGCAACCGTGCGGGTTTGGGATCTTTGTTGAGAAAAGATTCCGGTAACGGTGGTTTTTCCAAATTGCAATTCCACCTTGGCTCCAAAAAGGTTCTGAGCCCCGGTCACCAATGAATTTCTTATGGGCATGGAAACATTACCAACTTCGATCTTTCTGATGATATCATCTTCGGTCGGGGTATATTCCAGTTTCACCATATTCTGGAAATTGAAAGTTGATTGGGTATCAAAATTTGCCATTACCCTTAGCCTGTTTCCGATTTTGGCGTTGAGGCTGGCATTGATCTCCTGATCAAAATCAAAAGTGGTGCTTTGCCGGTTGTTTTCAGAGAGTTGCGGGTTTTCGACCTTTTGAAAGATCAGTCCCATTTTGATCAAAATGGACCCCTGCACATTGACGTCAATACTATTGCCTCCGAAGATACTTTCAAAGAAATTTGAATTGACATAGTAGGTTGGCAGCAAATTTTTCTGGACATCTGAAGCACCCTTGGTTTTTCCGCCAATCGCATTTAATTTCTCTTTCGAATACTCAAGCATGTCCCTTTGCAATCTGTAATCCTTGTATTCCTCAGGAGTCATTTGAGAAGGGTACTTGATATAGTAATCTCCTATTTTTTCCATCAGGATATAGTTGCCCGATTGAGGATCATAGATCACTTCAAGTTCCTTATTATCATTTAAGAATAATCTGCCATTTTGCTCGTCGGAGAAAGAGTAGGGTAAGGGTGGTATGGTGTCGTTTCTTGTGGAAGTTGTTGATAATCCACTAGTTACTTGATTTTCATTGGAATTTACTTGAGCCGAAACAATAGTCGTACTAAATAAAAGTACGATTAATATAATAGGGAGATTATATTTAAATCGTTTTATTTTGATCAAATTTTACAAGTTTTTAAGCGCTTGTTTAATGAGTTCCTCCAGGCTTACATCCGGAGAATCTTGTAAAATAACTTGTATGACTTTTTCAACTTTTTTTCTTGAAAATCCTAACACTTCTAAAGCAGATAACGCTTCAATTTTAATAGTATTGTTCGACGTGGGTAATTCTTCTGAAATTTCGTAAGATTTGAGAATTTTATCCCTTAAATCCACAATAACTCTTTGAGCAGTTTTTATCCCGATTCCTTTAACGGATTGTATTTTTGAGACATTTTCACTGGCTATGGCTCGCTGAATTTCCTCTGTGTCCATTGAAGACAATACTGTGATCGCCGTACTCGGACCAACCCCCGAAACGGAGACCAGAAGTTTAAAGATCTCCCTCTCTGTTTTAGTGGCAAAACCATAGATGATATGAGCGTCTTCCCTGATGACCAAATGCGTAAAAAGTTTCACATTTTCGTCATCCGGAATAGTTGAAAATGTTTGCAGAGAAATATTGACGTGATATCCCAGACCGTTGCACTCAATAACCACGTGGTCCGGATTTTTTTCAGTCATTCTGCCTCGAATATGTGCAATCATAAATTTTGAATAGTGATGGATTCAAATGTAATGATTTTATGTGCTTTTCGGAGAAATGTTTATGTTTTTTAATAACAATGTAAATCAGCCAAAAAGCAAACAGCACTCTCAGGTTGGCAGCCTTTTTTAAGGCGAAGCTACCCAGGTATTTTAAACGGGTTGATTGATTTATTTTCTTTCCTGAGCATCCACTACGGCAATGCAAACTATGTTGACGATCTCATCTACGCTCGCACCCAGCTGTATAAGGTGTACCGGTTTGTTCAGCCCCATAATAATAGGGCCGATTGAATCGGCGTTATGCAGCTCTTTTAGTATTTTATAGCTGGTATTTGCAGACTCAAGATTGGGATAAATGAGCGCATTCACTTTTTTGCCCTGTAATTTTGTAAAAGGAAATTTGTCTTCCCTCATTCTTTCGTTCAATGCAAAGTCTGCCTGTATTTCGCCATCAACAGTAATATCAGGAAAAAATTTATGAAGATAACTCACGGCTTCTCTGATTTTTTCTCCTGATTCCGATTTGGAGGAACCAAAGTTCGAAAATGAGACCATGGCAAGGTTTGGTGTTAATCCAAACATTCTCATGGTTTTATCAGTCATTCTGGCAATTTCAGTAAGTTCTTTTGCATTTGGATTGATATTCATGGCCGTATCCGAAAGGAATAAGGGTCCTTTATCGGTCAGCATAAGATTCGTTGCGGCAACCCTTCGTATACCCTTGATCTTTCCTATCAGTTGGATCATGGGTTTTGCAACGGTCGGGTAGCTCCTTGTATATCCCGTAACCAGTGCATCAGCTTGATTTTCATTGACCATCATGGCGGCAAAATAATTCCGCTCCCGCATCCATTTCTGAGCCTCCAGCAGGGTCATTCCCTTTCTTTGCTCCTTTTTCCAGTAGATCTCAGCAAACAGATTTCGTCTTATTTCTTCTTCTTTTGATTTAGGATCTATGATGGTGATCTCTGCATCAAATTGAATTTCTTTCATCAAACTTTTTATGACCTCCTGGTCACCCAGCAGGATTGGAATGGCAATGCCTTCCTCGTAAGCAATGTGAGCCGCTTTTAACACATTGAGCTGGTCAGCTTCCGCGAAAATTACTTTTTTGGATTCTGACTTGGCCCGATTTGTCAATTGTCGCATTAGTTTGTTTCCGGTACCCAATCTTTCAATGAGTTCATCTTTATAAACATCCCAGTCCTTGATGGGTTGTTGTGCAACGCCCGAGTCCATTGCAGCTTTGGCTACTGCAGGCGGAATTTCGCTGATCAGCCGGTGATCAAAAGGTTTTGGAATGATATAATCCTTTCCAAAAGTGATGTTTTTCTTATTGTAGGTGATATTGACCTGTTCCGGAACACTTTCCTTGGCAAGGTTGGCCAGGGCGTGAACAGCTGCCATTTTCATTTCTTCGTTGATCTTTGTGGCCCTTACATCAAGTGCGCCTCTGAATATAAAAGGAAAGCCCAAAACATTATTTACCTGGTTGGGATGATCCGATCTTCCGGTAGCCATTATGATGTCATTTCTTGTGTCAATGGCTAATTGATAGTCTATTTCAGGATCAGGATTGGCCAAGGCAAAAACAATCGGATTTTCAGCCATGGTTAACAGCATTTTGGCGGTCACGATATTACCTACAGATAGTCCGATAAATACATCTGCATTTTTCATGGCATCCTCCAACGTGTATAGGTCCCTGTCAGTTGAAAATTCTTTCTTTTGGGTATTGAGATCGGTACGGTCCTTTCTCAGAACGCCTTTACTGTCACACATGACAATATTTTTATTTTTGATCCCGAGTTTTTTATACAACTTTGTGCATGAAATGGCAGCAGCTCCTGCACCATTGATCACGATGGTTACCTTTGAAGGTGATTTTCCGGCGATTTCCAAAGCGTTTTTCAAAGCGGCAGCAGAAATAATTGCCGTCCCGTGCTGATCGTCGTGCATTACCGGAATATCCAGCTCTTCTTTCAGTCGCCTTTCGATTTCAAAAGCTTCAGGTGCCTTGATGTCCTCAAGATTGATTCCTCCAAAAGTAGGCGCAATGGCCTTGACGGTTTCCACGAATTTATCTATGTCTTTGGCATCTACCTCAATGTCAAAAACATCAATATCAGCGAAGATTTTAAACAAAAGGGCCTTCCCTTCCATTACCGGCTTGGAGGCCAGGGGTCCAATGTCGCCCAGACCCAGTACTGCCGTTCCGTTTGAAATTACGGCAACAAGGTTGCCTTTGGCTGTATATTTATAGACATCCTGACTATTTTTTTCAATGGCCAAACAGGGTTCAGCCACTCCGGGAGAATAGGCCAGAGACAGGTCTCTTTGGGTGGCGTGCTTTTTAGTAGGAAGCACTTGTATTTTCCCTGGTTTTGGGTATTGATGATAATCTAAAGCGTCTGTTTTGTTTATTTTAGCTGCCATAATCTTAGTTTATTGCATAGTAGACAAAGGTAATTTATTTGGTCACAGAAAGGAGAAGAAATTTACTTTTTTAGATAGTCCATATTGCGCAATAATCCGCTATATTTTGCTCTTTTAACCGCTGATAATTTAAAAATGTCATGGAATACTTCTTCGGTAATTTCTTCCCATTCTTTTTTATTCATTTTTAATAAGCGAGTTTCGGGCCTGAACCTGGGTTCAAGATGAGGTGTTGAAAATCTGTTCCATGGACAAACATCCTGACAAATGTCGCAACCAAACATCCAATCGTCAAATCGACCTTTAAAATCAAGGGGAATGTCATCTTTGAGTTCAATGGTAAAATAAGAGATGCACTTGCTCCCGTCAACCGTATTGTTTGGCAAAATCGCCTGGGTTGGACAGGCATCCACGCATCTTGTACAACTCCCGCAATGGTTGGTTGCAAAGGCTTCGTCGTATTGGAGTTCAAGATCGAGAATTATTTCGGCAAGAAAAAAATAGGAACCTTTTTGTTTGCTGATTAAAAGGGAGTGTTTGCCCAACCATCCAAGTCCACTTTTTTTCGCCCAGCTTCTTTCCATCACCGGCGCTGAATCGGTAAATACACGGGCCTCAAAATTTCCCACTGCTGATCGCATGTTGCCAACCAATTCGACTAGTTTTTGTTTGATCACGTGATGGTAGTCTTCTCCATAGGCATATTTGGAAATATGATAACTGTTTTCGGTTTGTTTTTCTTCGGGATAATAATTGTACAACAGTGAAATGACGCTTTTGGCTCCTGATACAAGCAGACGGGGATCAAGTCGTTTGTCGAAATGATTTTCCATATATTTCATTTCTCCATGATAATTGTTGCGCAGCCATTGCTCCAAACGAGGAGCATCCTCTTCCAGAAATTCAGCTTTTGAGATTCCGCAAGAGTCAAAACCCAGACGTTTTGCCTCGTTTTTTATCCAGTCACTATGTTTTTCTTTTTGCGTCAAGATCAGATCAAATTCTGTGGGTTTCTAAAATATGATTTTGTACTTGTTTCCTCTTGCACCATGTGTCCATCGCTAAAAAATACAGCACCTTGATCATTGGGTCACGCAAGGTGCTGACAGAAAGATTGTTATCACAATTTGCTCAGGAACCATTGTATTTTAGTGCAATTTTCGCACACAGAACAATGCGTTTTTTTTGGCGAAATCAGCATTAAAAAGAGATGCCAATCTGGTATCCAGCTTTGACTCTTGGTAGAAAAATTTATTGTGCTGACAGACATTGCAAGCCAGAGCAGTTCCCTCTATGAATATTTTTTCTGCGGGTATGTTTTTGTTAAAAAACCCCATAAAATCCTATTAAAATAGTCCCCCTTGAAGGTTACCTTTAATTCTTCCCAAATGTTTGTAGGCCAGTTCGGTCACCTCCCTACCTCGTGGAGTTCTCATGATAAAACCTTCCTGAATCAAAAAAGGTTCATAAACCTCTTCAATGGTTTCGGCATTTTCTCCTACAGCTGTGGCCAATGTTGAGATTCCTACAGGTCCTCCTTTGAATTTGTCAATGATGGTCGACAATATCTTATTGTCCATTTCATCGAGGCCATACTTATCTACATTCAAGGCATTGAGGGCATACCTGGCAATCTCAATGTCGATACTTCCATTTCCTTTGATCTGGGCAAAGTCTCTTACCCTTCTGAGCAGGGCATTGGCAATTCTGGGTGTTCCTCTGCTTCTGCCGGCTATTTCGATCGCTGCTTCCATAGAATTCTGTACATTGAGGATTTTGGAGCTTCTTTGAACGATATGGGTAAGCAGTTCAGTACTGTAATATTGAAGCCTGCTGCTGATTCCAAATCGGGCTCTCATGGGAGCCGTTAACAATCCTGATCGGGTGGTTGCCCCGATCAAAGTGAACGGTTCAAGATTGATCTGAACGCTTCGTGCATTGGGTCCTGATTCGATCA
>Ga0316188_10001703_pt1 | contig 10465 bp, 11 predicted proteins | sample Phiworburrow1_MG_FD_204933 | JGI IMG/M metagenome (GOLD analysis project Ga0316188, IMG submission 204933) | Coastal sediment microbial communities from Maine, United States - Phippsburg worm burrow 1 | ecosystem: Environmental > Aquatic > Marine > Coastal > Sediment | place: USA: Maine... | reverse complement strand
CCGCGCTTGACGTGTCCGTGCAGGCGACGGTGCTGAACCTGCTGCTCGACCTGCAGGACGAGTTCGGGATGACCTACGTGTTCATCAGCCACGACCTGGCCGTCGTCAAGTACATGGCCGACGACATGCTGGTGATGAACGAAGGGGCCATCGTCGAGCGGGGAGCGGCCGATGCGATCTACGCCGACCCCCAGAACGAATACACGCGTAAGCTGATGAACGCGATCCCGCGCGGCTTTGCCGGCCGCCAGGCTCGCGCCTGACGACTTTCCCCGGCCCCGCGCCGGTGCAACGCGATGTTCGGCGCCGCCGACTCCGACCTGCAGAACCGATTGAGCAGCGCGCTCGCGGCCGTGATGGCGCTGCGGGCCGAGCTGGCGTCGGACCCGGACCTGAACGCCCGCTGGCTCGCGGTCAAGCAGTTCCAGGCCGATCGCCTGCGGGCAACCTATCCCGACCTGCTCGCGTCGCCCCGCTACCGGGAGCCGTGCGAGTTCTTCCTGGACGAGCTGTACGGCGCGCACGACTTCGACCAGCGTGACGCCGAGGCCCAGCGCGTGGTGCCGAAACTCGCCAAGATGCTGCCCGCGCGGGCCGTCGAGACCCTGCTGCTGGCGGTGCAGCTGGACGAAATGTCGGAGCGCTTCGACTCCGGCATGGCGCGCCAGCTGCGCGGGCCGGTGACCGCGGCCGCGTACGCCGCGGCCTACCCGTCCGTGGGCAGCGAGGCCGAGCGCGAACGTCAGATCGAGCTGGTGAGCGAAATCGGCCAGGCGCTCGACAAGCTGGCGCGGATCCCCATGCTGTCCGCAATGCTGCACATGATGAAGGGACCCGCCGAGATGTGGGGCCTGTCGCACCTGCATCACTTCCTGCAGCGCGGCTTCGATGCGTTCGCGGGCATGGGCGGCGCGCGCGAATTCCTCGCCACCGTCCGGCAGCGCGAGTCGACGATCAACCGGCGCCTGTTCGCGCGCGACCCGGATCCGTTCCGCTCGGGCGACTGACCCTATCCGGCGACCCGCACGATGCGGGTCCCGGTCCAGCGGTCGTGCAGCAGGCGGCGCTGGGGATCGACAGCGGCGGGCAGCAACAGGATGGCGAACCCGATTCCAAGCGCGGCCGCGTCGGCCAGCGCGTGGGTCTGGAACAGCGCGACCCAGATCAGGCCGGGCAGCCAGAGGTGCCAGGCGAGCAGGTAGCGCGCGACGGCACGCGCGGGGCGGGGCGGCGCGCCGTCGGCCGCCACGACCTTCAGCTTCCATGTCTTCAGGGCGAGCGTCTGGCCCGAGCGCGTCCAGCACCAGACGAAGTAGCCACCGATCGCGAGGAACAGCGTTGCCTGCAGCACGGCACGCCTGCCCGGCGGCAGCGGGTACGTCCAGTGCAGCAGTGCCAGCAGCGCGTACGAGGTGATGAAGACGACTCCGAACAGCAGGACGGCCTCGTAGACCATGGCGGACAGGCGCAGCGCAAGTCCGGCGGCGCGGGGCGGTTCAAGCCGAGGGGACGGGGAAGGCACGCCGCAGTCTAGCCAGCTTCCGCCGGGACCCGGCTATGGCTTGACTTCGATGGGGGGCTCGACGGGAGGCGCCGCCTTGGCGGGCGGGTTGGGGGTGGTCTTGGGGGCCGCGGCGGGGGCCGCCGGCGCCCGCCGTGGCGTTTCAGGCTTCTTGCCCGCCTGGTTGGCGAGTTCGCGCTTCTTGTCCTCGGGCAATTCCTGGTACTTCTGCAGCTTCTGCTGCCGCTGGTCGGCGGGCAGCTCGTAGGCCCGGCGGAAGTTCTCGCGGGCCGTCTTGCGCTGTTCGGGCGTCAGCTTGGCGTACTCGGCCATGCGCTCGTGGACGCGCTTCTTCCCGTCGGGCGACAGGTCGGGATAGCGCTGCGCCACCTCCAGCCACTTCTGCTTGCGGTCCGGCTCCAGGGTGGTCCACATCCCGGCCAGGGGGGCGAGGGCTTCCCGCTGGGCAGCCGTGAGTTCGTTCCACGCCGGACGCGTGGGCTTCGGAGCCGGCGCTGGCTTGGCCTGCGGAGCGGCCTTGGCGGCTCCAGGGGCATTCTGGGCCGGCAGGGGCCCGGCGAACAGCAGCAGCAATCCCGCCAGCGCGACCAGAGCGACGTATGGATGCACGCGGGCTCCGGCTCAGAGCTCTTCGGTATTGGTCTGGAGCAGCGCCCCGAACCCCTTGTCGGCGTAGGCGTCGATCGGGCCTTCGTCGAGGAGTACCGCGAAGTCGATGTCCGCCAGCTGGGAGATGTGCTGGTCGTGCTGCCACTGGTAGATCCCGATGAAGCCGATCACCAGCGCCAGCAGCGGTGCGGCCAGGCCGAGGCGCTGCGCCCAGCTGGCGCCGCCTTCCTCGGGGAAGGCGGGTCCACCGGCGGCCACGGGTACGGCGTTCCAGGCCGGCGCCGTCGCGCGGCGGTGCAGGCCGAGCGCCTTCCTGCGGGCCTGCTCGAGGCGGTACGCGGTCTTGTAGTCCAGGCGCTCGGCCCCTTCGTTGAGGGCCAGACGGACGCGGTAGCCGAATTCGTTTTCGTTCATAGTTGTATGCCTCGAGCGCGCAAGGCCTTGGCCAGTGCGTGTGTGGCCCGGGAGCAATGGGTCTTGACGCTCCCCTCGGAGCATCCCATCACCGCGGCGGTTTCCGCCACGTCCATCTCTTCCCAGTAACGCAACAAAAAGGCCTCCCGTTGACGTGCCGGGAGCCGGGAAACCTCTTCTTCGATGATCCCGATCACCTGAGAGCGCTCGACCTTGTCGGCGGCGCTCTCCGCCCCGTCGGATCCGGCGAGCGCCTCGAGCGTCTCCAGAGGATCGGAATCCTCCTCCCCGTCCCGTCCTCCCAAAGCCGAGAAAAGCGTGATCCAGGTCGACCTGACCTTCTGCCGGCGGAAGAAGTCGTGGATCGTGTTCTGCAGGATGCGCGTGAACAGCAGGGGCAGTTCGCCGGCGGGACGGTCGCCGTAGTTCTCGGCCAGTTTCAGCATCGCGTCCTGGACGATGTCCAACGCCGAATCGGCGTCGCGCACGGCGAACTGGGCCTGCTTGAAGGCACGTCGTTCGGCGCTGGCCAGGAAGGTGGAGAGTTCTTCGGCGGAAGCCATTCATCGGGGCCACTGAACCGGGACGACGACGCGGCCGGCAGGGCCCGATCAAAGAGGGGAAAAACGGCCGGGCATGCTAGCAGGAAGCCTCGCGAACAGGCCATTGCGATCGGCATGGCGGTTTGCAGAATGTGGTGCGCTGCAGTATCGTCCCGCCCTCTTGTAACACAAGAACAAAGCTCAGCGACTGCAGCCTATCCCGTTGTAACCGCCAGAAGCGCCCGCCGCACCGCCCGCCACAAGTGGGCATGGAACGGCATCCGATCAATTTCCAGTGGACTTTGAGAGGGTTCGCGAAATGCAACTCACCGGCGCCGAGATCGTTGTACGTTGTTTGCAGGATGAGGGAGTCACCCACGTCTTCGGATATCCCGGAGGCGCGGTCCTGTACATCTACGACGAGATCTTCAAGCAGGACAAGTTTCAGCACATCCTCGTTCGTCACGAGCAGGCCGCGGTGCACGCGGCGGATGCCTATTCGCGCTCGAGCCAGCGCATCGGCGTCGCACTGGTGACGAGCGGACCCGGGGTCACGAACGCGGTGACCGGCATCGCCACCGCGTACATGGACTCGATACCGATGGTGATCATCACCGGCCAGGTGCCGACCCACGCCATCGGGCTGGATGCCTTCCAGGAGTGCGACACGGTCGGGATCACCCGTCCCTGCGTGAAGCACAACTTCCTCGTGAAGGACGTGCGCGACCTGGCGCTGACGATCAAGAAGGCGTTCTACATCGCCCAGACCGGTCGTCCCGGGCCCGTCCTGGTGGACATCCCGAAGGACGTCACCGTGGCGCGCACCGACTACCACTACCCGCGCGAGCTCGACATGCGCTCGTACCGGCCGGTGGTGAAGGGCCACCAGGGGCAGATCAAGAAGGCCGTGCAGCTGCTGCTCGCGGCCGAACGGCCGATGGTCTACACGGGCGGCGGCGTGATCCTGTCGGATTCCTCCGACCTGCTGAGCCGGCTCGTCAACCTGCTCGGCTTTCCGTGCACCAACACGCTGATGGGGCTGGGCGCGTTCAAGGCGAGCGATTCCAAGTTCGTCGGCATGCCGGGCATGCACGGCACGTACGAGGCCAACATGGCCATGCAGCACTGCGACGTGCTGCTCGCGGTCGGCGCCCGCTTCGACGACCGCGTGATCGGGAACCCGAAGCACTTCGCCTCGAATCCGCGCAAGATCGTCCACATCGACGTCGACCCGTCGTCCATCAGCAAGCGCGTCAAGGTCGACGTGCCGATCGTGGGCGACGTCCGCGAAGTGCTGACCGAGCTGCTGGCGCAGCTCGAGGCCGGCGCCGCGCGTCCGGACGCGGCGAAGCTCAAGGCGTGGTGGGACCAGATCAACGAGTGGCGCAAGCGCGACTGCCTGCGGTACGAGCGCAACGGCGAGGCGATCAAGCCGCAGTACGTGGTGGAGACGCTGTGGAAGGTGACGGGCGGCGACGCCTTCGTCACGTCCGACGTCGGCCAGCACCAGATGTGGGCGGCGCAGTACTACCGCTTCGACAAGCCGCGCCGCTGGATCAACTCGGGCGGGCTCGGCACGATGGGCGTCGGACTGCCGTACGCGATGGGCGTGCAGATGGCCAACCCCGGCGCGGAGGTCGCGGTCATCACCGGCGAGGCCTCGATCCAGATGTGCATCCAGGAGCTGTCGACCTGCAAGCAGTACCGCCTGACGCCGAAGATCTGCAACCTCAACAACCGTTACCTCGGCATGGTGCGGCAATGGCAGCAGATCGACTACGGCAGCCGCTACTCCGAGTCGTACATGGACGCGCTGCCCGACTTCGTGCGGCTCGCGGAAAGCTACGGCCATGTCGGGATGCGCATCGACAACCCGGCCGATGTCGAGCCGGCGCTGAAGGAGGCGTTCGGCAAGTACAAGGACCGCCTGGTCTTCCTCGACTTCATCACCGACCAGAAGGAGAACGTCTGGCCGATGGTCAAGGCGGGCAGGGGACTGACCGAAATGCTGCTCGGCTCGGAGGACCTATGAGGCACATCATCTCGGTGCTGCTCGAGAACGAGCCCGGCGCCCTCTCGCGCGTCGTCGGGCTGTTCTCCGCGCGCGGCTACAACATCGAGACGCTGACCGTGGCGCCGACCGAGGACCCGTCGCTGTCGAGGATGACGATCGTCAGCGTCGGATCGGACGACGTGATCGAGCAGATCACGAAGCACCTGAACCGGCTGATCGAGGTCGTCAAGGTGGTGGACCTGACCGAAGGCGACTACATCGAGCGCGAACTCATGCTGATCAAGGTGCGCGCGGTCGGCAAGGAGCGCGAGGAGATGAAGCGGATGGCCGACATCTTCCGTGGCCGCATCATCGACGTCACCGAGCGCACGTACACGATCGAGCTGACGGGCAACTCCGGCAAGCTCGATGCGTTCATCCAGGCGGTCGACCGCGCGGCGATACTCGAGACGGTCCGTACCGGCGGCTCCGGCGTCGGCCGCGGCGAACGGGTGCTCCGGGTCTGAGCCCGGGGCAGGCGGAACAGGAACAGGGGACTTCGGGGCGGGGTTTTCGTAGTCACTACAGTTGCGCGCAGCGCCGGGCCGCTCCCAGGCGGCGCGCACAAATCGAGGACTTCGCGTGCACGTGCGACGCGAAGCGTCGCGCAAAGGCGAAGTGGAGGAGAAGGCATGAAGGTGTATTACGACAAGGACGCGGACCTGTCGCTGGTCAAGGGCAAGAAAGTCACGATCGTCGGCTATGGCTCGCAGGGGCACGCGCATGCGCAGAACCTGACGGACTCGGGCGTCAAGGTGACCATCGGCCTGCGCAAGGGCGGCGTGTCGTGGAAGAAGGCCGAGGGCGCCGGGCTGGCAGTCAAGGAGGTGGCCGAGGCGGTCAGGGACGCCGACATCGTGATGATCCTGCTGCCCGACGAGAACCACGCGCAGGTGTATTCCGAGGCCATCGGCCCGAACATGAAGCAGGGCGCGGCGCTCGCGTTCGCGCACGGTTTCAACATCCACTACGGGCTGATCCAGCCGCGCGCCGACCTCGACGTGCTCATGATCGCGCCGAAGGCGCCCGGGCACACCGTGCGCTCGACCTTCAAGCAGGGCGGCGGAGTGCCGATGCTGGTGGCGATCCACAAGGATGCGTCGGGCATGGCGCGCCATCTCGCGCTGTCGTACGCGGCCGCCATCGGCGGCGGCAAGGCCGGGATCATCGAGACCAACTTCCGCGAGGAGACCGAGACCGACCTGTTCGGCGAACAGACCGTGCTGTGCGGCGGCACCGTGGAACTGATCAAGGCCGGCTTCGAGACCCTGGTGGAAGCGGGCTACGCGCCGGAGATGGCCTACTTCGAGTGCCTGCACGAGCTGAAGCTGATCGTCGACCTCATCTACGAGGGCGGCATCGCCAACATGAACTACTCGATCTCCAACAACGCGGAGTACGGGGAGTACGTGACCGGCCCGAAGATCATCACCGACGAGACCAAGCAGGCGATGCGCCAGGCGCTGAAGGACATCCAGACCGGCGAATACGCGAAGAGCTTCGTGCTCGAAAACCGGGCCGGCGCGACCACGCTGAACGCACGCAGGCGGCTGATGGCGGAGCACCCGATCGAGCAGGTCGGGGAGAAGCTGCGGGCGATGATGCCGTGGATCAAGGCGAACCGGCTGGTCGACCAGTCGAAGAACTGATTCGCAGGAGGCGGGCGGACGCGCTCCGGCGCGTCCGCCGCGTTGGCTCCGATCGCGCGGCAGGGCGAGCGGCGTCGCGCCGCGCCGGCAAGGGCCAGGCCCGAAGAATCCTTCCAGCGACCGCGGCTCGCGCGCAACCCCGTTTGCGCTGCGCTCCCGTATACAGTCCCGTCATTCCCATGGAGAGGAAACGATGAAGCGACTGATGGCCCTGATCGCGTTCCCCCTGGCCCTGTTCGCGCTGCCGGCGGCAGCCCAGAGCCCCCCGATCGTGGCGCCGAGTCCCGGCGTGCTGCTGATGATGACCGGATCGGCGGAGGTCGAAGTGCCGAACGACGAGGCGGTGGCGAACTTCTTCTACGAGGCCCAGGACGCCGACCTGGCGAAGGCCCAGGGACTGGTCAACCAGCGGGTCGCCGAGGGCACGGCCGCCCTGAAGAAGGCCGATCCGAAGGCGCAGGTCGAAACGTCGGGTTACAGCAGCTACCCGGTCTACTCGAGCGGGCCGACGCGCACGATCACGGGCTGGCGGGTCAGGCAGGGCGTCGCGCTGCGCACCGGCAATCTCGCCGGCCTGCCGCGCACGGTGGCGTCGGCCCAGGCGTTGCTCGCGCTCGGAAACATCGACTTCCGCCTGTCGACGGCGGCGCGCGAGCGCGTGGATGCCCAGCTGATCCAGCTCGCCACCGCGAACCTGAATGCGCGGCTCGCGGCCGCGGCGAGCGCACTCGGCGGCACGCCGGCGCGCCTGCGACTCGAGGAAGTCAGTTTCGGCACGCGCGAGGGAGGGCCGCAGCCGGTGATGCTGCGCACCGCGCCCATGATGGCTTCGAACGCGAGCCCGCCGCCGCCCGGCTTCGAGTCCGGGCTATCGGTGGAACGCATGACGATCAACGGCAAGGCGCGCTTGCTGCCCTGAGGCCGGGGCGGCCCGTTCCGATACCATTGCATGTCTGATCCAGGGACATGAGCCTTGAACTATCCGCATCCGATCCTGGCGCGTGAGGGCTGGCCGTTCATCGCGGCTTCGATTGCGCTGGCCGTCGTCGTCTGGGCCCTCGCCGGCTTTGCGTGGTCGCTGCCCGCATGGCTGGTCGTGCTGTTCGTCGTCCAGTTCTTCCGCGATCCGCCGCGCCAGGTCCCGACCCAGCCGAACGCGGTGCTGTCTCCGGCCGACGGGCGCATCGTGAAGGTGGAGAAGGTGCGCGACCCGCTGACCGAGCGCGACACCCTGCTGATCAGCGTGTTCATGAACGTGTTCAACGTCCACAGCAACCGCTCGCCGGTGGACGGGACGGTCGAGCGGATCCAGTACAGCCCGGGCAAGTTCGTCAACGCCGACCTCGACAAGGCCTCGAGCGAGAACGAGCGCAATGCGATGGTGCTGCGGCTGGCCGGCGGCGAGCGGATCTCCGTGGTCCAGGTGGCCGGGCTGATCGCGCGGCGCATCCTGTGCTACGCGAAGGAGGGCCAGCGCCTCGCGCGCGGCGAGCGTTACGGTTTCATCCGTTTCGGATCGAGGGTGGACGTGTACCTGCCGCTGACTGCGCGTCCGAAGGTGGTGGTCGGCGACGTGGTGCACGCCACCACGACCATTCTCGCGGAGCTCGCATGAGGTTCCGTCGCCGCAAGGGGCGTCCGTACGGCATCGCGGCCGGCGTCCCGGTCGCGAGCGAGCCGGCGCGGCCGGTCCGCCGGCGCGGCATCTACCTGTTGCCGAACCTGTTCACGATGGCGGCGCTGTTTTCGGGGTTCTTCGCCATCGTGCAGGCCATGAGCCAGCGCTTCGAACTGGCCGCGATCGCCATCTTCGCGGCGATGGTGCTCGACGGCATGGACGGGCGGGTGGCGCGGCTGACCAACACGCAGAGCGCGTTCGGCGAGCAGTTCGATTCGCTGTCGGACATGACCTCGTTCGGCGTCGCGCCCGCGCTGGTGATGTACGAGTGGATCCTGAAGGACCTTGGCCGATGGGGTTGGGCGGGCGCGTTCGTCTACTGCGCCGGCGCCGCGCTGCGGCTTGCGCGCTTCAACGCGAACCTCGGCGTGGTCGACAAGCGCTTCTTCCAGGGACTGCCGAGTCCGGCTTCCGCCGCCCTGATCGCCGGTTTCGTCTGGCTCGCGATCGACAACAAGTTCCCGATCCGCGAGGCGTGGCTGCCGTGGGTCGCGTTCGCGCTCACCGTGTATGCGGGGTTCACGATGGTCTCGAGCGCCCCGTTCTACAGCGGCAAGTCGTTCCACGTCGGGCGCAGCGTTCCCTTCTGGGTGCTGGTGGCGCTGATCGCGCTGATCTTCGTGGTTTCGTCGGACCCGCCGATCGCGCTGTTCACGCTGTTCTGCGGCTACGCGCTGTCGGGCTACTTCTACTGGGCCTGGCGCTGGTTCCGGGGCGAATCGAACCCCGCCAAGCCGGTCGCGGCCGCGCCGGCGACCCCGCCGGCGCCCCCCAAGCAGGGGTGAGGGCGGTTGTTGGCAGCCGCATTTCCGCCTATAGTCGCTGCACATGCTTCGCTCTCTCGTCACCGCCTCCGTTCCGCTGCCGGCAGCCGTTCACGGCCTGCTGCTGCACCTGCTGCGCCCCGCGCGCAGCTGACCCCCGACCCACAATTCGAGCCTTGCCGCTGCCAGAGCCCGGAGCCTGGCAGATGAGGACGTTTCCGCCCCTGGAGCCACCATGACCGACCGATTGATCATTTTCGACACCACCCTGCGCGATGGTGAACAGAGCCCCGGCGCCTCGATGACGAAGGAAGAGAAACTTCGCATCGCCAAGCAGCTGGAGCGACTGCGCGTCGACGTGATCGAGGCGGGCTTCGCCGCGTCTTCCAACGGCGACTTCGAGGCCGTGCGCTCGATCGCAACGGCCGTGAAGGACTCCACCGTGTGCTCGCTCGCGCGCGCCAACGACCGCGACATCGGCCGCGCGGCCGAGGCGCTGGAACCGGCGCGGTCCAAGCGCATCCACACGTTCATCGCGACGTCGCCGCTGCACATGGAGAAGAAGCTGCGCATGACGCCGGACCAGGTGTTCGAGCAGGCCAAGCTCGCGGTGCGGTTCGCCCGGCAGTTCACCGACAACGTAGAGTTCTCGCCCGAGGACGGCTACCGGTCGGAGCCGGACTTCCTGTGCCGGGTGCTGGAGGCCGTGATCGCCGAGGGTGCAACCACGATCAACATCCCCGACACCGTGGGATACGCGGTGCCCGAGCTGTATGGCGAGTTCCTGCGCAACCTGCGCGCCCGCATACCGAATTCCGACAAGGCGGTCTGGAGCGTGCACTGCCACAACGACCTCGGGATGGCGGTCGCGAATTCGCTCGCGGGAGTGATGATCGGCGGCGCCCGGCAGGTCGAATGCACGATCAACGGGCTCGGCGAGCGCGCGGGCAACTGCTCGCTGGAGGAAGTGGTGATGGCGGTGCGCACGCGCCGCGACTTCTTCGGGCTCGATGTCGGCGTCGATACCACGCAGATCGTTCCCGCTTCGAAGCTGGTATCGGGCATCACCGGCTTTCCGGTCCAGCCGAACAAGGCCGTCGTCGGCGCGAACGCCTTCGCGCACGCGTCGGGCATTCACCAGGACGGCGTCCTGAAGGCGCGCGACACCTACGAAATCATGCGCGCCGAGGACGTCGGCTGGAGCGCCAACAAGATCGTCCTGGGCAAGCTGTCG
>Ga0316188_10001702_pt1 | contig 10471 bp, 4 predicted proteins | sample Phiworburrow1_MG_FD_204933 | JGI IMG/M metagenome (GOLD analysis project Ga0316188, IMG submission 204933) | Coastal sediment microbial communities from Maine, United States - Phippsburg worm burrow 1 | ecosystem: Environmental > Aquatic > Marine > Coastal > Sediment | place: USA: Maine... | reverse complement strand
TACACCCCGTAGAAGGGCACGCAGCCGGCGACGCTGGTGTCGGCCTGCTCGAAGCCCGCCTGCCAGCGGGGCTGATTGGCGGTCAGCGCCAGCAGCGAACACAGGTGGCCGCCGGCGGAGCCGCCGGTGGTGACGATGAAGTCGGGGTTGCCGCCGTACTTCTCGATGTTCTCCCGCACCCACGCCAGCGCGCGCTTGATGTCGATGAGGTGCTGCGGCAGCTTGACGCCGGGGCTGAGCTGATAGTTGACCGACACGCATATCCAGCCCCGCGAGGCCAGGTGGTTCATCAGCGGCAGGGCCTGCTGATCCTTGGAGCCGATCGTCCAGCCGCCACCGTGAATCTGCAGCAGTACCGGGCAATTGCCGCCGTGGTTGTGCGGGTGATAGATGTCCAGGTGGTTGCGCACGCCCGCATCGCCATAGGCCAGGTCGCGAACGCGCTCGACGCCGGGCCTGCTCATGGCAAAGGGGCGCCGCCAGTCGGCGGCGCTGGCGGTCTCGGGCAGCGGGGGGCGGCCCGCCGCAGCTACCCGGGCGCGGTAATCCGGCCCCAGCACCGGCAGCAGGGCGTCCTCGAGCGGCTGCGCGCTGGCGACTCCCTGGCGATGGAAGTAGTACAGGCCGGCCCAGGACAGCAGGCACAGCACCAGACCCGCCACGCCGTTGGCGCTGTCCAGGGCGCCGCCGTAGATCAGCAGAATCGAGGCCACCGCCTGCCAGGCGATGTGGAAGACGGCCAGCTCTCCAGTCAGCCAGGCTACAAAAAAATAGAGCGGCATGAACCACCACAGGTGCTTGATGCGCACCAGGGCACAGGTGGTGGTGACCAGGCTGATGATGCCCAGCCACAAGAACCAATCGGATGCAGTCATGGCGAAGGGGTTACTCCTCAGGGTTGTTATCGACAGCAAGGGTATCGACAGCCAAGGTAATGAAACTCGGCGCCAAGGTCCAGTCGATGATGGTGGTCGCCCGCCAGTTTGTGCTTGCTCCAGCGCTGATATTTCGATAGCGTCAATAGCGCATGTCGGCGTGTGGGCATTGAGCGGTCACGTCGAACCTATGCGGTCATGTGGGGTGGTGACCGTCGACCGATAATAAACAAGAACAGGGAGATAGGGAAATGGCAGCGAAAAAGCAAGCATCCGCGCCCGCCGCCGGGCAGGCACCTTCCACCGGGGCGGAACTCAAGCATTGCCTGGTCACCGGGGGCTCGGGTTTCGCCGGCAGCCATCTGGCGTCTGCGCTGTTGGCCAAGGGCTGCAAGGTGCGCGTGCTCGACATCAAGAAGCCGGTCAACGTGCTCAAGGGTGTCGACTACGTGCAGGGCAACCTCTCCGATCAGGCTCTGCTGGAGCGCGTGTGCGACGGTGTGGACACCGTGTTCCACATGGCGGCGGTCATCGAGCTGATGGGCGGCCGCGGTATGTCGCAGAAATATCGGGACCTCAGCGAGGCGGTCAATATCCAGGGCACCAAGAATGTGTACCACGCGTGCAAGGCCAAGGGCGTCAAGCGCATGGTCTACACCAGCTCGTACAATGCCTGCAACGACAGCAAGCCCATCTTCAGCGCACGCTCCGACCAGCCCTATGCCACGGCGCACTTCGATGAATACACCCGCACCAAGTCGATCAGCGAACCCTGGCTGCTGCAGCAGAGCGACCCGAGCGGCGTCCTGACCTGCGCCATCCGTCCGCCGGGCATCTGGGGTTCGGGCAGCAATATCCAGATCGATTCCTTCGTCGAGCAGTTGATGGGCGGTGCCTTCAAGGCGACCCTGGGCTCTCCGCAGGCCGTCATGGACAACGTCCACGCCGATAACCTGGCGCACGCCGAGATTCTGGCGGCCGAGCATCTGGTGCCAGGCAGCCCTGTGTGCGGCAAGGCCTATTTCATCTCCGATGACGATCCCATGAATCTCTACGTCTGGTTCAAGCCGCTGTGCGAGGGCCTGGGTCACAAGTATCCGCGCATCTCGGTACCGGCCTGGCTGGTGCGGCCGGTCATGGTGATCTGGCAGTATCTGCACTTCAAGGCGGGTCTGCCCCGGCCGGCGCTGACACCCAAGCAACTGGATATCGCCACGACCACCTATTTCGCCAACATGGAGGATGCGCGCAAGGATTTTGGCTACGAGCCCATCGTCTCGACCGAGGAGGGCATGCGTGAGTGCATTGCCTACTGCAAGGCCAACCTCTCGAGCATCCTCGCGGCGCGCGAGGCGGCGAAGAAGCGCATCTAGCGTGTGGTGCCGCGCGTTCGGCCGGTCGCGGGTCCGGCTGGGGGCGCAGCTCCCCGGTCGGGTCAGGGTTCCGGCGCGGTCGCGCCGGATGAAAGGGCGAGGCTGAGTCCGCTGGTCCGCTCCACGTGCGTCGACAGCGCGAAGTCGAGCACCGCGTCGCGCGTGTAGAGCAGAGTGAACTGCTGCTGCGAACGGGTGATGCCGGTATAGAGCAGCTCGCGCGTCAGCACCGGGGTGGGGGCGTCGGGCAGGATCAGCGCGGTGTGGCGAAATTCCGATCCCTGGGACTTGTGCACGGTCATGGCGAACACCGTCTCCACACCCTGCAGCCGGCTCGGCAGCACCCAGCGGATGCCGCCGGAGCCGTCACCGGCCGGAAAAGCCACCCGCATCACCTGCTGCCTGCTGCCATCGGCCTGCTGCAGCGGCACCAGCAGCGCGATGCCGATGTCGCCGTTCATGAGGCGCAGGCTGTAATCGTTGCGCGTCACCAGAATCGGGCGGCCGGCGTACCACTGGTGCGTGGTGCTCGCGAGCAGTCCGGCTGCGCTCAGCACCTGTTCGGTCCGCTCGTTGAGACTGGCCACCCCCCACGGCCCGGAGCGCAGCGCCGTAAGCAGCTGAAAGCTGCCGTGGGCCTGCAGCACGGCGCCGGCCCAGGCATCCAGCGCCGGCTGCGGGGCGTCGTCGCCGGGGTACCGCGTGTGCATCGCCTGGAGGTAGCCGCGGTAGCCGCTGCGCACCAGGTCGTCGAGGGCGCTGTCCCGCTCGGCTGTCAGCTGCAGCAGCGCGATGCGGCCGGCGCCTGGGTCGCGCTGTGCGCTGGCCTCGTCCAGAAACAGCTGCTTGACCGCGGCCAGACGGTCCCGTGCCGGCTGCTGCCCCGGCCGGCGCTGATTATTCACCAGCAGCGCCAGCGCGCCGATGCCGCCCTCGGCGCTGAACCGGTAGCTGTGGCGCAGGATGGCCATGGCCTGGTGCAGGGGCTGGCCGCGTGCATCGCCATAGCGGTCCGTTGGCAGCGCTTCGCCGGTGACGTCCTGCAGCCAGGCGATGGTCGCAGGGGTGTAGTGGCCCTCGTTGGCGCCCTGGCACAGATTGCCCAGCACGGCGCCGGCTTCGACCGAGGCCAGCTGGTCCTTGTCGCCCAGCAGGATGAGCCGCGCGTCCGGGCGCAGGGCATCCAGCAGCTGCGCCATCATCTCCACGTCCACCATCGAGGCCTCGTCGACCACTACCAGGTCCGCCGGCAGCGGGTTGGCGACGTCGTGGCGGAAGCGGCGGCTGTTGGGCAGCGCGCCCAGCAGTCGGTGCAGGGTACTCACCTGGGTGGGAATGCGCGCGCGCAGCTGCTCCGCCTGCAGGCCGGGGAGGCCCTCCAGGCGCAGGCCCTGGACCTTGCCGGCGATGGCTTCGTTGAGGCGCGCCGCCGCCTTGCCGGTGGGCGCTGCCAGCCGTATCTGCAACGGCGGCAGGCCCTGCTGCAGATTGAGGCCCTGCAGCAGCGCCAGCAGGCTGACCACGGTGTGGGTCTTGCCGGTACCGGGTCCGCCCGTGATGATGCCGAAGCCACTGCGGGCCGCCAGCGCGCAGGCGACTTTCTGCCAGTCGATGCCCTGCATCGCCGCCGCCTCGGCGGGCCGCGCGAACAGCTGGTCCAGCAGGGCCCGGCCCGTGGCGCTGGGCCAGCTGGCGGGCCGCTGCAGCCGCTGCGCCAGCTGCTGGCGGATGGTCTGTTCGTACTGCCAGTAGCGGCGCAGGTAGAGCAGCGGCGCTTGCGGGCTGCCGGCCAGCACCAATGGCGTCGTCGCCGAGGCCGGCGCGCCCTGCCAGAGCGTCTCCACGGCCGGGCTGCGCTGCAGCTGCGCCACCCAGTCGCCCAGGCTCAGCGCCTGCAGCCAGCCGCTGAGCTGGTGGCGGATGGCATGGCTCGCCGCCTGGTCGTCGCGCATCCGCGACAACAGCCGCTCAGGTGCGCGCAGCGCCTCCTGCAGCGCCAGACAGACATGGCCGTGGCTGTTGCGCTCGCTGACCAGCGCCACCGCCAGCAGCACGGCGCCCTGCGTCTCGCCGCCTTCGCGCTGGACGAATTGCGCCAGCGCCAGGTCCAGGGCGCGCAGCGCGCCCGCGCTCACCCAGCGCTCCAGCGCGCTGAGCTCCGGTGTGGCGGCGGCTGCGCCCGCAGCTGCGCCCGCAGCTGCGCCCGCACTCATCGTGCAGCTCCCGGCGCCAGCGCGTCAGCGTGGGCGCCATGGCCACCGAACAGCGCATCCAGGCGCTCGATCAGCAGCAGCGGTGGTTTGTCCATGAACAGTCCCTGGCTGTCGCTGCGGCTGCCCCGCAGGAAGGCGTAGACGGCGCCGCCGACATGGCGCTCGTAGTCGTATCCCGGCAGGCGCGCGCGCAGCTGTCGATGCAGCGCCAGCAGGTAGAGCGCGTACTGCAGGTCGTAGCGGTGCTCCAGCATGGTCGCCCGCATGGCGCCCGGGTGATAGGCGTCGTCGTCGTCGCCCAGCCAGTTGGACTTCCAGTCCACCACGTAATAGCGCCCCCCGTGCTCGACCACCAGATCGATAAAGCCCTTCAGCAGGCCATTGAGCGTACTGTCCTCGGCCTGCGGCCGCGGCGCGCCCGCCAGCGTGCAGCTGCAGACCAGGCGGTCCAGCGTGCGGACGTCCACGTCGTGGCTCTCCAGCCAGAATTCCATCTCCACCTGGACCTGCTGCGGTGCCAGCGCCGCCAGCGTCAGCGCCGGGATGCCGCCGTGCCTGTCGGACAGCCCGGTGAGGCGCCAGGGGCGCGTGAGAAAATCCGCCAGCCACGCGCTCAGCGGTTCCGCCCAGCCCTGCAGGCCGCGCAGCCGGCAGCGCCTGGCCAGCATGTCTTCCCGCAGCCGGGCCGAGGCCGCCGCCGCGGCGAAGCCGTGCCGCCACTGGCCGTCGGCGTCCTGCCAGCGCTGGCTGGCGGCCCATTCCAGTATGCCGTGCAGAAAGGTGCCGTAATAGCTGCCGCGCGGCAGTTCGTGCAGGAGCCCCTGCACGGGGGCCGTGGCGGCGCTCGTCGACAACACGGCAGGAGCGGCCTCCGCCTCTTCCAGGGCCTGCGCCTCGGCCGGCGTGTCGGGCGTCCCCCATGGGCCGGCGGGCGCGCTGCCCGGGTCCGGCGTCAGGTCCCCGGTCGCGGCGTCTGCCAGCGCGCCGAAGCGCAGCGCCGAGTAGCTCGCGATCCACCACGGCGCCAGCCCCAGGTCCGGCGGGCAGCGCGCGGGGTCGAGCGCGCCGCCCGCTGCGGGCGTGTAGACGTCGGTGCTGATCACCGGCGCCGGGGCGATGGCGATGGCGCCGGTCTGGCCCCGCAGGGCCGTCAATGCCGCCGCCACGGCCTGGGTGCCGGCAAAGGGGGCGCCGCCGCCCAGTACATAGCCGAGGGCCGATTTGTGCAGCTGGGGCTTGCCGGCGTTGCCGCTCTTGACCGCGGCCACGCACAGCCACAGGGCGTGACGGGCGCGCGTCGTCGCCACGTAGAGCAGGCGCATGTCTTCGCTGAGGCGGTCGTCGTCCGCCGCGCGCCAGGCCTGCTCGAACAGCTTTTTGCCGGCTGACTCGAACAGCACCTCGCCGTCTGCCCGGTACGGTACCGGGTTGATGCGGCCGTCGACCTCCCGCCAGGAGCAGATGAAGGGCAGCAGTACCAGGGGGTATTCGAGGCCCTTGGACTTGTGAATGGTGATGATCTTGACCAGTTCGGCATCGCTCTCCAGGCGCAGGATGTGCTCTTCCTGCTCCTGCCCCAGGTGCTCGGCGAGATGACGGATCAGCGCCTGCTCGCCGTCCAGGGCGGCCGACGCCTGCTGCAGCCACTCGGCCAGGTGCAGCAGGTTGGTCAGCAGCCGCTCGCCCCCGGTGGTCTGCAGCAGGCGGGCGGGCAGTTCGAACGCTTCCATCAGGCGGCGCAGCATGGCCAGCACACCCTGGCGCCGCCAGCATTGGCGCAGCTCGTGAAACTGCTGCATGGCCTGTTCCCAGGCCAGTTCGTCGTCCTGCAGGGCTGCCAGCCGCGCGAGCGGCAGCGCCAGGATGTTGGTGCCCAGCGCGGCCCTCACCAGGCGCTCGTCGCTGGGGGCGGCGCAGGCGCGCAGCCAGTGCAGCAGGTCGCTGGCTTCTGCCTGCATGAACAGCGATTCACGGTCGGACAGGTAGACGCTGTTGACGTGGCGGGCGGCCAGCGCCTCGCGCATCGCCGCCGCCTCTGTGCTGGTGCGCACCAGAATGGCGATGTCGGCCGGGCGCAGCGGTCGCTCGACACCCTGGGCGCCGAAGCCGGCGCTGCCCCGCTGCGCGCCCGCCAGCCAGCGCACCAGCTCGCTGGCGGCGTGTGCGGCGGCCCGCTCCCGGTAGGCGCCCAGGGCCAGGGGGTCTTCGCCGTCCAGGTCGAGGGTCCAGCAGGTCATCGGTGCGGCCGGCTGGCCGTCGAGGGACAGTCGGTCCGGGCGGCCCTGGGCGCTCACCGCAACGAAGGGCAGCGGGTCGTCCGACTCGACCCGGAAGCGAAAGGCGCCCCGCGGATGCTCGTCGGCAAACCCGAACAGCCGGTTGCAGGCGTCCACCACGCCCTGCGTGGAGCGGAAGTTGCGGGTCAGCGTATAGTGGCGGCCAGCGGTCGCCCGCCTGGCCTCCAGGTAGGTGTGAATATCGGCCCCGCGGAAGCTGTAGATAGCCTGCTTGGGATCGCCGATCATGATCAGCGCGGTCGCCGGGGCGTTGTCCCGCACCCGGTAGATGCGGTCGAAAATCCGGTACTGCACCGGGTCGGTGTCCTGGAACTCGTCGATCATCGCGGCCGGGAATTCAGCGCGCAGGGCGTCGGCCAGGCGCTCGCCGTGCGCGCCCGCCAGGTGCGGGTCCAGGGCCCGGTCGAGCTGGGTGAGCAGGTCGTCGAAGCCCAGCTCGGCGCGCTGCTGCAGGCGCGCGGCCAGCTCCGCTTCCACCCAGCCAAGCGCGTGCGCCAGGATGCTGGTTGCCAGCGGCGGCTGCGGTTCGGCGTAGCGCTGCGCCTGCTGCTGCTCCCGGTCGAAGCGGTCCGCCAGCGCCCGCAGGGCCGGATGGGCCGCCTCCTGCTGGATGCGCGCGCTCTTCTTGAAGCTGAAGCGCCCCTGGGCGTAATTCTGCAGCTTGTTGGCGTCCAGGTCAGCGCCCCACGCCCAGCCCTTCAGCAGGGTGAGTTCACCGGCGAAGTTTTCCTCGCTGGTGCTCCGATGCCGGGTGCCGTTCAGATGGGGGCGCAAGGCCAGCAGCAGGGCTTCGAGCTCGGGCCAGTGCCGCTGCCACAGTTGCCGGGCGTGCTGCTCTAGCGCCTGCAGCTCCTGCTGTGCCGCGCGCCAGGCGACGCTGGCGGCCAGCGCGCACTGCAGCGAACCCGCCTGCAGCTTGGCGCCCCGGTAGGAGAGGCCGCCCGCCCGCCTGAGCAGCGCCTGCAACCGACCCTGTAGCGCGGTCGGGGAGGCGTACGCCTCCAGCACGGCGGTGGCCTCTGCCGGCGTGACGCCATAGAAGTGAACGCGCCAGTAGTCCCGGACCACCTCTGCCAGCAGGTCGGTCTGGTCGCTGACCAGCTCGCGGTTGAAGGCGCCGCGGGTGCCGAAGGCGTAGCACAGCAGCATGCGGTTGCACCAGCCGTGAATGGTGGAGATGACTGCGTCATCCATCGCCTCCGCCGCCATGCGCAGCCGATAGGCGCAGCCCGGCCACTGCTTGGGCGGGTAGTCGGCGCGCAGATCGTGCAGGGGGCCGGGCTCGGCGCGCGTCGGCGGTGCCTGAAAATAGTCCGCAGCCTCCACCAGGCGTCGGCGGATGCGGTCCCGCAGCTCCTCGGTGGCGGCCTCGGTAAAGGTGACGACCAGTATCTCCCGCGGGCCCAGGGGGCGGCAGTACGCCGTGCCGGGCGCACCGTGCCCCAGTACCAGGCGGGCATAGAGCAGGGCCAGGGTAAAGGTCTTGCCGGTGCCGGCGCTGGCTTCGATGAGGCGGCTGCCATGCAATGGAAACTGCAGTACGTCCAACGCCTCGCTCATGCGTGATGTCCTGTCGATTTCAAGGCGGGATCCTCTGCCGGGTGTGATCGCCGGCGCGGCCGCCGCAGACCCGGTGCCCCAGTTTACCACTGTCTCGGCGACCTCAGGCGCATGGCGGCGCCGGGATTGCTATCCCGCGGTCGACGGCGGCGGTCGCAGCGGATACGATTGGCAAGGTCGCAAACGCAGGTGCGGGCCGTTGTCGCCGACCGACAGCGCAGCGCGCGGCGCGTCCATTGATCCGCTAACAATAATCGGCGTGACGGGTATTCGCTGTTCCTGCAGTGAGGCGTCCGCATGACGGCATGGTGTCTGCATGGACCTGAAAATCGATACCGGCAAGCTCAAGAGCAGCCACGAGACCCCCTTCCTGGTGGTCGACGTGTTCATGATGTTTCTGATTCTGGTCAATCTGGGGTGGCTGCTGTTCGATACGCTGTTCGCCAGCGAGCTGGTGCAGCGCGGGCTGTTCCAGCTGTTTCCCCGCTTCACGGATTACTACGGCACCTTCATCCATCCCAACTTTATCGTCTACGATCTGGGGTTTGTCGCCATCTTCCTGGCCGAACTGCTGATCCGCTGGCTGATTGCGGTGAGGCAGCACGTCTATCACCGCTGGTGGTTCTACCCGTTCATCCACTGGTACGACGTGCTCGGCTGCATTCCGGTGGGTTCCTTCCGCTGGCTGCGCCTGCTGCGGGTGGTGTCCATCGTGTACCGGCTCGAAAAGAAAAATATCATCGACATTTCCAGTACGCCGCCCGTGCGCTTCGTCATCAAGTACGCCAACGTCGTGATGGAGGAGATCTCCAATCGCGTCGTCGTCAACGTGCTGAGCAGCCTGCAGGATGAAATCCGCAAGGGCACGCCGGTAGTCAACAACATCATCGAGCAGGTCATCAGGCCGCGGGTGCCCGAGCTGCTGGAGTGGTTGCGGCACAAGGTTCACGAGTTGTCCGAGCACGGTTTTGAGGCGAAAAAGGACGCCGTGCGGCAGTACATCGACACCATGGTGGCTGACACCTTCGCGGCCAATTCCGGCATCCACGCGCTGGAGAAAGTGGCGGTGATGGGGGTGCCGATCGCCAAGATCGTGGAGCGCGGCGTCAGCCAGCTGATCTACGACATGGCCGACCACGTCACCGGTGACATCGCCAAGGCGGACACCGACCTGCTCATCGCGGAGCTGACTGACGCGATCTCGGAGAAAATGGTCGACATTCCCCCGAACTTCCGCAATGCCACCCGCGAAATCGCCATCGAAGCGCTCGAAGTGGTCAAGGATCAGGCCAAGGTCCAGAAATGGAAACTGGCAGAGGCGGCCGAGCGCGACCGCCGCCGCCAGGCCGTGCCGGTCTGAGCCACCCGGCGGTGGGCGCGCTCGGCGGGTGATCCGCTCAGTCCTGCGGCAGCCGCGCGATCAGGCCCTGCGAGATGAAGCGCATGAAGCAGGCGATGCGCCTGACGTTGCGCAGGTCCCGATGGGTCAGCACCCACAGGCTGCTGGAGGTCGCGATGGTGCAGCCGGGTATCGGCCGCAGGTCTTGGTGCTGATGGACGATCTCGTCGGACAGAAAGCCGGCGCCCATGCCGGCCCGGATGGCCGAGACGATCTCCGTGTAGCTGGCGGTCTCCATCACCACCCGGGGCTGTGCCACCTGCCGATAGAGCTGATGGAAGCAGCTGTCCTCCAGCCCCCAGTTGCTGACCTTGCGGTCCCACAGTACCCAGTCCAGTTCCGCGATGGCCGGTGACGTGCCGAAGCGGGACAGGTAGCTGGCCGAGGCATAGGCGCCGAAGCGCACCCGGCCGACGCGCCGTCCTACCAGCAGCTCGTCCGGCGACTCGGTCTGGCGGATGGCGACATCGGCCTCGAGTTTGTTGAGGTTGACGACGCTCGGGGACAGCAGCACCTCCAGTTTGATATCGGGATGGCGCGCGCTGAACTCGGCGTAGAGCGGATACAGATCGACCACGACGTTCTCGGTCTGCGCGACGCGGATGGTGCCGGCCAGTTCGTCGTCGCGCCCCTGCACGCGCGCCTGCAGCGTGCGCAGTCCGGCCTCGATTTCCACGGCCGCGTCGTACAGCACCGCGCCGGACTCGGACAGGCGGTAGCCGGTCTGCAGGCGTTTGAACAGCTTGACGCCGAG
>Ga0316188_10001701_pt1 | contig 10472 bp, 6 predicted proteins | sample Phiworburrow1_MG_FD_204933 | JGI IMG/M metagenome (GOLD analysis project Ga0316188, IMG submission 204933) | Coastal sediment microbial communities from Maine, United States - Phippsburg worm burrow 1 | ecosystem: Environmental > Aquatic > Marine > Coastal > Sediment | place: USA: Maine... | reverse complement strand
AGCGCGCACCTGCCCCCCCCCACGTCGATCCACCAAAGCATAAAGCACGCCTCCCCTGGTGTCGACAGCTCTCCAGGCGCCGTTGACCTGGCGCTTTTCCGCGACCTGACCACTATCGCCGCGCCGTCTGTACGCACGCGTTGCGCCAACAGCGCGCACACTGGGCGCAGCCCCCGCCCAGCGGTCGCTCACCTGCGGCCCGCAGCTCAGGACAGCAGGCGCGCCAGCCGCAGCGCGCCGACGCCGCCAGCGGCGATGGCGGCCAGCACGCCGCCGGCCATCGCCCCCATCACGCCGCAGGTCATCACATCCTGACCGCTCAGGTACAGGCCCGGGATGTCGGTCGCGGGGCGCAGCCAGCCCTGTTCGAAGCGGGCCGGGTCGTGGTTCAGGCCGTAGATTTCGCCCCGGCCATGGCGGCAGAAATGCGCGGTGGAGAGGGCCGTGGAGAGTTCACAGTAATCGATCTGGCCCCGCAGCTGCGGCAGCTTGGCGAACAGGCACTCCAGCAGGCGCCGCGACAGGCCCTCCTTGAGCGCCTCGTAGTCCGCGCCGCGCCGGCCCCAGGGCGCGCCTTCCCAGGCCGAGAACCAGGGGTAGGGCCCGGGCGCCACGATCTCGATGGTGGCACGGCCCGGATGACGGCGGGCGAAGTCCGGGTCCTTGGCGGAGGGGAAAGAGATGTAGACCAGCGGCAATGGCGCCTCGGGACTGGCGTCGAAGCGCGCGATGTCGGCCTCGAAGTGCTCGCTCGGATAGATCCACAGATTGCACCGCGGCAGGCCGAGGCTCTTTGCGTCCTGGCGCAGCCCGATGTACAGGCACATGCTGGCCATCGAGCGCTCGACCTGCTGCAGGCGGCTGCGGTAGCGCGGGCGCTGCGACGGCGGCAGCAGCTGGCCGAAGGTGTTGAGGGCGCCGGCATCGCTGATCACCCGCGCCGCCTCGACGCAGACGCCATCGGCCAGGCGCACGCCCGCGGCCCGCCCCCGGCGCAGCAGGATCTCCTCCACCGCGGCGTAGGTGAACACTTCGCCGCCCGACGCACGGATCACCGGAATGATGCTGGCCGCGATGCGCCAGGCACCGCCCACGGGGTAGTAGCCGCCATGCAGGTAGTGCAGCGCCACCATGCTGTGCATGACAAAGCTTGAGCGCGCCGGCGGCAGGCCGTAGTCACCCCACTGCCCGGCCAGCACGGCGATCAGCGTCTGATCGCCGGTCAGTTCCTCCAGCACGGCGCGCGTGGTCATGGACATCCAGGGCGGCTGTCGTCGCTGCCGCTGACGGCGAGCCAGCGACGCCGCCGCGCCCGGCAGCAGCTTTTCCACGGCCAGCAGGCGAAACCAGGATTTCACCGCGCGCATGCGCCGCAGGTACTCGTCGATGGCGGCGGCCTCGCCGGGGAATTGCGCCACGAGCTGGTCGCGATAGGCCGGCCTGCCCGCGACCAGCTCAAACTGCCGCTCCCCCAGGTAGATGCGGTCAAAGGCCGGGTCCATCGGCGCCCACTGCAGGCTGCCATCGCTGATATAGTCGAACAGCCGCCGCCCCATGGTGCCGGCCTGCCCCATGTCGCCGATGTAATGAACCCCGACGTCCCATTCGTAGCCATGGCGGCAGTAGCTGTGGGTGAAACCGCCGGCGGTGTAGTGCTGCTCGAATACCGCCACACGCTGACCCAGGCGGGCCAGGCAGGCCGCCGTGGTCAGGCCACCGATGCCGGAGCCGATGACGATGGCATCGTAGCGCCCCTGCAGGCGCGCCGCGCGGTAGCGCCGACCGGTGCGCACCGCAGCGGGAGACCCGGCCCGGGCAGACCCTCCGCGCGCGCTCACGGCGCGGCCCTCACAGACCTCAGCCGCGCCTCGGACCGGTGCCCGCCGACGGCAGGCGCGTTGCGGGATTGCAGCGACACGGTGCAGTTCCTCCAATCGACTCCATGCTGACCCATCATAGCGCCGCCCTGCGCCGCGCGGCAAAGCATCCACCGCTGACCGCCGCCAGGCAGCCGGCGCTCAATCCGGCGGCGGCCCGCTGCCAGCGTCCTGCGCGCGCGCCCTGGCGGCGCGCAACCTGGCCATCAGCTTGAGCAGGCCGCGGGTCAGAAACGGCAGCGTCGCCAGCAGCGCCAGCGCCAGCATCAGATTGGGCGTGAACACCTCCTCCAGGGAGAAGGCCCGCACCCCTCCCAGCTGCACGCCGAAGTGCACGTAGATGGCGATGATCGGCACCATGCCCAGCAGGGATGCCAGGAAAAAGCGCGTGGTGGTGATCGGCGTCAGCCCCATCAGCAGGTTGATCAGCCAGAACGGGATCACCGGGATCATGCGCATGCTGACCAGGTAGAAGCTGCCGTCCCTCTCGATGCCCTTGTTGATGACCGCCAGCTGCACCGCGAAGCGCTGCTGCACGAGCCCGTGCAGCACGTAGCGGGAGAACAGAAAGGCCAGCGTGCCACCCAGCGTGCAGGCGCTGAGCGCCAGTGGAATGCCGATGGCGTGGCCGAAGATGATGCCGCTGACGATGGACAGCGCGGCCGTGACGGGCAGCGAGAACGCCATGCACAGCACGTACACGCCAAAGAAAATGGCCGCTGTCGCATCCGGGTGTTCGCGGAACATGCCCTGATAGAGCCTGGGGTCCAGCAGGCGCTCACCGTCGCCCAGCACGAAGGCGGCGCCAACGGTGCCGACGAGCACGATGAGAATCCACTGATTCCTGGCCAATACCGTCACCCGCAAGACAGCGTAAAGCGCCGAAGTGTATCGCCAATCACCGCGGTTTTACAGTCACCGGGCGGCATTGCGGGCGCTTTGCTGCCGCCGGAGCGGGGCTTGTACGGGACCGCCGAGGGTGCGACACTCGTTCGATAACAGTTCAACGTCCATGGCTGACGGCCCGACGCCACCGGCCCCTACCGGCTGCTCCAGGAGGCACCGTGACCTCGTCCTTACTGCGCTTCGCCTTCGCCTGCTGCTGGCTGCTGCCGCTGGTGGCCCACCCGACGATCGCCGACGATGCCCCCATCAGGCGGATCGCCAGCGGCGTCGTGATTCCCGACCGGGAGGTGGCCGTGGCGACGAAGATCGCCGATCGCATCGTCGCCATCCCCTACCAGGAAGGCGCCTCGGTCAAGCAGGGCGACGTGCTGGTGCAGCTGGAGGATGCGCAGTGGCAGGCCGATCTGCAGGCCGGCCTGGCAGCGGTCCGCCTCGCCCAGATCGAAGTCGAGCGCACGCGCAAGCGCCGGGATCGCATCAAAGACCTGAGGGAGCGCAGCTCCGCGTCCGAGGACGCGCTGGACAACGCCACCTTCGACCTGGCGGCCGCCGAAGCCCGGCTGCTGTCGGCCCAGGCCAACGTCACCAAGTTCCGCGCCCTGCTCGCCGAGACCCGCATCGTCGCGCCCTTTGACGCCGTCGTCACAGGCCGGGTGGTGGAACTCGGCGAAGTGACCAGCCCCGGCAGCCCGCTGCTGGAACTGCAGGATCAGCGCCGCCTTAAACTGCAGACGCGGATCAAGGAAAAAGACGTCCCGTTCATACAGGTCGGCCAGGCCGTCACCGTGACGATCGACGCCCTGGCGGGCGTCGAGCTGGCAGGGAGGGTCAGCAAACTGATCCCCGCCGGCGATGCCAGAACCCATACCTTCGAGGTGGAGATCGAGCTACCCGCACAGGCCGGACTGTACCCCGGCATGTTCGGACAGGCCAGCTTCTGACCCCGGCGCCGCACAGAGGACGCCCCGATGAAAGCCCTCATCCGCTTTTTCGCCCAGCGCGCCACTTTTGCCAATGTCTTCAGCCTGTCCCTGATGCTGCTGGGCATCAATGCCCTCGGCGTCATCCAGCGCGACAATTTCCCCAACGTCGACTTCAACGAGATGACCGTCACCACGCGCTACCCGGGCGCCGCACCGGAAGACGTCGAGCTGCACGTCACCAACGAGATCGAAGACGCGCTCAAGGAAGTCGACGACCTGGACACCGTCACGTCCTATTCCATGGAGAACATCTCCATCGTACACATCCGCCTTGACGACAATGCGCGCGACATCGGCAAGGTGAAGACCAACGTCCGTGACGCGGTGTCCAGCGTCACGGACCTGCCGCCGGAGGTCGACGAGCGCCCCAGGGTGATGGAGATCACCACCTCCACCGGCATTCCCATCATCGAGGTCGGCCTGTCCGGCGACGTCGCCTATGCCGAGCTGCGCGCCACGGCCCGCCAGACCGAGAAGGCCCTGAAGAAGATCGCCGGCGTCGCCAGCGTCACGCGCTACGGGTATCTGGACCGGGAGATCAAGGTGCAGGTGGATCAGACCGCCCTGGAGCGCTACCAGCTCTCCACCGCGGACATCGTCGACGCCATCCGCAACCGCAATATCCGCGCCACCGGCGGCTCCTTCGAGTCCTACACCGACGAGAAGAATATCGTCACCCTGTCCCAGTTCAAGCAGCCGCTGGACGTCGCCGATGCGATCGTGAGCGCCAGCGCCGATGGCGCACCGATCCGGGTGAGGGACCTGGCGGAGGTGACCGACGAGTTTGAACCGGAGAAGGTTCGCTCCCACATGAACGGGCAACCCGCCATCGCGTTTCTGGTGTTCAAGACCGAGTCCGCCGACCTCGTCCGCACCATCGACCGCATCCATGACTACGTGGCAGGCGCACGGGAGCGCCTGCCGGCGGGCATCGCGCTCGACACCTCCAATGACAAATCGCGCATCGTCAAAAACCGCCTGCAGGTCGTGGCCAACAACGGCTTGTTCGGGCTCGCCCTGGTGCTGGGCACGCTGACCTTGTTTCTGAACCTGCGCACCGCCTTCTGGGTCGCGATGGGCATCCCCATCGCGCTGCTGGGCACCTTGTTCCTGCTGCCGTGGTTCGGCGCCTTCATGGACTCCATCGCCCTGTCGGCGATGATCCTGGTCATCGGTATCATCGTCGACGACGGCATCGTCATCGGCGAGAGCATCTGGCGCCAGCGGGAGCTGGGAGTGCCACCCCTGGAGGCGGCCGTGGAGGGCACGGCCGCGGTGATACTGCCCGTGCTCACCAACATCGTCACCACGCTGCTGGCGTTCTCGCCGATGTTTTTCATTCCCGGCGCGATGAGCGGCTTTGTGTTCGTCATCCCACTGGTGGTATTCATCGCCCTGCTCATCTCACTGGTCGAGGTGGTCACCGCCCTGCCGGCGCACCTCATCGCCGGCAAGGGCGCCCGCAGCGTCGCGCCCAGGCCGGAACATCGACTGATCGCGGGCCTGCGCCGGCGCTTCCGCCGCGCCCTGGAGGGCGCCATTCACCGGCGCTACGGTCTCATCGCCGCCATGCTGGCGCTGCTGGCCGGCACCCTGTGGTACGCCCGCGGCCACCTCGAATTCGCCCTGTTCCCGACCCAGTCGGCCGACGAGCTGTACGTCACCGTGGAGCTGCCCAGCGGCACCTCGCTGCAGCGGACCTCGGAGAAGGTCCGGGAAATCGAAGCCCTGGTCGAGCAGCTGCCCGCCGGCGAACTCGATTCCTTCGTGACGCGGATCGGCAACCACGGCGCCTACAATATCGGCGAAAACGAGAACTGGGCCAATATCGGCGTCTACCTGACGCCGTTTTCCACCCGCGAACGCAACGCCGACGAGATCGTCGAGGACTTGCGCCAGCGCATCCGCGCGCTGGAGGGCATCGTCGCCTTCAATTTCATCATCGACAGCGGCGGGCCGCCGGTGGGCAGACCGATCACGCTGCGGGTGGTGGGCGGCGCCGACGACGACCGCGCCGCGCTGGCAGACGAGGTGGTTCGGCGGCTGGGCCAGATCGACGGCGTGAAGGACATCGATCGCAACGACAAGCGCGGCAAGGAGCAGATCCTGATCGATCTGGACTATCTCCGCCTGGCCGACTTCGGCCTCAGCGTGGCGGACGTGGCCAACGCCGTCAGGATCGCCTACGACGGCGAGGTCGTAACCGCGGTGCGCTATGGCGACGAGGACGTGGAGTTTCGCGTACAGCTGGAGAAAGCCGCCCGCAGCTCCCTGGACATGCTGGCCCGCCTGAGCATCCGCAACCGCGACGGACAATTCATCCAGCTGCGCGAATTTGCGCGCTTTGTCACCGGCCCGGGGCCCTCACATATCTACCACTACGAGAACGAGCGGGCGATCACCCTCACCGCCGACGTCAACAAGGACGTGGTGACGCCGATGGCCGTCAGCGAGCGCATCGCCGCCGCGTTCGAGCTCGAGCGGGACTGGCCCGGCCTGGAACTGCTGGTCGGGGGCGAGGCTGAGGAGACCGTGGCATCGGTGAACAACCTGCTGGTGGCATTTTACTCGGCCATGCTCGCAGTCTACGTGGTGCTGCTGCTGCTGTTCAACAGCCTGCTGCAGCCGGTGCTGGTCATGCTGGCCATTCCCTTCGGGCTGATCGGTGTCTTCATGGCCTTTATCGCCCACGGCCAGCCGATGGGCTTCCTCGGCATGATGGGCGCCCTCGGCATGATCGGCATCGTCATCAACGACTCGCTGATACTGGTCAACCTCGTCAACGAGCTGCAGCGCCAGCAACCCGACCGGCCGGTCCGCGAGGCGGTGATCGACGCCACGGAGGCCCGCCTGCGGGCCATCCTGCTGACCTCGATCACCACCGTGGCGGGACTGATCCCCATGGCCTACGGCATCGGGGGTTTCGACCCCTACGCGGCGCCCATGGCCCTGGCCATGGGCTACGGCATCCTGCTGGCCACGCCTCTGACCCTGTTTCTGCTGCCGTGCTTTCTGGTCGCCGCCGCCGAAGGCCGGTCCGCCCTGCAGCGCTTGTTGCGGCGGCACCCGGCAGATCCCGGCGATGCCGCACCGCTGCGCTGAGCGGGCGCGGGCGTCGACGCATTATCGCTTGCTTCCAGCGTCTCTCAAACTGCACAATAGGTCGGGCAAAGCAAGAAGAATAATGCGGACTGCAACCGGATTTTTTCTGCAAGACCGCTCCTGGACCGTCGATCTAAGGACAGCCATGATGCCTAAAAAAAAGATGATCGCCCTGGAACCCACGGATTACCTTTTCCTGGCCGGCGAAACGCGGCAACAGCCCATGCACGTGGGCTGCCTGCTGTTCTACTGCGTCAAAGAGGGCGAGGACGCCAATGAAGCGGCCACCAGCGCCTTCGCCCGGATGCAGTCTTACACTCAGGCCAACCCACCCTTCAACTACCGCCTGGCCAGGCGCTGGCTGCCCTACTGGGAGGAGGACCACGAGTTCGACATCACCAATCACGTGCGCCACGTGCAGCTGCCCCACCCCGGTGATATCAAGGAACTGCTGAAACTGGTGGGGGTCTTCCACGGCCTCACCATGGACCGCTCCCTGCCCCTGTGGTACGTGTGGATCATCAGCGGCCTGCCGGACAACCGCTACGCGGTCTACACGCAGATCCACCACTCGCTGCTGGACGGCGTGTCCGGCGCCCGCATGATCGCCCGCGCCCACAGCCCCGACCCCGCCCAGCGCGATATGCCCCCTATCTGGGCCATGCCCGTCAAGGGCAGCAAGCGCAAGGCGAGCAACCAGGCCAAGGCGCAGGGCGACCTGGAGACCGACCCCTTCTCCGCCGCCGTCAACCTGCTGCGCTCCAACCGCAATATCGCGCGCACGGTGATGCAGGCCTGGAAGAACGACCGCATCGGCCTCTTCGGCAGCGACATGTTCAATGCGCCGGATACCATCCTCAACCAGCGCATCACCGGCGCCCGCCGTTTCGTGGCGGACTCCTTCAGCCTGTCGCGGATCAAGGCCGTCGGCAAACCACTGGGCGCCACGGTCAACGACATGCTGCTGACGATGATGGGGCGGTCGCTGCAACGCTACCTGGAGGATCTGGGTCAACTCCCCAAGGAACCGCTGCGGGTGCTGATGCCGGTCAACCTGCGCGAGGACGACAGCATCGGCGGCAACCAGATCGCCATGGTGCGCGCCAGTCTTGGCACCGACCAGACGGATATCGCCGGCATCATGGCCGCGGTGAAGCGTTCGGTGGACGAGCAGAAGAAACTGCTCAGAAAGCTGAGCAAGAGCGAGAGCCAGTTGTACTCCGGCATCACGCTGGCACCCTGGCTGGCCAACGCCACCACCGGCAAGCTGGACCGCTTCAGGACCGCCAATACGCTGCTGTCCAACGTGCCCGGGCCCAAGGAGACCCTGTACTGGAACGGCGAGCAGCTCGACGCGATGTATCCCGTGTCGATCGTCATGCATCAGAACGGAGTGAATTTCACGGTATTCAGCTACCGGGACAACATCGAACTGGGCATCATCGGCTGCCGCACTCGCATACCCCACCTGCAGGTGCTGCTGCAGTACATGCACGAGGCCCTGGACGAGATCGAGGCCGCCAGCAGGCCCGCGAAGAAGCAGCGCAGCGCCGGATGACGCCTGCAGGCAGACCGTCTGCCAGCCATTGCGCCCTGGAGCCCGATGCCAGGGCCGCGCGATGCTGCCGGGCAGCGGCGGCCAGGCCCACAACCGTGACCTGACACAGATGCGCCACGACACAAGGCTTACGTTCGGCACGCTTATCGTCGCTGCCAGCGCCGGGTTGCTGCTGGCCGCCTGCGGCAGCCTGGGGCCGTCCACGCTGGACAAAGACCAGCTCGACTACGGCGCCAGCGTGGGCGAGAACTGGAAAAACCAGATGCTGGCCAATGTCGTCAAGCTGCGCTACGTGGACATGCCCGTTTTTATCGACGTGGGCCAGATCGTCAGCGGCTACACCCTGCAGACGCAGATATCCGGCCGCCTGGGCTTCGGTGACAGCATCACGGGCAGCAACAACCAGGGACTCGGCGCCGGCGGCAGCTACACGGATCGCCCCACCATCACCTACATGCCAAAGACGGGAGAGAACTATCTGCGCAGCCTGCTGGAACCGGTCGCGCCCAGCGCGGTGCTGGCGCTGACGCTGGCCGGTTACAGCCCCCAGCTGCTGTTCAACTGGGCAGTCGAATCGATCAATGGCGTGCGCAACTACTCCGCCACCCGGGGCATGAGCAACGCGTCCGCCGACCCGAAGTTCGTGGAGTTCGTCGAGCTGCTGGGTGAGATGCGCCATGCCGGCGCCATCGGCTTCGAAGTGGACAAAGCCACTGCCGCCGGCGGCCACGACGTCATCCTGTTCTTCTCCAACAGGTCCCTCGATGAGGCGACGCGAGCCAAGCAGCGCAGACTGCGTCAACTGATCGGCATGGCCCCTGAACCCCGCCAGTTCAAGATCATCTACTCACCGTTTGCCGTGGACGATGCCAACGTTCTGGCAATCCAGACGCGCTCCATCCTGCAGACGCTGTACTCGATGGCCGGGTTCGTCGATGTGCCGCCGGACAAGGAAGCCAGGGCCGGGCCGGGTTACAATCTGGCGGCGGCAGCACAGCGCCCTTTTCACGTCCGCACGGGCAAACATCGACCCGGCGACGCCTACGCCGTCTTCCACTACGATGGCGACTGGTACTGGATCGACCACAACGACCTCGAATCCAAGAAGGTCTTTACGCTGATGCTGTTTCTGACCACGCTCACCAACCGCGCGCAGAGCGAGAACGCGCCGGTTCTCACCATACCGACCAGCTGAGGCGTTCAGGGGCGCTGGCTATTCAGACTTCGCCGCCGCAATCACCGCCGGCGGCAACTGCCGGATACACCCCGCCGTGCTGCGCGCGGCCGCCGCGACCAGCAGCTCGACCTGCTGCTCGCTGAGGTCGTACTGCAATGCGGTGAACCCCTGGCTCGCCAGCCGACATACGGCGGTGGGAAACTGGCTGGCGATGAAATTGTCCTGGGACTCTATCAGGGCCTCGATCAAGCTGTTGGCGCTGCCGAGCGCTGCATTCCAATGGCGATCGACGGCGCTGGCAGCCCGCTGCGGCGCCGCCTCGAGCAGGGTTTGAAGACCCGGCACGGCGGCGTGCTCGTCCAGCATGAATGCCAGCACCCGCGCCGGGTCAGGCACCGCGCCCATGGCGCTGACCATCGAGTCCGAGTCCGCCAGCAGCAGCAGGATGGGCAGGTTTGAGGCCACGCCGCCATCGACGATGCGGTGCCCGCTGAGGTCGCCGCCGAGGTATGTCCCCCACTGGGGTCGCCAGAGGACGTTGCGAAAGGCCACCGGCACGCTGGAGGACATGCGCACCGCCCATACCACCGGCAGCGTCGGCGCGGTGCGATGGTTCAGTATCAGCATGGCGTCGGAGTCGACATCCGCCGCGACCATGGTAATGTCGGCACCGGTGCGCTCGTGGAACTCAGCCAGGGTCGCGTCACCCAGGTTGCGCCCTCCGCGGTCCAGGTGGTGGCGCATCCACTCGATATAGGCGTCCCCAGCCACCAGACCACCGAATTCCAGCAGGGAGAAAGCCTCCCGGAATGATTTCAGCTTCAACAGAATCCCGAGAAACTCCAGGTTCATTTTTTCCGGAAAGTGCA
>Ga0316188_10001700_pt1 | contig 10476 bp, 7 predicted proteins | sample Phiworburrow1_MG_FD_204933 | JGI IMG/M metagenome (GOLD analysis project Ga0316188, IMG submission 204933) | Coastal sediment microbial communities from Maine, United States - Phippsburg worm burrow 1 | ecosystem: Environmental > Aquatic > Marine > Coastal > Sediment | place: USA: Maine... | reverse complement strand
GCATCGGCTGCAATTACTGTTCCTGGGCCTGCCCCTACGGCGTGCGCGAACTCGACGAGCAGCGCAAGGTGATGACCAAGTGCACCCTGTGCGTCGACCGCATCCACGACGCCGCCCTGCCCGAGCCCGAGCGCAAGCCGGCGTGTGTGCTGGCCTGCCCGACCAGTGCGCGTTTGTTCGGCGACGTGCACGACCCGGAGTCGGCGGTGTCGGTCGCGATCCGCGACCGCGCCGGCTATGCGCTGATGCCCGAAGCCGGCACGAGACCCGCCAACCACTACCTGCCGAGGCGCAAGACGGGCAATGCCACGCATGCCGAGCAGCTGGTGCGCGAGGAGAACCCGCTGCACATCGACGGCCTCAGGCCCGACCACAGCACCGGCGCGCCGCTGAGCGCCGACTGGGAACACTGAAGGAGCGCCGCCATGCACCCCGCCTGGTCCATGATCTTCTTCACCACGCTGGCCGGCGCCGGCCAGGGCCTGCTGCTGGCGCTGGTGGGCGTCGACATCGCCTCACGCCTGGGCCTGACACCGGCGCCGGCGCCGGATGCATTCATCGCCGGCGCAGCCATCGTGCTGCTGCTGTGTGGCCTGGGCATGGTGGCGTCGGTGTTCCACCTGGGACGGCCGGCGCGCGCCTGGCGCGCCGCCACCCAGTGGCGCACCTCTTGGCTGTCGCGCGAGGTGATCGTGCTGCCGGCCTTCATGGCGACGGTCTTCGCGTGGGGCCTTGCGCATGGGTTCGGCGGCCCGACGGTGGTCATCGGCGTGTTGGCCGCGCTGCTGGCGCTGGCGCTGTTCCTGTGCACCGGCATGATCTACGGCGCTGTGAGCGTGATTCGCGAATGGGCCACGCCGCTGACGCCACTGAACTTCGCGCTGCTGGGCATCGCCTCGGGCCTGACGCTGGGCACGGCGCTGGCCGCCTTGGGCAACGAGACGCTGGTGCCCACCGCAGCGCTGCTGGCGCTGGGTGCGACCCTGATTGCCGCGCTGGTACGCGGCGCGACCTTCTGGCGCAATGCGACGCTGGCACCGAAGACCACGCTGCAGACCGCCATCGGCGTGCGCCACCCGCACATCGTGCAGAGCTCGCAAGGGCAGATGGGCGGATCCTTCAACACGCGCGAGTTCTTCCACGGCGCCGCGGCGCAGGTGCTGCCTCGCTTGCGCTGGACGGTGCTGGCCATGGTCTTCGTGCTGCCGGCGCTGTTGCTGGCGCTGGCGGGACGCGGCACCCCGGTCGCCGTGCTCGCGGCCGCGACCGTCTGCCAGTACCTGGGGCTGCTGGCCGAGCGCTGGCTGTTCTTCGCCGAGGCACGGCACCCGCAGAACCTGTACTACCAGCGCATCGGCTGACGGCCGCGGCGCCTTGCCGGCGGGCGCGCGGCCGTGTCGGCCAGAGGACGGCCCACCGCTGCGCTTGACATATATCAGTACGTACTGAATTAGGGTAAACCACCATGCCGACGTGAGAAAGACAAACACGAACGGCAGCAGGGGTGGTCGTCGGCATGCGCCGCCGGCCCTGCCCCTGGTGGACATCTCGAGGCATGCGCGGCAGCCGTTGAGGGCGGCGCCCGTCGTCCATCGGATCCGGCATTTCGTGGCAGCGCATCAGGGGGCATCCCGATGAAACAACGGTTTCCAGGCTGGATCCTTGGGCTGCTCGCGATCGCCGCGTTGATCCTGGGCGCCTACCTCTATCAGCAGCCGGCGAGGGATCGGGCGCACGATGCCGCCAGCAGCATTCCGGTCAAGGGCGCGCACGTCGACCACCGCGACATCATCAAAGGCGACTTCAAGACCGGACAGGATGTCACGCGCGCCTGCCTGGTGTGTCACAAGGACGCTGCGGCGGAGTTGATGAAGACGACGCACTGGACCTGGGAATCAAAGGCCGTCGAAGTGCCCTGGCGCGAGGGTCAGGTCACGATCGGCAAGATCAACCAGATCAACAATTTCTGCATCGGCACCCAGGGCAACGAGAACAAATGCATGTCCTGCCACGCCGGCTATGGCTGGGAGGCGGGCAAGGCGGCACAGCAGGCCAATCCAGAGAACGTGGATTGCCTGGCCTGTCATGCCGACCCCGGCACCTACGGCAAGGGCTTGTTCGGCAATCCGACCCAGGCGGTGGACCTGCTGGCGGCCGCCAAGAGCGTGCGGGCGACCACGCGCGAGAACTGCGGCAAGTGCCACTTCGACGGGGGTGGCGGCAACGGCGTCAAGCACGGCGACCTCGACGAGAGCCTGTACTTTCCGAACCGGGCGCTCGATGTGCACATGGGCGGCAAGCACAACATGCAGTGCAGCGACTGCCACGTCACGCGCAAGCATCAGATCCTTGGCCGCATGATCGCCGACAACTACAAGGTCGACCCCGCCGAGCAGGTGTCCTGCGAGCAGTGCCACCAGGCCAGGATTCACAAGGACGAGCGCATCGGCACGCACCTGAAGTCGGTCGCCTGCCAGACCTGCCACATCCCCGCGATCGCGCGGCAAGAGCCGACCAAGGTGACCTGGGACTGGTCGCAGGCGGGGCAGTCGGACCGCAAGGAAGACCACTACACCTACCTGAAGATCAAGGGCGAGTTCAGCTACGAAACGAACTTCGTGCCGACCTATCTCTGGTTCAACGGCAACAACGAATATCGCTACCTGCTCGGCGACCCGATCGACCGTACCGGTCCGACCTACATCAACAAGCCGGCCGGCAGCATCAAGGATCCGAAGGCACGGATCTTCCCCTTCAAGCTGCACACCGCGAAGCAGCCTTACGACAAGGTCAACGGCTACCTGCTGCAGCCGGTGACCTCCGGCAAGGACGGCTACTGGACGAACTTCGACTGGGATCAGGCCTTCGAACTCGCCGTGCCGATCACCGGCTTGGCCTACAGCGGGCAATACGGCTTCACGGAAACCTACATGTACTGGGCCAGCACGCACATGGTGCAGAGCGCCGACGCGGCGCTGCAATGCGATGCCTGCCATTCCTCCACCGGCAAACCGGGCCGGCTGGACTGGACGGCCCTGGGCTATGCCGGTGATCCGATCAAGTGGGGCGGGAGGAAGATCCCATGACCGCCAGGATGCGCGCCGTCGGGATCGTCTTGTGGGTGAGCGCGGCTGCGCTGGCCGCCGCCAGTTCCGCCGCTCCCCTCGCATCGTCCGCGCCGCGGCCGTCGATGAAGAGCCTGCACCCCAACTTCGCCCTGGTCGACGACCAATCGGTGAACGTGCTGGACAGTGGCCGGGCCGTGTCGACGATGAAGAGTTGCGGCCAGTGTCACGACACCGCCTTCATCGCCTCGCATGCCTTTCACGCGGACCTGGGCCTGAGTGCCTTTGCACCGTCCGACCAGACCTGGGATGCCAGCCCCGGCCTGTTCGGCCGCTGGGACCCGCTGCGATACCGCTTCCTGACGCAGTCGGGCGACGAGCGTCTGGACCTGTCCACCGCGGGATGGCTGATGCTCAACGGCGAGCGCGTGGTCGGGGGCGGGCCGGCCACGACGTCGCGCGCCGGTCGGCCGCTGACGGCCTTGAACCCGCGAGACAACGAGCCCGAAACGTCGTTGCTCGATACCGCCGGCCATCGCATCGGGTGGAACTGGGCCGAATCCGGCACGATGGAAATGAACTGCTTCCTGTGCCATCTGGAGCAGCCCAATCTGGCGGCGCGCAAGGCCGCGATCCGAGCCGGCCGCTTCGCCGAGGCCAACACGGCGACCCTGTCCGGACTGGACATCGTGGAGGCCGACGCCAAGGGGTGGACCTGGAACCGGGCGGCCTTCACGCCGGAAGGCCTCGTCAAGAGCGCCAAGCTGGGGATCCAGGATCCGACCAACGCCAACTGCGCGGCATGCCATGGCGAGGTGCATCCGCCCGGCGACACGCCGCTGCAGCTCAACGCCTGCAACCTGGACTACCCGCAGACGGCGACCACCGGGCAGGTGGTGGCGTCGCAGCGGATCAATGCCTCGGGTGTCAATCTGGCCAGCAAGTCGGCGCTGCACCGGTCCTGGGACATTCATGCCGAGCGGCAGCTGCAGTGCACCGACTGCCACCACGCACTGAACAATCCGGCGCACGTCAACGGCGCCCTGGGCAAGCATCCTGCGCACCTGCGCTACGACCCGCGCGCGCTCGAAATCACCGAATACCTGCAGCGGCCCGACCACACGTTTGCGCGCGGCCAGAGCGCGCAGGTCCAGGTGGCGCCCGAGAGCAAGGGCACCATGCGCCGCTGCGAGACCTGTCACGACGCGGCTGCCAGCCACCAAGCCTGGTTGCCCTATGTCGACACGCACATGGCCGCCCTCGCCTGCGAAAGCTGCCACATCCCGAAGATGTACGCACCGGCGATCCAGTCCTACGACTGGACCGTCGTCAGCACCGACGGCGGCCCGCTGCGCAGTTGCCGGGGCTTGGACGGCACGCCGGACGATGTCCGCTCACTGGTGACTGGCTTCGATCCGGTGCTGATGAAACGGACCAACGTGGATGGCGCGAGCCTGCTGGCGCCTTACAACCTGATCACGTCCTTCTATTGGGTCTACGAGGACGCCCAGGGCCGCAAGCGCCCGGTGCGTCTGGCGGACCTGCAGGCCGCGTTCCTGGAGGGCGGCACCTACGCGGCGGACATCGTCGCCGCGTTCGACGGCGATCATGACGGCGCCATCGGGGCCGGAGAACTCCGCATCGACACGCCGCAGAAAGAGGCGGCGGTGAAGGCACGGCTGGCCCGGCTCGGGCTGCAGCACCTGCGCATGGAAGGGCAGGTTCAACCGTTCAGCATCAACCACAGCGTCGCCCGCGGCGCGAATGCGCTCAACGACTGCCTGGTCTGCCACAGGGCCGACTCGCGCGTGACCCAGGGACTGCAACTGACGGCCTTCGCCCCCGTGTTGCCCACCTTCGCGGCCGACAACAACGTCAGCGCGAGTGGCGACCTGGTCAGGCGGGACGACGGCGCGCTGTCCTATCAGCCCCTGCCGGCACGGGACCATCTGTATGTGTTCGGGGCCAGCCGAGTGCAGTGGGTCGACGCCCTGGGCGCGCTGGCGTTCGCCGGCACCCTGCTGGGCGTGATCGGGCACGGGGGTCTGCGCTACGTCGCGTTCAGGAAGCGGCCGCCCGGTCGTGAGCCGACCCGGCGGGTCCACATGTACGACGCCTACCGACGCTTCTGGCATTGGCTGCAGGCGATCACCATCGTGACGCTGCTGTTGACCGGCCTGGTGATTCATCGACCGGATCTGTTCGCCGCGATCTCGTTCTCCGGCGTCGTCTCGCTGCACAACGTTCTGGCGGCGATCCTCGTCCTCAATGCCGCGCTGTCGCTCTTCTACCACCTGGCGACCGAGCGCATGCAGGAATACATCCCGCGGCCCTACGGCTTCTTCGACGACGCCATCAGGCAGGCCAAGTACTACGTATCGGGCATCTTCAAGGGCGAGCCTCACCCCTTCGAGAAGCGTCCGGACGATCGGATGAATCCGATCCAGAAGCTGACCTACTTCGGCATCCTGAACGTCTTGCTGCCGCTGCAGATCTTGACGGGCGCGCTGATGTGGGGCGTTCAGCGGTGGCCGGAGGTCGCCATGGCGCTTGGCGGCCTGCCGTGGCTGGCGCCGTTCCACACCTTGGTGGCCTGGCTGTTCGCCACTTTCATCGTCGGGCACGTGTACCTGACGACGACCGGAGCGACACCGCTGGAGGCGATTCGAGGCATGGTCACGGGTTACGAAGAGGTCGAAACCCATGCGCAGGAAGGCAGCCAGTGACATGCGTGCATGCGATTCGACGGGCCCGCGCCAGATGACCACCGGGCCGCTGCGGCGGTGCATCGAGCACCAGATGGGAGATGACCATGGGATGGCTTAGATCGATCTTCAACCGGCCCGAAAGGGGTTACGCGCACCCCTACCTCGCCGGGACGGTGCTCGGGGTGGTGCTGTTCCTCGCCTTCCTGCTGACGGGCAATGGCCTGGGTTCCTCGGGCGCGACAAGCCGCATCGATGCCGCGCTGGTCGACATCGTGGCGCCGGAGCACGTCGACAACACGCCGTACCTGCTGAAGATGGCCGGCGGTGACAAGAACCCGCTCGACGACTGGATCGTGCCGGTGTTCTTCGGCGCGCTGCTCGGCGGCTTCAGTTCGGGCGCCCGCAATGGCCGCCTGAAGCTGACCACGACCAAGGGCCCGAACATCTCCAACCGAACGCGTTGGCTGATGTCCTTTCTGGGCGGCGTGATCTTTCTCTATGGAGCACGCATGGCGCGCGGTTGCACCTCGGGGCAGGCGCTGTCCGGCGGTGCCACGCTCGCAGCGGGATCCTGGGTGGTCATGCTGGCCATCTTCGGCGGCGCCTATGGGCTGGCCTATTTCGTGAGGAAGCTATGGCTGTGAGATCGGCGCGTTCGATGACGGCCGGGGCTCGCGAGTCCGATCCGAGGAGCAACACATGAACTTCCCTCTGGAAGCCTTCACGACGGTGAGCGCCGCGAACCCGTGGACCTATGTCGTGTTCGGACTGATCGGCTTTGCGTTCGGCTACACGCTGGAAACGGCGGGCTTCGGGGATTCGCGGAAGCTCGCCGCCCAGTTCTATTTCAAGGAACTGACGGTGCTCAAGGTCATGTTCACGGCGATCGCCGTGGCCATGACGCTGCTGTTCGGCGCCGTGGGCCTGGGGCTGCTCGACTTCAGCCTGGTCTGGGTCAATCCCACCTACCTTGGCTCGGGCGTGGTGGGCGGACTGATCATGGGTGTCGGGTTCATCGTCGGCGGCTTCTGCCCGACGACCTCGCTGGCGTCGGCATCGACCGGCAAGATCGACGGCATGCTGTTCATGCTCGGCGGGTTCGTCGGTGCCTTCCTGTTCGGCGAGACCGAGCGCTACTTCGATCACTGGTACAACAACGCCGGCTACTACGGACGGCTGACGCTGGACCAGGTTCTGGGCGTGTCGCCCTCGGCGCTCGTGCTGATCGTCGTGCTGTTGGCACTGTTCCTGTTCTGGGGCGGCGAGCACCTGGAGCAGGCCTTTGGCCGCAGGGACCTGAGCCGGGAGCCCCGATGGCGCAAGGTCGGAGCGGCGGCCCTGCTGGCTGCCGCGCTGGGCGTGCTGGTCCTGGGCAGCCCGTCCGTGGAGGACCGCTACCAGCGACTCAGCTTCAAGCGCACCGAAGTGATCAAACAGGCGGCGGCCGAGCCACAGTCGGTGACGCATGTCTACAGCGCCGACGAGATGCTGAGCAAGCGCCTGGTGTTCACGTCGCCGGCCGAGGCCTTCAAGGCCCGCTTCCAGCAGGCGATCAACCCGGTGTACCTGGATGTGCGCAGCGAGTCCGACTACAACCTCTATCACCTCGCCGACGCCGTCAACGTCCCCCTGGAACGACTCGCGGACGTCATCCCGAGCCTGCTGAGCGAACCGCCGGCCAACACCGTGTTCATCGCCATCGGCAACGACGAGGCGGCGGCTATCGAGGCCTGGAAGCTGCTTGTCGCCTCGAGCGTCCAGAACGTCTACATCCTCGAAGGTGGCATCAACAACTGGATCGCCTTTTTCGGCGCCGGCGATCCCGCGCTGCAGCCGCTGGCGACCGGTGGAGAAGACGAGTTGCGCTACGGGTTCCCGGCGGCGCTGGGTAGCCGCTATGCCTCCTGCTCCCCCGACCCGATCGAATACGAGAAACTCGATTTCGAGGCCCGGATCGTGCTGCAGCTCAAACGCGACAAGTCGGGCGGCGGCTGCGGCTGAGCGGGCCAGGCCCACAGCTTCTGCGTGAGGCACCCCGGTCCTGCGCGGGGCGACGGCCCGCGGCGGCCCTGCGCCAGGGTCTGCGCCTGGGCGGTCGCCACCTGGCGCGTGTCGAGGCGCAACACCAGACCCCGGCGAGGGGATTGCGCCCTTCGATTGACGGTAGTCAAGTCAATGGCACGAGAATGCGTTCAACGTCGCAGCTTCGTCCCCTTTCTTGGGCGGGAGGAGTCTTTGCATGTCGATCAACGCCAGGACGCACCTGACCCACCGCACCTACGCCGTGGTGCTGGCGGGGGGCCGGGGCAGCCGGCTGCATCAGTTGACGGACTGGCGCGCCAAGCCGGCGGTGCCCTTCGCCGGCAAGCTGAAGATCATCGACTTCACGCTCAGCAACTGTGTCAATTCCGATCTGCGCCGCATCGCCGTGCTCACCCAGTACAAGGCGCAGAGCCTGATTCGCCACATCGAGAGAGGATGGGGCTTCCTGGCCACCACGCTGGGCGAATTCATCGACGTGGTGCCGGCCCAGCAGCAGCATGGCGAGCGCTGGTACACCGGCACCGCCAACGCCGTGTGGCAGAACCTGGGCATACTGCGCGACGCCAACCCCGACTACGTGTTCGTGCTCGGCGGCGATCATGTCTACAAGATGGATTACTCGATCCTGCTGCAGGAACACGTGGACCGGGGCGCCCAGATCACCGTGGCCTGTGTCGAGGTGCCGCTGCAGGACGCGCGTGAGGTCGGCGTCATGACGATCGACCAGGACGACCGCGTGGTGGCCTTTGCCGAGAAGCCGGCCGACCCGACGCCGATCGCCGAGCGTCCCACGCATGCCCTGGCCAGCATGGGCATCTACCTCTTCAATGCCGACCACCTGGTCAAGCTCCTGGACCGCGACGCGCAGGACCCTGATTCCGGTCATGACTTCGGCAAGGACATCATTCCGTGGGCCGTCGAGCATGGCACGGTCCATGCCCACCGGTTCGGGCACAGCTGCGTCAACATGGTGGGCGACCAGCCGTACTGGCGTGACGTCGGCACCGTCGACGCCTACTGGGAAGCGCACATGGACCTGACCAAGGTCCAGCCTGACCTGAATCTGTACGACGATGACTGGCCCATCCTGAGCCTGCAGCCGCAGCTGGCGCCGGCCAAGTTCGTGTTCGACTTCGACGGCCGGCGCGGCACGGCGCTGGACTCGCTGGTGTCCAGCGGGTGCATCGTCAGCGGCGCCACGGTGCGCCGATCGGTGCTGTTTTCCAAGGTGAAGGTGGAGGTCGGTGCCCTCATCGAGGACTCGGCGGTGCTGCCCGATGTCGTCGTCGGTGCCGGTTCGGTATTGCGGCGCGCCATCATCGACAAGTACTGCCATTTGCCTGAGGGCTTCCAAGCCGGCGTGGACCACAAGGCCGACCTCGAGCGCGGCTTCCACGTCACCCAGCGCGGCGTCACGCTGGTGACGCCGGAAATGCTGGGGCAGCTCAACCGGGGTCGGGCCGATAGTGCGGCCGCAGCAATGGCCGGCGCCGGATCCAAGCGACGGATCGGTGCCTGGGCTGTCGACTCCCGGTTCGACCAGCCTTTGGACTGACCGCGGGACCCGGCGATGGTTCGACGACTTCCAGCTTGGCGCAGATCGATGGCCCTCCAGCGTCGCCTGCCGCGGCCCCGATCACTGCTGACCGCCGCCGCCTTGTGGTTGGCGGCCCCATGGGCGCTGTCGCAGGACGCACTGCTGGCCCGCAACCTCGCGGCCACTTGTGCCAACTGCCATGGCACCAACGGCCACGCGGTCGGCGAGATGAAGCCGCTGGCGGGAATGGCTGCCGACAAGATCGTCGCCCTGGTCGCCGACTTCGGCAGCGGCGTGCAGGACTCGACGGTGATGCACCAGATGGCCAAGGGCTACACGACCGAACAGATTCGGTTGATTGCCGAATACTTCGCGGCCCAGCCGGCGGGGCGATGAGGGGCGACACCCTGCATCGCCTGCCACCCGGAGGGCTCAAGAACCGGCGCGGCTGGACGCGGCGGCGGTGGCTGGGCGCTGGCGCCGCGGCCAGCGGGCTGGCGCTGGCTGGCTGCGCGAACCGGCCCGCCGGCCCGTCGATCGGCCACGTGGTGATCATCGGCGCAGGCTACGGGGGCAGCACCGCGGCGCGCTATCTGCGCCTGTGGGGAGGCAACGTCGACGTCACGCTGGTCGAGCGCAACCCGAGCTTCGTCTCGTGCCCGATGTCCAACCTGGTGCTGGGCGGCTACCGCCCCATCGACTTCATCACCCACAGCTACGGCGGCCTGAAGGCGGCGGGCGTCAAGGTCGTGCAGGCCGAGGCGGTGGCGATCGACGTGGCGGCTCGGCGGGTGCGGCTGGCCGGCGGGGCGGAACTGCCCTACGACCGGCTCGTCATCGCACCCGGCATCGACTTCATGCTCGACAACGTCGGTGGCCTCGAGGCGGCCCTGGCCTCGGGCGTCGTCACGCACGGCTGGAAGGCCGGCGCCCAAACGGTGGCGCTGCGCCGCCAACTGGAAGCCATGCCCGACGGCGGCACCTTCGCAATGACCAGTCCGCGCGCGCCCTACCGGTGCCCGCCCGGCCCCTACGAGCGAGCCTGCCTGGTGGCCAGCTATCTGAAGGCGTCCAAGCCCCGCTCCAAGGTGCTGATCCTGGACGCCAACGGGGAGATCCAGTC
>Ga0316188_10001698_pt1 | contig 10479 bp, 8 predicted proteins | sample Phiworburrow1_MG_FD_204933 | JGI IMG/M metagenome (GOLD analysis project Ga0316188, IMG submission 204933) | Coastal sediment microbial communities from Maine, United States - Phippsburg worm burrow 1 | ecosystem: Environmental > Aquatic > Marine > Coastal > Sediment | place: USA: Maine... | reverse complement strand
GGGGACCGGCTCACGGCGGTGCAAACGAGGCCGTGCTGAAGATGCTGAACGAGATTGGCTCGGTTGAGAACATTCCGAAGTTCGTGGCCCGGGCCAAGGACAAGAACGATCCCTTCCGCCTGATGGGATTCGGTCATCGCGTGTACAAGAACTTCGACCCGCGCGCCACGCTGATTCGCGACATGTGCCACAAGGTCCTCAAGGGCATGGGCGGCGCTGAGAATGCCCCGTTGTTCGAACTGGCCCTGGCCCTGGAAGAAGTTGCCTTGAAGGACGAGTACTTCATTGAGAAGAACCTGTACCCGAACGTGGACTTCTACTCCGGCATTATTTACCGGGCCCTGGGCATTCCCGTGTCCATGTTCACGGTGATGTTCGCCGTCGCCCGCACTGTGGGCTGGGTTGCTCACTGGCTGGAAATGATCTCCGATCCCCAGGGTCGTATCGGTCGTCCGCGCCAGCTGTATACCGGCGCCCCCTTGCGCGACTACGTTCCCGTATCAGGCAGGGATTAAGTATCAGACCTGTGTCAGGGCCTGGACCTCAGCGGTCCTGGCCCTGCGCATGGGCTTGCCGTCCACCGGGCTCAGGGGTGCCTCACGCACCGCGTCTGTAGGAAAGGCAACAATTTCAAAACCCACATCGCCTGCCATGAACACAAAGCACGGGTAGGTGTTGCTCCGGTCTCCGGCGTAGCGCATCTGCCGCTCACCGCTATGGTAGGGGATGTCGTGTTGCAGCAGTGCCAGGGCTACTTGTTCCGGCGTGTCTGTAAACAGGTGCAGTTGCACCTCGGAATGGCAGTGGGCCGTTCCGGTCAGAACCGGACCCACCAGTTGGGGATTAAACCGGCCCAGCATTTTCATGGCCTGCAAAGCGGCCTGCCGCAGCCTGGATATGGCACCCCGGTGCTCATCCCCGCCGAACAGGCGCTGGTATTCCACCAGTGCCTCCTCTATTTCCCGATTGCTTGGAAGGGCTTTTTCCGGGGCGCCAAGGCGCTCTGCGGCCTTGCGCTTTGCCAGGTAATAATCGGCCAGCGATTGCTGAGCCATGATCCTGGCCGCTTCCAGGGCCACGGCCTGGCGCATCTGATCGTTTCTTAGTGTGGATCGCTTTGCCATCGCGCTCTCTCAGCCCGGCCCGGCGTCTCTAGAACAGGGCTTCGTCATCCTTGTTCTTGTCATCGTCAGACAAGTTAAAGGGGTCTTGATCCCCGGAATTCTCGTCGCTGTTGGTACTCTTGCCTGGCAACATATTCTCACGGAATGTTTCGAAAATAGCGTTGCGATCCCCGGCGGCGGCCAGCTTGCCTGTCTGGGGATCAATGCGCACGGTAACCAGCCCGGCTGGTGGCTCAAGAGGGTGCTCCCGGGTTCCAGCCAGCGCTTCTCGCATGAAATAGATCCACAGCGGCAGCGCAGTGCGACCACCTTCCTCGCGGCGGCCCAGTGATCGTTCCTGGTCAAAACCTACCCAGGCGGTGGCGACCAGGTCCGCATTGAATCCGCTGAACCAGGCATCGCGCCTGTCGTTGGTGGTGCCGGTCTTGCCCGCAATATCCTGGCGCTTCAGTTCCCGGTATGCCCGCACGCCTGTGCCGCGCTGGATGACGCTGCGCATCATGTCGTACACCAGGTAGACGTTTTGGGGATCCACCGCCAGGGGAGCCATGTCCACCAGTCCCTGGTCAGCGTAGTCCCCGTCAACCAGGCTGGTTTCCAGGTTGTTTACCTCTAGCTGAACGGGCTGCTCAATCGGGCTGGGTTCCAGCTCGCTGCCCGGTGCAGGAAACAGCCCGAAGTCGTCGTTGATAATGGCTGGTGGCTGGCCGGCCACCGCATCGGATCCGGTGTCCTGTTCGACCCCGGGTTCGGTGACGGGCGATTCGGTGCAGCCCGGGCAGACCACCAGGGGCTTGGCTTCAAATATGATGTCGCCGGCAACAAGCTGCACTCGCTGGGTGTAGTAAGGCTCTGTGCGGTAGCCACCACTGGCAAGAACCGAGTAACCCGAGGCCATCTGAAGTGGAGTCAGGTTCGCACTGCCCAGCGCCAGTGACAGGTCCCTGGGCAACTCGGACCGCTCGAAACCAAAGGCCTCCAGATGTCCCAGGGTCTTGCTGATGCCCACGGCGCGGAGCAGCCGGATGGAGACCATGTTCCTGGAACGCACCAGTGCTTCACGCATACGGGTGGGACCGAAGAAGCGACCACTGTAATTCTCGGGCCGCCAGGATCCTTCCAGGGTGGCATCCTCGAACACCACGGGGGCGTCGTTAATGATGCTGGCCGTGGTGAAACCATTTGCCAGGGCGGCAGAATAGATAAAGGGTTTAAAAGATGAGCCCGGTTGGCGTTGTGCCTGGATCGCCCTGTTGTATTTGCTTTGGTAATAGTCGTAGCCGCCAACCAGTGCCGACACTGCGCCGTCCCTGGGGTCCATGGCCACCAGGCTGGCTTGTGCCTCCGGCAGCTGGCCCAGTTGCCAGCTGCCGTCAGCTAATTGCATCAATCGTACGATATCCCCGACCGCTAACACCTGGGCGGCGGTTTCCGGTGCCGGGCCTGTGGTGTTTTCATCGATGAACGGCCGCGCCCAGGCGAGTCCGGCCCAGGCAACAGTGACCTCACCGAGTCCGCCCAGGTAAACCCGGGCAGCCGTGTCCTCTATCCCGGTTACCACCCCCGGGATCAGGTTTGAAGTATCCCGATAGGGATCCAGCAGTCTTTCCAGCTCCTGCTCGGGGTGCTCCAGGGAAAGACTGACCTGTCCGATGGGGCCTCGATAGCCGTGTCGGCGGTCATATTCCAGAAGCGCCTGTCTAACCGCGCGGTTGGCAGCGGTCTGCAAGCGGCTGTCCACTGTGGTGGTGACCAGGTAACCATCGGTATAGGCCTCACGACCGTACCTTTCGAGCATGTCGGCGCGAACCATCTCGGCGACATAAGGCGCTTCGGTCTCGATATTGGCTCCGTGCAGTGATGCCCGGGGGTGCTCCCCCATGGCTCCGTCGTAGTCTTCACGGGAGATATATTTCAGTTCCAGCATACGGCGCAGCACATATTCCTTGCGCTGTTCAGCACCGGCCGGGCTGGTAACAGGGTTATTCCGAGACGGCGCGGTAGGCAGCCCGGCAATGGTCGCGATTTCTGCCAGGCTCAGCTGGTCCAGCCTCTTGCCATAGAAGACCTCTGCCGCGGCGGCCACGCCATAGGCACGTTGACCCAGGAAGATCTTGTTCAGATACAGGGTCAGGATTTCCTGCTTGCTCAGTTCACCCTCGATCCGGAGCGCCAGGAAGATTTCCCTCATCTTGCGGACATAGGTCTTTTCGGGAGTCAGGAAGAAGTTGCGCGCCAGCTGCATGGTAATGGTGCCACCGCCCTGTTTGCGCTCGCCGGTTACCACAAGAAAGAAGGCCGCGCGCACCAGGCCCTGGTAATCCACGCCAGGGTGTTCGAAAAACCGATCGTCCTCGGCCGCCAGGAAAGCCTGGATAAGCTTGGGAGGGATTTCATCGTGGCGGGCAGGAATTCTGCGCTTTTCGCCGAATTCGGCGATCAGGCGACCGTCGCGGGTGAAGACCCTCAAGGGTACTTGCAACCGGACCTCCCGCAGACTTTCCACAGCGGGAAGTCCGGGTTCCAGGTAGAAATAGGCGGCGGTCCCGGTGAAAAGGCCGAGCAGTCCGAGGGTGCCGGCAGTTGCCAGGCAGGTATAAAGGATCTTCTGGTAAAGCTTCATTGCAGGAGTGTGACCTGAGTTCTTGCTTTTAGGGAACTGAATTATGCATATTTAACCGCACAGAACATATTTTCCCAAGGAAATCAGGGATTATTTCACAGGAAGATCAGGGAGTTTTGAGGGGCGCACATGGCCTCAAATCAAGTGGGTCCGAGGCGCAATAGTCGGCCTCACTCGCCGGGCCCTGCAAATTTATAGGGAGGTCACGGATGAATGCCCGTGGCCCTGTGCAAGAGGTTAAGGTATCAGATTGGATGGCGGGCTGGCAGGGCCAGATCGCGTCAATCCGGGCTGGAAGATTGGTCGGTGTTGCCATAACGTGAGGCGAATCACATATACCGGACGACTTTGAATGATATACAGTTAGTTGCGTAAGCTAAGGTACTGAACTATCTTTGCACTGCAAGCTACCGTTAGGGAAGGGAAAAACGTGTTATTCGGCGCAAAAAGCAGGCCCCTACTCGGGCTTGACATAACCACCTCCTCGGTGAAGCTGGTCGAATTGGGGAAAAGCGGTGACCAATACCGTGTCGAGTCTTACTCGGCAGAACCTACTCCAGTTAACGCTATCAACGAAAAGAATATTGTTGATCCGGAATCCGTAGCAGAGGCTATCCGTCGTGCAGTCAAGCGCGCCGGCACGAAAACCACCGATGTGGCGGTCGCCATTAGTGGCGATGCTGCGATTACCAAGATCATTCAGTTGCCAGCCAGCCTGAGCGCCTCGGACATCGAGGGTCAGGTTGACATGCAGGCTGACCAGTACATTCCCTTCCCGATGGAAGAGGTTCGTCACGACTTTGAAGTGATTGGTCCCAACGCCAGGGATGAGGAAATGCTGGATGTTCTGCTGGTGGCCACCCGAACAGAGAATGTAGAGCAGCGCCAGGCGGCGGTTGAGAGCGCCGGCCTGAGAGGGCGGGTAATGGACGTCGAGTCCTTCGCCCTTGAAAATGCCTGCCGATTGCTTACCCACCAGATGCCGGACAAAGGCGTCAATGCCACCGTCGCGGTGGTGGATTTTGGCGCGAGCAGTACGACCTTTAGTGTCTTGCGCAATATGAAAGTTATTTATACCCGGGATTTTGCGTTTGGCGGTCAGCAGTTGACGGAAGAAATCATGCGCACCTACGGGCTGAGCATGGAAGACGCTGGCAGAGCCAAGAAAGAAGGCGGGTTGCCCAGCAACTACGAGCCGGAAGTTCTCGATCCCTTCATTGATGATATGTGCCAGCAGGTCAGCAGGTCGTTGCAGTTTTTCCTGGCTGCAGGCGGTGGACGTGAACAGCCGGATCAGATCATCGTGTGTGGCGGCTGCGCCAACATTCCCGGTGTTGATGAATTGATTGCCAGCCGTGTCGGCATCCCTACCGTGATCGGAGATCCCCTGGGGCAGATGAAGATATCTTCCCGGGCGAAATCCCAAGGCGTGAAGAAAGACGCGACCGCTCTCCTGACGGCCCTAGGCCTGGCATTGAGGAGCTTTGACTGATATGCCCCGGATTAACCTATTACCCTGGCGTGACGAGCTGCGAAAGCAGCGGCAAAAAGACTTCCTGCTTGCTTCGGGAGTTGCTGTTGTTTTTGGAGTCCTGGTGATGTTCTTCACCAGTCAGGTGTTCAGCTCGCTAATTGAACACCAGGGCCAACGTAACGGCATTCTCAAGCAAGAGATTGCAGCCCTTGATCTGCAGATCGCCGAGATTCAAGATCTTGAGGCGAAAAAGGATCGCTTGCTTGCCCGGATGAATATCATCGAGCAGTTGCAGCGCAGCCGTCCTGAGGCGGTCAAGCTGTTCGACCAGATTGTACGAACTCTGCCAGAGGGCGTGTACCTGACCTCGATCAAGCAAAGCGGCATCAACCTTGAAATTAAGGGGCGCGCTGAATCCAGCACCCGGGTTTCAAGCCTGATGCGCAATATCGACGCGTCGGATTCCATGCAGAACCCTACACTCCAGGTTGTGGAAGCCAAGGAAGTTGATAATCGACGGGTAAGCGAATTTACCATCCTGGCCCAACAGACAGTCCTTGTGCATGAAGACGAAGGAGGCGTGCAATGAACGATTTCCTTGAGCAGTTGCGCGCCCTGGACGTTAATGACATCGGTCGCTGGCCGGCGGCTTTTCGTTACGGCCTGATCGGCATTATTTTCCTGGTGGTTGCTATAGGTGGTACCTACCAGTTTGTTTACAAGGACCAGATTATTGTCCTGGAGCAGGCCCAGCAGGAACAGGACACCTTGATGGCGGGCTTCAAGCAGAAGCAGACCAAGGCGGCCAATCTGGAAGCGTACAAGTTACAGCTTGCAGAGATCGAATCCTCTTTCGGTACCATGCTCCGCCAGTTGCCTGGCAAGACAGAGGTACCCAGCCTGCTGGTGGATATTTCGCAGACCGGACTTGCCGCAGGTTTGGAGGAGGAGTTGTTCCAGCCAGTGGGCGAGCTGCGTAAAGAGTTTTACGCGGAATTGCCGATCCGTATTCGACTGGTCGGAAGCTACCATGACCTGGGCAAGTTTGTGAGCGATATCGCCGGACTGCCGCGGATCGTGACTCTGCATGACGCGGAAATCACCAAGGTCAATGATAGTGAAGACCTGATATTGAATGTTACCGCCAAGACTTATCGCTATCTTGATGATGACGAGGAGGCAGGAAGTTGATGCGCACTAAACACCTGGCATTTGCCCTGTTGCTCGCCACTGTCGGATTTGCAGGCGGTTGCAGTGGAAATAACGAGGACCTGATGGCAGAGATCGCCGCCGTCAAGGCGCGTCCGGGTGGACGCATTGATCCTCTTCCGCAGATTCAGCCTCAGGAACGTTTCATTTATGAGGCAAAAAATGAACGCCCTCCTTTTTCCCCGTACTCGGCAGCTGATGCCACGGGAAAAGGTGGCGTACGTCCTGATGCGAACAGGCGCCGTGAGTTCCTTGAGCGTTATCCGCTGGATACTCTCGACATGGTGGGAACCATTGAGCGTGCTGGACAGAGTTACGGCTTGATCAGGGATCCTGACGGCCTGATTCATCAGGTTCAGACAGGTAATCACCTGGGCCAGAACGATGGCCGCATAGTGACAGTTTCGCAGTCAGAGGTAGCTCTGATTGAAATTATTTCGGATGGTATGGGCGGATTCCTCGAGCGCCCGGCAGCAGTGGCGCTTTCTGAATAAAGCTCCAGGGAGAATGGTAATGATTCGGGAATCTTTGCAAAGCAGTGCAAACGTGATGATCAAGGCGGCGGGAATGCTGATGCTCCTGTTCTCCTGGTTAAGCGCGCCTGCGGTACTGGCGGCGGACCATTCGTCGAGGCAATTACAGAGCATAGAAGCTCAGGCTCTGCCGGGAGATGAGGTCGAGCTTGAATTCAAGCTAAGCGGCCCAGCGCCCGAGCCGATGAGCTTTACGATCGACAGTCCTGCGAGAATTTCCATGGACCTGTCAGACACCAGTCTCGCCCTGGCATCTCGTCGCACCGATGTAGGTATGGGCGCTGTGGGTAGTGTGGTGGTAGCCGAGGCCAATGGCCGAACCCGCGTGGTCGTCAACCTGTCCAGCATGGTGCCTTATGAGACCCGTGTGGTGGGCAGCAGCGTTTTTGTCCGGGTAGGCAGCAATTCAAGTGCTGGCTCCCAGGTGGCGTTCTCCGGTGGCACCCAGGCTTCCCGACCTGCAACCAGCCCACGAGTCGCTACAGCCGGACGCAGCATTTCAGATATTGATTTCCGTCGTGGTGAGGATGGCGCTGGACGCCTGCTGATTACCCTGACTGATCCGGGCACCCTGATTGACCTGCGCCAGCAGGGTGACCAGGTCATTGTTGAGCTGGCCGACATCAATCTTCCGAAAGAATTGATGCGCAGAATGGACGTGGTGGATTTTGCCACCCCGGTGACCACGGTCGACGCAATTTCAGTCGCCGGTGGCGCCCGCCTGATCATTAATGCCTCCGGTGATTATGAACAGATGGCTTACCAGTCCGATAACCTGTTCTCCATAGAGATCAGGGAAAAGGCTGTCCAGAAGGAAAGCATCGATCCGTTTGGTCAGGACAAGACCTACGCCGGCGATCGCCTGACATTGAACTTCCAGGACATCGAAGTGCGTGCCGTACTGCAGCTGCTGGCTGATATGAGCGGCTTGAACATCGTCGTTAGTGACACCGTCCAGGGCAATGTGACACTGCGCTTGCAGAATGTTCCCTGGGACCAGGCTCTTGATATCGTTATGCAGACCAAGGGCCTGGCCATGCGTCGCAACGAAAACGTGGTGATTGTCGCCCCGGCTGATGAGCTTGCAGCTCGCGAACGCGCCGCGCTGGAAAACCTCAAGGACATGGATGAGCTGATTCCCCTGAGGTCAGAATTCATCCAGGTGAACTACGCCAAGGCCGCCGACATTGCCGCCTTGGTTAGCGGTGGTGAGGGTGGTGCCCTGTTGTCCGAACGCGGAAGCATCGCGGTGGACGAGCGCACCAACACCCTGCTGGCCCAGGATACCTCGGAACGGTTGGCGGAAATCCGCCGCCTGGTCGAGGTGTTGGATATTCCGGTGAAGCAGGTGCTGATCGAATCGCGCATCGTGATTGTCAGTGATGACTTCTCCCGTGAACTTGGCGCCCAGTTGGGCTTGACCAGGTACGATACGGATTCCAGCAACCGCCTGTGGACCACCTCCGGTTCGTCTTCGGCCACGGATTCTATGGTAGCAAGTGCACTGGCGGGAGATTCTCCCAGGGATGGTATTCCCACCGGTGACAGCCGCTTCGACCGCTACAACGTGAACCTGCCTCCCAGTACAAGAGGCGGATCCATCGCCCTGTCGGTACTGGGTTCCAACACCTTGCTGGATCTGGAATTGTCGGCAGCCCAGGCCGAGGATCGTGCGGAGATCATTTCCACACCTCGCCTGATTACCGCCAATCAGAAAGAAGCGCGAATCAAGGCCGGTGTGGAAATTCCCTACCAGGAAGGTGCCTCAAGTGGCGCTACCACGACTCGCTTCAAGGAAGCCGTGCTGAGCCTCCAGGTTACCCCTCTTATCACTCCCGATGACCGGGTGGTCATGGACCTGGTGGTGAGCAAGGATAACGTGGGTGAAAACGTGCAGAGCGCCACCGGCGGCCTGGTACCGAGTATTGATACCCGCGAAATTGCTACCCAGGTCCTGGTTGACGATGGCGAGACCGTGGTTCTGGGCGGTATTTTCGAAACAGAGACCCGCGATGTTGAATTCAAGGTGCCTTACCTGGGTGATATCCCCATGCTTGGCTACCTGTTCAAGACCACCCAGCGCAGCTCGGACAAGTCAGAATTGCTGATCTTTGTCACACCGAAAATCCTGCGTGAAGGCACCGAGCTTTACTAGTTAAAAGTTAGCTGCTTAACAGTAGAAAGGGTCAGCCATTAGGCTGGCCCTTTTTTTTTGGTTACTCTAGCCCTATGAGATACGCGAATATTTTCCTGGTGGGCCCCATGGGCGCCGGCAAGACAGCCGTAGGCCGACAGCTGGCACGTCAGCTTGGGCTGAGCTTTGTCGATAGCGACCAGGAAATCCAGAATCGAACCGGCGTGGATATTCCCTTCATCTTTGAAAAGGAAGGGGAGGAAGGATTCCGGCTGCGGGAACAAGCCGTAATCGACGAGATGACCCAGCGCACCGCAGTGGTGCTTGCCACTGGCGGTGGGGCGGTTACCGTGGAGGCAAATCGCCAGTGCCTTGCCAGCCGGGGTTTTGTTGTTTACCTGTTTGCCAGTGTGGATCAGCAGGTAGAGCGCACCCGGTTCAGTCGTGATCGGCCATTACTGCTCGACTGTGAGCCCAGGGAGAAACTGCAAGCCTTGTTTGACCACCGTGACCCTCTATACCGTGAAATCGCTGATCTGGTGGTGGATACTAACGGTCGCCGGGTTAACAACGTGGTTGATCAGATTTCAGAAGAGCTCTCGCGTAATTCAGAGTTGATACCCAATGACGAAAATTGAAGTTGGTCTGGGCTCCCGGAGCTATCCAATACATATCGGCCCGGGCCTGCTGGACAGGACCGACACGCTGGCTGCATCGATTCCGGGGCGGGATGTGCTGGTTGTCACTAATGATGTCGTCGCCCCCCTGTATCTGGAGCGCGTATGCAATACGCTTAGCGGTTTCCGGGTCAGACAGCTGGTGCTGCCAGACGGGGAGGCCCATAAAACGCTGGCTACCGTTGAAAAAATCCTTGATGCCCTGGTCCATGGCGGGTACTCCCGGGATGCCACGGTGCTGGCGCTGGGCGGGGGCGTGGTAGGAGATATGGCGGGATTTGCCGCTGCTTGTTATCAGCGGGGAATCGCCTTTCTGCAAGTCCCCACCACCTTGCTGGCCCAGGTTGATTCGGCTGTGGGCGGAAAGACGGCGGTCAATCATCCCCAGGGCAAGAACCTGATAGGCGCCTTTCACCAGCCGGTTGCGGTGGTGGCGGATACCGATACCCTGGGGACGCTCCCTGAAAGAGAGCTCAGAGCCGGTCTGGCGGAGGTCATCAAGTACGGTGCGATCATGGACAGTCCGTTCCTGGACTGGCTGGAACAGAACATGTCTGGCTTGCTTGCCCGTCAACCCGAGGCCCTGGCCTACGCCATCCAGCGAAGCTGCGAGCTCAAAGCCCGGGTAGTGGAAATGGATGAGCGTGAGCACGGTCGCCGGGCCATTCTGAATTTTGGCCATACTTTCGGTCATGCCATCGAAGC
>Ga0316188_10001697_pt1 | contig 10482 bp, 8 predicted proteins | sample Phiworburrow1_MG_FD_204933 | JGI IMG/M metagenome (GOLD analysis project Ga0316188, IMG submission 204933) | Coastal sediment microbial communities from Maine, United States - Phippsburg worm burrow 1 | ecosystem: Environmental > Aquatic > Marine > Coastal > Sediment | place: USA: Maine... | reverse complement strand
TTCATTTTTATGAATTTCGGAAATGGATATTTTCCCTTTCGTATCGACCAGAATATCTACCATCACCGTATCTCTGATTTGAACGCTCACCCCTAAACTGTTTTTATCGGTACTTTTTTGAAGTCTTCTGATCAGCTCCATTTCAAAACACAAATTCTGCTTCTCGCTGCTGTCACAATTATTGCAATCCATGAACAAGGGATATACGTCAACTTCATTGTAATCGATCTCGACATCCATCATTTCATTATTTCTAAGAGTCGTTCGCTTAGGCGATATAAAATCACAGGATATCGTTACCACAAGAATGGATATGAGGATGACCAGCCTAAAAAACATTGCATTCGCTTATACCCCGTGAATGTACAAATATTTTTGAAAAAGAAACTGTATTGTACAAAACTTGAACAAATTGTTAATACTGAGATGGATCCATTACATCTAAAGGAAAATGAACCCTCCGCCGATAGTCAGGGCCTCTTCAAATTTATTTTAATCCACCAGTATTCAGGCAGTGAAAAAAGACCTTTTGCCCTGCATCATTCTATCTGAAAATCAAAATGATACCTTATTGCCATTTTTTATACCTTTCGGTAAAATCTGATTGATGGACATTCTTTGGGTCATTCTTGGTTTTCTGTTGATGATCGTTGGCATCATAGGATCGGTATTACCCGTATTACCCGGACCCATTACGGGTTGGTTCGGCCTTTTGGTCTTGCATCTCACCAAGGCAGTTCCCATGAATTACCAGTTGCTGGGCATCACTTTTTTTATTGCCATCATCATATTCATTCTTGATTATATGATACCGGGACTAGGGGCCAAAAAATTTGGAGGCAGCAAAAAAGGCGCTACAGGAGCTACCCTTGGACTGATCATAGGACTTATTGTTCCGATCCCTTTGGGCTTTGTCATAGGCGCTTTTATGGGTGCCCTTATCGGGGAACTCATCAACGATCCAAAAGACGTGAAAAGGGCCCTGAGATCAGCCTTTGGATCGTTTATGGGATTCCTTGCTTCGGTTGGCATGAAGCTTTTCGTAAGTCTAGTTTTTATGGTCCTCTATATCTATGAAGTAGTGATTCACTGGAGTGCGTTTTCTTTTGACCTGTAAAAACTTCGCGCAGATTTTCATGGTATATGGTTTACATCAACCTAAGCCTGACATTTTTATTCTTTTTTTGGTTCAGAAGCGATTTTTATCAGGTTTTTATCAAATCTATAGTCTTATCTTAGAATCTTAAATCAGCTTTCCTGGTCAAGTCCGGGAAGCATCAATTTTAATACAAATGGCCGTTCTCATGTCTTTTCCGTTTTTTGCCGGCCTTATCGCTTCGATGCTTCACGTCATTATGGGACCTGATCACCTTGCTGCCGTACTCCCTTTTGCGATTGAATCCAAAAAAAAGGCCTGGAAGATTGGACTGTTCTGGGGAATTGGTCACATTTTTGGAATGGCCCTAATCGGCGTTCTGTTCATGATATTCAAAGCGCTTATTCCGATTGAAAAAATATCAGGCTACAGTGAACAACTGGTTGGAATCGTATTGATCATGATAGGGGTCTGGGCATTTTACAAAATCTTTAACCATGAGCATAAACACAGGCATTTACATATCCACAGTGAAAATAATCCCATGATCCACAAGCATCCTCATGAACATCAGGATAATCTCACCCATGAGCATATTCATAAAAAAGAAGACAAGCAAGGCGTGTTTGCCTCATTCTCAATCGGCATCCTTCACGGGCTGGCAGGAGTAGCACATTTTATATTGTTTCTCCCTATCCTGGGTTTTAAAAATAATTTTGACGCCTTAACTTATATCACTGGATTTATCCTTGGCATTATCGCTGCCATGACCCTGTTTTCAATGATCATGGGTAAAATCGCCACCTTTGCTAAAAATGAACACAATCAAACCCTGTTTAAAGGTATTCGCCTGGCCGGCGGAACATTTGCCGTGATCATAGGTTTTTACTGGCTCTTAGGAAATTAAGGGGTGCTAACATGTTTAGCAGATTCTCGGTAACTGTTCTCCGATCAAAGGGCTTACCATTCTTTTTCCGCCAATGGAACTATTCATCACCACTTTATTGGGATGCTCGCTGGTCACGGTTCCAATACATCTGGAATTAATTCCTTTCGGGTCCTTTTTCATCTCTGCCAAAAATTCGTCAGCTATGTCAGCAGATACAATGCTTAAAAAAACGCCTTCATTAGCGACATAAAGCGGGTCTAAGCCCAAAATTTCGCAGGCAGCTGCCACCTGCTTCTCTAATGGAATATCATTTTCCTCAATGCTGATGCCCATTCCAATATCAGTTGCAATTTCTGACAGCACACTGGCCACACCTCCGCGCGTTGGATCTCTGAACAAGTGGATCTTTTCGCCAAATTTATCGAGTAAATTCATGGCCATGAAATTAATGTTCGTCGTGTCGCTTACAATAGTTGATTCAAACTCCAAGCCCTCCCTTTGTGACATGATGGCCATGCCATGCTGAGCGATAAAGCCATTGACAAAAATCTTATCTCCTGCTTCAATGTTTTTGCTCGAAATATTGGCCTTGGGATGCACTTCTCCGAAACCCGTGGTATTAATAAAAATCTTATCTCCTTTACCCCTTTCCACCACCTTAGTATCGCCCGTAATGATCTGTACCCCACTTTCATCCGCGGCTGATTTGACGGAATTCACAATCTGGATAAACTCATCCATTTTCAATCCTTCCTCAACAATAAAGGCCAAAGAAAGGTATTTGGGAATTGCGCCGCACATGGCAACGTCATTAACCGTTCCATTGACCGCCAATTCACCGATGTTACCTCCTTTAAAAAAAACAGGGGAAACAACAAAACTATCGGTTGATATCGCAATATCGCCTTTACATTTTACGATGGCACCGTCGTGTTTCTGATTTAAAAATGGATTGTCAAACGTTGAAAATATAATTTTATCCAGCAGATCCCTGGTCATGATTCCTCCACTTCCGTGTCCGAGGTTGATCGTATCAAATTGTATTCCTTTTGCACCCATATTTTATAGCATTGAATGTTCTGAAAAATTATAATAAGCACTGCAGGCGCCCTCAGAAGAAACCATAGGAGCTCCCAACGGATTTGCCGGAGAACATGCTTTTCCAAATTGAGGACATTCAACGGGTTTTTTTAACCCTTTTAAAATGTCGCCGGCCATGCAGAATGGATTTTCTGCAACAATAATATGATCAATTCCAAATCTCAGTTCAGCATCAAAATCCCTATAGGCTTTGGTAATTTTATAGCCACTATTAGGAATGTTTCCAATGCCTCTCCATTCTCTGTCACCCACTTCAAACACTTTTTTAATCACTTTGATCGCTTCAGTATTTCCCTCCTCCTTAACTACTCTTGTATATTGATTCTCAACCTTAAAAACACCTTTTTCCAATTGATTGACCGCCATTTGTATACCCTGAACCAGGTCAAGAGGTTCAAATCCTGTGATGATAATGGGCAATTTATACTTTGCTACCAAGGGAAAATAATCTTGATAACCCATGATGGCGCAAACATGGCCTGCTCCCAAAAAAGCATCAATACTATTGAACTCATCGTCAAGAATGGCCTCCATGGCAGGAGGAACAAGCACGTGTGATACCAGAATAGAATAATTGGTCAGGCCCTCCTTTTCAGCGTGCAAAACGGATAAAGCATTGGCAGGAGCAGTAGTCTCAAATCCTACGGCAAAGAAAACCACTTCCTTATCGGGATTATTCTTCGCAATTTTTACCGCTTCAAGAGGAGAATACAAAATTCTCAGGTCTCCTCCGCTTGCTTTTGCTTCGAGCAAACTTTTTTGACTCCCGGGAACGCGTATCATGTCTCCGAAGGAACAAACAATTACGCCCTGTTCCAATAAAGCTATGGCCTTATCAATAAGATTCAATGGGGTAACGCAAACCGGGCAACCGGGTCCGTGGATCATTCTGATCTTGTCAGGCAATAATTCTAAAATGCCATTCCTGACCAAGCCATGTGTCTGCCCCCCGCAGATCTCCATGATATTCCAAGGTTTGCTTACTTCTTTTTCAAGTTGCCTGAGCACTTTTTGAGTAGCTTCAATATTTCTGTATTCACTTAAATATTTCATTGATCAATTGAAATTATGTCCGTTTTGAATTCATTATGCCATACATCATGTTTTATCATGGGCTGTGCAATTCAAATAATACATGACCTGTCCGTAGGATATATTTTCATCATTTGGAGCTAAGTTACGGTTAAAATATAGTTCAAATTGATTTCCAGATAATTCTTTTAACACATCAATAAGGGTTGTATTTTGAAAAACGCCTCCGCTACACGCAATTTTTTTTATTTCTTTATTTGCTGCAATTTTCAAGATGATCGTTGCCAGCGTAAAAAAGAAATTATTGATAATGACTTCTTTTCGTACCCCTTCTAAAAAATCTGCATAGAGATTGTCCCACAGTTCCTGAGTTGAAATTCTACACTGATCACCAACACTAAAATACGATTTACACTGATCAATTTGAAAATTCAAAACTACATTTTCCAATAAAATGGCGGCTTCTCCTTCGTAAGTATTGATGTCACAAATATTCAACAGCGAAGCAACGGCGTCAAACAATCTGCCTACTGATGAGGTTTTAAGTTTATTGTTTTTTTTCAATGAACGGTAAACACCCAATTCATGTGCCTGAAATTTTTTTGGCAAAACCTCCTGATCATCATCCTTCATCAAAGACAACAAAGATAATCTGGGTTCCTGAGCCATTTTATCGCCTGCCAGCCAATCAAAATAATCAAAATGAGTGAACCGTTCAATCGTATGGTTTTGATACATAAAGAATTCTCCGCCCCAAATCTGCCGGTCATCGCCGTATCCGGTTCCGTCCCACACAACGCCTAAAACAGGATCATTAGTTTCAAATTGTTCATGCTCTCCTAAAACTGATGCAAAATGAGCCTTGTGGTGCTGTATGCTCCAACTTTCAGCCCGGTATTTTTCAGATAGTTCCATACCGTATTGCGTACTGAGGTATCCGGGGTGTTTATCCACCAGTATGACATTGGGTTCTTGCTCAAAAATGGCAGTAAGGCTGTTGGCTGTTTCCACAAATCGCTGGTAAACGTCAAAATGATCCAAATTACCCAGGTATTGACTTATGTACAAAAAATCATTTGGGATAAACGCAAGTGTACTTTTTAAATGACTCCCCATGGCCAGGATCTTGACGCTGACCTTGGAGTCAAATTCAAAAAAATTGGGGGCATACCCCCTGGATCTCCTGAACATTACTTTTTGCCCTGAAGAAAAACTGTATTTGATCACTGAATCATCCTGGGCGTTGGAAATGGGAAGGTTATGATGAACAAAATAATCCGCTATACCTGAGATCAATTCCCTTGCCTTTTCCCTTTGGCTTATGATCGGACTCCCATGAAAATTGCCGCTTGTTGCAATAACAGGTATTTTGAGTTCCTCACTCAGCAATTGCAATATACCCGTATAAGGTAGCATGACCCCCAGTTGTTTCAATTGAGGGGCGATGTGTTCCAGCGCGAGGTCCCCCTTAAAACCCAAATTTGAGACGACAACGATAGGCCTTTCCGTTGAACACAATTCGTTTTTCTGTATTGGATTCAGGTCGAGATGTTGTTCAAGCAGCTCAAGGTTGGGATATAAAACGGCAAATGGTTTTTTGGGTCGTCTTTTTAAGTGGCGTAATCTTTTGATCACCCCGACATTGGCAGCATCACAGCAAAGCAGATAACCACCCGTATTCTTAAGGGCAAGGATATGGCCCTGCTGTATCAGATCGCTGATCTTTTTAAAAATTGACCTGGCGGAGATCTCAAGAACTTCTCCTGCCGCAGTCTCCAGTTGAAGATGTATCCCGCAGTCTGAGCAAGTATTGGTTTGTGAATGGAATCTTCTGTTGGCAGGATCATCATATTCCCTTTGACAGGACTCACACATTTTAAAATCCAGCAAACTGGTGTTATTGCGCTCAAAGGGAAAGGTCTTTGTAATGGACCATCTGGGTCCGCAATTCACACAGGTGGTAAACGGATATAAATAACGTCGGTTCTCAGGGTCCAAAATTTCGTCCCGGCACTCTGCACAGATTCCGAAATCAGGCGTCAGGGCCAAATTGAGTTTATTCTTTTTTTCGGTGGCCAGGATCTCAAAATCCTTGAAAACCTGCCTCTCAACCTCCATCAAAAAATGTTTCTTGATCCTTGCCAGTGGTGGTGGATGCATTAAAAGATTTTTATAAAAATCCCTTATCTTATTCTCATCACCGCTAAGCAATATCACAACGCCTTCCTCATTGTTTGACACGTATCCGGCCAGCCCGAAGGAGTTGGCCAATCCATGTACAAAAGGACGAAAACCAACGCCCTGAACGCGTCCGTTGAGAATGATTTTATATGTTTTGAGCATTACCAAGCAGGAAATATAGAAAGTACAGAAGCTAAATTATGAAATTTTGACTTGCATATCCTGAGCTAGTTTTAAGATTTGATCTGCTACTTTAGGAATTGACTCTTTGACTTTATCAGACAAATCAAGCGTCATGGGTTTCATTTCTCTAATTGAAATAGTAAAAAGATGCATATCCGGTTTGTCATCCATTAAATAAACCGCTTCGATCATGTCTTTTAATCCAACATCATGAACGCTAAGCGCAGAAGGAAAATCAGAGGCGAATTTTGGTCGGATCAGCGTAATGGTACCTTCCTCTTTGCCATCCATTGTAGCGTCCACAAAAATGATTCGATCGTAAGCTTCAAAACAACCCAGTAACAGAAAACCACCTGTGCCTCCGTCAAGAATATCTATATAATCCGGAAAGTCGAGGTCAGCCATATGCTGAATAACTTGTACACCAACGCCTTCATCACCCATTAAATAGTTGCCAATTCCTAAAATCAAGGTGCTCTGTGACTTATCCTTTTCAAAAAAGTAAGCATCACTGCTAACGGCTATCGGAGCCATTTTATCTTTTATCATATCTTATATTTCCGTTCTTAATAAAAAATGCCTGCCTCATAAGATTCCTTTGCATCCTTTTAAACTTAGTGGATGTGACCTGAATGCCTTCTGAGGCAGGTGCTTAAAAAATCAAAATTCTTCAATCAACAAATCTCAATATTAAAATTGAACTTACTGATAATCAAATACTGTCTTCACCATGAACTCTTTCCTTCCTTACAAATTTATAGCCACTGATCATTGCTGAAGCTTCTCCTCTTCCTTCAAGCCAATCATGATAAAAAACGAGATAAACATGCACCAGGGTAAAAATTATAAATAACCAGGTTGAAAAATGATGCACAAATCTTGTGGTTATCTCATCTCCAAGGACATAGGGCACCCAGGCAAATAATTTGGGCAACCACCAGCCAGAAGTTGGGGCATATAAACCAAATCCTGTAAAAATCTGAACGAGAGCCAATAAAAACAGTACCACATAAGACAAAGAGGCTAAATAATTGTGACCCACGCTAATGTTCTTAAGTACTTCTTTTTCATCATTTTGAAGAAAGATGTCAACTTTTAAAACGTGCTTGATATTGCTCCGTGCCTTTTTAGAAAATGGGAAAAATACCCTCCAATTGGAATAGTAATTGCCATTGAAAGCCCAGTAGATCCTCCCAATATAATTTAGCAGAAAAATATACGCAGTTATAAAGTGAATCATTCTTACTGTACCAAACCAATAAGATTCGCTCGCTTCAGCCGTTGACATAAAAGCGGGAGGATCAGCTATTATAAATCCGGTGGCCCCTAAAACCACAATGCATAAAACGTTGAGCCAATGAAATAATCTTACAGGCAATTCCCATACAAGCACCCGCTTAAAATCATATGTTCTAGTAATTATATCCATTTTTTTATATCATAAAATTAGACCTCACAACTACCTACATTACTCACTTTTGAAATATGATTTCCATGTTCATCATATAAATGCACGGCACATGCCAGGCAAGGGTCAAATGAATGTACCGTCCTGATAATTTCCAACGGTAATTCAGGATCAGCAACAGGAGTGCCAATTAAAGCAGATTCATATGCAGACATTTGTCCTTTAGGATCTCTTGGCGAAGCGTTCCAGGTAGTGGGAACCACTTGCTGGTAGTTTTCTGTTTTACCGTCCTTGATTTTTATCCAATGAGCGAGACCTCCGCGAGGTGCCTCAGTAAATCCAACACCTTTTGCCTCTGCCGGCCATGTAGAAGGATCCCAAAATTCCATATTTGCCATTCGGGTATCCCCATTTTTGATGTTGGTGAGTAACTGATTATAGAATTCCATCGTCCAGTTGGCCACCAATTGAGATTCAATACCTCTGGCTGCTGTTCTTCCCAAAGTTGAAAATAATGCTTCTACCGGTACATCTAAGTGAGTCAAGGCTCCGTTTACGGCATCCTGAATTTCCTTATTTCCTCGGCCATATCCTACTAAAAGCCTGGCAAGAGGTCCTACCTCCATGGCCTGGCCTTTCCAACGCGGGGTTTTTACAAAACTGTATTTTTGTTCCACATCAAGGTGTTCAAAAGGTGGCTGAGGACCCGAATAATTGATATTGGTTTCCCCTTCCCAGGGATGTCTGCCTGTTTCGGCTCCTTCTTTATAATTGTCATACCAAGAATTGTTGACAAATTCTTCAATGTCTCCGTTGCGGTGATCAACGTCGTGGACCTTGGAAAGATCTCGGTTCAGAATCACCCCCTGAGGAAATTTAAAATTGCTCGGATCACCATATCCGTTCACAGGAAAGTCTCCGTATGACATATAATTACCGACCCCTTTACCAATGCCGCCCCAATCTTTATAAAAAGAGGCTATTGCCAAAAGATCAGGAATATATACTTGTTCGATAAATTCTTTTCCTTGTTTCAACAACTTCCCGATGTGAGCAAGTCTTTCAGCATTTAACCCTCCCGTACTGTTTTCATTAATGGCGCATGCCATTCCGCCAACCAAATAATTCGGATGCGGATTCTTTCCTCCTAAAATGGTATGCACTTTAACAATCTCTTTTTGCCATTCAAGGGCTTCCAAATAATGAGCCACTCCAAGAAGGTTGACCGCCGCCGGCAATTTCATTTGGGGGTGTCCCCAATAGCCATTGGCGAATATGCCCAGCTGGCCGCTATCCACAAACTTTTGAATACGTTTTTGAACATCACTGAAATAGCCCGGTGAGCTTTTTGGCCATTTGGATATGCTTTGAGCAATTTTTGATGTTTCGGCAGGATCAGCACTAAGTGCATTGACCACGTCTACCCAATCCAGGGCGTGCAAATGATAAAAGTGAACGGAATGATCGTGCATATACAAAGCTCCTTCCATGATATTTCTGACCATTTCAGCATTTGGAGGAATCACAATATTCAGTGCATCTTCAACGGCTCTTACTGAGCTAATGGCGTGCACGGTTGTGCAAACTCCACAGGTTCTTTGAGCAAAGGCCCAGACATCTCTGGGATCCCTTCCTTTAACAATGTTTTCCAAGCCTCGAACCATGGTACTGGAACTATAGGCGTCAACAATCTTACCATCTTTGATTTCAGCCTCTATTCTTAAATGTCCTTCAATCCTTGTGACAGGATCCACAACTATTCTGTTTGCCATGATATTCTAATTTTCTTCGTTTTTATCTATATTTTTCTCATTCACTCTAGCACGTGTATATCTTCCTTTTAACTCCTTGTGTTTTGAAACATTTGCGACTATGGAATGTGCCGCTAAACCAGCTGCTATGACGCCTGTTGCTATCATACCTACTTTATCCGCAGAACTTTCTATACCGAATCCTGGGGTATTGGTCAAACGTTGGTAGAATGGTCCGTTATCCCAGAAATTTGCTTCGCTGCAGCCAATGCAACCATGACCCGATTCAATAGGGAAACTGGTGCCGTTATTCCATTTCATGCTGCCACAGGCGTTGTAAGTAGAAGGTCCTTTGCATCCAAGTTTATACAAACAATATCCCTCTTTTGCATGTATGTCATCAAAGGTTTCAGCAAAAAGTCCTGCATCAAAATATGGACGGCGGTAACATGTATCATGTACGCGTTTGCCGTAAAATGCTTTTGGTCTTCCTATTCTGTCTAATTCAGGCAACCGATCAAAGGTCACATAATGTACGATAAGCGCCGCCATGGCTTCACCAATAGGCGGACATCCCGGCATTTGAATGATAGGTTTGTTTTTGATGATCTTGTGAATGGCCGTGGCTCCCGTAGGATTAGGCTTGGCTCCCTGAACACATCCATTGCAAGCGCAACTACCCCAGGCAATAATAGCCTTTGCTCCGGCTGCAGCCTCTTTTAGATGTTCCAATGCTGTTTTACCGGCGATGGTGCAATACACTCCGTTTGCGCCCATGGGTACAGAACCTTCAACACATAATATATATTCACCATGATATTTTTCCATGGTATCGTGTTTT
>Ga0316188_10001695_pt1 | contig 10493 bp, 10 predicted proteins | sample Phiworburrow1_MG_FD_204933 | JGI IMG/M metagenome (GOLD analysis project Ga0316188, IMG submission 204933) | Coastal sediment microbial communities from Maine, United States - Phippsburg worm burrow 1 | ecosystem: Environmental > Aquatic > Marine > Coastal > Sediment | place: USA: Maine... | reverse complement strand
ATCAAGTCTGGCGGATTGCTGGATCAGTGTGTCGCCCTGTTTGCCGGCAAGGCCAGCATCGCCAGGCATGATGATGATCAGCTACTGGGTCTGATCGAAAGCGGCGCCATGGACCGACTGCGAGTATTGGGTCAGAGCCCTGGCGATCGCTTGCTGGAGGCAGCTTCCCGGGCGTACGTGTTTGTGGCCCGGTCATCGTTGCTGGCCTGCGGTCGGGTTGAATTGCTTTGGTATCTCAAGGAGCAAAGTATCAGCGATAACTATCATCGATATGGAAACCTGGGAGAGCACGGTTCCGAAGGCCGCTCGACAGTGGCCTAGGGCCGGGGCCAGGTTGAACTAGGTAGAATGCCGAATTGTCAGCCTCGTCATGCAAGGCTGACAATAGTTTGGCTTGGTCCACGTCGGGCGAAGCAAGACAGGCTTCCCAAGGGGGAAGCGCTTTCGGGGGTGCAATATCCCCGCAGGACTATCGAGCGAGGCAGGGTTGCATGGCTCAAGGGACCGCACGGCGACACATGGATTTTAATGCCGATGCAGCAGAGAAGCTGCGCGAAATGGCGGATTTACTGGAACAGCAAAATGCGAATCCGTTCAGGGTTCGAGCCTACCGCCGTGCTGCAGAAACGGTGGAGTCCTGCGAGCAGGACATTCGCGACCTGCTTGCGCAGGGAGGCGTTGCCGGCCTGGCCGAGTTGCCATTCATTGGGCAGGGTATTGCCGGAAGCCTGCAGGAATTGGCTCGCCATGGACGACTTGTCCGCATGGACAGGTTGCGGGGTGAACTTGATCCGGAAGAATTGTTCCAGACAGTGCCGGGTGTGGGTACCGTGCTGGCTCGCCAGATTCACGAGGTACTGGGAGTGGATACCCTGGAAGAGCTGGAGATTGCCGCCCACGATGGTCGCCTGGAGCGTGTGGAAGGGATAGGACCCCGAAAAGCCAGGGCAATTCGAGCCAGTCTGGATGAAATGCTACGCCACCTCAGGTCGCGACCGGTTGCCGACCGGATGGCCCCGTCGATTGAGGAAATCCTGGACGTTGACGAAGAGTACCGTTGCAAGGTTGCCTCTGATGAGTTGCCAACGATTTCTCCCAAGCGCTTTAATCCGTCCCACAGGGACTGGTTGCCTGTGCTGCATACCGAGCGGGGAGACTGGCACTTTACTGTGATGTTTTCCAATACCGCCAGGGCCCATGAGCTGGGGCGCACCCAGGATTGGGTGGTAGTGTATTTCTACGATCGGGATAACAGCGAGGGACAGCACACGGTGGTGACCGAGACCCGTGGTCCATTGAAGGGCAAACGGGTGGTGCGAGGCCTGGAGGCACGCTGCCGAAACTTCTACCGGGTGCACGCCAAGGGGCGCTGACCGGGGCTCAGGCGAGTAGATGCTCCGCCATGAAGTGACTCTGTATCCGGGAAACCTTCTCCAGCATTTCACCCTGGTAGGGTTCGAAGTGGCCGCAATCGAGTATTTCAAGATCGCATTGCGGGATGTTACCGGCGGTTTTACGAATGCTTTCCAGCGGAATCAGGCTGTCCTGTTTTGCTGCAACCACCAGGGTTGGGCAGTTCACCTGTGAGGCAAATCTGGATGGCATATAAAAGCCGGCGCTCAGGGCAATGCGGGCAGGAGTTTCGTTTCGCCAGTTGCTGCCCTCGGGGATCATATCCAGGTATCCCAGGTAGCTGTCCCGGGTGTTCATCATCGCCAGTTCGTCGGGTTTGCCAATAACCGGTAGCTGGTAAGTTGGCCCGCCTGAGGCTACTTGTAGCCAATCCCGGATTCCAGCCCAGGTCATCTTGAGCAGTTCCATAATTGGAATGCGGCGCAGGCTGGCCGGGCCGTTGACAAACGGGACCATGGACGAGACGGCCTTTATCCGCTGATCCTGGGCAGCGACTACCAGCACGTGGCCACCACTGAAAGATGTTCCCCACAGTCCCAGTCGTTGCTTGTCTATCTCGGTCATTGAGCGCACGTGGGCCAGGGCGGCATGGTAGTCCTGGATGTGCCGCCTGGGGCTTACCCAGTGCCGCGGCAGTCCGTCGCTGTCACCAAAGCCGCGATAGTCGAACAGGAATACTGCCATTCCGGCCGACACCAGCGCGCGGGCAAAAGGCTCCAGTGCGAAGTCCCTTTGGGCGGCGAAACCATGGGCCATTACCACGCAGGCGTGGGGGCCCTTGCCTTCGGGAATGTACATATCGCCAGTGCAACGGGTGCCATGGCTGAGAAAGGTCTGGGTGATGACTGTCATACTTGGTTCCTGCGAATGCACAGATCGCCGAAAGAGGTGGGCGACAGGATTAGTGTGCCTTAATCCTGCCTGTCAGTGCCAGTGCGTTGCCGATCAGGACCAGGGCCACGCCAGCTGAGGAAATAGCGGTGAAGTGGTAGTTCTCAAAAAACGTCGACACCGTCAGGGCGACCAAGGGAATGATGACCGATGTGTAGGCTGCCCGGCCGGATCCAATTCGGCGGATCAATTCCAGGTAACAGACAAATGCCACTGCCGTGCCCATCACCGACAGGTATGCCAGGGAACCCAGATACCGGGTGGTGTGTTCAATGATGAAAGGCTTGCCCTGTATAACTGCGCTGAGGCCAAGGAACAAGGTGCCGTAGGCCATGCCGTAAACGCTCATGATAGTGGGGCGGATTCCGCGGCGTGTGTTGCGAATGGCAACCATGTTGCCCAGGGAGGCCAGGTAGGTGCCTGCGACCACCAGGGCCATACCCATCAGCCTGTCGGATCCGCTAGCCAGGGAAGCCAGTTCCGGCATGAATATCAGCCCCACACCGGCCAGGCCAATAAATGAGGCGCTGAGGATTCGCCAGTCGGCTCGTAGTCCGAAGCAAAGCCGTTCGTTGGCCAGGTTCATAAACGTGAGGACCGTAAATAGCACGGCCACCAGTCCTGAACTGATGTATTGGGTGCCATAGTAGGTGAGGGCGTAGTTCAGGCTGAACATGCAAATGCCCAGCAGCACCGCAAACCCGTGATCGGCAAGAGAAATCTTCAGGGATCGTCGTGTGCCCAGGGCATAGATCAGAAGGATCAGGGTTGCCCCGCCAAAGCGATAAGTCAGGGATACTTCGGGCGCGACGACACCGAGTTGCATCGTGATGGCGTACCAGGTGGTTCCCCAGATCAGGACACAGGCAATGTAGAGGACGATATTGAGCACAGGCAGGGCCGCTGACAAAAACGAATGATACCCGCATTGGTCCTTTGGCAAAGTAAATATCTGCTATGCTTTTTCACCCGGTTCGCCGGCAGACCCGCAGCAAGCACACGGCTCCGTATGTAGCTGGGCTGGCGGGCCTGGCGTCGGCCCGGCCATGATTCGGATCACATAGACAGAATTGAGAAACCCATGCGCAAGACATTAACCTGTTTGATGGTGCTGTTACTGACCCTGGTCAGCGCCTGTGCTACCAGCCCCACCGGTAGAAGGCAGCTGATGCTGGTCTCGGAGCAGCAGGCAATAAGCGCTTCCCGGGAAGCGTATTTGCAGACCATGGCTCCCTTGAAGAAGGAGGGGAAACTCAATTCTGACCCCCGGACCAATGCCCGGGTTGAGCGCATCACCGCCAGGCTGGTTGCCCAGGCGGTGGCCATGCGGCCCGACAGCGCCAAGTGGGAGTGGAGCGTCGGCGTGATCGATGAGCCGGAGACGGTGAATGCCTGGTGCATGGCCGGTGGGCGGATGGCTATCTATACTGGATTGCTGTCCAAGATCGATCCCACCGATGATGAACTGGCGCAGGTCATGGGCCATGAAATTGCCCATGCGCTGGCTAATCATACGGCGGAAAAAATGAGTGTCGCCATGGCCACCCAGATGGGCATCATAGTCGCCGGCGCAGCGTCGGATCGCCCGGCAGTGGCAATGAGTGGCGCCGCGGTTGCCGCCACCCTGGCAATTAAGTTGCCTAACAGCCGGACTGCCGAGACCGAGGCAGACAGGATAGGCATAGAGCTGGCTGCGCGCGCAGGTTATGACCCCTACGCATCGGTAAGCCTGTGGGAGAAAATGGCGAAGGTAGGCGGTTCACGCTCACCGGAATTCATGAGTACCCATCCGGATCCGGATAACAGAATGAAACGACTGAATGCGCTGGCCCCGGAAATGATGGGTTACTACCAGGCGCCGGGCGAGCGTCCTGTGCATCCGCTGCACGAACCGATCAGTTCAACCTCCCCCTGATCGCGGAGATATCACCAGAGAAAAGGACCTGGCCGGCGACAGGCCGGCCAGGTCCAGATCGTTACTCGCGGGCTTTTACATTGCCAGTGCGGCGATCCCGGTAGCTTTCCAACTGTCGATGGGCTGCGTCGAAAGCGTCTCTAATAGCAACATAGGCATCTTCGTGGGCGGCGTTGTAGTCGGGGCTGCGGTTGGCCACGATTTCCTTGTCCGGCACCATGATGTCAATTAACACACGGTAGTGCTTACCCTTGTTCTGATGCTTGTGAGGCGCTTCGACAACAACCTGCATGGACATGATGTCCGAAAAGAAACGCTCCAGTTTGGTGGCGCGCTCACGGATGTTGCTTTCGATTGCGTCTGAGGGGTCAAGTCCCCTGAAGGTGATTTCTAGCGGTTTTTCCATATTTAATTGCTTTTGGCAGTGGTCACACCTACATCCTAACTCCGAAGCGTCGTCCGGGCATTAGGTGAATTACCTAGGGCTTGTGAATGTCCCCGGGCCTGTAGTGATTCTAGACCAAAGCAAAGATTGAATCTGCGGGTTAGCTGCTCCATGAGGATAAAAAAGGGCGCCAGCCGATCGGCAGGCGCCCCTAAAAAAGTCAGGTTGCAGAGTTTTTGTCAGTCCTCCAGGGATACCTCGTCGCCTGAGGTGTCCAGGATCATATTCACTGCATCCCATGTTCCCTGGGCCTTTACGATTGTTTGGCCGGTGACGATTCCATCGACCAGGCTGGCGCAGTTCACAGGTTGCTCATTCAGCCCTTCACAGCTGGTTGCTCCACTGTCAATGGAAACGGTCTTGCCGAGAATCGTCAGGGTGAATCCGGCGGCGCTGGTGTCCTTGGCGTCCACGATACCCTGCAGCAGGACCCTGGATTCCGGATCATCCTGCTCTATCCGGCTGGCCTCGACTATGTCGCTTCCATCTGGTGTCTCAGTGCCGTTGACCATGACAAAGTCCCCGGCCACAAGCCCGCCTGCCTGCGTTTCTATGCGAGTGGTCTCCGAGATATTTACCATGATGCCGGCGCTGGAGCCGGAGTCTCCCAGAAGGTAGATGGTGTCGCCCGCCACTTCGTCGATGGTAGCTTCGATGCGCACCTCGGTACGGCTGCGGAATTCCATCTCGTCGGCAATCAATATGCCGCCGCTGAAACTGCCTTCGACCTCGGTCTTTACGCCATCAATAATGTCGGCCTGGCTAAATCCGGCCGGTGTGTACTGCGTACCCTGGTCCACCTGGACTTGCACTCCACCGACCATGAAGCTGGCGCAACCGCCGGCCGGGCAACCGCTTATATACCCTTCCACTTCAGCCTCGTCGTTATCTTCAACGTCGTCGGAGATACCGCCGGTTTTCAGTTCGACGCTGCTGGCAAGCATGCTGGAGCCGGCGAGGTTGATATCCTGGAGAGGGGCTTTTGCCTCGACAAACTGTCCGGCGGCGGGTACTGCGCTGCCAAAATTTAACAGTTGGGCGGAGGAGTAGTCCACCGTCAGGCCGCCCAGGACGAAGGTTTGGGCGCCGGTGTCGGCGGAATCAATTACGCCCTTGACCTCAGCGTTGGTGCAGTCTGTTTTCCGCTCGATTCGACTGGCATCAATGCTGCTGGTGAGGGGGTTTGGCAAACCGTACACTTCTACGCAGTCGGTACCGGGAACCAGTACATCAAGACTGCTGAAGTTATCCAGGGTTGTGTTGGCGGATACGATTACGGTTTGTCCCATTACATTGATGCTGCCGACCCGTGTATCACCGGATTGGGGGCTGGCGGAGAAGACTAACCCTTCCACTGCCTCTTCCAGTTCTACGCTACGTGCTTCCCGGCTGCCGTCACTCATGATGTCTGCGGTCACGATGACGTAGTCACCAATCTTTAAGGTGTTTTCCGTTACGGTGATTCCGTCGGAAGTAATGGTCGCCGAGCTGATGTCGTAGTGCGTGCCATTTACGATGATGCTGCCGAATCCGGTTATGATTCCGGCCGCGAATCCGGTTCCCGAAATGCCTCCGGTTGGCGGTGGCGCGGTATTGCTGCTGCTGCCACCCCCGCCGCAAGCCGCGACAAGGGCAAGGGTTGCAGCTGCAACGGTTGCGCGAAGTCGTGAATGATTCATTTCTTATCTCCTGGATTGCTAGAATCCTTAATGAAATAGATGCCTGCACCCACCCTTACCGGGCGGTTCTTGCGGCCTGAGTGTCTGGGCTGGTCATGCTGGCTTAGCCAGGCGTCCAGTTTTTCCAGAAACTGTTGTCCTTCTTTCTTAAGTAATTCGTGAAACTTCTCCGCAGTTTCTTCGCTTACATTCAAATTACTTACCAGGCGCTCGAACCGCGGGCCGCCCTCGCGCTGGTTGTTCAGGTTGTGGGCCACGGTGGCTGCATGGTCGTGGAGCGCCAGGCCTGCCTGCCTGAGCAGGGAAGGGTCTGACAGGTCGGGGGTGAAAATGCGGTTCAAGACGACATATTTTCCGTCCTGTTCCTTGATTAGCTTCAGACGCAGCAATTCCTTGGTGAAAGCCACCGGGGGGATGTCGCCCGCATAGCGTTTGAGCAGGTCGCCAAATTCCCCGGGCTGGTCGCTCTTCGACAGTTCCCGCGGTTTTCCTCCATCGTCCAGGAACGTGGGGTCCTGGTGCCATCCGGCAAGCAGCCTGGGAATCTGTGTCTCCCGGACTTCGGATTCATCATGGTCGTGGCCGGAACCATGCGATTCGCGAATTCGGGCGACTTCCCGGCGGCTCAGGCCGGTAAGCAGCGCCACCCTTGAGGCGTTCGTTTGCCTGCCCGCGATTCCATAGTCTTCGCTGGCGGCCTCAACGAAAGCGTCCTTACCCAGGTCCGCGAACTCCTTCCAGCTGATGCCTCCCCTGATCAGGATTCGGGCAATGGGCTTCAAGAGATACCGTACGGCTGTCCTCAAGGCTTTTTGAGACTGTTCTGATTCAATCATGTGCAAATATCCAATGCATATGTGTAAAATACGCACATATATGAATTTGTCAAGAGGTATTGGGTTAATTCATGGCAGATTCATGTTCTATTCGTTGTTATGCGGCCCACAGGGTCCATATTCCTATCAGGATGAATCCGGCACCTGCCACGTAGGACAGGTAGCGTGGCTGGATGAAATCGGCCACCAGCCCTCCAGCCAGCACGCCAAGTGCCGAGGTCAGCACCAGGGCCAGGCTAGCTCCTATGAATACGGTCATCTTGCTAACTTCCTGGTCAGCCGCAAACAGCAGTGTGGCCAATTGGGTCTTGTCCCCCAGTTCGGCGATAAAAACGGTGGCAAACACAGTCAGCAGGAGCTTCAGGTCCATTGGCGGGATCCTCGGGCAATGGGGATTGAGTGAATACCGCGATGATATGGCCGGTGAATGGCGTTGCGCCAGTCCTTGCAGATGCCCCGAGTTCGGAAAACCACGTGGACCTGGCCAGGTTCCGGGAAGAATCCCGGGCAAAAAAAGATCCGCCAGCGGCGGATCTAAATCAGGGGGAGTTTCAAATGTCTTGCAGCCATGGTAGATCATCGGTGACCTGAGTCAAGAGAAATACCACGCATCTTATTGACAATAAAGGGATTTATCCGAAAAGTTTGTTGGTTAAAATGCCACAGAATCCAATTTCGGTGCTAATTTGGCCGAAGTTTCTGTTGCGCGAATGACACAGGTGGTCTTTCCCGCAGTCGGGGAATTTTCCGTGGTCCGGGTGTCTGGTGGGTCAAGTCAGGGGGGTTAAGCGCGAAACTCTGTTACTGCCATGCGAAAAAGGCGGCTCGAAAGCCGCCTTTTCTCGAGAGCGTCTGTGAGATTGGCTTATTTCGGAATGCTCGCCTGTATGGCTTCACCAAGAATCTCAAGGGCGGTGGTGTCGCAGGGCGGCAATTCAGCGTCGCTTTGGGCAATCGGGGTAACACGCTTGCCCCATCGTACGATACCGGCACCGCAGGTAAGGCCTGCGCCGAAGGCCGCGAGCAACAAGATGGAGCCGGGTTTCACTCGACCAGCCTCCAGGGCTTCGGTCAGCGCCACAGGCACCGTTGCTGCCGAGGTGTTGCCGTAACTGCCGATATTGACGACTACCTTTTCTGAGGGAACTCCCAGGAATTTTGCAAGGCTGTCGATAATCCGGAGGTTTGCCTGGTGCGGCACTACCAGGTCCACGTCTTCCTTGGGTACTCCGGATTTTTCCAGGACGTATTCACTGGCTTCCTGCATCCCCTTGACTGCGCGACGGAAGATTTCCCGCCCGTCAAACTGGATGATCAAGTTGTGGTAATCCGTTTGGAAACGGTTACTTGCGCTCCCGAAGTTGGCGATTTTCAGGGCTTCGGCTGCGGTGGCGTCGCAGCTCAGCCTGGAGGCGAGCAGGCCTACCGGTTCCTCAGTGGCTTCAAGGATTACCGCGCCTGCGCCATCACCAAACAGCACTGCGGTCTCGCGGTGGGCCCAGTTCAGATACCAGGTAATGCGCTCTGCTCCGATGACCAGGATGCGCCTGTGGTCTCCGGCCTTGATCATCGAAGTGGCGACACTCAGTCCATAGACAAACCCGGTGCAGCCGGCATTCAGGTCAAACACCCCTGCATTGCTGGCACCGATGATGAGTTGTGCGGCCGCGGCGCAGCTGGGAATGTTGGTATCGGGCGTGCAGGTGGCGAGGATGATCATATCCAGGTCTTTCGCATCCATGCCTGCAGCGGCCAGGGCGCGCTGGGCGGCCACTGCTGCCAGCTGGCTGGTCGGCACGTGGGAGACACGGCGCTCGCGAATCCCGGTCCGCGAGCTTATCCACTCATCGGTGGTGTCGATGACGGTGGCCATCTGGTCATTGGTAAGGACTGAAGGGGGCATGCATTTGCCCCAGCCGGTGATTTCTGCGTGCATATTTGCGCCTGCCAAATGATTTTTTGGAATATCTCAGTAATTCAGGGGGTGTAGCCAGATTCGCCCCGGGAGTTCTTGCGGGTCTCTCAGCCCTGGCCGCGCGCGTAGCGCTTGGGCTGGGTCTCGTAGCTTTTCATCCGCAGGCCGGCGCCGTTTTCTGAAACATGGGCGATGACTGCGTTCCTTCTATGTATCCGGGTCAGGGTGCCCAGGTCCACTGCGAAGATAAGTTCAACCTCTGTTCCCCGGGGGAGTGAGAACCTGCTTCCTTCAAGAAAAACCCCGGTTGAACTGACATTGCTGGCCTTGCAGCGCTGGATCGGTTGTCCTGGAACCGACACGTAGACTTGCGTGCGTGCCGGGTGTCTCATGTGTATCCGTCGATCCATAGTCTTTAAATGCCCTTCTTATATACCGCTTGATGCTGGCTCTGGAATCGGGCCATTACCCGTGGTGTCCCGGGTTCAGAGCCGACTGTACCAAGAAATCGCCAGATAATGAAAAGACTTCTTCAAACCCACTGTTTTGGCCTCCCCTGTGATTTCGAAAAGTCCTTGTCGGAGGCCCGGGCCCAGTGGAGTGCCCGGGCGACCACCCGGATGGGGTCCATTGAGAAAATAACTCCCCGAAACCCTAAATATTTCTGCCCGGGAGGTTTACCCGCGACCCGGCACGCCTATATAATCGCCGGCTCGAGTCTCACCGGATGGGTAATCCGGTGAGGGTTCACTAATGTCTGGGCTGTTGACTTGGTTCTTCAATCCTTGCAAAATGGTGGGCTTGTGTTCGTGGAGGGATACCCAAGCGGTCAACGGGGGCAGACTGTAAATCTGCTGGCTCAGCCTTCGGAGGTTCGAATCCTTCTCCCTCCACCACTTTATTGGGTTCGGACCAGGCTCTTTGTAGACATTGGGATTCGTGAATTAGCTGGAAATGCTGGCTTTTTGGGCTTTATCCAGTAGCGTGGCGGGTGTCGTATAATGGTTATTACCTCAGCCTTCCAAGCTGAAGATGTCGGTTCGATTCCGATCACCCGCTCCAACAGCTTGAGGCGGTTTTCGGCGAGGGCCGGCACGCGGGAAAGTTGAAAGATTGATTTGGCCCACGTAGCTCAGTGGTAGAGCACTCCCTTGGTAAGGGAGAGGTCACCGGTTCAAATCCGGTCGTGGGCTCCAGTCCCTGTCCAAAGTTGGACGGGGTTGAAGAAAGCTAAAAGCTTACTATTTGTACAATCGCGGGGAGAACGGGCGATGTCGAAAGAAAAATTTGAACGTACAAAACCCCACGTGAACGTCGGAACGATCGGACACGTGGATCATGGCAAGACTACGCTGACAGCAGCGCTGACCAAGTGCATGGCTGAGATGCATGGCGGTGA
>Ga0316188_10001694_pt1 | contig 10506 bp, 8 predicted proteins | sample Phiworburrow1_MG_FD_204933 | JGI IMG/M metagenome (GOLD analysis project Ga0316188, IMG submission 204933) | Coastal sediment microbial communities from Maine, United States - Phippsburg worm burrow 1 | ecosystem: Environmental > Aquatic > Marine > Coastal > Sediment | place: USA: Maine... | reverse complement strand
AGTGCCGCGGCGCCGTCGCGCAATTCGGGATGTCCTTCGTCCCTCAGAATGGTCGACAGGTCGTCCAGGAGCAGCCGCACTCTGACACCGCGATCCGCGGCGTCGATCACGCGCTTCATCAGCAGGTTGCCGCTCTCGTCTCCCCACCAGACGTAGTACTGGAGGTCCAGCGAGTGGCGGGCCGAGTCGATCAGCGCGAGCCTCCAGCGCAATCCGTCCTCGTTGGATTCGAGCAGCCTGAAGCCCGATGCATCCGGCCCGGCTCGCACCCTGAGGCGCTCTTCGACGCTCCCGAGTTCTCCGCCTGCCTGCGGGGCGAGAGCATGGCCGGGCTCGCCCCTGGGCAGCGTCTGCGGCGGGGTCGCGCATCCGGCGACGGCCAGACCGACGACGAGGGCGAAGATGGCGGGCAGTCTGGTCACGGACGGGATTCTGAGCCTACCTGCCCGGACACGGCAACCGGCGGATCGAAGGAACGCGCCAAGGCCTGGCTCCAGGGAGGCCTTCGCCGTGAAGTCCTCGCGCACGGCGCCGCTCAGGCCCTGCCCGGGATCGCCCGAGCTGCCGCACGGTGGAGGTGAACGTCGCGCTGCGGGAACGGAATCGTGATCCCTTCCTCGTCGAAACGCTCCTTCACCCGTCTCGTGATGTGCCAGCGAAGCTCCCAGTAGTCTTCGGTGCGACACCACGCGCGAAGGATGAAATTGACCGAGGACTCCCCCAGTTCGGTCATCCGGATGAGCGGCTCGGGGGTGTCGATCACGCGCTCGTCGGCTGCGACGATCTCGTGGAGGATCCGTTCGGCTGCAGACATGTCGTCCGAGTATCCGATGCCGAACGTGAGGTCGACGCGGCGCCTGTCCTCTGATGTGATGTTCCGGATGGTGCTCCCCCAGATCTTCCTGTTCGGAACAAGCAGCTTCTGGTTGTCTCCGGTGAGGATCGTCGTGGAAACGAGGTTCATGTAGTGGACCTTGCCTAAGGCCTCCGGGACCTCGATCCAGTCGCCGACGTCGTACGGTCGGTAGACGAGGATCATGATGCCCGAAGCGAAGTTCGCCAGGACGTCCTGCAGCGCGAAGCCCACTATGAAGCCGGCGATGCCCAGGCCGGCGAGCATGTGGGTGAGTTCGATGTTGAATTGCGCGAGGACGACCAGGATGCCGACCATCAGCACCAGCCCGCCCGCGGCCTTGGCCGCGAACCGCTGCATCAGCTGCGACGCGCCGATGTGCGACCGCTGCAGTGCCCGGCGAACGCCGCGTCGCACCAGGCCCGCTAGAATCCAGAACCCGACGAGTATCGCGATCACGAAAAGAATCCTGAATGCGATCGTCGGTCCGCGTTCCCTGATCCACTCTTCGGCGTCGTCCAGCTGGTGCGAGAGGAACGACTTCGCGACGTCCGCACTCAGGGTTTCGGTGCTGATCTGCCCAGTCGTGCGGATGAGCAGCTCGCTGTACGTCGTGTCGTCGAGGCCGCGCTTCTTCATCAGCGCGACGATGTTCGTGAGGCTGGCGGCGGCGCCGGCCTTCTCGGTCTGCATCGCGACGATCTGCGCTTCGAGCTTCTCCTTTTCAGGTCCGGCCGCCTTGCCCAGCTGTGCCTGCAGCGACTCCAGCTGGTCTACCGTCAGCTTGAGCTCGCCGGCCACCGAGCTGGCGCGACCCTCTATCAGCTTGTCAAGATAGGCGCGGCTGGCCGAAGTGTCGACGCCCACGCGCTGTGCGCGCTCCGTGTTCTCGTGCAGGTCGTCGAGCAGGCCGTCCAGGTTCCCAAGCTGCCTCGCGATTCGATCCTTGCGTGCCACCAGTTCGGTCGTGTCGAGCTTCGACTGGTCCTTCCTCAGCGAGGCGACATCGGCCTGGAGCGCTTCGATGTTCGTCCTGAGGATCCCGGCTTCGGCTTCCAGGAGTTCACGGGCTCGCTTGCTCAGCGCCGTCGCGTCGAGATTTTCCTGGCGCAGCTTCTCGACCAGGTCCGTCAGATCGGCGAGCAGGCGACGGATGTCCTTCTCGACGTCGCGGACCTGCAGCGTCGCCGCCTCGCGCTGATCGCCCTCGAACTTGCGCATCTTTTCGAGCAGCGCCTGCCTCTGCCTGACGAGGTCTTCGAGTTTCTCCAGTATCTCTGCTTGCTTGACGAGCATCGGATTCTGCTCGGCGGGCGAGCCCGCGCGCGCGGCCGTTGCGGTTTGCGAGGCCGGACTCGCCGGCGCAGCCCCGGTCTCGGCGCCGTACGCGCGTGCTGTGCCGATCGAGGCCGCGACGACAGCGCTGAATGCGAACGCAAGGCAGGCTCGACTCAGACTTCGGAAATGGTGATGCATCGGGCGGCGTCTCCGTGAGCGTAAGAGGGTGCGCGCTGGGCCGTGGGCGTCCCTCGGCCGGAAGATCGGCGATCGACGCATCTCTGGGGGAAAGCCGCACCAGGTCGCTGGCCGGATCCCGGACTCTCGGCCCGCAGGCAGGCAGCCGTCGAACCTATCACAAGCTTGAAACGAGGTCACCCCGGGCGAGGTCACCCCGGGGTGAGTCCACAGGCGATCCACCCGGGTGATCGCGAGGGTCCGGGCGTCGGGAGTTGGCCCGAACGAAGCGCAATCGTGCCGCGCGGTCGTCGCACGTGCTTGCCCGTTCCCGGTCTGGACAGGCGATGGATCGGCCCGCTACAGTCGTGCAGGGCGTGTGCCCTGCAGTCGGTCTGACGACCGCTGCGTCTTCGAGGCTTGTGTGCCCATAGCTTGGAGTCTGCCGCGATGCGATCGTTGATTTTCTCTTTGGCCGGTCTGATGCTGTTCGCAAGCTGGCTTGTCCCGTCCTCGGTCGCCTGGTCGCAGAACACGGGCGATCGTGGGCAGTGGCAGGTCCTCGAAGCCCGTTACGGCTCCGCGCAGCGCAGCGTCGACGTGACGCGGCGCGTGCAGGAACTCGCGCGCACCGACAGGACATTCACCGTGACCAACGAAGTCCTCGGTGGCGATCCGCACCCGAACGTCCCCAAGACGCTGCGCATCAGGGCACGCACGCTGTTCGGCGCGACGCAGACATTCGAGTACGCGGAGAACCGGGTCGTCCAGGCCACGCAGTTCATCGGAGGCGGCGCAGCGAACGTGGGCCAGGCAGGCGGGGTCGTGCAGGGAGACGGCGGGCAATGGCAGATCCTGGAGGCGAGGTACGGTTCGGCGCAGCAGAGCATGGACGTCACGCAGCGCGTGCGGGACCTGGCGGGCAGCGGCGCGCAGTTCATAGTGTCGAACGATCTCTTCGGTCGCGACCCCCACCCGAACGTCGTCAAGTCGCTGCGCATCTCGGTGCGCGGACCGGACGGTCAGACGCGCTCGTTCGAATACGCCGAGAACCAGTTCGTCAACCGGTCGCAGTTCACCGGATGGAATGCCGGCAACTCGGGAGGCGGGAGCGGCGGCAGGGACAGCGGTGCCAACAGCGGCTGGTGACCGCGGGCGGTGACGGCGGGTGGTGACGATTACAGACGGCAGGCGAAGATCGCCTTTCAATCGCCGCGCCGCAACGCTCTCCCGGCGCCGGCTCCGGTGTGCCGTCCCTCGACCCAGGTCGCGGTGCCGTTGACCAGCACCTGCACGATGCCCTCGGCCGGCGTCATCGGCGCGGTGAAGGTGGCGGCGTCCCGGATGCGCAGGGGATCGAACACGACCAGGTCGGCGGCGCAGCCGGGCCGCACGAAGCCGCGGCCGGCGAGTCCGAAACGCGTCGCGGACAGGCCGGTCATCTTGTGGACAGCGCGCTCCAGCGGCATCAGCCCGCGCTCGCGGACGAAGTGGCCGAGCACCCGCGGAAACGCGCCCCAGAGTCGCGGGTGCGGGGAGCGGTCGTGCGGCAGGCCGTCGGAGCCGATCATCGATTCCGGGTACGCGAGGATGCGTTCGACGTCGGGCTCGTCCATCATGAAGTAGATCGCGCCGGCCGGCTGTAGCGCCGCGACGGCGGCGTCTACGTCGAGGCCCTCGTCGCGTGCGAAATCGTCCAGGTACTGGCCGCTCGCGTCGGGCCGAGGCGTCGACCAGGCGATCAGCGTCCGGCGGGCGAGCGCCACGCTGTCGGCACGCAGGATCGTCGATGACGCGTCGTACGGATAACAGTCGAGGCAGATCCGCGTCGGATCCTGCGCGTCGCGACGCAGCGCGTCGAAGCGCGCGAGGGTCTGGCGGGAGCGACCGAAGTTGGGCTTCCCGGACACCTTGTGGTGCGAGATCACCTGCCGAACGCCGAGCGCGGTCGCGATCGAGAACGCCTCGTCGATCGATTCGAGCACGCGGGCGGTCTCGTCGCGGATGTGCGAGGCGATCAGCGCGCCGCTGCCGCGCAGCGGCTCGAGCACCTCGCGGATCTCCTGCGCGTTCGCCGCGTTCGCCGGCGCGTAGTACGTGCCCGTGGAGGCGCCGATCACGCCAGCGGCGAGCGCTTCCTCGACCAGCGCGCGCATCGCGGCGATCTCGCTGGCGTCGGCCGGGCGGTCGAGCGTGCTCATCGTGCGGGCGCGCAGCGTCGTGTGACCGACGAGCGCCGCGAAGTTGATTGCCGGCGGGCTGGCCTCCAACGCGTCGAAGTAGTCCGCGAAGCTGCCGAAGCGCGGTCCGCCGCCGTCGCCCGCGACCAGATTCAGCGGTGGCACCGCCGGCGTGGCGTCGTCCATCGGCGCGAGGCTGATTCCGCAGTTGCCGACGACGACCGTGGTCACGCCCTGGCTCACCTTGGGCGCCATCGACGGATCCGACAGGAGCAGCCGGTCGTCGTGCGTGTGCACGTCGATGAACCCGGGCGCCACCGCCATGCCATCGAGGTCGACGCAGCGCGCGGCCTGCGAGGCGGCCAGTCGGCCGACGGCGGTGATGCGCCCCTCGCGGATCGCGACGTCCGCACGGAAGCGGGGCGCGCCGCTGCCATCGATCACGTCGGCGTCGCGCAACAGGAGGTCGAAGTCGGCCATGGCGTCGATCACGGCGCGGGGCGCCGGGCAGGTTGGAGAACGTTTGGCCGCAGTCTCCCCGGATGCGCGCGCCGACGCAAGTTCTGCGCACGGGGGCGTGGCCGGCGGGGTTCCGGGCTTCCCTACAGCGAGTTCATTCGCCAAGTCGAGGCGGGCAACGTCAAGAGCGTCGTCGTCTATCCCGATCGGCTGCTGGGCGAGTTCAAGCAGCCGCTTGCCGACGGCCACAGCCGGTTCGTCACGCTGCGAGTCGAAGCGGGTCTCGCGGAGTCGCTCGCCCGTCAGGGCGTCGCGGTCGCGGGCGGCGTGCAGCGCACCTTCCTGCGCGACGTGCTGAGCTGGGTGCTGCCCGCGGTGATCTTCTTCGGCATCTGGATGTTCCTGATGCGCAGGATCACCGGCAAAGGAGGGATCGGCGGCGGGCTGATGTCGATCGGCAAGAGCAAGGCGCGGGTCTACGTCGAAGCGAGGCCTGCAGCGGCTGTCACGTACCGCATCGCCTTCGGCCCGCGTGCCGGCCACAAGGTATCGACGCTGCGCGGCGCGATGCCGCGCGAGGCCGTTGCGCGCCAGGCCCTGTGCGCCGACATCGACTGGTTCAGCCTGCACGCGGCGGTGCGCTGCGACGCCCGCGAGCGCAAGCGCCTGGAGCGGCTGTGTCGCTACCCGCACGCTCGGCGGATCCGGTCATGCAAACCTGTTGCCTGTTCCCGTGCTGCGGCACGTAACATGCCAGGGATGCCGCGTTTGGCGTGCGAAGCGACGACTACGTTCGAATGCGTGCCGAGACAGGGACTCGAAGGAAAAGGGAACAACAAGATGAACGTGCTGCCGGATCGCCACTCGAACCGTGTCATGGGCTCGACCCGGTTCCTGGTGCTCGCGCTTGTCGCCTGCGCGCCGCACCTCGCCCTTGCCGCCGGTTTCGACCGTACGCTCGAACTGCAGGGCGTGCGCTTCCACGTGACCTGCCCGAACGAGGGCTCGATCAACAAGCTCACGATCCGGGCGACCGGGCTGTCCAAGGCGACGAAACCGATCGTCGTCGAGATCGACGGTGCCGTCACCGGCGCCGAGGTCGAGGACCTGAACGCCGACGGCTACCCGGAGATCTACGTCTACGCGACCTCGGCCGGCAGCGGCTCTTATGGATCGCTGATCGGATATGCGTCGAACCGCAACCGGTCGCTCAGCGCGATCTACCTGCCCCCGCTCGAAGACCATCCGGACGCGTCCAAGGGCTACATGGGGCACGACAAGTTCGCGGTCGGCGAGGGAACTTTCGTGCGTAGGTTCCCCCTATACCGCGTGGGCGACACCAACGCCAAGCCGACCGGCGGCACCCGGCAGATACAGTACAAACTCGTGGCGGGCGAGGCGGGCTGGGTGTTGCGCAAGGATCGGAGCATCGACTTCTAGACGGAACGCTGGATGGTGCGCCCCGCACCGAGGCCAGCGGCGCGCATGACGCGCACGCCCGGTCTTTCGCAGTTCAACTCGCGCAGGCTGGCGCTCCCTTGAAGTGAGCCCGTTCTTTCGTGGCGATTTGGAACTGGAGCAACACGCTGCAATACTGACTGGAGACCCGTTGCTGACGCGACATTGCGCTGACCGGAATCCAGACCGTGCGCCTCGCCGGACACATGCGACCGAGGTCTGCAATGCGACTCCAGCCGTCGATCGATCTGTGGCGCGACGCCGGCCAATCCATGAGACCAAGGCCCGCCGGGACCGCAAACTGGGTCTTCGGGAGAGGAAGGAGGGCAGCAGGATGGCGTTTGAGTTTCCTATGCGCCCGCGAACCACTGCAGGCGCGGCCACGCGATCCCGCGGCGCGACGCTCGTTCGAAGGCAACTGTCGGCGCTCCGACAGTCTGCGCGACGGATCGGGGCGACACTTGCCCTTGCAGGGCCGCGGCCGTCGGCGCGACGGTCCTGCCGGGCTCGTGCGCGAACTCCGGAGTTCGAACGCGCTGCCCGGACCGGAGCCTCCATGTCACGCGCCTGTCGCCTGGTCCTGATCGTCTTCGCCCTGTTGTACGCAGCGGCCTTCGCGCTGTTCCTGATCGGCAGCTACGGCTGGTTCGGCAGTCCCCAGGGGCCGCTCGCGGGCGTGTTCCTGATTCCGCTGGGCCTGCCGTGGGTCCTGTGGCTGGACGGGCTGCCGGAGGCGCTTCGACCGGCGGCGGCGATCGCTGCGCCGGCGCTGAACCTTGCACTGCTCTGGGGCCTGTGCAGGTGGCGATCGCGGCGATGACGGCGCTCGCCAACCGCGTGCGCAGCGGCCGGCGTCGGAGATCCGGGGCCGGCGCAGCGCGCCTGGTCGCCGCGAGGTACGCGGTCGCGTCGGCGCTGGGCATCGCGCTGGCGTGTCCGGGTGCACGCGCCGCCGAACCGGTCGCCTTGCCGATGGCCGGACCGTGGGACATGGTCGCCTTCGAGGTCCGGTCGTGGGGCCGGCCGGTGACCTCGTGGCGTCTGCTGCGCAACGGCTCCGGGAGCTGGACCGAGACCGTCGAGGAACCCGGCGAGCGGGCTCCGCGCCACACCGCCGTCTGGCACGAGTTCGAGGCGGGCGAGCAGGGCTACGAGCGCGTCGCGCGGGAGCTGTCGCGACTGCCGCTCCCTGCCCCGGACCCGCGAGGCTGCCGCAACCTGATGACCGATCTGCCTTACGGCACGATCCGGCTCACGCGCGGCGCGACGACCGTCGAGATCGCGTGGAACTCGGGGTGCCTCGACGCGGACTACCGGGCCTTCGTCGGGACGCTCAAGTCAGCCGATTCGATCGTCACCGGCTGGGGCCGCGCGGGGCGGATCCTGCGCACCGAGCCGCTCCCGCCTTCGCGATGACGACGGCGCAAGAAATCATGAACAGGAGGCTCTCGTGCGGTTTGTGATGCTGCTCGGTGCGGCGATGCTCGTCGCGGCGCAGGCGCAGGCGCATGCCGCGGTGCCGGCGTTCTCGGCGGAGTGCACGCCGGGCCCGAAGGTCGAGGCCGACGCGCAAGGGGTGGTGCGGATCGACGGCAGGGTGGCCCGGCTGATCGCGCGGCCCGACGGCCAGACGACGGCGCGCGCGGGCGGCGTCTGGGTCGACATCACACCACGCGGCAGCGAGCCGCCGCGCGTCACCTACACCGCGCGGGACAAGTCCGTCGGCAACTGCGAGGTGGTGTCCTTTCGCGAGCCGGACGGTGCGGCGCCGTCGCGCCGACCGCTCGCCGACACGCGCTGGCGCCTCGTCGAGTTCCAGTCGATGGACGACGCCCAGGGCAAGACCCGTCCGCACGATCCGTCCGCCTACACGATGCACCTGCGCGCCGACGGCAGGGTGCTCATGCAGCTCAACTGCAACCGCGCGCAGGGCAGCTGGTCGGCCGAGCCCTCGGCCGACGGCGCGAGCGGCCGCTTCGAGTTCGGGCCGCTCGCGGCGACACGCATGCTGTGCCCGCCGCCCAGCATGGACGAGATGATCGCGGCCCAGTCCCGGTTCGTGCGCGGCTACCTGCTGAAGGACGGCAGGCTGTACCTGAGCCTGATGGCCGACGGCGGCATCTTCGCCTGGGAGCCCGACCCGCTCGCCGCGGCGGCCGTTCCGGCGGCTCCTTCCGCCGGCGGGCCGCGCGACTGGCAACTCGTCGGCAGCGGCGCCTCGGCTGCGCTGCGCGAGACCCCTTCGTTGACGGCGCGCGTCGTCGCCCGCCTGTCTCGAGGCACGATCCTCGACAACCTCGGCTGCCATTCGGTCGACGGACGGTTCTGGTGCGACGTGCAGCCGCTGGGCGGCGGGCCGCGCGGTTACCTGCCGTCGGAGGTGCTCGTCCCGGCGACCGCGCCCGACGGCACGGTGCCGACCGGCGACGACGACTCGGCGCTGCGGGCGGGGCAGGGCCAATTCGATTCGACCGGCACGGTTCCGTGCGCGCAGCGAGCGAGCCAGCCGCTCGCGGCCTGCGCGTTCGGCGTAGCGCGCGCCGGCGGCGGTTTCGCCACCGTGGTCGTCACGCGGCCCGACGGCCTCACGCGGGCGATCTACTTCCGGCTGGGCCGGGCGATCGGCGCCGACACCAGCCAGGCCGACGGCTACCCCGCGTTCGCCGCGGTGCGCGACGGCGAGTCTTGCCGGATCCGCGTCGGCGCGGAGCGGTACGAGATCCCGCGCAGCGTCGTGCTGGGGCCCTGAGGAGGCCCGCACCAGTGTCCACGACACGCGAACTGCTCGACGTCGAGCGCCGTGCCCGCGCCATCGCCGCCGCGGCGCCCTTCGACGCGTGGCCCGACGTGGCGCTGGGGCGGCTCGCGAATGCCGCGCGGGTGGTGACGTACCGCCGAGGCGAGGTGATCCAGGCGCAAGGCAGCAGGCTCGATTCGGTCGTCGTGCCGGTGTCGGGAACCATCCAGTCGAGCGCGCAGAACCAGGCCGGACGGCGCTACACCTTCGTGATCTACCACGGCGCCGCGGCCTACGGATTGCTGCCGCTGGTCGACGGACAGGAGTTGCCGAACGATACGATCGCGGCCACCGCGGTCGTCGCACTGGTGATTCCGTTCGCCGCGATCCACGCCGAACTCGCGCGCGAGCCGGCACTCTGGCAAAGCCTCGCCTACGAAGTCTCGCTGAGGGCGCGTCGCAACGCTCGCCAGTGGACGCAGCTGGCACTCGAGCCACTGCGCGCGCGCGCGGCGGCAGTGCTGGTCGCACTGGCGGAAAGCAGCAACCCGCCCGCCGACTCCGGACCGGTGACGTTGAGCGTTCCCCTTCCGCAGGAACGGTTCGGCGAGATGCTCGGCGTGTCGCGGCAGACCGCGACCGCACTGGTAGGCGACCTGGTCGACGCGGGGCTGGTGCGATGGCGGTACGGGCGGGTCAGCGTGCTCGACCTGGGGGCGCTGCGCGAGGCGGCGAGGGCCGGCGGCAACTCCCGGCCGTAGGCGTTCGATCCGGCGCGGCGATTCCATCGAGCGCAGCGCCACGGCTGCGGTGCCGGGAAGTGTCAACGCCATGACAGAAGTGCGGTGCCGGTCCCGAAGAGAATGATTGGTTGGAGTTCTGCAGCGCGTGCGGCAGGTGCCGCACGGGTAGACAGGTAGACGGGGGATCTCCGATGTTTCGACGTTCACTTCCGCGCGTGCCTCGCGCGAACACGATGCCGACGGTCGACCGGACCGGACGCTGGTTCTCGAGATCTCTACGCGGGTTCGCCGCCTGCGCGCTCGCCGCCGCCTTCACGTATGCGGTCGCCGCCACGCCGATCGAATCCCGGCCGATCCACTTCGCCAAGGGGGCATCGTCGGCAACGGTGAAGGGCACGATCAAGGGCGAGCAGACCGTCGACTACACGATCCGCGCGCGTGCCGGGCAGACGATGAGCGTGAAGCTCGCCACCCGCAACGGCGCCAACTACTTCAACGTCCTGCCACCCGGCTCCAGCGACGTCGCGATCTTCGTCGGATCCTCCGGCGGCAACGAGTGGTCCGGCGCGCTGCCGGCCGACGGCGAGTACAAGGTGCGGGTGTACCTGATGCGCAGCGCGG
>Ga0316188_10001693_pt1 | contig 10511 bp, 11 predicted proteins | sample Phiworburrow1_MG_FD_204933 | JGI IMG/M metagenome (GOLD analysis project Ga0316188, IMG submission 204933) | Coastal sediment microbial communities from Maine, United States - Phippsburg worm burrow 1 | ecosystem: Environmental > Aquatic > Marine > Coastal > Sediment | place: USA: Maine... | reverse complement strand
GTCGACGGGGGGTTTCGCACCCAGATCAACAACGGGCCCGACGGCAGGCAGGAGGTCATGCACTTGCACATGCACGTCATCGGGGGCCCAAGGCCCTGGGCCAGGGGGTGAAGCGCCGGTCCCCTAGAATCGCCGGTTGCTCTCTCAGGAGATAGATATGGGTTCCTTCAGCATCTGGCACTGGCTCATCGTGCTGCTGGTCGTGGTGTTGATCTTCGGCACCAAGAAGCTCAAGAACATGGGCTCCGACCTCGGTGCGGCGGTCAAGGGTTTCAAGGACGGCGTCAAGGGCGGGCAGGAAGACGAAGCGGCCGAGCCACCGCCGCAGGTCAGCGCCAAGCGCAGCGCGGACGCCAACACGGTCGACGTCGAGGCGAAGACCAAGTCTTGAGCCTTGCGCCTGCCCTCCATCGGCGGCGCGCCATCGGATGATCGACTTCGGTTTCGACAAGCTGGCCCTGATCGGGGCGGTGGCGCTCATCGTCATCGGCCCCGAGAAGCTGCCGCGCGTGGCACGCACGGTGGGGCACCTCTTCGGCAAGGCGCAGCGCTATGTGTCCGACGTCAAGGCCGAGGTGAACCGGTCCATCGAGCTGGAAGAACTGAAGAAGATGAAGACCCAGTTCGAGGACGCCGCGCACGAGGTGCAGAGCACCGTGCGCAAGGAGGTCCAGGAGGCAGGCGAGTCGTTTGACGCCGACTGGCAGAACGCCACCGCCGGGCTGGACGGGGGCGGCCTGGGCGGCAGCGACGCGTCGACGATCCGCCCGGCGCCGGTCTACAGGCCGCCGAAGAAGAACTGGCGCCTCAAGCGCGGCGCCGTACCGCAGTGGTACAAGCAGCGACACGGCGTGCGCAGCAAGGCGCAGTCGGGCGCCGCGCGCGTGGCACGCTTCCGGCCGCCGGGCGTGCGCTGATGAGCGGCGCGCCTGACAAGGACGAACTCGAAGGCACGGAAGCCCCGTTCGTCTCGCACCTGATCGAGCTGCGCGACCGCATGATCCGCGCCCTGATCGCGGTCGGCGTGGCCTTTGCCGCCCTGATGTTCTGGCCCGGTGCCGGCGGGCTCTACGACTTGCTGGCCGCGCCGCTGGTGGCCCACCTGCCCGCAGGCGCCACGCTGATCGCGACGAACGTGATCTCGCCCGTGCTGGTGCCGCTGAAGATCACCTTGATGGCGGCCTTCATGCTGGCGTTGCCGGTGGTGCTGTACCAGGTCTGGGCCTTCGTCGCGCCGGGGCTGTACTCGCACGAGAAGAAGATGGTGCTGCCGCTGGTGGTCTCCAGCACCATCCTGTTCCTCGTCGGCGTGGCGTTCTGCTACTTCCTGGTGATCCCGGGCATGTCGCAGTTCATCCAGCTCTTTGCGCCCAAGAGCATCACGGCGGCGCCTGACATCGAGCAGTACTTCGGCTTTGTGCTGACGCTGTTCCTGGTCTTTGGCATCGCGTTCGAGGTGCCGATTGCCGTCATCGTCCTGGTGCGCATCGGCGTGGTCTCGGTGAAGCAGCTGAAACAGGTGCGGGGCTACTTCATCGTCGGGGCCTTCGTCGTCGCCGCCATGGTGACGCCGCCGGACGTCATTTCGCAACTGGCCTTGGCCGTGCCGATGTGTCTGCTGTACGAGGCCGGCATCGTGGCGGCCAGCATGGTGCGCAAGCCCACCGCCGAAGAAGACGAAGACGAGGACGAGGACGAGAAGGCCGGGTCGGCGCGCTGACGGCCCGGTGTCAGCGTCGCAGCGGCGGCCGCCGGCCGACCTTCAGGGTCAGCGCCAGTTGTTCGTCGCCGCGCTGGACCGTCAGCACGGCGTCGCTGTCGGGCGCGAGCGCAGCCACCGCCGCCAGCAGTTCGGCCGTGCTGGCGACCGGCTGGTCGTCGATGCGCAGCACGACGTCGCCCGGTTTCACGCCGCCCTTGCTGGCAGGGCCGTCCTTCAGCACCCCGCTGATCAACACTCCATGCTCGACCGGCACACCGAAGCTGCGCGCGAACTCGGGGGTCAGCTCGCGCTGCTCCACGCCCAGCCAGCCACGCTGCACCTCGCCCGTGCGCACCAGGCTGTCAAGCACCTGGCGTGCCGTGTCGACCGGGATCGCGAAGCCGATGCCGGTGTTGCCGCCGCGATTCGAGAAGATCGCGGTGTTGATGCCGACCAGGGACCCCTGCAGGTCGACCAGCGCGCCGCCGGAGTTGCCTGGGTTGATGGAGGCATCGGTCTGGATGAAGTTCTCGAAGGTCGACAGCCCCAGCCGGTTGCGGCCCAGCGCGCTGACGATGCCGGCCGTCACGGTCTGCCCGAAGTTGTATGGATTGCCGATCGCCAGGACCAGGTCGCCCACGCGCAAACCGGTCACGCTGCCCAGGTGCGCCACGGGCAGGCGGTCGAGGTCGATCTTGAGCACCGCCAGGTCGGTGTCGGGGTCGGTGCCGACCACGCGGGCATCGGCGGCACGGCCGTCGGCCAGCTGGACCTCGATATCGGTGGCCCCTTCGACGACGTGGTTGTTGGTCAGCAGGTAACCCTCGGGGGCCACGATCACGCCCGAGCCCAGGCCCATCTGCATGTTGGCAGACGGATCCTCGTCGCCGAAGAAGCGCCGGAACCGGGGATCGCCCCGATGCGGATTGGGGTTTGCAGGGCGGCTCGCGACGATGCTCACCACCGACGGCGTCGCCCGGGCTGCCGCCTCGCTGTACCCGGCCGCGTCGGCCACGCCCGACGCGCGTGGCGCCGCAGGCACGACCGTCACGCTGGGCCCGGGCAGGATCAGCCCTTCGGCGCCGTGGCGCCCGGGCAGCCACTGGGGCTTGAGCGTGGCCAGCACGAAGAGTACCGCCAGGGCCACGGTGACGGCCTGCGAAAATAGAAGCCAGGTTCTGCGCATTCAATCCAAGAGGAGGCACCGGCACGATGGCCGATCGCGTTGAGATCGAGGCGCACCTGCACGCGCTGCTGAGTCCCGACCAGTTCAAAGATTATGGGCCGAACGGCCTGCAGGTCGAAGGCCGGCGGCCGGTAGGCTGCCTGGTGTCCGGAGTGACCGCGAGCCTGGCCTTCATCGAGGCCGCCATCGATGCCGGCGCCGACGCCTTGCTGGTGCACCACGGCCTGTTCTGGCGTGGGCAGGACGGCCGCGTGACCGGCTGGATGAAGCAGCGCCTGGCGCGCCTGCTGGCTGCCGACGTCAGCCTGTTCGCCTACCACCTGCCGCTGGACGCCCACCCCGAGCTGGGCAACAACGCGCAGCTCGGGCAGCAGCTCGGGCTGCAGGCCGACGCCCGCTTCGGGGACCAGGACCTTGGCTTTGTCGGTCAGGCGGCACAGGCGTCGCTGGAGGTCTTCGCCCGCCATGTCGGGAGCGTGCTCCAGCGACCGCCGACGGTGGTGCCGGGCGACGGCCGGCCGCTGCGACGCGTGGCCTGGTGCACCGGCGGCGCGCAGGGCTACTTCGAGGCAGCCATCGCCAGCGGCGCCGACCTGTTCCTGACGGGCGAGATCTCGGAGCCGCAGGCGCACCTGGCGCGCGAGACCGGGGTTGCCTTCCTCGCCTGCGGCCACCACGCGACCGAACGCTATGGCGCGCCAGCGGTCGCGGCGCAGGTGGCACGGGCCTTCGGCCTGGAGCACCGCTTCATCGACATCGACAACCCCGCATGACATCGCCGCACTCCGGCGCGCCGGCGCCGACCCTGCCGTTGCTGGTGACCCAGGGTGACGCCTGCGGCATCGGCCCGGAGACCCTGGTGCGCGCCGCCGCTCAGGGGGCGCTGGACGACGCCGTGGTGCTGGGCGACGTTGCGGTGCTGCGGCGGGCGGCGGCCTTGCTGTCGCATCCGCTGCCGATCGTCGTGCTGGACCAGCCCACGGACCACGCCCCCGCTGGCGTGCTGCGCGTGTGGCCGGTGCCAGGGCTGCCGCCGGGGCTGGCGGCGCTGCCCTGGGGCCGCGTGCACGCCGACGCCGGTGCGGCGGCGGCACGCTGCATCGAAGCGGCGGTGGCCGCCCAACAGGCCGGGCAGGGCCGCGCCATCGTCACGGCGCCGGTGCACAAGGAGGCCCTGGCCGCGGCCGGCGTGCCCTACCCCGGCCACACCGAGATGCTGCAGGCGCTGGCGGCCCGCGGCGCCACGGCGCCACCGGTTCGCATGATGCTGGCCAACGACGAATTGCGCGTGGTGCTGGTGACGATCCACCTGTCATTGCGCGCTGCCATCGAGGCGCTGGACTTCGACGCCGTGCTGTCGACGCTGCGCATGGCGCACGCTGCGGCGTCGGGCTGGGGCCAGCCGCGGCCGCGCATCGCGGTGGCCGGCCTGAACCCGCATGCCGGCGAGGGCGGCCTGTTCGGCGACGAAGAGATTCGCTTCATCGGGCCGGCGGTGGCCGCCGCCCGCGCCGAGGGCATCGACGCCCAGGGCCCGCTGGCACCCGACACCGTGTTCATGCGCGCGCGCCGCGGCGCCTTCGACCTGGTGGTGGCCATGACCCACGACCACGGACTGATCCCGGTCAAGTACCTGGGGGTGGAGCAGGGCGTCAACGTGACGCTGGGGCTGCCCTTCGTGCGCACCAGCCCGGACCATGGAACGGCGTTCGACATCGCCGGCCAGGGACGGGCCGACGCATCCAGCCTGGTCGCCGCGCTGGCGATGGCGCGGCGGTTGACCGCCGGCGCAGGGCCAGCTCAGGCCGGGGCGGCGAGCGACGCCAGCTGACGCCGCGCGCGCGCCGTGGCGCGCTCCAGCAGGTAGGCGCTCTCGAACGCGCGCAGGCGACCGGTCTCGCACAGCTTGACCAGCATGCGCTGCGTCAGCGAGATCGTCTGACGGTGCCGCTTGCCGCGCGAGAAGACGAAGAAGTTGCGCCCGGGGCTGACGTGGGTCAGCTTGACCTTGTGCCAGTCGCCGTCCAGGTGCATCTGGTAGGCGAAGCCGAGCTGGACATGCGCCGCCAGTTCCGGGCCCTGCGTGGGTTCGACCGGCTCCGGCGCGGGCAGGCCGCTGATGTTGATGTCGACCTCGGTGACCGGGGGCTCGGCCTGCGGCACCGCGCTCACGGGGGTCGACCAGTCGATGCGCGACTCGTCGACGAGGCCGACGCGGGCCGCCTCCTCGGCGCTGAAGCGCGGGGCGGAGATCGCGTCGTTGAGCACCGGCAATTGCGTGCCTGGCGGCGGGGGCGCGCCCGGCGTCGGCAGCGGCAGCTCGAACGCGTTGTCCAAGCGCTTGGCCAACATGTTGTAGTCCAGCGTGCGCAGGCCCTGGCCCTTCAGCGATTCGGCGTGGGCCGGAAGCAGCAGGCCGAAGAAGGCCTTGCGGGCCGTGTCGGGCCAGCCGATGAGGTCCATGCCTTCGTTCAGGCCCTGCATCAGCTTGGGCAGGCGGGCCAGGAACTCCTTGCGCTGCGCCGGCATGCCCTTGGGCTGCACGCTCATGAACAGTTCGCGCGCAATGCCGCGCAGGCGCCGGAACGGATCGCTGTCGGTGCCGTGCCGGCGCGCCGCCTGCACCAGCACCTGGCTCCAGACCTCGGTCAGGAAGTCGCGCACGAACTCCGGGCCGTCCAGCCCCTGCAACTCGGACTGCAGCACGACGGCGTAGCGCTGCACCGTCAGCCACTCGTCCTCCTTGCGCGCCAGCACCTCCCCCGGGTCGCCCTGGGCCTGGGCTTCCTCCTGCGCCAACTCGGCCACCAGCCGCTCGAGTTCGGCCAGCTTGTGCTCGTAGAGATCGATCTGCTCGAAGTCGCCGTCGACGATGCCCTGCACCAGGTCGCGCACCTGGGCCAGGAAGCGCTGCGCATCGTCGGCGCCGAAGTCGTCGAACGCCGCCGCCAGCGACGCGATGCGGTTGATGAAGCGACGCACCGGGTGCCGGCGGGACGAGAAGAAGCTGGGGTCTCCCAGCGCCGCACGCAGCACCGGCAGCTGCAGCCGGCCGATCTGCCGCGCCATCTGCGGCGACACCTTGGGGTCGGACAGGATCTGGTCGAACAGGGTGCCGATGACGTCGATCACGACGTGATCGAGCGAGCCGTTGGCGGCCTGCCGCAGCTCGTCGCGGTGGGCGCGGATCAGGTTCGGTGGCAGCGTGGCGCCGGTGGCCGAATCGGACCAGCCGCTGCCGTCGCCGGAGCTGCCGCCGTCGGCATGGGCCAGGCGGCGGATGATCGACATCATGCGGGCGTCGACCTGGCCCATCGAATGCCCGCCCAGCCGCCCGCGCGACGTGGTGCCGGGGCCCAGGCGGCTGCGCCCGGTGGTGACGGCGTCGTGCCGGGTGCCGGCCGATCCGCTGCCCGCTTCGTCGGACAGGCTGTCGTAGCCCGACACATGGCGGCCATGGTTGGCCGTGGCCCGCACGCTCAGGCCGGCCGGCTGCACGCCGGCCTTGCGCAGGTCGGCGACGATGGCGGTATAGGTGCCGCGCATCTCCGTGGCCAGCACTCGGCCCAGCTCCGACAGCAGCAGGCTGCGGATCTCCTGGCGTTCGGACGTCGTCTCGATGCCCCGGATCAAAGCCAGCCCGACGATTTCCGGGCGCAGCGGATTGCGGTCCTGCGAGGTGCCCAGCAGCGAGCCCATGTAGGCGTCCAGCTCGCGCAGCTCCCACTCGCAGGCGTGGGCGATTTCGAGCCCGAACCGCTCGGCCGACACCTTGCGTTCCACTTCCTGGTCGTCGACCAGGCTCATGGCGTCCCAGCTGGTGAAGCCGCCGCTGTCGCTGCGTGGCGCGCTTTCCCGCCGCACGCGCTCATCCAGCGCCTCGTTGAAGCTGAGCGCAAACATGGCCGAGCGGCGGTTGAGTTCGAACTGCGCGCCCAGCAGGGTGTCGCGCTGGAAGACGTTGGCCGAGGCCAGCGCCGCCAGCCCCAGGCCCTCGATCGTGCGCTCGACCGCCGCACGCGCGGCCAGCTTGACCCGCTGGCTGGCGGATTCAAGCAGGGCAGGCGGTCGGTGGGCGCTGGGCAGGCTCATGGTGACGCTAATTCACACATCGAGTATGCGCCGCCCTGCGCGCCGCCCATCGCCGGGTCAGCGGGCGTCAGCCGCGGCTTTTCAGCGCATCGCGGATCTCGCGCAGCAGCACGACGTCCTCGGGCGGCGCCTCAGGTGCCGGCGGCGGCGGGGGGGGCGCTGCGCGCTTCAGGCGGTTGATCTGCTTGACCATCAGGAAGATGATGAACGCCAGGATCACGAAGTTCAGCGCCACCGTCGCGAAGCTGCCGTAGGCCAGCACCGCGCCTTTCTTCGTGGCTTCGGCCAGCACCGTGTCGGTCTGGCCGGCCAGTGGGATGAAGTAGTTGGCGAAGTCGAGGCCGCCGAAGATCGTGCTGACGACCGGCATGATCACGTCGTTGACCAGCGAGCCCACGATCTTGCCGAAGGCGCCGCCGATGATCACGCCGACCGCGAGGTCGACCACGTTGCCCTTGATCGCGAATTCCTTGAATTCCGACATGAATGACATGCGTTTCCTCCCATTGAACCCTGCGGGCGCAAGCGCCCGGTGGGCGCATTCTGCCCGCGTTTGCCTCCCGGGCGCCCGGGCCGCTGTCCTGCCTGCGCTGTCGGCTAGAATCACAGGCTCTCCTGAATCCGCATTGCATCTTCAGAGGTTTTCCATGAGTGACGCTGCCGTCGACCAGAGCCGACGCACCTGGATCGCCATCACCTGCGGCGCAGGTGCCGTCGGGGGGGTGGCCACCGCGGTGCCCTTCGTTTCCACCTTCACGCCGTCCGAGCGGGCCAAGGCGGCCGGTGCGCCCGTGCAGGCCGACATCGGCGGCTTGCAGCCGGGCGAGAAGCTGACCGTCGAGTGGCGTGGCAAGCCGGTCTGGATCGTGCGGCGCACGCCCGAGCAGCTGGAAGCGCTCAAATTGAACGACGCGCTGGTGGCCGATCCCAATTCCGAGCGCAAGCCGTCGGAGTTGACGCCCGATTACGCGCGCAACGAATACCGCTCCCGCAAGCCCGAGTTCCTGGTGGTGGTGGGCATCTGCTCGCACCTGGGTTGCTCGCCGAGCGACCGCTTCCAGCCTGGCGCGCAGCCTTCGCTGCCCGACGACTGGCACGGCGGCTTCCTGTGCCCCTGCCATGGATCCACCTTCGACATGGCCGGGCGCGTCTTCAAGAACAAGCCGGCGCCGGACAACCTGGAGGTGCCGCCCTACATGTTCTTGTCGGACACATCGATCCTGATCGGCGTAGACAAGCAGGCCTGACGGGCCGTCACCAGGACCAGAGGAACGCATGGCTGAATTCAAGGTCGCCCCGGCCGACGCAGCGCTGGGCACGAAACTCATGACGTGGGTGGACAACCGGTTCCCGGCCACCAAGCTGTACAAGGAGCACCTGTCGGAGTACTACGCGCCGAAGAACTTCAATTTCTGGTACTTCTTCGGCTCGCTGGCGATGGTCGTGCTGGTGATCCAGATCGTCACTGGCATCTTCCTGGTGATGCACTACAAGCCGGACGCGGCGCTGGCGTTCGCGTCGGTCGAGTACATCATGCGCGACGTGCCCTGGGGCTGGCTGGTGCGCTACATGCACTCCACCGGCGCCAGCGCCTTCTTCATCGTCGTCTACCTGCACATGTTCCGCGGCATGCTGTACGGCAGCTACCGCAAGCCGCGCGAGCTGATCTGGATCTTCGGCTGCGCCATCTTCCTGTGCCTGATGGGCGAGGCCTTCTTCGGCTACCTGCTGCCCTGGGGCCAGATGAGCTACTGGGGTGCGCAGGTCATCGTGAACCTGTTTGCCGCCGTGCCCTTCGTCGGCCCGGACCTGGCCCTGCTGATCCGTGGCGACTATGTGGTCAGCGACGCCACGCTGAACCGCTTCTTCAGCTTCCACGTGATTGCGCTCCCGCTGGTGCTGCTGGGGCTGGTGGCGGCGCACATCATCGCGCTGCACGAGGTGGGCTCCAACAACCCCGACGGGGTGGAGATCAAGGCCAAGAAGGATGCGGCGGGCAGACCGCTGGATGGCATTCCCTTCCATCCGTACTACACGGTGCACGACATCCTGGGCGTGGCGGTGTTCCTGTTCCTGTTCAGCGCGGTGATCTTCTTCGCGCCGGAGATGGGCGGCTACTTCCTCGAGTACAACAATTTCATTCCCGCCGATCCGTTGAAGACGCCGGCGCACATCGCGCCCGTCTGGTACTTCACGCCGTATTACTCGATGCTGCGTGCGACCACCGACGACCTGGTCAACGTGTTTGTCGGCCTGACCGCGCTGGCCGCCGTGGGCGCGCTGCTGAAGGTGCGCGCCGGCGCGCTCGTCAAGGGCGGCATCGTGGTGGCCGGGCTGGTGGCCATCGTGCTGCTCAAGACCTTCGACGCCAAGTTCTGGGGCGTGGTCGTCATGGGTGGCGCCGTGGTCATCATGTTCTTCCTGCCCTGGCTGGACCACAGCCCGGCCAAGTCGATCCGCTACCGGCCCAGTTGGCACAAGATCATGTACGGCATCTTTGCGGTCGTGATGGTGGTGCTCGGCTACCTGGGCACTCAGCCGCCGTCGCCGATCTTCACGCTGGTGTCGCAGGTCGGCACGGTCTTCTACTTTGGCTTCTTCCTGCTGATGCCCTGGTGGAGCCAGATCGGCGAGTTCAAGCCGGTGCCCGACCGCGTGACCTTCCAGCCGCACTGACCCGAGCCGGAGCCTGAATCGATGAATCCCGTTAAGAAGTTGATGCTGGCGCTGGCCTCGGCGCTGTGTCTCGCTGCAGGCCCTGCGACCGCCGCCGAGGGCGGTGTCGCCTGGGACAAGTTCCCGACCGAGCGCCTGACCGACGTGGCGGCCTTGCAGCATGGCGCCAAGCTGTTCGTCAACTACTGCCTGAACTGCCACAGCGCGGAATACATGCGCTACAACCGGCTGCGCGACATCGACCTCACCGACGAGCAGATCGCGAGCAACCTCTTGTTCACCGATGGCAAGGTGGGCGATCTGATGAAGGTCAACCTGGACGCCAGGCAGGCCAAGGCCTGGTTCGGCGCCCAGCCGCCCGACCTGACGGTGATCGCGCGGTCGCGGTCGGCCGCGGGGCAAGGCAGCGGCGCCGATTACCTTTATACGTACTTGCGTACCTTCTACCGCGACAGCACCCGGGCCACCGGCTGGAACAACCTGGTGTTTCCGAACGTGGGCATGCCGCATGTGCTGTGGCAGCTGCAGGGCGAGCAACGGGCGGTGCACGCGGAAGTCGCCGATCCCCACGACCCCGAGAAGAAGGTCGAGGTGTTCACGGGCTTCGAGCAGATCACGCCGGGCACGATGAGTCCGGCGGAGTACAACGAAGCCGTGGCCGACCTCGTGGCTTTCCTGCAGTGGATGGCCGAACCGGTGCAGAACCAGCGCGTGCGGCTGGGCGTGTGGGTGCTGCTGTTCCTGGCGGGCTTCACGGTCATCGCCTGGCGCCTGAATGCCGCCTTCTGGAAGGACGTCAAGTAAGCCGCCGCCGGCCCGGCCTGTCGGCCGGGCTGCCTGCGCAGTGGGTGCGCC
>Ga0316188_10001692_pt1 | contig 10512 bp, 7 predicted proteins | sample Phiworburrow1_MG_FD_204933 | JGI IMG/M metagenome (GOLD analysis project Ga0316188, IMG submission 204933) | Coastal sediment microbial communities from Maine, United States - Phippsburg worm burrow 1 | ecosystem: Environmental > Aquatic > Marine > Coastal > Sediment | place: USA: Maine... | reverse complement strand
GAGGTGATCCGTGCCCGGCCGCCGTCGATGAGTCCCCATGCCTCGGCGTCGGCGGGGTGGACCTGGAGCGTGCAGCGCTCGCGTCCCTTCACCAGCACGTCGACGTTGTGCATCCACGAGTTGTTGGACCGCACGTGGCGCCGCCCGACGAGCACCAGCCGATCGGGCACCTCGCCGAGCCAGGCCCGCAGCCGCTCGACGTCGTCGGTCAGCGGCGTGGCCGCCAGTTCGATGCGGCCCGAGGCGGTGCGCAGCAGGCCGGGCAGCTGGGGGGTCAGCGGCCCGAGGTCGATGCCATGGGGGTTGGCATCGAGGAGTTCCATGCTGAGACCACCCGGGGCCGCACCGAAGTGGTCGCCCGCCCATCCCGAGCGCAACATCGCCTCGAGTGCGCGGTCGGCCGGGCTGCGGTCGCCGAGTTGGGCGCGCAGGTGGGCGATGTCGGCTCCTTCGAGTGGGCGACCCGGTTTGACTGCGGCCTGCAGGACCGTGTCGAGGACCAGGTCGTGGATGAGCTGGGGGTCGCCGTCGGCACCTTGCCCGCTGGCGACGAGCGCCAGGCGGGCGATGATGTCTTCCTCGAGCGGCCCCTGGGCATCGAACACGGGTGGCGAGTAGTTCGCGATGTTGCGGACCGCCTGTCCGTAGAAGGCGAGGTCGTAGTGGCTCCGTTCCAGCTGCGACGGAGGCGGCAGGATCACGTCGGCGTGGCGGGTCGTCTCGTTGAGATACGGGTCGACCGAGACCATCACGTCGAGCGAGGCCAGAGCGGCCTCGGTGCGATCGCTGTCGGGGATCGATCGCGCCGGATTGCCGGCCACGGTCACGAGGACACGGATCTGGCCGGGGCCCGGCGTCTCGATCTCCTCGGGGAGCGCGGCGACCGGGAACTCGCCCTTCACCTCGGGGTGCCCGCTGACCCTCGTCGTGCGGCGTCCGGTGACGAAGCCTCGGCCCGGCCCGACCCGGCGAGGCGGAAGGTGTGCCGGGTGGGCCCACATCATCCCGCCGGGCCGGTCGAGGTTGCCGGTGAGGATGGTGACCACGTCGGTCAGCCACGAGGCGAGGGTGCCGAACGGCACCGTGTTGGTCCCGATCCGCCCGTAGACCGCCGCCGTGGGCGCCGCCGCGAGCTCCCGGGCGATGCGGCGCGTCACCTCCGGAGCTATCCAGGTCGCGTGCTCGACCGCTTCGGGCGTGAACGGTGCGACCAGTCGGCGAACGGCGTCGACGCCGTCGAGGTGTTCGCCCGCCGCACCGGTGTCGACCAGATCCTCGTCGAACAGCACCTGGGCAAGCGCCGCCAGCCAGGCCGCGTCGCTGCCGGGCCGGATCGTGAGGTGTTCATCGGCTGCCTTGGCGGTCTTGGTGCGGCGCGGGTCGACCACCACGAGCCGTCCGCCCCTGTCTCGAATGGCCTGCAGGCGGCTGGGGAAGTCGGGCGCGGTCGCAAGGCTGCCGTTGGACTCGTAGGGGTTGGCGCCCAGCATCAGCAGGTAGTCGGTGCGGTCGATGTCGGGCACCGGGAACGCCAGCGGGTCGCCGTAGAGGAACCCCGACGACGCGTGCCGCGGCATCTGGTCGGCCGTGCCGGCCGAGTAGATGTTGCGGGTGCCCAGCGCCGAGATCAGCGCCCGCCCGTAGATGGTGAGCGCATGATTGTGGACGGCGGGATTGCCCTGGTAGATCGCCACCGATTCCCGGCCGTGCTCATCGATGACCGGGAGCATCCGCCGCTCGATCTCGGCGAACGCCTCGTCCCATGACACCTCGACGTGGCGCCCGTCGCGCTTGACCAGGGGGGAGCGGAGACGGTCGGGATCGTCGTGGAGCTGCTTGAGCGTCGAGCCCTTGGGGCAGATGAACCCGTGCGAGAACACGTCGTCACGGTCGCCGCGGATACGCGCGACCTTGCCGTCCTCGACGGCTACTTCGAGCCCACAGGTCGCCTCGCACAGCGGACAGGTCCGGTAGTGCAGCGAACGGCCGGTCATAGGTCCTGTCTTCGCGATCAACATTATTTCAGATACTATGAAACTAGTCCGACGGGTTCAAGCTCGGGCCAATTGACGCGCGGGCGGGGTCGTCGAGCCGCTCAGCGGCGACCTCCTCCGCTTCCGGGACGTCGAGCCCGTCCAGCCAGGCCAACAGCATCGCGTTGACGGTTTCGGGTGCTTCCTGCTGCACCCAGTGCGAGACGTCGGGGAGGAACCGCATCGTGAGATCGTCGACGTATTCGTCGGTGCCGTCGGTGGTCTGCTTGCCGAGCGCCTTGTCCTCGAGGCCCCACACCATCAACGTCGGCGTCGTGATGATGGGGAGCTTCTCCGCCCCAGCCGTGCGGCGCCCGCGAAGGGCCGCCCGGTACCAGTTGATCATCGACCTCGCCGCACCCGGAGCGAGCGCCGCCTCCCGATACACGTCGGTGACCGCCTCGGGGAACCGCGACTCGTCGACCGCCCAGTTGGTGAAAGCATTGCCGACGGCCTTGGCGCGGCGCGCCGTGAGGATCTTCTCGGGCAGCCACGGGATCTGGAACGCGAACACGTACCACGACTTGCGGACTTGGCGGAACGTGCGCAGCTCCCGGTGCAAGCACGCGGGGTGGGGGACGTTCATGATGACGAGTCGTTCGAGCGGTCGAACCTCGCGGATCGCGAACATCCAGGCGAGCGCGGCACCCCAGTCGTGACCGACCAACGTGACCTGGCTGCGGCCGGAGGCGTCGACGAGACCGGCCACGTCGGCGAGCAGCAGGTCGATGCCGTAGGCCGCGACCGGCCGCGGTTTCGACGACTCGCCGTAGCCACGCAGGTTCGGTGCCCACACCTCGTAGCCCGCATCGACCAGCGCCGGGATCTGGTAGCGCCACGAGAACGCCAGCTCGGGGAAGCCGTGCAGGAGAAGGGCCAGGCCGCGAGGGCCTCCCTCGTTGGAGACCGACACCTGGAGCTCGACGCCGTTCACGGCGATGGTGCGATACGTCAGTGGATCCATACGGGGCCTCAGGCCGAGTAGCCGCCCGTGTACCAGGTCGCGAACTCCTCGACGTGGGGCACGTGGAAGGCGTTCACCGTCGGGTCGACCGCCACCTGCACCACGGCCGGCCGCCCCGAAGCGAGGGCCCGCTCGACCGCGGGGCCGACATCTTCGGTGCGGTCGACGAACTCGCCGTGGGCCCCGTAGCCCTCGGCGATCTTGTCGAAGCGGACGTCGCCCCACTTCACCTCGACGTCCCGGTCGAGCCCGAACGCACCCGCGAAGACGCCGAGCTCCATGCCCCACGCCGCGTCGCTGTTCACGATGCAGACGATGGGCAGGTTCTTCCGCACCGCCGTCTCGAGCTCGGAGATGTGGAACTGGAACGCCGAGTCGCCGGTGATGAGGCAGACGCGGCGCTCGGAGCCAACGGCGAGCTGGGCCCCGATGGCGTAGGGGAGCCCGACGCCCAGGTGGCCGAACTTGGACGACCAGAGGATGTCGCGCGACGGGTGGGCGCTGTAGAGGCCGGCCCAGAGGCTGGTGTTGCCGCCGTCGCGGACCATGACGGCGTCGTCGGGGAGCACCTGGGTGGCCTCGAAGACCATGCGTCCCGGGTGGACCGGAAACGTGTCGGGCGCGTTGAGCGCCATGTCGATCGCGAAGGCCTCGAAGCCCGCCCGCCACTCGGCCAGCTTCGGCGGCGCCTGGAAGGGACCGCGCCGCTCGAGCGCCTCGGTGAGTTGCGGCATGACATCGCGTAGGTCGCCCATCAGCGGGATGTCGATGCTCCGGTTCACCCCGATCGCCTGCGGGTCGCGCTCGATGTGGATCCACTTGCGGTCGGTGTTGCCCTTCGCCCAGTGGCGGCCGGTGCCGTAGTGGAGCGGCTCGCCGATGGCCGTGCCCACGGCGAGCACCACGTCGGCCTCGGCCACCGCGTCGACCGCCGGCCCCACGGAGTAGGGGAGCACCTGGGGATGCGAGATCGGCAGCACACCGAGCCCGCCCCAGGAGGGGATGACCGGGCACTGCAGTACGTCGGCCAGCCGCTCGAGGGCCTCGTGACCTCGCGAGGTGTGCACGCCGGTACCGGGGAACAGGATCGGACACTCGGCGTTCGCGAGCAGATCGGCCGCCGCCTCGACGGCGTCGGCGTCGGCCCGCTGGTGCACGAGGCGGTAACGCTCCGGCGGGGGCGCCGGCCCGAGGTCGACGGGGGTGTTGACGTGGTCTTGGGGGAACTCCACGTAGACCGGTCCGGGTGTGCCCGACAGGGCCTGCCGGAAGGCCTCGTGGAGCACCTCGTCGACCTGATCGGCGAACTCGATCACCCCCACGTACTTCATGCCCGCCTCGAAGAAACGCGGCTGAGGTGTGTACTGGAATTTGTTGCGGCGCACCTGGGCGTCGAGCATGCGATGCCGCTGGCCGGCCAGGAACAGGACCGGGATGTGCTCCTTGGCGGCGCAGATGGCGGCGGGCACCAGGTTGGCCACGCCGGGGCCCTGGTTGCCGACGATCACCTGGATCCGCCCCGTCATGCGCGAGAGCGCGTCGGCCATGAAGGCACCGGCCGACTCGTGGTGGGGCGCGACCACCTGCCACCCCCGGTCGGCGGCGGCTCGGTGCATGCGAGCGAAGCCCGGGTCGGGGATGCCGAAGAGCGTGTTGACGCCCTCGGCCTCGAGCAGCTCGATGATCCGCTCGGACACGTTGGTCGTGGTGGTGGTGGTGACGGTCTCGGTCATGACGACTCCTCGCTGTCATCGGCGCTGTCATCGGCCCAGGGGTCGATGAGGATCTTGGCGTGCTCCTCTGGATCGGCCAGCGCCTCGAACGCGCCTGCCACCCCGTCGAGCCCGACCTTCGCAGTGATCAGATCCTCGACGGGGAGGTCTCCCTCGGCGATGTGGCGCAGGGTGGCGGCGAACTCGTCGGGGGAGTGCCCGAACACGAAGCGAACCTCGATCTCCTTGTTGATCGCGTAGATCGGTTCGAAGTGGTCCTGCTCCATGCACACGCCGACCACGACGACGCGCGCGCCCGGCTCGGCCCCTTCGAGCACGCTGGCGAGAACGCCGGGAACGCCGACGCACTCGAAGATGACCTGGGGGCGAAGCGATGGGCCGCCCCGCCAGATCGGGCGCGGTGCGGCACGGGCCGGATCGACCTGGGCCAGATCCTGGAAGCGCTCGTACGGAGACATCATGGCGGGGTCGACCACCGCGTCGGCGCCCATGGCCTCGGCCAGTGAGCGCCGCTTCGGCGAGAAGTCGGCAGCGATGATCTGCTCTGCGCCGGCGAGCTTCAAGGCGCCGATCACGGCCAGCCCGACGGGCCCACAGCCCACGACCAGCACTGCGGCCCCCGGCGGCAGCTCCGCCTTGGCCACCGCGTGCACCCCCACGGCCATGGGTTCGGTGAGCGCTGCGTGCTCGGCCGGGAGGCCGTTGGGGACCGGCACGAGCAGCCCCTCCATCAGCGTCATGTACTGCCCGTAACCGCCGGGGACGTCGTTCGAGAAGCCGATCGGCTCGAGCCCGGCCGGGGTGAACAGAGCCGGCTCGCTGCACACCAGGCTGCCCGCCGGAATCTGGCCGGTGGTGCCGGGTCCGTAGTCGACCACTTCCGCGCAGAACTCGTGGCCGGGGACCAGATCGAGGTCGGGGTCGGCGGTGAAGAAGCTGCCGGCCTTGCGCATGAGGGGGGCGAGTCGGCGGCCGTGGTGGAGGGCGTGGAGATCGGAGCCGCAGATCCCGCAGTATCGAGTGCGGACGAGCACCTCACCGGGCCCGGGTTCGGGGGTCGGGAGGTCGTCGACGACGATCTCTCCTCGTCTGGCGATGGCAGCGCGCATGTGTCCTCCGGTTCGGTCGGGGCCTTGACGGTCCGTAACTATTTTCGTACTGTATGAAAATAAGCTGCTACGATCAAGCCGTCTCGGATGGCGTAAGGACTCAGGACGCGGGTGGACATCATCTTGACCGGAACGGGATCGCCGCTGCCCGACGCGAACCGTGCCGGCCCATCGACGCTCGTCAGGGCGGGAGACACGCACATCCTCATCGATGCAGGCCGAGGCGTGGTGATGCGGATGGCGGGTGCGGGGTCGGACCCTGCTCGGCTGGCCGGAGTGCTCATCACCCACCTGCACAGCGACCACATCTGTGCGCTCAACGATGTCATCACCACCCACTGGGTGCGCACCCGCGAGCAGAGTTCACTCAAGATCTATGGGCCGGACGGCACGGCGCGGATGGTCGAGCGACTGTTGCTGATGCTGGAGGACGACATCGGCTACCGCGTGGAACACCACGACCCGCTCGTGAAGGGCCCGCAGGTCGAGGTCACCGAGCTGCGGCCCGGCGACGAGTTCCGCATCGGTGATGTCGACGTCGTCGTCGCCGAGACCATGCACGCTCCGGTCCGCCCGACGATCGGGTTCCGCCTGGAGCACGAGGGAGCGTCGGCGGCACTGGTCGGCGACACGATCCCGTGTGACGGCGTCGACCAGCTCGCCGCCGGCGCCGACGTGTACGTGCAGACCGTTCTCCGCAAGGACATCGTCGAGCAGCTCCCCGGTCCGATGGCGCAGGACATCCTCGAATACCACTCAGGGGTCGTCGAGGCGGCGCAGACCGCGGCTCGGGTGGGAGCCAAGCGGTTGGCCATGACCCACATGGTTCCGGCACCGACGCCCGACCAGTACCCCGAGTGGATCGCGCTGGCCGCGGAGCACTACGACGGCGAGGTCGTCATCGGCGACGACCTCACGACGATCACCATCTGACTGACCCGACTGAGTCCAAGGAGTTCACATGACCGAATTCAAGGGAAGGATCGGCCGCACGCTGGCCGACTCCGAGCCGCACCTCGAAGCACGGCCGCACCCAGGGATCGGCGCGCCGAACGTCGTGATCGTGTTGCTCGACGACCTCGGGTACGCCCAGTTCGGCTGCTACGGCTCCGACATCGACACGCCGAACATCGACGCACTCGCGGCGGGTGGGGTCCAGTTCACGAACCACCACGTCACCCCGGTGTGTTCCCCGACGCGTGCAGCACTCCTGACCGGGCGGTCGCAGCACGCCGTCGGCATGCGCGGCCTCGCCGGATGGGAGACGGGCTTCCCCCATGCCCTCGGCCACGTCTCGAATGCTGCGGCGACGATCGCGGAGGTGTTGCGCGACGAGGGGTATGCGACCCTGTGCACGGGCAAGTGGCACCTGAATCCGGGCACCTCCGTCTCGGCGGCGGGTCCGTTCGACCAGTGGCCGCTGGGTCGCGGGTTCGAACGCTTCTACGGGTTCTTGCCGGGCGAGACCGATCAGTTCAACCCCGAGTTGGTGCGCGACAACTCGTACATCGACCCGCCCGCGACCGTCGAGGAGGGCTATCACCTGTCGGAAGACCTGGTCGACCAGCTGCTGCTGATGATCAGCGACAACAAGGGGCTGCGCCCCGACCGGCCGTTCTTCGCGTACCTACCCTTCGGCGCGACGCACGCTCCTCATCAGGCGCCGGGGGCATACCTCGACAAGTACCGCGGTCGCTACGACGAGGGTTGGGACGTCGTGCGCCAGCGCTGGTACGAGCGCCAGATCGAGCTCGGCGTCGTCGACCCCGAGACCACGCTCGCGCCGCGCAACCCCGGCGTCGAACCGTGGGACGACCTCTCCGACAACCAACGTCGTCTGGCGGCGCGCCTGCAGGAGACGTTCGCCGCGTTCCTCGACCACACCGACGACCAGATCGGTCGATTGGTCCACGGGCTGCGAGCGATGGGCGAGCTCGACAACACGATCCTCGTGGTGATGTCGGACAACGGTGCCTCACAAGAAGGGGGTGCGGCCGGGACGATGCACGAGATGAAGCACTTCCAGGGCATCAAGGAGTCGGCCGACGAGGCGGTCACACGGCTCGACGACATCGGCACGTCGAACAGCCACACCAACTATCCGTGGGGCTGGGCGCAGTGCGGCAACTCGCCGTTCCGCTGGTACAAGACCCACACCCACGAGGGTGGGATGCACGTGCCGATGATCGTGCACTGGCCCGCCGGCCTCGGCGAGCAGGCCGGCACGAAGCGCAATCAGTTCACCTACGTCTCCGACGTCGTGCCCACCATCTACGAACTGCTCGGCGTCATCCCGCCTGAGGTGTATCGCGGTGTCGAGCAGATGCCGGTGACGGGTCACTCGTTCGCATCGGTGCTCGACGATCCCACTGCGCCCGCGACAAACAAGCTGCAGTACTTCGAGTTCGCCGGCAACCGGGCGCTCGTCGCCGAACTCGACGGTGTGTGGTGGAAGGCGGTTGCGCGGCACCTCCCTGGCGCCGATTTCGAGACCGAGCCGTGGGAGCTCATCAACTTGTCGGTCGACCCGTCCGAATGCACCGATCTCGCCGAGGCCGAGCCGGAGCGACTGGCCCAGTTGATCGACCTGTGGTGGCAGGAGGCCGAGATGCACGGCGTGCTCCCGCTCGACGAACGTCGAACGGAGTTGTTCATCCCCCGCCTCGACGAGCACTCCGTCCACCGACCGGATCGACGCTACGTCTACCGACCGCCCATGACGCCGATCCCCACGCGCACGGCCGCATCGCTCACCGACACCGTCGTCGACATCACCGCCCGGGTCACCGCGGCGGCGGGCGACGAAGGCGTGCTGATCGCGACCGGCAACGAGAACTCGGGCCTGTCGGTGTTCGTGCAAGACGGCAAGCTCGTCGTCGACTACAACGCGTTCGGCGATCACACGATCGTCGAGTCGAGCATCGAGGTGCCCGCCGGTGACTGCGCGCTGGGTGCGCACCTCGAGCGGGAGGGCGCTTCAGGCTGGGTCGAGGTCTCGATCGACGGGCAGGCGTGTGGTCGCGTCTCGATCCCGCGGTACCTGATCACCTTCACCTCGGTGGGCATCAGCGTCGGCGAAGACCACCGCTCGGCGGTGTCAGCCCGATACTCGGCGCCGTTCGCGTACAGCGGCGCGCTCCACGACGTGACAGTCCAGCTTCCCGGGGGTGTCGAGCCCACCGACGACGAGGTCGAGGTCATCGCCGCCCGCGAATGGTCGCGCCAGTGACCAGAGTCGGTCATCACCTGCGACGGCGGCGCGATGCTCTCGGGCCGCTGAGCCGTCGCCCGGTCACGCTCGAGACCACGTCACCCCTGCAACCCGCTCCTCCGAGAATGGCCCCAATATGAAGTCACTCCGCACCCCCGACGAACGATTCGCCGACCTCGACGGCTACCCGTTCGCGCCGAATTACGTCGACGTTCCCGCGGATCCGGACGGGCCCGAGGGCGGCACGCTGCGGGTCCACTACCTCGACGAAGGCCCCGCCGACGGCCCGGTCGTCCTCGCGATGCACGGCGAGCCGAGCTGGAGCTATCTGTACCGCAAGATGATCCCACCGATGGTCGCGGCCGGTCTCCGGGTCATTGCGCCCGACCTCGTCGGGTTCGGCAAGTCGGACAAGCCGACCGAGACGTCGGACTACACCTACGCGCGACACGTCGCGTGGATGCAGGCGGCGATCATCGACCACCTCGATCTGCGAGACGCCACGTTTTTCGGACAGGACTGGGGTGGGCTCATCGGGCTGCGCCTCGTCGCGGAGAACCCCGACCGGTTCGCACGCGTCGTCATCGGCAACACCGGTCTCCCGACCGGCGATCGTCCAGTGAGCGATGCGTTCATGGCGTGGCAGAAGTTCAGCCAGACCACCGAGGTGTTGGACATCGGCTTCCTCATCCAGCGTTCGACGATCACCGAGCTGACCGAAGCGGAGGTCGCTGCGTACGACGCGCCGTTCCCCGACGACTCCTACAAGGCCGGCGCGCGGATCTTCCCGTCGCTCGTGCCGACCTCGCCGGACGACCCGGCCGCCGATGCCAACCGCGCGGCGTGGAAGGTGTTCCGGGAGTGGACCAAGCCGCTGATCTGCTGCTTCAGCGACAGCGACCCGGTCACCGCCGGCGGCGACTCTCCGTTCCGCAAGCTGGTGCCGGGCGCCGCGGGACAGCCCCACGTCACGATCGAGAACGCGCACCACTTCTTCCAGCAGGACGCGCCGGAGCAGCTCGCCCAGATCGTCGTCGATGCCGTCGCGAACGGCTGAGGCGCTCGAGAATCGACGCACGCGCGACCCACGACCTCAACTCAGCCATGCAGCGCTACGAGTGGCTTCGAAACAGGCCACCCCCAGACCTGGAGTCCGTCCACGAGATCTGTTCCACGCGAAACGAACCCAATCCCAATATGTGAGACGCGTAACCAGATCGCCCGAAAACGTTCCCGGCCCCCTCAAGCCGGTCGTACTACCTGGTCAGAAGTGGTTTTCGACCAGCCCCATCTGGGCGCACAATGCGCAGCCGGTGAGGCTACCGGCCCGCCAGCGGGTCGCGGCCGTTCCACTCGCCCGTCGACGCGTAGGGCTCGAACCGGGCGAAGAGTTCTTCGGCGTACCAGTCCTCGTCGCGGGTGCGGCGCATCACCTCGATGTGGTCCGGCATGGACTAGGCGA